>Ga0181531_10001377_pt1 | contig 15376 bp, 11 predicted proteins | sample PEATcosm2014_Bin_38_FD_119743 | JGI IMG/M metagenome (GOLD analysis project Ga0181531, IMG submission 119743) | Peatland microbial communities from MTU Mesocosm Facility, Houghton, MI, USA - PEATcosm2014_Bin11_10_metaG | ecosystem: Environmental > Terrestrial > Soil > Wetlands > Peat | place... | reverse complement strand
TACCGGGTACATGGGTGCTGGCTCCGGCGGTCGGGCTGCTATGGACGCCGGGTTATTGGTGGTGGCACGACGGCATCTATAACTGGCACGGGGGTTATTGGGGACCGCATGTTGGGTTCTACGGCGGTGTTAATTACGGCTTCGGCTATATCGGCACCGGGTATGCAGGTGGGTTCTGGGATCACGGCGCATTCCGCTATAACACCGCATTCAACAATATCGGCAGCGCGCACATTACGAACGTTTATAACAAGACGGCGATTACCAACAACGTGACGGTTACGCGCGTCAGCTACAATGGCGGTCAGGGCGGGTTGACTGCGCAGCCCAATGCCGACGAGCAGGCGGCCGAACGCGATCCACACGTTCAGCCGAGTGCATTGCAGCAACGGCACGAGCATGCGGCCAGTACCAACCACGCCCTTCTAGCATCGGTAAACCATGGCAGTCCTGCGATTGCGGCGACGCCGCGGCCTGCAGCCTTCTCCGCGCACGGCGTGATAAGCGCGCAAGGCGCTGCCACGCCGCACGAACCGAAGTCTTCGGCGAGGAAACCGAAGCACGAGGGCGACAAGCGGCACGATGAGCCGCCACACTGATCGTAGGCGAACGCCCACGTATTCACTCACTAAGTAGTTCCTTACATGGCTTGGAGCTTATGTTGATGCAACTACTTGTGAACTAACCGGCTTTTCTAACGGCGAATTAAGCATGCGCCGAAGGTAATTCATCGCGTAGCCGAGCTCTCGACAGAGATAAGGTAAATTATCTCCGCCTATAAAAAATTGAAGTTCCTTGCGCGTGTCATAGACGGTCGGGCCGTGATACACTCGAATTAGTTTGCACAGAGATTGGTATGGCTGACAGCAGTGTGTTGCCGTCGGTCAACGCTTTTTTCGCGTTGAATCGACTTGGTTATGGTGCGCGCCCGGGTGAAGCCGCAGAGTTTGCACGGCACGACTTCCGAATTTGGCTTGAGGAACAGCTTAATCCACCGCCCGGCGATGATCCCGAGACCGTACAGGCACTCGAAAATGCGCAACTGCGCATCAAATATGCGGCAGGGGACCCCGCAAAAAATCAGAATTGGGAAGCGATCGACGAGATGCAGCTACTGGGTACCCTGGCTCAGCCCATCGATGTGCTCTGGCCCACGGTCGCGGAGCGCGACAAGCACGATGGCGCTGAGCGACGCCGACCACTTCTCGAAGTTATCTCGGCAACACTCATCCGAGCAGTGCACAGCCAATACCCGTTACGCGAGGTGATGTGTAATTTCTGGCACGATCATTTCAACGTCGATGCCTGGGGTTCTGAGCAGGTTGCAGTGGCGCTTCCGACCTACGATCGCGACGTCATTCGTCCTAATTGCCTCGGTAATTTCCGGCATCTCCTTGAAAGTGTCGCGACCTCGACGGCGATGCTTTATTACCTATCTAATCATTCCTCACGCGCTGGCTCAGCAAACGAGAATTACGGCCGCGAACTTTTCGAGTTACACACGCTCGGGCGCCAAGCATATCTTAACGACAAATACGACCGCTGGCGCGATGTGCCCGGCGCACTCGAAGGTCAGCCGGTAGGCTATATCGACGAAGACGTCTACGAATCGGCGCGCTCTTTCACCGGGTGGACGGTCGAGGACGGCACCGCCATCGACGGCGGTCGCAAATTGCCGCAGACCGGGCGGTTCGCCTATGTCGAAAACTGGCACGACGGCTATCAAAAGCGCGTGCTGGCTGCGGATATCACGGAATTCCAGCCGGCGATGGCTGATGGCCGGCGCGTGCTCGATCTTGTCGCGAGCCACCCGGCGACTGCGCGCTTCGTTTGCACCAAGCTCGTGCGCCGCCTGGTCGCGGACAACCCGCCAGCCGGCCTGGTCGATGTGTCGGCAAGAATATGGCGCGACAATCTCCACGCGCCCGACCAGATCTCCAAGGTAGTACGCGCGATCGCGCGGTCGCCGGAATTCGCGGCTTCGCGCAGCGCCAAGGTGCGGCGCCCGTTTGCGCTGGTTGCGTGCTTCGCACGCGCTGGGGCTCTCAACCTCATGCCGACCGAGCCGCTAATCAACACCCTCTCTGCCGCCGGCCAGAGGCTCTACGGCTATCCCAATCCGACCGGCCTACCCGATGACAAGGCTTATTTCCTCGGTACCAACAGCATGCGCGCACGCTGGCAGCTGGTGCTCGGCCTTGCGCAGAACAGCTGGGGCACCGGTGCGTTTCGCCCTAGTGCGGCCATGGGCGAGGCGGCGCTGGACGCGCACGGCGCGGCCGCGTTCTGGCTCATGGCGTTCACTGGTAGCGCCGATCCGCAGCAGGTGACGGCAATCGTCGACGGAATGGGTCTCGCGCCCGAGCAGCCGATCGGGCCGCCTGACACGCCCGATACCGAAAAGCGACTCGCGCTGATCGCCGCCTATGCGGCGATGTCGCCCGGCTTCCAGAACTGTTGAGGCTGTCGCATGTTGCTGTCCCGCCGAATTCTGCTCCAAAGCGCCGCTGGACTTGCATCGGGCCTGGTTTCGGTTCCAGGCCTTGCCTTGCGTGCCTTCGCTGCCTCGGCGTCAGATCGGCCGATTCTCATCGTGGTCCATTTGCGCGGCGGTGCCGACGGGCTAAATCTGGTCTCGCCCGCGACCGATCCGGTTTTTATCGCCGCGCGATCGACCGATTTGCGTGTCGCGGTAGATGGTCCCGATGCAGGCTACGCGCTCGCCGGAAGTCCCGATCCGAATACCGAATTTCGTTTGCATGCCGCGGGCGGCGGCCTGTCGGAGCTCTATGGCAGCGGCCAGCTCGCTTTCATCCATGCCGCGGGGTTGACCGACAGTACGCGCAGCCATTTTGTCGCCACCGATATGATCGAACGCGGTGTCGCGAACGCGCGCGGGCTGACCCGTATTCGCGACGGCTGGCTGACGCGCTACCTCGCGCATGAGCGCGCAAGCGGCATCGCCGCGGTTTCGGCCGCCGGCAGCGTCAGCGGCGAGTTGCTCGGCCGCGCCGACGCGCTCGCGGTACCCGACCTCGGCGGCGGACTGGCTCCCGCTGGCGGGCCGCAGGCGCGCGAAGTATTGACCGGGCTTTATGCCACGCGGCGCGATGTCTTTACCACTGCCGGGCGCGAGGCGCTCGGCGCGATGACCACGATCGACAGTCATGTGCCGCGCGACGACAAAGGCGCGGTCGTCGCCTACCAGCCGGATCCGGGCACGGCCTACGAATCCGCCGCGGAATTCGGCCGGCCGTTAAAGGCGTTGGCGCAGCTTATCAAGATGGACCTCGGCCTCGAGGTCGCCACCGTCGATATCGGCGGCTGGGATACGCATGAATACCAGGCCGGACGATTCAAGGCCGCGGTGGGGCGTTTGTCGAACGGGCTTGCCGCGTTCTGGAACGATATGCAGCGCTATCACGACCGGATGATCGTGGTGACGGTGAGCGAATTCGGGCGGCGCCTGCGCTCCAACCGCAGCAACGGCACCGATCACGGCCGCGCGAATGTCATGATGGTGCTGGGCGGGCAGGTGGACGGCGGCCGCTTTCACGGCGGCTGGCCCGGTCTCGCATCCGACAAGCTCGACGAAGGAGTCGACCTCGCCGTCGTCACGGATTACCGGCAGGTGCTTATCGAGATTCTACAGAACCGTGTCAAGAAACCGGTTGCCGGCGTTTTTCCCGACTATGCCTTTTCCGGCGATCTCGGGATTTTCAGTGTCTAATACTTCATCAATCCAACGCTGATCCGCTTCGTGCCAAAATCGGACATAGCTACCCTTACAAAATCAAACGGGGCGCCGACTTGTGGCGCGGCGCCCCGTCGGAAAAGCGGACCCGGTTTACGGCGTCGGATGTTTGGCGTGGTAGATATGGCGGCTCTGACGGTTTTCCGCCAACTGGGCTCGACGTTGCTCGCGGGCGCTAACATTGCCGTTGGCACCGGCCCTCGCCTGTATACGCGAATCATGCGCCTGCCCAGATTCGAGACGGCTTACCTGACTGTTGTTGAGCGAGCCTGAGTTAATACCCTGTTCGATCCGGCTCTGCTGGTCGGCATCGCGCTGCACGTCGGCCTGCATGCGCTGGCTCGAGGCACTTTCTGGATTACCGGTGACGGCGTTGTGCTTGTCGTCGTAGATCGCATTGCTTTCCCGGTTCTGCGCGTTGTCGATGCGCGTCTGCTCGGCCGGCGAAACGGTGCCATTGCGATCAGCGTTGCTTTCGATGCGGTCGATGCGGGCTTCGCCCTGCTCGAGGCGCGCGGCCTCGCCGGTCGAGAGCTGGCCGCTCTGCAAGCCCTGCTCGATGCGGTCTTGCTGGTTGACGTCGCGTTGCGTATCGGTCGAAGCGGCGTCTTGCGCGAAGGCGGTTGCGCCCATGCCGAGCCCAATGGCCGTGGTAAGCATGAGGGTACGAATTATCTTCATAGGAGGTCTCCCATTATTGGTTGCCGGCAAAGTCCGATAAACCCTACTCTTAAAGTATCGTATGCACCTGTAGATTAATTTATCCCCGTGGACGCGTTATAATTCGTGTGTTCCATTTTGCACGAAAATTACCATGATGGACGCATACAACATCGCATGCTGCCCGCAATGCGAGCGTGTGCTGGCCACGCCCGGACAGTCAATGCGTTAACCATTCATGATGCGCCCTGGGCTGGAGGAGGTGCGTTTGCACAAGCTACTGGTTTCGATGTCGTTGGCGCTCGCGGCCATATCGTGGCCCGCAGTGGCCGCTTATCACGACGGCAAGGATCTGCTGCAGGATTGCGTCAGTTCCTCGGAGATCGAGAAGATCTATTGCCTCGGTTATGTCGTCGGCATCGCCGACGCCATGGATTTGGGGCGGTCCCGCAACAACAAGCCTGCCTGCATTCCGAAAGGCGTCAAGCCCTCGGAAATCCGCGGCGTGGTCATCAAAACGATGCAGGACCACCCCGAGGCGCAAAGCAAGGACGCCGCTGAACTGGTGTTCTACGCCATCCGCCAGAACTGGAAATGCCAGTGAGCCAAAATTCACACTCTCAATAATAGGGATTTGGTTGTTTAGGCACGTTCGCTTCGGGTCAAAAGCGGACATGGCGGGATGACTTTGGGATGCCCGGTTTATCCCCGTAGCGGACATTGGTTGGCATGCGTGTCGGCCGATAACTATGAATTGTCAGCTCGCGTAGCAGCCGAAAATTACCAGTTATCATTACCCAGCAAATCAAGGTTGATCAATGTCTGCTTTGACCCCAAAAGCGGACATTACGTGTCGATCGCCGCTCAAGATGGTCGATGAGGAAACAGATGACTCAGGACAGCCGTTCCGCGCTTCCAGCACCGGTCACACCGGGTGCGCCTTGCGGCCGCCGCGCTCCATCGATTCCGGCGTCCGCTGCTCGCTAGCGATCAGTCTCTCGGCGAGCGCCAGGCAGCGCTTGGCCAGTTCGGATGCGCCCTCGGCCAGTTCCGTCGAGTCGCGGACGATCTCGACGTTCTTCTCCATATCCTCGCGCGACCAGCCGCGCGAATGGGCGATGTATGGGAATTGCGGAAAGAGGAACCCGAGCTCGGCGAAGAAACCCATCATCTGGCCGGCCACCGCCTGAATGTTATCCTGGCCGCCTACTATGATGAAGCCCGCGACCTTGTTGCGGATGAGGATGCGGTTGTGCGTCGTTACCGCGTTCTGCACGCAGTTGAGGCGCTCGGCCATCTTGAAATAGAGCGAGGCCGCCGCACCCCATCGGATCGGCGAGGCGATGATGATCGCGTCGGCCCAATGCACAAGTGTCTCGTACACCACCGTCATCTCGTCGACTTCGTCCATCTGGGTGATCGAGCAGGGCCAGGTGCAGGCGCGCGCGGCTTTCGAGTAATAGCCTTCGCAATTGCGGAACTTGAGTTGGTTAAGCCGGATGAGTTTGGTTTCGGCACCGGTCTTCTTTGCCGCATCGAGGGCATGCTTCAGCAGATGGTCGGAACCGGAGAAGCGCGGGTTCTTCTCGTCCATCGCAGTAGTCGAGATGCCAGCGAGGCGCAGCGGGCCGTCGGCGCGTTCGGGCCTGCGCGCCAGCGGATGCGGCGGGTGCGGCGTCTTGTGCCGCCGCGTCGCCGCCGCAAGATTGACCAGCACGCGGCCGTTCTCGACCTTCAGCGGGTAGGCCGGGATGCGGTCGGCCTCGAAGCCCGGCTCGCCGAGACCGGTGACCCGGTGGAACTTCCACTGGTGCCAAGGACAGGTGACGTAGTCGCCGACCAGACTGCCCTCGGCCAAGGGTCCGCCGACATGATTGCAGACGTCGGAAACCGCGCCGAACATGCCGTTGCCGAAGGAAAGGGCAAGCGGCGTGCTGCGCGCGATCACCCGCTTGAGCGGGGCATGTGATAACTCCACGGCCGCGCCGAGATCAACCCAGTCCTCGTCTGTTTGCATGGCGCCCCCCTGATTTCATGATGCGGGGATGTCTCAAATTTTGTCGGAATAGTCGAAGCAAACATTTCCGTGGATGATGCTATGCAGCATCAGAGTTCGCGTCAACCCGTCGCGTAACAGGCAACGGATTAGATTAATCGGTTAACCGACATATATCTGCTCCTCGCAGCAGCTGACAATTGTCGGTTATTGAGTTTCATAACTGCCGGATCAGTTTTCTTTGGAAACAGCGAGATGACCAGAGATGGCCGCGACTGCATCCCGGCCTAGATGGAGACCAAGCTTAGAGCGTCGCCACAACACATCTTCGCTGGTACGAGCCCATTCCTCTTTGACGAGCCAATCGAGCTCCCGCTCGCTGAATCCATAGCCGAACCCGCGGCCGAGATCCTCCGCGCGACGCGCAGTACCGAGAATCCGTCGCGCGTCAGTGCCATAATTGCGCGTGAGCCGTAACGCCGCGGCGGCTTCAAGGAAAGGATAGTCGCGTGCGAGGCCTTCGGCAAAGGCGGGCGCATTGTGATCCGGCAGGTCTCCGCCGGGCAGTGTCGCGCTGGCCGTCCAGGGTCCTTTGAGACCGGGAAGGGACGGCGCGAGCTTTTCCATCGCGTGCTCGGCGAGACGCCGGTAGGTCGTGATCTTGCCGCCGAAGACCGACAGCAGTGATGCAGTGCCGTCCCGAGCGTTGAGGTCAAGAACGTAGTCACGCGTCACGGATTCTGCGTCAGACTCCTTATCATCGTAGAGCGGCCGAACGCCAGCATAGCTCCATACTACGTCCTGCGGGACCACCGGCTTCTTGAACCAGCGCGAAACAGCCCGACAGAGATACTCGACTTCTATCGGATCGATCGCCAAATGCTCATGGTCGCCGGCGTAGGGAATATCAGTCGTGCCGATGAGGCTGAATTTCTCTTCATATGGCAGCACAAAGATGACGCGACGGTCGTCGTTCTGCAGGATATAGGCCTGCGCTCCGTCATAGAGGCGTGGAACCACGATGTGGCTGCCCTTGATCAAACGAATCTCGGCCTTGGAATGAGCGATGCCTGCACGGTGTAGGATATCGACTACCCACGGGCCGGCGGCATTGACGAGGATGCGCGCCATAATTTCCTTAGCCTCACCGCTCTGCTCGACGATGATGCGCCAGCTATTGTTCACGCGCTGCGCCGAGCGCATCTCGGTGCGCGTCGTGATTCGCGCGCCGTGTGCTGCGGCATCGCGCGCGTTGAGTACGACAAGCCTCGCATCCTGTACCCAGCAATCCGAGTAGACAAAACCCGTGGTCAGCCGCGATTGCAGAGGCAAGCCATAGGGATGATTACGCAGCTTTACGGTCTCTGTACCTGGCAAAGTTCGGCGGTCGCCAAGATGGTCGTAAATGAAGAGGCCAAAGCGCAGAAGTGCCCGCGACCGCAAGCCTCTGTCGTGGGGCAGTACAAAGCGCAACGGCCAGATGATATGCGGCGCACTCGCGAGAAGTACTTCGCGCTCGGCAAGCGCCTCGTGTACCAGACGGAATGCACCGTGCTCGAGGTAACGCAGCCCGCCATGGATGAGCTTGCTCGAGACTGAGGAAGTGGCGCAGGCGAGGTCCCCTTTCTCGATGAGCTGCACCGAAAGGCCGCGCCCAGCCGCGTCGCGAGCTATGCCCACGCCATTGATGCCGCCGCCAACAACAAGCATGTCGAGGATCTGGGACATAGTGGGTCAGCTACGCAGAGACGCGCCAGCCGGTTGGGCCGCGCTCTCTGGTGTCAACTTGGCGAACTCGATGAAGCCAGTACCGAGGCGGCCTTCGGTCGCCAGTATGTTATCGATAACGGTAAGCAGAAAGCGTAGTGCGCGATCATGCCCACATGAGAACGCGGCGAGCAGGTGCATCGCAATCCCAATGCACCGATTAGACATCAGATTCACCGGCCTGTTCCCCGATTTTCTCTTGGTCATTGGCAGTGTCTTTTCTGGTTATGACCCGAATTAGGGCAGGGTGCAAACTCGGCCAAATAGCTTATCGGTGGTGCCCGATACGCTCATAAACTAACATCGTAACTGGAGTACCTGACACCAGCATTGAGAAACCTCGGATGGGAGACGACTCGTGATGACGTTCATCTGAGCGCGAGGGCACTTCAATGTCGATGAGTCGACCGGGACTTCACATTCCAAAAGTAATTGGCCACCGAGGCGCGGCCCTTAGAGCGCCAGAGAACACCATCGCTGGCTTCCGCAAGGCGGCCGAACTCGGCTGTAGATGGGTCGAGTTCGACGTTCGTTTGAGCCTTGAGGATCGACCCGTCGTCTTTCACGATGATACCTTGGAACGCACGACCGACGGGACTGGCCGGGTGGGTGCTACGCCCTTGGGAGATCTCCTGTCGCGCGACGCTGGCGGCTATTTCGACTTCGCGTGCCGGGGCGAGCGCATTCCGACACTTGACGAGACGCTCATGCTCCTGCCTTCGCTGGGCCTCGGCTGTGATCTCGAGATGAAACCGGACCTTGGTCGCGAACAGGCGCTTGCCGAGACAGTTGCCAGCACTATTGAGCGCTGTTGGCCAAAGACATTTCCCTTTCCACTCGTGACCAGCTTCTCGGCATTGGCCATCGAGGCTTTCGCGGACTTGGCTCCCCACATCCCGCGAGGCTATCTGACCACAAAACTACCATCTGACTGGCAAGTACAGGCAGGACGGTTCGGGGCCGCTGCAGTGATCTGCGACCATAAGTCCCTCACACTTGAGGATGTGAGAGCAGTGAGCGGTGCGGGCTTTCCGCTGCTTGTCTATACGGTCAACCAAGAGAGTCGTGCCGAGCAGCTTTTCGCTTGCGGTATCGATAGTGTGATCAGCGATGCACCCGACACGATTCTGGCGGGGCATACAGACCAGAAATTTGAACCCTGGCCTGATTGATAATTGCCAGTTATTGGCCTTGGGGTAGTTGGTCAAATCGGTTAGGTATCTGACCTGCATTCCAAATTTCTGTTTAACAAACTTAATTTGGTGGCTCAGTGGGTGCCGATCCGCCAGTCAAAAGATTGTTCAAGCTTTCAAACAGGGTGGCATCATCCAGCACATAGAAAAGTCCACCGCGGCCATTTTGACTGCTAGAACATTTTGGTCCGGATATAGTTCCCTGCTGATTCATATCTCCGAAAATTTCGTAATGATGAGTGCCAGATGTAGAAACCCCTATCTTTGCGTGATTGAAATTCGGTCCGCTCCCTCCGGTAAGTCCAAAAGATGTTCCGTTCCACTGTCCCGATGTCGCTATCTCGACAGCTCCGGGTTGATCTAGTGCACTGTTCCAGCAAGCAATTTCAGTCGACGAAGTCGTGGAATAGATTTTTGGATTGGCCCACCAGGTCGCGGCTCTGAGGGAAACGCCATCTAGGATGGATGACACCATCTGCCATGGCGGCACATTCAAGTGTGAGGGTTTCGAAATTAATTCCACCCCAGTCGAAAGTTTTTCCTCCGTATAGGTTTTGCTGCTCGATTTGACTCCCAAACTTTCAACGAGACTCTGAACATCTGTTGGACCTCCATTGTGTACGATCTGCGGATTGGATGGATCTGTAACAACGCTAGCGTTCTTAAGCGCTGCGAGAACCTTTATCAGATCGTTTTTGGATAATGTTAGAGAGAAGAAATGCTGGCTGACTTCAACGTTGTCATCAAGGACACACCCCAGCGTATTCCCATCGTTCGCACGGGGTGAACTCCTACTACCTGATGCGGGCCATGACGGTGTCGTGACCTGTAACACGAAGCCTTCGCCGGCATCATTCCAGGCAAGCATCCCCTTTGAATGACCCCACGGAGCACCGCATTCCTTCGTGCATCCATGGATCACAGGGTCGTCGTAAAATTGATCGTTCCAAATCAGATAATAAAGGCTGTTGTTATATACCTCATCGAATGTAGTCCCAACGGGGTCATTGATCGTATCACCCGCACAGCCGCTCCCTTTTTGAAGTGTTGGGTTTTCGCTGCTGGCGTACAGAAACTGTTGGCCGAAAGCTTTGTAGTTTTGTATGTCCCCGCCAAATATGCACTGTCGCGTCGCTCCGCTTCCACAGCCGGGGAATGCAGCCGAATTCAATTTAAATACGAACCACCAATCGACGGGATGTCCATTTTCAAGAAGAGGGGAGGGTGCAGTCGTTGTAGCGGTTTGGATCCCATCCGCGGCACTAAAAGTCGCAGTACTGCTCAGAGCGAGTGAGATGAATGCAGAAGCAGTTGCCCAACGGAAAATCGATTTTGAAAACCTTTGTATTTGGCTCATAGCTCATCCCCCGAACTTACTGTAATGAATTCGCATAATCATATCAGGGCTGATAACTGTGTGTTATCAGCCCTCACCCGAACCTCAATGACGAGGATTCATCCTTGGCATTTGATCAGATCGACTGCAAATTGACCCACTACCGTTTTCCTTTTTGTGCACTACATATTCTACACATCCCTCGAGGTTTCCCTTGAGACAGACGATGTATAATGGCCCCTCGCGCGCAGGGATATGGAGGAGGTTCCTGTTGTTGCTACTAGCGCTGATGGTGGTGCCGCTTTTTGTGAGCGCCTGCGTGTTCGGCCGCGACAGCGGTGTGCCTTGGTACGAAGCACGGCGCGATTCCAGCGGTCTCGCCCCTGATCCAGCCACGACGCCTGAGGCAGTGATCCAGGTTTATGCCGCCCGCGCCGTGGCCTGGCGCGGCGTATTCGCGGTACATACTTGGATCACGGTCAAGCCAGCTGGGGCGCCACGCTATACGCGTTACGAGGTGGTGGGCTTCGGCGTTGACCAAGGTGCTCCGGCGGTCAGGGTAGACCGCATGGGTCCCGATAATTATTGGTTCGGCGCACCGCCAGAACTCATACTCGATCGCCGCGGGCTGGAAGCTGAAGCGCTGATTGGGAAAGTCCGTACCGCGGTGGAGAACTATCCCTATCCACACGAATACCGCGCTTGGCCGGGGCCCAATAGCAATACCTTTACTGCGTATGTGGCCCGCGCGGTTCCGGAACTGGGCCTTGATCTGCCCTCAAATGCCGTTGGCAAGGATTATCTACCGGATGGTGCGGTGTTTGCGCCGGCGCCCAGTGGAACGGGTTATCAGCTCTCACTATTCGGTGTTGCCGGACTGCTTGCGGCGCGTGACGAGGGTATCGAGCTCAATGTGTTCGGGCTCGCTTTCGGCATCGATTTCAAGAATCCGGGTGTGAAGTTGCCTGGCCTTGGCCGCCTCGGCATACCTCGCGAGGTGGGCCCCGCGTAGCTTGTTCTCAATCGATTTCGCAGAGTTCCGTGATCGGTTTAATAAATTCGCTGTTCACGCCAACAAGTTCCCTGATCTGCGGAAATAATTCCCTGTTCCTCTCACTAGGGAATTATCTCAGAAACTCCAATGAAATCGGCGCTTCTGGATGCCAATTCGTTGCCAGAGCGCCCAAAATCGAGAAAATTCCCTGTTAATTCCCTGTTTAACAGGGAATTTGGATCAGAGCTTGGTTCGCTCGAGACTGCGTCCACAGCCACTCAATGTCGGTGTTATGGCGCAGGTGTCGGAAGTGGCACCTGCGCCATAATACCGTTCATTTCGATGATGAAACCTCCGATAGCAAACCGTTATCGGAGGTCGATGGACTTCAGCGCCGCGGCGCGTCAGCGCGCATGTTGTAAGATGGTCAGCACCAGGGTGGTGATCGATGAAGTCGCCAGCATGACCACCGACAGCAACATATAGATCGAGGTGTGGCGGGTGAATTTTGCCGTTTGAACGGCCGCGTCGGTGGCCTTTTCCTGCAGACGGGTCTGGCGCAGCATGAATTCGGCTTTTCCCGCCATTTCATTGATGGAATCGGGCGTGATGTTCGATACCCAGTCGGCCACCTCGTCCAATGTCAGATTGGCGATTTCTGCGCGCACCGCATGCATTGTCTGTTTCCCTTCGAAACGATAAGCCGCGAATTAAATGGAAGCTCTGCGAGGGATCATACGAGAGATTGGTCAAGCTTAGATAAAGATCGCCACAGAGCAGGTAATCCGCCTCGTAGCTCGCGGTATTAGCCGAGCACCACGCGTATCCTGTGGATTTTACCGTCATTGCAGAGTTTCACGCGTACGTTGCCTTCGGGCAAAGCTTGACCGTCGAGTTCCGCATGGGCAATTCCGCGATTGACGCCACGGGGGTTCTCGACCGTGATTTCGTAGCGCGTCGCGCCGTGCCGGAACACGATCTCGAAGCCGGGCCAGTTTTTGGGGATGCAAGGCGCGAGAATCAGGAACGCGCCCTGGCGGCGCAGGCCGAGAATCGATTCGATTCCGGCCTGGTAGATCCACCCAGCCGAGCCTGTGTACCACGTCCATCCGCCGCGTCCGGTATGCGGCGGTTCCGAATAGACATCGGCGGCGGCGACATATGGCTCGACCTTGTAGCGATGCACGCTGGCGCGCGTGGCCGAGCGGTTGACGGGATTGATCAGCGAAAGCAGACCGGCAGCCTTGTCGCCGTCGCCCAGAGCGGCGTAGGCGATCGCCGACCATGCGGCGGCGTGGGTGTACTGGCCGCCATTCTCGCGGATTCCGGGCGGATAGCCCTTGATGTAACCCGGGTCAAGCGGCGTGCGGTCGAAGGGCGGCGTGAAAAGCAAAGCCAGCCCAGCCTCGCGCCGGATAAGCTGATCATCCACGGCTTCCATCGCGCGCGCGGCGCGGGCGGGATCGGCCGCGCCCGAGATCACGCTCCAGGACTGGGCTATGGAATCGATCCGGCATTCGGCATTTGCGGAAGAGCCGAGAGGCGTTCCGTCGTCGAAATAGCCACGCCGATACCAGTTGCCGTCCCATCCATCCCGCTCGAGCGAGGTTTGCAGCGCTTGGGCGTGGGAACCCCAGCTTGTCACACGCGTCTGTTCTCCGCGCGCTTCCGCCAAGGGCGCGAAAGCCGACAGCGCCGCATGCAGGAACCAGCCCAGCCAGACGCTTTCACCTTTTCCCAATTCGCCGACCCGGTTCATGCCGTCGTTCCAGTCGCCCGTGCCGATCAAAGGTAAACCATGCGCACCGATGCCGAGGCTTTGATCAAGCCCGCGCGCGCAATGTTCGAAAAGCGAAGCGGTCTCGTCGGATGGCGTGGGCCGGAAATAGGAATCGCGCTCGCCAGGCCGCAGTGTCTGGCCTTCGATGAAAGGAACCGGCTCGTCCAAGATCCTGTTGTCGCCGGTGGTCTCGACATAGTGCGCGACGGCGTAAGCCAGCCATATCCGGTCGTCCGAGATGCGCGTGCGGACGCCCTGGCCAAACGGCGGAGACCACCAATGCTGGACATCGCCTTCGACGAATTGCCGGGACGCCGCGCGCAGCAGGTGTTCGCGCGTCATCGCCGGGCTCGATAGCGCGAGCGCCATCCCGTCCTGAAGCTGGTCGCGGAAGCCGTAAGCGCCGCCCGCCTGATAAAACGCCGATCGTGCCCACAAGCGGCAGACTATCGTTTGATAGAGCAACCAGCGGTTGAGCATGATGTCCATCGACCGGTCCGGTGTCTTCACCTGAACGGCGCCGAGCAATGCGTCCCAATGCCGCAAGACGTCCCGGTAAATCGCGTCAAGATCGGCCGTGCGATAGCGTGATATCAGGGATTGCGCGGCTGCGGCGTCTTCCGCCTCGCCAAGAAAAAAAACAATCTCGGCGGTTTCGCCGGGCTTGAGTTCAAGCGGCGTTTGAAGAACGCCGCAAGGATCGAATCCCGCGCCCACGCGCTTGGAAAGCCCGGGCGCGCCCGGCACCAGCGCGGCCGGGCTGCCCAACGTGCCGTTTCTACCGAGGAACTCCCGCCGGTCGCCGGTCCAATTCGTCTGCCGGCCGGCCAAATCGGCGAACGCCACCCGGGAACCGAATGCCGCGTTCCAGGGATTGCGGGCAAGGAGCGCGCCGGTTTTGGAATCGATCTCGGTCACGATGAACGGCGCGGCTGCACTCCGCGACGGACCAAGCACCCATTCCACATAGGCCGTGACCGAAAGCCGCCGCGTCCGCGCCGACGCGTTGTGGACCGTCAGGCGCGATATCTTGATCGGATCATGAAGCGGAACGTATTGGAGAAGGTCGAGCTCGATGCCGCGTTCGGCGTGTGCAAACCAGCTATATCCTTGGCCATGCCGGACGACATAGGGCGAAGATTCGTTCCGAATTGGCTGCGCGGTGGGGCCCCACAGCTCACCGCTATCCTCGTCGCGCAAAAAGATGACCTCGCCCGGCCGGTCGGTCACGGGATCATTCGACCAGGGCGTCAGTTGGTTTTCGCGGCTGTTGACTGACCAGGTATAGCCGCCGCCCTCCGCCGCGACCTGGAAACCGAAGGACGGGTTGGCGATGACGTTCATCCACGGTGCCGGGGTCGACTGCCCGGCACCGAGAATCGTCACATATTCTCTCCCATCCGATGCAAATCCGCCGAGTCCGTTGAAGAACTCGAGACCCGGCGTCGCGGGCGAGGACGGCGGCATGTCGGCGCGCGCCAAGCGTCTCGGCCGTCTCGGCGGCGGCGATGCCGCGCCCGAATCTCGAGCGCGTTCGAGCTGGTCGGACAGGCTTCCGCGGCGCCCGGCCAGCACGACCCGCGCCACCGATGGGAGCAGCGCATGCGTCTCGCGCGTGATGATATCGGCGCGCAGAACGAATACGGCGCCGCGCGCCCCCCCCATTCCAACCCGAGGGCGGGATTGGCTCGTCCGCACCATCGTTTCGATGGCGACATGGAGATCCTCAACATAGGAATATGACCGTTCGTTCAGGATCACGAGATCAACGGCCAGCTGTTTCATCCGCAAGTATTCATGGGCGCGCAACAGCTGGCCGACGATGGCAATGTCCTCGATGTCGTGGATCTGCACCAGAACGATGGGAAGGTCTCCGGAAATACCCTGAGTCCACAG
>Ga0181531_10001376_pt1 | contig 15378 bp, 15 predicted proteins | sample PEATcosm2014_Bin_38_FD_119743 | JGI IMG/M metagenome (GOLD analysis project Ga0181531, IMG submission 119743) | Peatland microbial communities from MTU Mesocosm Facility, Houghton, MI, USA - PEATcosm2014_Bin11_10_metaG | ecosystem: Environmental > Terrestrial > Soil > Wetlands > Peat | place... | reverse complement strand
GGTTAAGAAGTACTGGTCTATTTTTAACCACATCTTCCAATACGTCCCACACTTCTGGAGACTCTTCTTCAACCATACGTTTTGCAACGCGTAAGTTAGCCGCAAGTTCGCGTTCTAACAAGCCTGCGTAGACGTATGATTTGAATAGTTCAAGCGCCATAATTTTTGGAATACCACATTGATCCATGCGTAATTCAGGATCTACAACGATCACTGAACGCCCAGAATAATCAACACGACGACCAAGGAGATTTTGACGGAATCGCCCTTGTTTACCACGAAGCATTTCGCTCAATGATTTCAAGGCACGACGGTTAGTGCCACGCACCGGCTGACCTCTACGACCGTTATCGATCAGAGCGTCTACCGATTCTTGCAACATACGTTTTTCATTTTTCACAATCACCGCTGGAGCTTCAATCTCAAGCAAGCGTTGTAAACGGATATTTCTATTAAGGACACGGCGATACAATTCGTTCAAATCCGAGCTTGCAAAACGGCCACCTTCTAAGGGTACCAATGGACGCAAATCAGGTGGAAGAACGGGAAGTACACTCAGTACCATCCATTCTGGACGAATTGATGCTTGCAACATGCCTGAAAGAACTTTGATACGACGCATGATCTTATGGCGAATCGCAACTGACGTTGTCTTGCGATATTCACCATCAAGCACCGCTACTTCAGCCTTTATATCCATCAGCGCAAGGATTGCTTTGATTGCTTCTGCACCACTTTCCGCCTTGAAATCAAGATCGTCAAGGTGGTTGTAGGTATAGTTGTCGTATTCAGCGTTGGTCAAGAGTGTTTTGCGTGCATACGGAGAGTTACCTTGACGAATCACCATGTATGCATCGAAATAAATAACACGTTCAAGATCTTTGACCGGCATATCAAGAATAAGCCCTAAATAACTCGGGATACCTTTCAGATACCAGATGTGACATACGGGAGCGACCAACTCGATGTGCCCCATGCGCTCACGACGTACACGCGCTTGAATTACTTCAACGCCGCACTTCTCGCAGGTAACACCACGATGTTTCATACGCTTATATTTACCGCAGTTACATTCCCAATCTTTAACTGGACCGAATATGCGAGCGCAGAACAGACCATCGCGTTCTGGCTTTAACGTACGATAGTTAATGGTTTCAATTTTCTTTACTTCACCATACGACAATGATCGTATTTTTTCCGGCGATGCAATCCCAATTTTCAGCGCATTAAACTTCGCCGCGTTAACATACTCTTTAAAGCGGTCTAATATATTATTACTCACTGACCTTCTCCTTGCCGCTCTTAAATAGATCTACTTGCAGACCTAAGCTTTGTAGTTCCTTAATCAATACGTTGAATGACTCTGGAACTCCTGGATCCGGAATATCTTCCCCACGAACAATCGCTTCATATACCTTATGTCGACCGCTCACGTCATCTGATTTGTACGTTAACATTTCTTGTAATGTATACGCCGCACCGTATGCTTCAAGAGCCCACACTTCCATTTCACCCAGGCGCTGACCACCCATTTGAGCTTTACCGCCCAATGGCTGTTGAGTAACTAATGAGTATGGCCCGACTGAACGTGCGTGCAACTTGTCATCAACCATGTGGTTCAGTTTCATCATGTAAATCGTACCGACGGTTACTGGCTGATCAAAATAATTACCAGTACGGCCATCGCGAATTTTAAATGCGCCTGATTCAGACAACCCTAATTCTTTTAATAATGGCCTGATATCGGCATCAAGATCTGCACCGTCAAACACGGGCGTCTTATAGAACACGCCGCTCTTTGCCGTTCTGCGTGCAAGATCCATCACGCCTTCTTTGCCATATGATTTTTCAAATGATGCAATCAAATCTTTGCCAAAGTATTCTTTGAGGAACTCAGCAATTTCTTTATACCCTTTGGTATCAAGAATATCTTGCGCTCGTTCGCCCAATTTTTTCCCCGCAAAACCAAGCACTGTTTCAAGAAGCTGTCCAACGTTCATACGTGAAGGAACACCGAGTGGGTTCAAGACTACGTCGATCGGAGTACCATCATCTAAGCAAGGCATATCTTCCCGCGGTACAATGTTTGAAATGACACCCTTGTTACCATGACGGCCTGCGATTTTGTCGCCAACCGATACCGGACGTTTCATCGCAATGTATACTTTAACCATTTTGATAACGCCAGATGGCAATGGATCGCCCTTTTTCAACTTGTTAATGCGTTCTTCCTTGAGACCTTCAAGAATACGCAATTGGTTTTCGTATGCGTGGGCAATAATTTTCAGTTCTTCGTTGATCTTTGCGTCTTTTGCCTTCAATTTGAGCAATTGAGCAAAATCAAGTTCAGACAACTTTTCTTTATTAAATGAAGTGCCTTTTAACACACCTTTTGGCGCGCCAGCTCCTGCAGCTTCACCCTGTAACAGACTCACAACTTTTTCAGAAGTCATGGTTGCTAAGAAGGCGCAATGATCCATATATTCTTGCTCAATAATCGCCGATTGCTTAGTCACTTCTTCTTTATAGCGCTTATCTTTACGGATACCACTACGAGAGAAGATTTTCACATCAACAACCGTACCTTCTACCCCTGGCGGTACTCTCAATGAAGTATCGCGTACTTCACGTGATTTTTCACCGAAAATTGCGCGCAGCAATTTTTCTTCGGGAGAATACTGGATATCACCCTTGAGGGTAACTTTACCAACGAGAATATCACCTGCTTTTACGCGGGTACCGATGCGAACAATCCCATCCTCATCAAGCCCTGACAACACGCTTTCACTCACATTAGGAATATCGCGCGTAATTTCTTCTGGCCCAAGCTTGGTGTCTCGAGAATCTACGACATATTCTTCAATATGAACTGATGTGAGTGCGTCATCCGAAACAAGACGCTGATTCAATACAATTGCGTCCTCAAAGTTGTAACCATGCCACGGCATGAATGCAACGAGTAGGTTTGATCCGAGCGCGAGTTCACCACTTTCAATAGCAGAGCCATTGGTAATGATATCGCCTGCTTGAACACGGTCACCACGACGCACGATCGGCGTATGGTGAATCCACGTGCTGTAGCTTGATCGTTCAAACTTACGCAAGTAGTAGGTATCAATCGCTTGTGCAATCCAATCTTCAGTATTTTTAAACTGATCTTCGTCTGCACGAATAATAATTTTTTCAGCCGAAACATATTCAACAACACCACTACGACGTGCGGTTACCACGCTGCCCGATGCCTTTACGACTTCGCTTTCCATACCAGTACCAATAATTGGCGCTTCTGGACGAATCAGCGGAACTGCTTGACGTTGCATGTTTGCACCCATCAATGCACGGCTCGCGTCATCATGTTCTAGGAACGGAATCAATGCTGATGAAACGGATACCAACTGTTTTGGCGATAGGTCAATATAATCAACGGTATCGCTATCAGTATAGGTAAAGTCACCTTGGTGGCGAACTGAAATTTTGTTGCCTTTTCGTTTCTCAATATTGCGAACGGTATCAGCCTGCGCAATGTAATGCCCTTCTTCTTGGAATGCATCGAGGAATACGACATCATCAGAGATGGTTCCAGCATTAACTGGACGGTAGGCTGTTTCGATAAATCCAAGATCGTTCACCATTGCATAAGTGGCGAGTGATGAAATCAAACCAACGGTTTGACCTTCTGGTGTTTCGATAGGACAAATACGACCATAGTGAGAAATATGTACGTCACGAATTTCATAGGTAGCGCGATCCTTCAATACGCCACCGGGCCCGAGGGCTGAAAGTCTTCGTTTATGTGCAATTTCAGACAATGGATTCGTTTGATCCATAAATTGTGATAGCTGACCAAGACCAAAGAATTCTCGCAATACTGCACTCAACGGTTTTACGTTCAGGAAGTCTTGTGGCATGAGTGCGCCATGCGACTCTTGCATTCTGAATCGTTCGCGAATGATGCGTTCGATACGTAAGAATCCAAGGTACACTTGGTTACTCAAAAGTTCGCCAACCAGACGCACGCGCCGGTTGCCCAAGTGGTCAATGTCATCCAATTCACCTTCACCGCGTTCACGGAGGTTCACGAGGTAGCGAATCGTTTCAATGATATCTTCTTTGGTCAATACAAGATTGTTTTCAGGGACAGAAATGCCAAGCTTTCTATTCATACGAATGCGGCCAACACGGGTCAGATCGTAGAAACGTGAGTTGAAGAATAAATTCTCAAAACGTTCTTTGATTTCTTTCACCGTTGCGCTATCGCCAGGCCATAATTTCGCATGCAATTCTTTAAGCGCTTCTTCTTCTGTATGACAACGATCTTGTGTCAACGTCATGGCAATCGTCGGTTGGAATACATATCCAGACGATTGGACCAATGGTAATTCAATATTTTTAAATTTTTTAAAGAGCTCGTAATGTTCTTCAGTAAACACTTGCCCCTGCTCTACCAACACTTCGCCGGTATCAGGATCAATAATGTCTTTACCAAACACTCGATTCAATAGACTTGCTTTACGCAATATCAGCTGAGTAATATCAGCTTTTTTCAGCTTTTCTATAACTGTTTTGGTAACGCGTTTACCAACGTAAGCCTTCTCAACATCTTCTGGCAACATACCCTTTTCGATACGTTTGCCAACCAGATCTTCGTCAACTTTTTGGTAGAAATTACCTTTTTCACCAAAAACAGTATCGAACTTATAGAACAATGAAATGATATCATCGCGCTGAACGCCCAATGCTTGTAAGAATACGGTTACCGGGAATTTCTTCTTTTTATCGATACGGACATAGAGGTAGTCACTGCTATCAAATTCAAAATCTACCCATGATCCACGCATAGGAATAATGCGAGCCAGGTAGTATGGACGACCTCTGAAATCTTTCACCTTCTTACTTTGTGAGAAAACCACACCAGGAGATCGGTGCAATTGGCTCACAATAACGCGGTCTACACCGTTAATAAGGAAGGTGCCTAGATTTCCTAGGCGATATTGACCATCTTTCTCGTAGATATCACCCATGACTGGAACATCTGCAAAGAAGATATTTTGTTCTTTGATGTCGTGAACTACTTTTTTGCCTTGTTCGTCCATTGACCAGCTGATCAATTGAATCTTGACCTTGAGTGGCATAGAAAACGTTTGACCACTTGAACGACATTCGTCCATGTTCATAGGCATTTTAAGGCCAACACGCGATAAACAGTTGGAGCACGTTTTATAGCGAGCTGTCTTTTCAAGCGGCGTACCTTCTAAGCGAGAACAGCCACTTTTTTTCGATGCGGTATCTGCCCATTGGTAGCGATTTTCAATACCCGTGAGTTTCCCACACGTGCATGACCAATGGCCTAATTCGTAACTTACATACTCAAGAGACATCTTATCGTTATAATCTATCGGAAAGATATCACGTAATACCTTCTCTAACCCCATAAGAGTACGCTCTTCGGGAAGGTAATCCAATTGTACAAAATCATTAAATGATTTTGACTGAATTTCGATCAAATTTGGAACAGGAACAATATCCTTTATACTTCCAAACGATCTACGTATGTTACTCTTGCTCATATGCAAGTTCGACATTAAGGTGCTCCTCGCTTATTTCGAAAAAACTATTCTCACATGACAATTTACGACGCAATAAGCGTCGTAAATATAATTCTATCGGAGCGTTCTGATACGCCGATTAACAGAGTATTATGAAAGCTCTACTTCGCATCCAGCTTCAGCTAGAGTTGCCTTGATCTTCTTAGCATCATCTTTTGATGCAGATTCAACAAGAACACTCGGAGCTTCTTCTACTGCTTTCTTCGCTTGTGCGAGAGTAAGCTCAGGAACTGCTTGACGAACTGCTTTGATAGCTTTGATCTTATCGTCGCCAGCTTTCTTCAAGGTTACCTTGTATTCAGATTTTTCTTCTGCTGCCGCTGCTGCTGGAGCTGCTGCTGGAGCTGCTGCCGCTGCGCCAACTGACATAGCTGCTGCTGAAACGCCAAATTTCGTTTCAAGCGCTTTTACTAGGTCAGCAAGCTCTAGAACAGACATGTTACCGATTTGTTCCAACATTTCTTCGTGTAATTTAGATGCCATTGCATTCTCCATTAACGTTAAGGAAATACACTAATATTCGTAATTAATTAAACAATTATAACCGCGCCTACTTCTTTTGATCTTCTATTTGTTTCAATGTCCATAAGAGACGAACAATCAGGAGATTCAAGACTGATGCCAAGTTACTAATCGGCGCATTCATTGTGCCGGCAACTTGCGCAAGCAACACTTCACGAGTCGGAAGTGACGCAATGCGAATAACATCATTCTTTTGAAGTATCTTTTTATCAAGACACCCGACAATAAGCTTCAACGCTTCATGATTTTTCGCAAAGTCATTTAAAGCTTTTGCGACAGTCGGCGTTTCTTTGGTGGCAAAAACTATGCCTACTTGTTCTTTGAAAAAGGGTGTTAAATCTTGTTGTCCTTCCAGACCATCAACAGCCAATTTCATCAAGCGAGCTTTAGTAATTTTAAAGGAACCACCCTTTTGTCGGAGATCGCCACGGAGTCGTTCTAATTGATGTACCGTTAAACCACGATACTCAACCAAGAATGCAGCTTCACTTTGCGAAAAATTTTCTCGCAATTGTGATACGACTGACTCTTTTTGCTGTCGATTCATCTATGTGCCCTTCGTACAATCAAGACTGTAAGACTTCATCAGGGTTGATAGCAATACCAACGCCCATCGTTGAAGAAATCGTCATTTTTCTTAAAAATTTACCCTTTGATGATGCTGGCTTAGATGCCGCAAGTGCTTTAGTGAAAGCAACTAAGTTGTCATACAACTTTTCAACGTCAAAGGATTTCTTTCCAAATGAGAAGTTAACGTAACCGCTCTTATCATTTTTGAAGAATGCACGACCCTTCTTAAGATCGGTCACTACTTCGCCTACATCAAACGTAACCGTGCCAACTTTTTTGTTCGGCAACAGGCCACGCGGTCCAAGTAGTTTCGCGAGCTTACCAACGAGTCCCATCAAATCTGGTGTTGCTACTGCAACATCAAATTCCATCCATCCATTTTCAATCTTTTCAACGAGGTCTTCCACGCCTACCATGTCTGCACCTGCAGCGATAGCTGCATCGGCATGTTCGCCTTTTGCAAACACAATCACGCGGACTTTTTTGCCTTTACCATGCGGTAATAGAGTAGAGCCACGAACGGCTTGTTCGCCCTTCGCTGCATCGATCCCTAACCCTACGCTGACATCGATTGATTCATCAAATTTTGCATACGCAAGTTCTTTAAGCTTGGCTAACGCTTCCTTAACAGGAACTGTTACGCCAGTCTTAACGTGCGATACTGCACTTTGATATTTTTTTCCATGTTTTGCCATGATAGCCCCTATTCGACCTTAATGCCCATACTACGAGCACTACCAGCTATAATTTTTTTAGCCTGTTCCATATCGAAAGCATTCAAATCAGGAAATTTAATTTTCACGATTTCTTCGACATCCGCCCATGAAATAGTACCTACTTTATCAGTATTTGGTCGTGCAGAGCCTTTTGAAATGCTTGCTTTCTTCTTGATGAGCTCAGAAGTAGGTGGTGTTTTAAGAACGAATGAGAAGGTTCGATCAGTATAAATAGTAACGACTACTGGAACTGTTTCGCCCTTGCGCGATGCTGTTTGTGCATTAAATTGTTTGCAGAATTCCATCATATTCACGCCATGGGGCCCGAGTGTAGACGCCACTGGAGGAGCTGGGGTTGCAGAACCACCGGGAATTTGCAACTTAACATTTGCTTTTACTGGTTTTGCCATAATACCTTACCTATTACAATTATCGCTTTACCTGGTTAAAACTTAATTCGACGGGCGTCATCCTGCCAAAAATGCTAACCATTACGGTAAGTTTTTCATCTTCTTCATCTATCTTTTCTATGATACCAACAAAGCCTGCAAATGGCCCGTCAACGATATCAATTTCACTACCTTCGACAAAGTCACTCTTTTTCGAAGCAACGACTACATCACCACGTACTTGAGAAAGGACTCTATCGGCTTCTTTTTTGCTCAGCGGGGCTGGATCTTTCCCCCCTAAAAATTTTATTGCGCGAGGGCTTGAAAGGACGAGACGCATCGATTGAGGCGCAAGCTCCATTTCCACCAAAACGTATCCGGGAAAGAGCTGCTCATCTTGCTGTTCTTCACCCATATTGAACATCCCTTGCATGCGAGCGGTTGGCACAAGCACTTGTCCAAACAAGTCCTGAACATTCTCTTCTTGAATGCGACGCTCAAGATCTGTCTTGACTGTGCCTTCATGACCTGCATATACCTGAACAACATACCAACGTTTCATGTGCAATTTACCCTACTTTGAATCTTATGATGAAAGCCCATATGTCTTAATGACATACTTGATTAGTTCCGAGAACCCTGTATCAACCGCCTTCAAGTACAATGCAAAGACCAAGACCAAGATCAATACAACGATCGTTGAACCTATCCATTCATCAACTTTAGGCCATACAACCTTGCTGAGTTCCAATCTCACTTCATTCAAAAACTGAATTACATCTTTCATTCATGTTCCAACTAGTTATATTAGGTATGGACAACTTTGACCCAAGGCCTGGCAGGCCAGGAGGGATTTGAACCCCCAACCTTCAGATTTGGAGTCTGCCGCTCTACCGTTAGAGCTACTGGCCTTTTTTTTAGCTTTTAACCTCTTTGTGCCACGTATACTTGCGTAGTTTCGGGCAATACTTACGAAGTCGTAAGGATCCCATAGTTCTGCCTTTAGACACGACTAGGGTATAATTTTTTTCTTTTGTTTCCTCACACATGAGGTGACTAACAACGCGATTTTTTGCCATATGGATGCACTCGATTTATACGTGGGTTTTGTTTTTTGATCGTGTATTACACTAAAATGCCTGCGTTTACCAACTTTAGCGTGGCAATCACGCCATAGCGCTCCGCGCGAGGCGGATGGAGCCCGCGACCGGACTTGAACCGGTGACCTCTCCCTTACCAAGGAAGTGCTCTACCGACTGAGCTACGTGGGCACTGCAAGTATTTTACAGTGATCTATTATAGATTAATGAAAAAAAAGGAAAAAAACAACTTAATTTTCTCCTTGAAACTACAATATATCCCTGGTTTAAAATGCGCCTTCTTTATTGAGCAGTCTTGCTCTGCCCTCTTTTGCTATTTCAATGAATTCGATTCTAAGTGCCCGTCTTCACTGCTTCGGCGTGGCAATCACGCCATAGCGCTCCGCGCGAGGCGGATGGAGCTGGCAGCAGGATTTGAACCCGCGACCTACTGATTACAAATCAGTTGCTCTACCAACTGAGCTATGCCAGCGCCTTAATTTTTTTTTCGATTCCCACTACTCCGCTCCTGGCGGAGCTTCGAAGTGCAGGCAGTCATAAGAACTGTCCTGCCATACGTCCTTCGTCTCTTCGTTAAACTCAGAGCTCAGGATGACCGGAGCTAAGCGAAGTATGGAGCGGGAAACGGGACTCGAACCCGCAACCTACAGCTTGGAAGGCTGCCGCTCTACCAATTGAGCTATTCCCGCACCGAAAATGGTGGCGAGAGCAGGATTCGAACCTGCGAAGGCCAGAACCAACGGATTTACAGTCCGTCCCCTTTGACCGCTCGGGAATCTCGCCTGATTTCAAATATTTTGGATAATGTGAATAAATCACGATTACCGTGACTATGATAGTGTTTTTCTCAGGAGATATCAACTTAATTTTTTATTAATTTTGCAAAAAATATAAGGACAAACACCTGGTTCCTGCCCCTCATTACGCCAAATCAGTGATCTGGAGGCAGCATCGACGTTTTTTAAATGTCGTTATTGTTGCTTGAGCTGTTTTGCCAATATTTCATGCACTTCTTGCACGCAACTCGAGCATCCTGTGCCGACGCCCAGCGTATCATAGAGGTCTTCAAATGTTTGTGAGCCGGCCTTAATCGCCTGACAAATATCGGAGTACATTACGCCCATGCAGGTGCAAACCAGGTAATCCGGTCTCTGCAATAAGGGGCTTTTTTCATCGTCCATATCCTACACTCCGTTTTCATGATTTCATCCGCCTAACACTCTGTTTCGGCGTGATTTTATCTATTTCCCGATCATCCTTGGTTCGATACGCTTCGCTACTCACCATGAACGGGGCGGTACGCCCGTATCGAAGGACCAATGCATAATGCGAGAATCGCCATCATAATCAAGGGTTATATGGCAAACCGCGTGGGTCAGCAGCGGCATCACGATGGCCGGCCATTCGATCAAGCACCAGCTATTGGGCTGGTATAAATACTCATCAAATCCCTGCGCCATGAACTCTTCCAGCGTATTCAGACGGTAGAGATCAAAATGATATAACGTTTTGCCTGACGCTGTTATGTAACGATTTACGTAGGTAAAAGTCGGGCTCGTGATCGGCTGGGTGGCGCCCAGATCCTTGAGCAGTGCCCGAATCAGGGTAGTCTTGCCCGCCCCCAAATCTCCGGTAAAGGTGATCACCTGCGCGCGCGTCATCTGATCTTTGACCACCGTCACCGCGCTCTCCAGCTGATCGAGCGTATAGTTCAATGTATGATCGGCCATAATTCCCTTATAACTTTTTCACTTTTTTGAGCAACTCTCGTTCTTTTTTCGACATTTTTTGTGCGACACTTTTGCGTTTTACCCGCGCTACATCATCACTTTTTTGTGGTACCGATTTGCTTGCCGCTTCCATGATCTCATCCAATTCCGGCGGCGCATCTTCACTCGTCTTAACAATTGGCGTACGGCGTGATCCGGGTTGGCCACTTTCTTCCGCCCGTGCCTGCAAAACTTCTACAAATTCATATGAATCTAGCGACGGAATATTATAGCGATCCGCAACGCTATTGAGCTCACGGTCTGAGGTTACGAGCATCAGATCTTTGGTGTGATGTTTTTCCACATAGCGCTTGATATAATCATCGGCCGTTTCACGCGTGCCGGAATAAACCACTTGCACGCCGCGACCATACTCTTCATACGCATCATCCTGCGCCTGCCCGTCAAAGACGATCACCACCTTATTCCCACTTTGTCTGGTGTATGCCGCCACCCCTTTAATGAAACGTGCGCGCATGAGTTCGCTGATCATGCGAACCCCGTATTGTCGTTTTAAAATATTATATCCATCGATTAGTAGAATCATACAAACCCTCACCATTGAAAAAACGCTGCGTTAGCGATACCATATGGTTATTAAGGTAGATATCCTACCATAATTTTATGTAAGGCGCACATATGGCTCAATTGACTCAACTGAAACATCGCATCAAAGCGATCGAGACAATTAAGAAAATCACACACGCAATGCGGCTCATCTCAATCTCAACGCACGCGCGTCTTAAAAATAAAGAGTCAGCGCTCCTGCTCTATACCAACACACTCAACATGCTCTATCACACGATCAAAAAAGATGTTCCTGCCTGGCACCATCCAGTACTCAATCCCGTGCAACATAACGGCGAATCACGCCCACTTCTTATCATTATCGGTTCTGAAAAAGGGTTATGCGGCAGTTTCAATAGCATGCTCTTTCAATTCCTGCGCGCAACGCTGCGCACCTATAAGCAACGGCCAGACGTCTTGGTCGTCGGCAGAAAAACGCTTGATTATACCGATAACATCGCCATCGGGCCGATTATTAAAACGTACGCACCACTCAACATGAATTCGCTCCCCAAAATGGCCGAAGCTATCGTGCATGACATCATGCATTTCCCCGTGCCATACACGCACATCACCGTCGTGAGCAATAAATTTAGAAGTTTTTTCGTACAACAGCCGCACATCACGCGTCTCATTCCTTTTGATCCATCGACACCGCGTGAACACGTTTTAGACACCACCAACCACATCTGGGAACAAGATCCTGAAGAAATCCTCAATATGATTACGCATCAATGCGTCCAGGCAACGATGCACACGCTCCTTTTCCATTCACTGCTTTCAGAACAAGCTGCCCGCTTTTTATCCATGGATAATTCAACCCGCAGCGCCGAAGGCCTGCTGGAAGTGAATAAGCTGCAATATAATAAGCTTCGCCAGGCAAAAATTACCAAAGAGCTTACCGAACTCACCGGGGGCTTCTAGTAAAAAATGAGGCGGGGAAATCCCGCCTCATTTTTTTAGGATTGTATTTCGCGCCATTTCTTAAGATTTTCATCATATTCAACGCGCGCTGGCTCGAATTCTTTTAATGAGATGCGCGCGCCTAAATGCGCAAGTTTGCGCTCAAGCATATCATATCCGCGCTGCCAATGATGAATACCCGTCATGTGCGTTGTCCCCTTGGCAATGAGTCCTGCCAACACTAATGCGCATGATGAACGAATGTCGGTCGCGATAATCGGCCCGCCGTAAAGCTCTTCAACGCCCATCACCGTTGCCTTATTATGCTCAACCGTGATTTGTGCGCCCATCTTTTGCAATTCACGCACATGTAATAATCGATTTTCAAAAACCGTCTCTTCAACCACGCTCGTGCCATCAGCGATACATTGCGCTGCCATCATCGGCGCTTGAAGATCGGTCGGGAATCCCGGATATGGGCCTGTCTTGAATGATACGGCACGCGGATTTTTGGTTGCCTTCAACGTAATGCCGACGCCATTTTCACCAACCGTCACCATATGCCCCATATCGCGCAATTTTTTGACGACAATATCAAGCGTGTATGCTGGCGCTTGCGGTAACGAAATAGTGCCGCCGGTAATTGCTGCCGCAAGAAGCAAAGCTCCTGCTTCTAAACGATCATAAATGATTGCATGATCAATTGGTTGCAAAGCACTTACGCCGGTAATTTCAATCGTTGCGGGCGGATGAATATCAATTTTGGCGCCCATTTTGCGCAATACGGTAATGCAATCCATTACTTCCGGCTCTAATGCCGCATTAATAATGCGTGTGACGCCGGACGTCAACGTTGCAGCCATCATGATATTTTCCGTTGCACCAACGCTTGGATAATCAAGAATAAGCGTGGTGGCTTGTAAATGCGGCGCTATCGCATTCAGATAATCGCCATGCACTTCAACGTGCACGCCCATTTGTTCGAAATTTTTAATGTGATAATCAACGGGACGCGAGCCAATGACGCATCCGCCTGGCAATGCAATATCTGCCTTACCAAAGCGCGCCAATAACGGCCCCATAACAAGGATCGATGCGCGCATTTTGCGCATCACTTCTGCACTCACTTTGTATTTAGAAATGGAAGTTGTATCAATTTCCAGACAATGTTCTTTACGAAGGAAAGTAACGTGCGCGCCAAGTTCTTCGAGCACCATTATCATCTGCTCAACATCTGATGATGCAGGCACATTGCGCAGCACCGATTTGCCGCGGGTTAAGATAAGCGATGCCATAATGACGAGCACCGCATTTTTCGCTCCAACTAATTCTACTTCTCCTGCAAGACCCCACGACTGTTCAATGACAAGATGTGCATTTGACATACTATTTCCCACTTACATTTTTTTAACAAAAATTTATGCAAGGAGCGTATCATAAACACGTGATGTTGCCTATAAAAAGTAATCTATTTTTTAATATTTATTTCTGCGTAACGTTAACCGATAACGTAGATGGTTGGTGCAGCTTAATATTCTCTTTTTTGCATGCGGCATAGAGCGCACCAAAAAGACGCTGTTTTGCTTCCATCAATTTAGAACTATCGACCCAAACCGCAACGGTGAGTTGCGCCATATCGCCGTTGATAGAATCGACCCAGATCAATGGTTCTGGAGACATCAAGCAGTATGATTCATTGCGCATCGCGTTAACAAAAACGGTGCGTACGCGTTCAAGATCTTCATCGTATGCAACTGAGACAGAAATTTCATAGCGGCGCTTTGCGCGATTTGTTTTATTGATAATGATGTTTTTTAAGAGCTTTTCATGCGGAATGCGAATGGTGCGATGATCAGGCGTCAGCAAGCCGATTGAGAATAAGTTGATGTCCACCACTTTGCCGGTGAATTCATCGATTTGAATTTCATCATCGAGTGAGAACGGATGTTCGATTAGGATAAAGATACCGCTAATAATGTTACTGACGCTTGCTTGCGCGGCAAAACCGATTGCCACACCAAGAATGCCGGCTGCGCCGAGCAGTGCCGTAATATTAATGCCCAGCTCTTGCAGTATTGAAGCGCCAATAATAAATGCTGCTAAATAGGTAACAACGCGCACCAAAATAGGTATGCGCACTGAATCACTATACAGCCGCTGTAAGGCACGCGTTAAAATGCGTTTTAATGCAGCGATACCGTAAAATCCAGCAGCGAGTAAAATACCAATCCGTAAAATCGATCCGTAATCCATAATTATTCCTTATCTTGCTTGCCCCGATTTTTCAGTTCTGCTACTTCACTTTTGGTCAAATAGCGCCATGAACCGACGGACAATCTTTTTTTGGTCAATCCGGCATATCCCACGCGATCAAGTTTTTTCACGGTGTGGCCCAGATGCTCAAAGATTCTGCGCACCACGCGATACTTACCGCTATGCAATATAACCGTTACCTCTTTTTTAGTTGTTCCTGTATAAGCTATATCATCCACGCGCACCATGCCATCTTCCAGTTCAATACCATTCATAATTGCCTGCATATCAGCGCTCGTCGCATTGTTTTCAAGCGTCACGGTATAGATTTTTTCAACCTCATACCGCGGATGAGATAATTTCTGCGCGAATGGACCATCATTGGTGAATACTAAAAGTCCGGTCGTAGTTCGATCGAGCCGACCTATTGGATACAAGCGTTCTCTTCCCGCATCGCTGATCAATTCCATGACCGTTTTGCGCCCACGCTCATCAGAGACGGTCGTTACATAATCTTTTGGTTTATTGAGCAAAAGATATACCAATTCTTCTGGTTCTAACGTTTTGCCCGAAACTTCAACCACGTCATTAGGCTGCACGCGGTATGCCGGCTCGCGCACGATCTTTTGGTTTACGCGCACGATACCAGATTGAATAAGCTCGACAGCCTTACGCCGAGAGCAAATGCCCGCATGGGCTAGATAAGTATTTAATGTCACTAAATCTTTTTTCATCATATTTTCTCAATTAATCCCAGTCAAAATCATTGTTGCCTTCTTGATCAGCGGCACCATCTTCCCCTTGATCAATGTGCATTGCAACATCGCCTTCATCTGAATCACGTTCATCGTCGCCATCTGAATCGTCTTCATCCCCATCTGAAAATGAGGGGGCATCATCATCTCCCGGCAGAGGTGGGTTATTCGCCCCTTCATCCTCTTGCTCGTCCTCATCTTCTTCCGGCAAGGGAGTGTTCGGGAAAT
>Ga0181531_10001374_pt1 | contig 15388 bp, 10 predicted proteins | sample PEATcosm2014_Bin_38_FD_119743 | JGI IMG/M metagenome (GOLD analysis project Ga0181531, IMG submission 119743) | Peatland microbial communities from MTU Mesocosm Facility, Houghton, MI, USA - PEATcosm2014_Bin11_10_metaG | ecosystem: Environmental > Terrestrial > Soil > Wetlands > Peat | place... | reverse complement strand
GGGAGTCGTTGAGCAAATCGCGCCGGATCGGCGCACCGTCACAATTCATCATCAAAACATTCCCGGCTACATGATGGAAATGACGATGGATTTTAACGTGAGAAATACGAACGAGTTGGGCGGCATTTGGCCCAACGAAGAAATCACCTTTACGCTCGTCGTGGCTGAAAATGACGAATGGGTCGAAAACCTCCATCGCGCCGGGCAGGCCGCCGAAGCGATGACCAACAAGATGTCCATGCCGATGGACATGTCCCACGGCATGATGACGCCGGAGCTCAAACCGGGCGATCTCCTGCCGGATTACGAGTTGACGGCGGAAGACGGAACCCGAATTCATTTTGCCGACTTCCGGGGAAAGGTGGTGGCGTTCACTTTCTTTTATACCCGCTGCCCGCTGCCGGATTACTGCCCGCGCATGAGCAACAATTTTCACGAAACGCGGAAATTGCTTCTGGCGACGCCGAACGCGCCCACCAACTGGCAATTTCTTTCGATTTCCTTCGACCCGGATTTTGACACGCCTGAAGTGCTGTCGAATTACGGCGGCGTTTATCGCGGTGACGACGCCGACCGCTGGATTTTCGCCTCCGCTTCGGCAAAAACCCTCGCCAATCTCGCGCCGAACCTTGACCTGATGATCATGCGCGACGGCACAAACATCATGGCACACGGTTTGCGAACCGTTGTGCTCGACCCGCAGGGACAGATTTTCCGGCAATTGGACGGTAATAAATGGAAACCGCAAGAACTTGCCGACGCGATTCTCGAAGCCGCGCGCGGCCAGCCAACAGTTGTTCAACCATGACGCGGAGATATTGACCACGGCGCAAAAAAAAAGATTCGGGCGACAGTCGCCAAGGAGGTGGGGATGAAGAATCCCGCTGAAGAAACGACTGTCCGCCCGAATCAAAACCAAAACCAAACCACAGAAAACTGAATCAACCAAATCCAGTTTCCCATCTCATTCTGCATGAGAAAGAACCGCAACGTTTCCCACGCCGCAACCATCGCTATCCCACAGCGACTATTCAATCAAAACCGGAAACCGGCTCTCCCTTTTTTGGCAACCATTTAGTAAAAATTGCCATGAAAAAAGTGGCAACCGAGAGGCCGCCGAGCAGTCCGGTGGCCGGAAAACCGAAAACTTCGCACTTTTCAGTTCGGCTTTTTGGCTTACCTTCTCCCCGAATGACTTTGACGGAACAAATGACGCGGCTGGCCAAACAGGCCAAGTCGGCGTCGCGCGAACTCGCCAGACTCGCGACGGCGGAGAAAAACGCCTGCCTGCTGGCGATGGCTGCGGCGTTGGAACAAAACGCCGGTGCGCTCAAACAAGCCAACGCGCTCGACATGGCCGCCGCCGCGAAGTCCGGCCTTTCACCGGCCATGCTGGACCGGCTCAAACTCGATGACAAACGCATCGCCGCGATGGCCAAAGGCCTGCGCGAAGTCGCCGCCCTGCCCGATCCGGTCGGGAAAATCCTCGACGAGCGCGTCCGGCCCAACGGCCTGAAGCTGCAAAAAATTTCCACACCCATCGGCGTGGTCGTCATCATTTACGAATCGCGCCCGAATGTGACGGCGGATGCCGCCAGCCTTTGTTTCAAATCCGGCAACGCCACGATCCTGCGCGGCGGCCGGGAGGCGATGCACTCAAACCAAATCATCGCCCAAACGATGATTGACGCCGGCAAAACCGCGCTCCCGCATTTTCCCGAACACGCGATCCAAGTCGTGCCGACGACCGATCGCGGGGCGGTTCCGATTTTGCTTTCGCTCACGCAATACATTGATTTGTGCATGCCCCGCGGTGGCGAGAGCCTCATTCGCGCCGTCGCGGACTGCTCGAAAGTTCCTGTCATCAAACATTACAAGGGCGTCTGCCATGTTTTTGTGGATGCCGACGCCGACTTGAAAATGGCCGCGGAAATCGCCATGAACGCAAAGGTGCAGCGGCCTGCCGTCTGCAACGCGATGGAAACGCTGCTGGTGGACAAAGCCGCCGCGGAAACTTTTCTTCCGCAGATTGCGCAGAAGCTCGCCGATAAAAAAGTCGAGTTGCGTTGCGATTCCGAAAGTTTCGCCGCGCTCTCAAAACTGCAAATTCAGAATTCAAAATTCAAAACCGCTTCCGAGCAGGATTATTTCACGGAATACAACGACTGCATTCTCAATGTCCGCGTGGTGGATAATGTGCGCGCTGCGATTGACCACATCAATTTTTACGGCTCGGCGCATTCGGACAGCATCGTCACGAACAACGAGGCGCATGCAAAACAATTCCTCGCCGAGGTGGACTCGGCAGCGGTCTATTGGAACGCCAGCACGCGGTTCACCGACGGCGGCGAATTCGGCATGGGCGCGGAAATCGGCATCAGCACCGACAAAATCGGCGCGCGCGGCCCGATGGGCCTGGACGAATTGACCAGCTACAAATGGCTGGGCATCGGCAATGGGCAGGTGCGGACTTGATTGCCTGAAACTTTTCCCGTGAATTTACCGGCTGACAAGGCGCGCTTTGTTCGCGAACAAATTCCCCCCGGCGGATTGTTCGCCGGGCTTGACTGGCGGATTTCGCCGGCGCCGTTTCCGCTCGACGAAAAACAGGCGGGGGAAATTGAGTCGCTGGGCCGCGTGCTGCTGCAATTTTATCGCGCGGTCAATCTGCTTTACCGCAAGAGCATCGAGGGCAGACAGCCGGAATGGGTCGCGCGCTGGCTCGATCTCGGCAAGCCCGCCGGGTTGATTGAGCTTCAGCGTTCGCCGGCATTCAAAAACGATGTGCCGCGCGTGATTCGCCCCGATATTTTGCTCACGGAAACCGGCTTCAGCATCACGGAACTGGACTCGGTGCCGGGCGGCATCGGGCTGACGGCGTGGCTGGGAAAAACTTATTCCGAATCCAGAATCCAGAATCCAGAATCAAAACTCCTCGGCGGCGCGGACGGAATGTTGCGCGGGTTCGAATCCATTTTCGGTGACGCGAAGCACGTTCACATCGTCGTTTCCGAAGAGGCTGCGACTTATCTGCCGGAAATGGAATGGCTCGCGGCCCAACTTGGCGCACGATTCGCGGTTCACGATTCACGGTTCAACGACTTCACCGAAGGCGACGCGGTTTACCGCTTCTTCGAGTTGTTTGACCTGCCGAACGTGGCGAACTCCAAAAAGATTTTTGAACTCGCGGCGGAACAGAAAATCCGCCTGACGCCGCCGCCGAAGCCGATTTTCGAGGAGAAAATGCTGTTCGCGCTGCTCTGGAACCGGAACCTGCAAAACTTCTGGCGGCAGGAACTGGGCGAGGGTTTTCTCGCGCGGCTGAAAAAAATGATTCCTTACACCTGGCTGCTGGATCCGGCGCCGCTGCCGCCGCACGCGGCGATTCCGGAATTGAACCTGACTGACTGGCAGCAGTTGAAAACGCTGTCGCAGAAGGAACGCGACATGATTTTGAAAGTTTCCGGCTTCTCGGAAAATGCCTGGGGCGCGCGCGGGGTTTTTCTGGGCAGCGATTTGTCGCACGCGGACTGGAGCGCGGCGGTGGACCGGGCGATTTCCAGCTTTTCAAGTTCGCCGTTCGTTTTGCAGCGCTACGAAAAACCCAGGTTGGTCCGGTCGGAATGGTTTGATTTTGAAAACGACCAAATCGTGCCGATGCCGGGGCGCGCGCGATTGTGTCCGTATTATTTCGTCAGCGGTGACGGTGACGCGGCGCGTCCGCAACTGGGCGGCGCGCTGGCGACGATTTGTCCGGCGGACAAAAAAATCATCCACGGGATGACGGATGCGATCCTCGTGCCATGCGGATGTGAACTTGCCAAATCGCTCCCCGCTGCGTAATAGGATTGTGCAACGGGCCAGTTAACTCAGTGGTCGAGCAACGGTTTTGTATTCTATCATAATCAACGTATCCGTGCCAGGCCCGACGTCACGCAGCCCAATCGAGCGACTTAATTCCAGGTCAGCACCAGCAGCGAAACCGCCTGCCGGGGCAGGTTCAAATGGACAATCGCTGTGCCATTTTCCACGCCCACCGTTTCCGGCGTGGTAAGTTCACCGAGCTGTCCGGACTTTAGAAGCTGCGCGTATTGCGCGTCGGTCGGCGCGGTCGGCGAACCCATGCGCTTCCATTCCTCGAACGAATTGCTATGCTCGGCGTCAATGCGATAGTGCGTCAACGTCGCCGTGCCGTTCGCAAGGGGTAGATTGTCGAGCGCCAGTTCAACCGCCGCATCCGGGCCGGGCACGTCGTCATCGTGATAATGCCAGACAAGCACGGCGAGTTGGTTGGTGCCGAGACTGGCGAGCGCGGCCACGTCGGGCGCGCCATGCACGCCGTTGCGCATCATGTCATCGAGCGGGATTTCACCGGAGCTTTTAGCCTCGACACGGTTGCCGTCCATCTTGCCGAACATGCGGAAGACGTTGAACACGGGCAGGTCAATCCCGTTGTTCGCCATCGTGCGCTGGCCGGAAAAAAACGGCTGGTCCTCGAACTCAAACGCCCACGTTATGGCCGCGTCAAGATTCACGCCGTGCCGTGCGGCGAGGTCGCGTTCGCGCGTGAACACCGCTGCCGTGTAGCTCGAATACATGGTCGTGTTGCGGTAGCCAAGTTGCGGTCCCTGGCAGGCGGCGCAGCCGTCAGGATCGTTTTCGCCGATGACAATGGGCTTGTCCTTCAGCTCCGGCACTTTGGCGATCATCGAAAAACCGCTGTCAACGCCGCGCAGTTGATTCGCTATACCCATCCGCACATGTTCGTCCACGAACGACGGCGAACCCTTCGCGTGGAACGAAATAAAATCCGTGGGAGTGCCGATTTTGCCCGTCGCGTAATTCGTCCCACTGACGACGTGCTTCATGAAATTTACCATGAACGAGCCGCCGCTGCCCGCCAGATCCGGCCCGCCGACCCGCGCTGTCGGCAATGCGCGCCGAACTGCATCCACCGCGTAGTCGTGCAGCTTGTAAAATTCCTCCGGCGACGCGTGCCAGTAGGATGAACCGTTCGGTTCGTTCCACACTTCCCAATACCAATGTTCGACCTCCTCGCGTCCATAGCGCGCGACGCAATGATTCACCCATTGATAAACCAGTTCCGCCCATTTCTGGTAATCCTTCGGCGGATATGACCAGCCTGTTCCGATCTTCGAGTAACTCAAACCGGGCCGCCACTCGTGCTGATAAGGTTCGGGACGCACCGACATCGCTTCCGGCATGAACCCGATCTGCGCGTAAGGCCGCACGCCGTGCGCGAGGTAGGTGTCGAAGATGTGGTCAACGATCGTCCAGTTGTAAATGGGCTTGCCGTCAGCGTCCTCGTTGTAAATATCGGTGCTGCCCCACTTGAGCGCGGGCTTGCCGTCGCCAGTGCAAAGCAGATTGTGCGCGCGGAAAAACATGTCATTCGTCCGCAATGCGCCAATCTCCCCAACCAGTTTCTTGCCGTCCTTCATCGTGGCATAATTCGGCTCGTCCGCGCCGAACATGCGCCAGATGGGTTTCAACTCGCCGAGGGATTTCCCAGCGTCCACCGTGATGGTCACCGGAAAGGACGCGTTCGCTGCGGGTGCGTTGGTGTTCGAATCGGCAAAAATCGCGGGCGCGACGGCGAGCATTGCGAACAGGCTGGCAAATTGGGAAAGGCGCATAATATTTTGGCTTTGATTTGAGAGAAGTGATTTATTCGGCGATGTCGGCTTGCGACCACTGGCTGTCAACGAGCCGCCACATTTTGCCATTTGGATTTTTGTTCTGAAGTGCAGCCGGCAGGCGCGCCGCCCGGACGTTGTCGTAACAGTGCAGCGCCGCAAAACGCCGCAGCGACGCCGGAATTCCGACGGCGGTGAAACCCGGATGCCCGGTCGAGGGATACGGCCCGCCGTGATTCATCGCGGAACTGACCGCCACGCCAGTGGGCATCTTGTCGTTGAGCAATCGCCCAACGCGGACGCGTAACAGCGGCGCAAATTTTTCGTAGAGCGCATCGTCGCCGCCGCCGGTGTCCGAATAAAAAGCGCCGGTGAGATTGCCTTCGAGATGCTTGATGACTTCTTCCACTTCGGCGGCATCGCGGGCGATGACGAACAGCGACGCATTGCCAAACGCCTCCGTCTGCAATTTTTCGGGTTCGGCCAGAAACTTTTCCCCGCTCACACGCAGCAGCGTGTTGGCAAAACGATAGCCCGGCGCGGAAACCGTTTTGCCGCCCGTGACGAGTTGCGCGCCCGCTTCCTGCAACGTCCCGACGCTCGCCGCCAGCGCGCGCGCGACGGCGGAAGACAGCAACGGCGTCGTCGGCGCGCCCTCGAATTTCGTCTTCACCGCAGCGATGAATTGCTCCGACAATTCGCCCGCGAGCAGCACGACGAAGCTCGGGTTGGTGCAAAATTGCCCCGTGCCCATCAGGCAACTGCCGGCAAATTCATCCGCCAGCTTTGCGCCGCGTTCCGCCAGCGCGCCGGGCAGCACCACCACCGGGTTCACGCTGGAGAGTTCGAGATAGATCGGTTTTCCGGCCGCGTCAGCCGCAGACTTGAGCTTCAATCCCGCCGCGCGGCTTCCGGTGTAGGCGATTGCACCCGTGCGAGGATCGGCTACCAGCTTCGCCCCGTCCTCATGGCTCGTGCGATAAATCAACTGCACCGTCGCTGGCGGCAGCCCGGCTTCGGCAACGGCGGCGAAGGCTTCCTCCGCCAGCAACCGCGACGTGCCGGGATGCGACGTGTTGGCCTTGGCGATGACCGGATTTCCGGCGGCAATCGCGGCGGCAAAATCCCCGCCGGCGACGCTGTTGAATGCGAACGGAAAATTGTTCGGGCCGAAAACCCAGACCGGGCCGATGGGCGCGAGCGTGGAACGGATGTTCAATTTCGTGTCAATCGTCGGCATCGCCCAGGAGCCTTCGAGCGCGGCGGCGGCGGCCTGGCGCAACTGACCGGTCGTGCGCGGCAATTCCACGTCCGCCAGCCGTGGCGCTTTGGGCAATCCAGTTTCGGCGTGCGCGATTTCGACGAGTTCGGATTTGCGCGCCTCAATGCGTTCGGCGAAGCGCGTCAGGAATTTTGCGATTTGATCCGGCGGCGTCGCGCGCAAAATGGTTGCAGCTTCGACGGCGGCGTTCAGCGCGTCGTCGCAATCCGCCCAGGCGCTAACGGGAAATTCGCCCGGCAGTTTTTCGCCGGTCGCGGGATTTTCGGCGTGAAAAGTTCCGCTGGCTTTGGCAGCGCGCCAGTCGCCGGCGATTAAAATTGGTTGTGTTGGCATAATTAATTTTTACGAAATTTTTCGACGACGGCGGCAATATCTTTTTCGCCATCGCCGGCGGCAATGGATTTTTGAAACGAAGCGAGCGCAGCGGCGGCAGTTGCGAGTTCGACGGAAACTTTTTTTCCTTCCGCAATCGCGTAGCCCAAATCTTTGGCCATAAGCCGCAGCAAAAAATTCGGCGTGAAATCTGGCGCGGTCATGCGCGCGGAAACGGCCTTCACAAGCGGGCTGCCCGGCGCGCCGCCGGACAAAACTTCCAATGCCTTCGCGCGGTCAAGGCCGCTGCGCTCGATCATCGCCAGCGCCTCGGCCAGCGATGCGACTTGCACGCCGCAGACAAAATTGTTGATCAATTTTACGAGTGCACCGCTGCCAGTTGGTCCTAGCAAAGAAACATTTTTGCCCATCGCGGAAAAAACCGGGCGCATTTTTTCCAGCGTGGCGGAATCGCCGCCGACTAGAAAATTCAATTCGCCGGAAGCCGACTGATTTTTGCTGCCGGTCACCGGCGCGTCGAGAAATTCACATTTTTGTTTTTGCGCGGCGGCGGCGAGTTCGTGAATCCAGCCAACGGTCACGGTGCTGCATTCGATGCAAATGGTTCCTGGTTTTGCGCCGGCAAGCGCGCCGTTTTCGCCGAGCCACAAGCTGCGCGCGGCATTGTCGTCCGCCACCATGCTGATGATAAAATCAGCTTGCGCCGCCGCTTCGCGCGGCGTGGCTGCGACATGCGCGCCTTCCGCCGCGAACGGCCTGGATTTTTCGGCGTTGCGATTGAAAACCGTCAGCGGAAAGCCGTTGACGAGAAGTCTTCGCGCCATGCCTGAACCCATTATTCCCAACCCAAAAAATGCGATGCGTGGTTTGCTCATAATATCAATCGGCCAAATTATTTCCCGTCTGCGCGGATTGATTTGTAATTAATTTCCGCCGGGTCGCTGAAAACAGTCTGCCGTCCGCAACGGAAATTTCAACGACATTCACCGCCGTTTTAATTGCCAGTCGCCGGCAAATGTTATTGTCCTCCAGGCGCGGGAAATTTTTTTGAGGCGTCGTCGAGAACGAGAACCCAGTCGTCGTTGGTGCCATTGGATGGCGCGGTAAATTCGCGCGTGTCAGCTTTAGTAAAATTGTCGAACTGATTCGCCTCGCCGGTCCGCGGGTCATACCACCATGCCACAAGTTTTTCGCCCGAAAGTTTGCCGGTGTTGACGGTGACGTTGGTTTTGCCGCTCGGCAGATAAAAAAATGCGTAGCCGCCGTCCGCGCCGCGCATGGCCTCGACCCGCTCGACGGCATACTCGCTGACGGCACCGACGATCAGCGATTGATCGGGAATGCGTTCGAGCATTGGGCGGGATTCGATGAGGCGACGGATATATTGCACCTGACCGGAGGCGGGCAGTTTCAAGGCTTCCTTCCACGGCATGGTGGTTCCCCAGCGGGCGTCAATCCTTCCACCGGGGGCAAACGAATAAACTTCGCCCTGTCCATAAGTAATTCCCGCTGCGCCGGCAAATGCGTCCAGATAGGCGGAACGCCGGACATCCACAGCCTGTAGCCGCCGGGCGTCGGGATTGCCGGACAGCCGGTCGGTTATGTTTTCGTAACCGGGTTCCATGTCGAGCGTGGGCTTCACCGGAAGTTTCGCGTAATCGTCTGCGACGAGCTGAAAGTCAATCGTGTTGATGAAATGTCCCGACTGGATGGAATTAAAATCGAGCCACGGCCGGTCGTGAAACCAGAATGACGAGCTTTGCTCGCCGGTGGGATGGTAGCTGATCATGATTTTGTCAACGCCTGCGGCTTTCGCGCCTTCGATCAGACCCTGCGCTTCCAATTCGGTGATGTATTGAATTTTTTCGCCGGCCTCGCCTTCCGCAGTCGAGTCGCCGCCGAGAATCCAGAAAATATTTTTCTTCGCGTAACGCTGCGCGAGGAACTTGCAGTAAGCCTGCATCTTTTCCGGGATGCCATTGGTTGACAGCCGGTCGCCGGCATTTTTGTGCCAATACGGAAGCACGGCCATATACATTCCGTGCGCTTGAACCTTGTCGAGGATGGAATCCACGTTTGTGAAATACGCCTCGTTGATCTGGCCGAGATCGCGATTGACAAAGGGAAGCTGGCCATCGCAATTGGTGTGCCGGGTGTAGTCCCAAAGCGCGATGACGCCTTGAATGACGTTGAAACCCTTGGCCTTGCGGTCGTCAAGGTAGGCATCAACGTCGGCAGGCGTGGCGTGATTGAAGATGCCCCACGCGGTGTCCGCCTGCCAGAAAAACGGCGTGCCGTCGGACTTGGCGAAGTAATGTGCATTGGCCGAAACGCGGATCGGCTGCAACGGTTTCGTTGCGCAGCCGGTGGCTGCCACATAGCACGCCAGCGCCGCGAGCAGGAGGAATTTTTTCATGGATTGTCTGAATCAACAGACGCGAAAACGCGAAAATGGTTTCAACCAACCGGACGCGCGGTGAAAATTTCCATCCGGCCATGCGTAGCGCGCAATGGATTCCGCAGCGGGCGGCCAAAACCGGCGAAAGAAATTTCCATCCCGTCGCCGTCGGCGAGCTGCACGCCGTCACCGAAACTCAACGCGCACGCGCCCAAAAAATGCACATGCAAATCGCCGGGGCGGCAATGCGTCTCAAACTTGAAATGATGATGCTCGATGTTCGCGAGGCTGTGGCACATTTCGTTTTCGCCAGTGAGAATTTCCTTCGACCAAAAAGTTTTTCCCGCGCGTTCAATTTTTACTGTGCCGGAAATGGAATCAAATCGTGGATCAATCACGAGTTCCGGGCCGAGCGCGCAGGTGCGGATTTTTGAGCCGGCGAGATTGAGATAATTTTTCTTCTCAAATTTGTGGTCGGAAAATTCGTTGCCAACCGCCATGCCGACGCGGCGCGGATTTCCGCTCGCATCAATAAAATAAATTCCGGCGATTTCCGCCTCCTCGCCGCCGTCTTCGGCAAAAGCCGGCAAGTCGAGCGGTTCACCGTGTGCGCGCAAAATCGTGCCGTTACCCTTGTAAAACCATTCGGGCGCAATGCCGATTTTTCCCGGCGGGGGTTTGCCGCCTTCGACGCCCCATTTGAACATTTTCATGCTGTCGTTCATCTCGGCTTCGCTCGCACTGTGCATGGCCTGGCGATTTTTCGCGCTGCCCAGATGCGTGAGGCCGGTGCCGGAAACGAGGCAGCGCGCCGGTTCGGCGGGATGATCAATAGGCGGGAGCAATTTCCATCCGGATTTGCAGTTGTAAATCGTATCGTAATCCAAAAACTGGTCCGTCACTTTTTTCTGGATCAACGCGGCGAGCGGAGTTTTTGAATCAACGGCTTGCTGCACGAGTTCAAAAATGGATTTTACGCCGTCGAGCAAACGCAATCGCGGCTCTTCAACGAGCGCGACGGCGCGCGTTTTGCCTTTTTGAATTTGAACAAGCCGCGTCATTCGATGACTTCGAAGTTTTTCAGTTTATCTTCGTTCACAGTGAGGCCGAGGCCGGGCGTGTTTTCATCCAAATCAATGTAGCCATTTGTCGGCGTCGGCTCGCCGTTGAAGCAATACCAGAACAGCTCGTTGCCGACCTCGACATCCACCGGCGGGAAAAATTCGGCCATCGGCGAGTTCAGGCTGGCCATCACGATGTGGTAATTGTGCATCTGCCCGGCGTGCGGAATCACCGGAATCGAGTGCGCCTCGGCGAGCGCGGCGATCTTGCGCGCCTGCGAAATGCCGCCGACGCGATTGGTGTCGAATTGAATGTAATCTACCGCGTGCGCCTCGATGAGTTCGCGGAAACCATAAATGGTGTGCTCGTGCTCGCCGCCGGCAATCGGAATGCGTCCGAATCTTTTCAATTCGGCGTAACCGTGGATGTCATCAGGAATGACCGGTTCCTCTAGCCAGCGGAGATTCAGCGGTTCAAGAAGCGGAATCATGCGCTTGGCGTAATCCAGATTCCAGCCCATGTAGGCATCGGCCATGATGTCCACGCCGTCGCCGACGGCTTCGCGCACGGTGCGCACGAGCGCGAGATTTTTTTGCATTCCTTCCGCGCCGTCGGTCGGTCCCCAGCCGAAGCGCAGTTTCATCGCCTTGTAACCTTCGTCCGCATATTTTTTCGATTCGCGCGCGAGTTCGTCGAGCGGCGTGCTGTAAAGGCGGCTCGCATAGACGGGAATTTTTGGTTTCGTGCGTCCGCCGAGCAGACGATACACCGGCTGCTTCGCGGACTTGCCGAGAATATCCCACAGCGCGATGTCCACCGCGCTGATGGCGACCATGCCGATGCCTTTGCGGCCAAACGCCATCGTCTTGCGATACATGTGCTGCCAGAGAAATTCGATGTCCCACGGGTCCTGCCCGATGAGCAGCGGCTTGAGATACAGGTCAATCACCTGCTTGGTGACGCGTGGCGAGAGAGCGGCGTTGCCGATGCCGACGAGGCCGTTGTCGGTGACAATCTCGCAGATGAGCCAGCTGTGAAACGTGAACGTGCCCATCGTGGATTTCGTCAGCATGGGCGAGACGGCATCCATCGGGTTCGTGCAAAAATGCGGCGGGAGCGGAACGGTCTTGCCGCGCCATTCGATGACGCGCGTGCGGATTTCTTTGATTTTCATTTGATGGTTAATGGATTGGTTAAATTTTTTAGTGGTTGAATTTTCGGGATGACGAGACAGATCAGAATAAACGCGGCAATATGCATCGAGCCGGAAATTATCAGCACCGGCTGGTAGCTGTAATGGTGATCGCGCAGGTAGCCGGCAATCTGGCCGAGCACGATGCCGCCCATCGCGCCGCCAAAACCGACAAGGCCGGCGAGTGTGCCGACGGCGCGTTTGGAAATCATGTCCGTCGGCAAAATCATTACGAGCGTGGACCAGGATTGCTGGCCGAAAAACGCGAGGCTGAACAGAAAAATCACCGCCGGGAGGGAATGCAATTGCGGCGCGAACATCACCCACGGCATCAACGCCGCGCTGGCGCCGAGCGCGAGTTTGCGCGACGCGTTCACGGAAAATCCGCGCGACAACAGCCAGCTTGAAAAGCCGCCGCCAACCAGACACCCGGCTCCCGCCGCCGCATAAGGAATCCAGCCGATGCTGGTGGCGGCGTTGAATTTGATTTGAAACGTCTCCATTAAAAATTTCGGGAGCCAGAATATGTAAAAATACCACGCGCCGTCGCTTAAAAATTTCGCGCCGACCACCGCCCAGACTTCGCGGTGCGACAGCAGTTCGCCGAGCGGAATCAGCCGCGCCGATTCGGCTGACGGCGTTTCCTGGCCGGCGAGGATTTTTGCGCGCTCCAATTTGGACAGGCGCGGATGGCGGTCCAGCGGCCGGTAATCCAGCGCCCACCAGATTGTCCAGAGCAGGCCGAAGCCGCCGGAAACCAAAAACACCCAGCGCCACGGCGCGATGCCGAACCAGCCGGTGTAATTCATCACCAAATAAATGACCCAGGGCGCAATCATCGCGCCGACCGCCGTGCCGGCGTTGATGATGCCCATCGCGGTGGAACGCTCGTTGACGGGAAACCATTCGGCGACGACGCGCGTTGCCGCCGGGAAACCGCCGCCTTCGCCCATGCCGAGCAAAAATTGGCTCGCCATCAGCATGACGAGCGCAAACGCCATGCCGCAGACCGGGGGCAATCCGTAATTGGCCGCCAATCCCTGGCTGGCGACGGCCAGCGACCAGAAAATCATGATCAACAAAAATCCGCGCCGGGTGCCGAGCCGGTCCAGCAGCCAGCCGCCGCCGAGATACATCAGCCCGTAGGCGACCAAAAAAGCGGAGTCGAACGTCGCCTTGATCTGGTCGGAGAAGGGATACTGCGCCTTGATGTGGCTCAAAGTCCACGGCAGCGTCTGCCGGTCAAAATAGCTCAAGACAATCGCCGTGCTCACCAACACGGCGATGCGCCAGCGCAATAATCCATTTTTACAGGGCGCAGCTATCATTGGGGAAGGCGAAGTCATGCTGCATTCAAGGGCGAATTTAAATTCGAGAACGTCAGAACACTATTACAAATCCGCCGTTGGGTTTGAGCGTCACCTCAATTTTTTTATCCGCGCCCAGGCGCACGTCCTGTTTGGTGAACAACTGGTCCCCATCGCCGTCAGTAACCAATTGACCAGCTTTGGCTCCTGAAAGCGCGCTCAAATCCAGCGTCAGTTTTTTCTCCACCGGCTCGCCATTGATGCCGGCCAGATACCAATGGCCGTCGCCCTTTCTCGCCAGCACGGCCAGTTTGCCGGGAAAGCCGTCAACAAACTTCGTGTCGTCCCAGACCGACGGCACCTGTTTCATGTAATCCTTCACGTAGTCGGGCATCTTGGCCATGCCTTCGGGCGTATCCACGTAATGCTGGATGCCGGAAATGAAAATCACCGAGAGCGCCAGCTCGAATGCGTGCGTCGTTTGCAATTTTGTCTTGCCGATTTTATTCAGGCAAACCGGCGTGAAATCCATCGGGTCAAAAAGGTTCCGCGTGAATGGCAGCATCGTGGCATGACTGGGTTCCTCGTCCGCGTTGGTCTGCTGGAAGGTGATATACTCGAAGCCGCGGATGGCTTCCATGCTCATCAATTGCGGATAGGTGCGCCCCCAGCCGCGCGGTGTGGTCGCGCCATGGAAATCCAGGAGCAGCTTGAACGGCACGGCGTCGTCCAGGATGTCGTGGTAATAATCAATCATCGGCTGGCCGTCGCCGCCAAAGAAATCAATCTTGATGCCCTTGATGCCCATCGCCTGCAACCGGCTGAATTCCTGCACGCGGCTTTCGTGGGTGAGCAGCTTGTCGCGCGGCGTCTGCTTGACGGTGTTCCAGCCGCCGGCGGAATTATACCAGAGAAGCAGGCCAACATTCTTGGTGCGTGCGTAATCGGCCAGCTCCTTCATTTTGTCGTAGCCAATCTGCCGGTCCCACCACGCGTCAATCAGGCAATACGACCAGCCCATGCCGGAGGCGTAATCAATGAATTTTTTCTGCGTGTCGAAATTCGCCGAGCGGTCGCCGAGTAGCGGCCAGCTCCACGCGGCCTTGCCGGGCTTGATCCAGGAAGCCAGCGGCAGCGCCGACTTGTCCGCCAGGTCCGTGCCCAGCGTGGATTCGGCGATGGTCTTGAGGCTGCCGATGGTGATGACGCGCCACGGCGTCAGCCACGGCAGGCTCGACGACGGATTCACCGGCTGGCCGTCAATCGTCTCGCGCGGGTCGGGAAAGCCGACCGAATACTCGCCGTCCGGCGACTGGTCGCGCAAGCGCGTCGCGCAATAATTCCGTCCCAGCGAAGCTTCGGTGATCGCCACCCATGTCTCGCCCGACTGGAACAGCGCCGGATAGACCCAGCCCGCACCGAGCGTGGACGGCGTGCCGACGGGAATCCCTTTTGAATAAAATTCCTCGTAGGCCGGGTTCGAGGAGCCGTATCCGGTCTTGGCCACTTGCATCGGTTGCAACCACGCCTTCGCGTCCGGTTGAAAATGGAACGAACTGACTTCTTCCTTCAGGCTGCAAATGTTCGTCGCGGCATCAGGAAAAAAATAACGGAATGCCACGCCGTCGTCCGACACCTGGAAAATGATGTCCATCTTTTTGCCGTCCGCCGTGGCGAGATGAAACTCCTTCCGGTTCGCGCGATAATCGTTGAGCCGGCGCTTGGCGGTAAGGATTTCATAACGGTCGCTGACCTTTGTGATTTTGGATTCGCCGGTCAAAACCAGCCCCTGCGAAAAATCCGCGTCGTCGCGGGTCAATCCGAGCCGCGATTCGCGCAGCACGGGCTGGCTGTCCCGAATGATTTGATAAACCGGCGAGCCGTTGGCGTTCAATTTGAACTCCACGGCCAGCCGGCCGTCAGGACTTTTCACAAGGTTTGGAGACTGCGCATGAAGAATGTTGCCCGCGAGCAAAGCCGCCAAGAGGAAGTGGCGGCGAAAAAGACGACGCTGGGAGTTCATGGCATTGCAGGATGATTGTTGAATGTTGTTCATTTGGTGGTCGGAGACAATTTAGAGGCAAAATTGGCCGGAGTGACACTTTCGACATCAACGAGGACGGCAGCCGGGCGGGCATCGGGTTTGGTCACGGTGGT
>Ga0181531_10001373_pt1 | contig 15391 bp, 13 predicted proteins | sample PEATcosm2014_Bin_38_FD_119743 | JGI IMG/M metagenome (GOLD analysis project Ga0181531, IMG submission 119743) | Peatland microbial communities from MTU Mesocosm Facility, Houghton, MI, USA - PEATcosm2014_Bin11_10_metaG | ecosystem: Environmental > Terrestrial > Soil > Wetlands > Peat | place... | reverse complement strand
GGCTGGGGCCAGCGGCGGTCTCTACAATGCTGGTGCCAGCGCCAGTGCCTCGGGCACTGCCGCCAACCTCGCCAACTATTCGTTCAACCCGGCGCCGGACATCATCGCCAAGGTTGCCTTTGAACCCGGCTTCGGCCACTACGAAATTTTCGGCGTGTACAGCCGCTTCCGCGACCGCGTATTTCCTTGCGGTGAAGTCACCTCCACCGAGGTTTGCGGCGGTGAGGCAGCCGGAGTCGCATCGGCGATGGAGGCGTACAACGCTTCCAAAAACGGCGGCGGCCTTGGCGCCAACGCACGCTGGTCCTTCGACAACAAGCACCTCGACTTCGGCCTGCACTTCCTGGGCGGCAGCGGAATCGGCCGCTACGGAACCAGCACTCTTCCCGATGCCTCGATCCACGCCAATGGCACTTACGATCTGATCAAGAGTTACCAGGGTCTGGGAACGCTGGAATGGCATGGACCGAAGATGGATATATACCTTAACGGGGGGGCGGAGTACGCTGGCCGCGCGTGGGATTACGACCCCAACAACTCAAAGCTATACGTTGGATATGGATCGCCCAACTTCAGCAACGCCGGCTGCTACACCGAAACCGCTCCTTCCGTGGGCAGCGGGTTCTTCCCGGGCAGTCTCTCGAGTTGCACGGCCGATACCAAGGTGCTGTACGAAGGCACCATCGGTATCTGGTTCAAGCCGTACGATGGATCGAAAGAGAGGGTCAACCGCGGCCGTATCCAGTGGGGGCCGCAGTTTTCCTACGTGGACCGCGCCACGTGGTCTGGCTGCGGCCCGGCAGGCTGCAGCGCGCCGGGAGTATCTCCGCACGGGCTGGACGGGATGATCTTCACGTCCTTCCGTTACTACCTGCCCTAAAGAATACGGCGGAGCTCTTAGAGATGTGTCCCGCTCACTTGCGAAGAAAACACTCGGGACGGCAAAAGTTGCTGTCCTGGGTGCGTTTTTTACCAGAAGCTAACTTGTCTACGCCACGCTTCGCGCCTTGAGCGGCGGAGCGGCTGGGATGTCGAGAAACTCAGTGTTCGATTCCTCGACCACTCGTGCCGCCATCGGCTTCAGCCAAAGCAGCGCCATAAAAGCGGCGACGAGATCACAGATGATCATGGCCCAAAATACCTTGGTCCAGGAGCCGGTCTTTTCGAACAACCAAGCCGCGCCGGGAGCCGCAAACAGAGTGGCGACGCCCTTGGCGGTGTAGACGATACCGTAGTTGGTGGTGGCCCACTTCTTGCCATACAAATCGGCCGTGATCGACGGGAACAGTGAATAAATGTTGCCCCAGGCAAAGAAACACAGGCCGGAGAGTGCGATAAACCAGATGGGACGGCTGATCAACTGGAGCAGGGCGAACACCGCAACCGCTTCCAGAACGAATGAGAAGAATAGGGCGTTTTCCCGGCCAATGTGATCCGATACCCATCCCCAGAAGGGCCGGGTCAGGCCGTTTAAGATGCGATCAATCTCGATGGCCAGCACCAGCGCGGTCATGCCGAAAGCCACGATGATTTTATCCACATGGTAAGAAACCGCCATGGGACTGAGTTGCACAGTAACCACAATGCCGCCGAAAGCCAGCATGGTCATCATCAGGTAAACCAGGTAGAACGAGGGCTGGCTGAGCATCTCCCAAGGAGTCATGTCGCGGGCCGAGGTTCTCACTTTGGTCTTGATCTTCGCTTCTTTCTCTTTCCATCCCGGGGGCGTCCATCCCTCCGGGGGCTTGGCAAGGAATAGGGCCGCCGCCAAGACCACGACGCCCTGGATAGCTCCCCAAACAATGAACGTGTGCTGGTAGCCAGAAGACTTCAACATGTTGGAAACCGGAATAATCGTAAGCGCGGTGCCGACACCGTAAGCGCCAGCGGTAAGGCCAACGCAAAGGCCGCGATGATCGGGAAACCACTTCAATGCGTTCCCGATGGTCCCGCCATAAACCATGCCCGCGCCAACGCCGGCAAGTCCGTACCAGAAGTACAAGGAGCCCAGAGTCTCGGCCTGGCCCGAGCCGATCCAGCCCAAGCCGACCGCGAACGCACCCGCGCCCAGCATAAAACGGGGCCCAATTCGATCCACCAGATAGCCCTCAAAAGGCACAAGCCAGGTTTCAAGCGCGATGAACAGGGTGATGGTCCACTGCACATCGACCAAAGTCGCGTGCAGATGCGCCTGAATAGGCTTAGTAAAAACGGTCCATGCATATTGCAGATTGGCGACGGCCATCATGGCAAAGATGCCGGCGATTAACTGGGTCCAGCGGTTGGGAATGCGCGAGGGATGAATAAGAGCAGATGGTGAAGCAGTCGATGCAGCCATAGCTGTGCCTCCACGACGGGGTGTCGGACGTTAACGGCGCACTGCCAAAACACCGGTTCCCTGATTCCACATCGTCAGAATTGCCGGGCGAACTTTACCCGGCACTCATTCGGCGGGCGGGGCGTCGGCCTCCACATCGGTCCGGAAGGGGATCACACCGGGAACCAGCCACTTTTCCCACATCTCATCGATCTTGCTTTGGAAGTAATCGATATCGTCGTTGGTAAAGTGCGCGAACCTGCCTTGCTTTAGCAAATAGTCCCGGACCGGTTGCCGCTGGATCTTCTTGGCGGCAATCTGCTGCGTCCGGCCGGTTAATTTCAGCACGCCATCCTCCACTTCATAAAGCGGCCAAATGCCAGTATTGACGGCCAGTTCCCCCAGTTCGTGCGAGATGTAAGGGTCGTAATCCCAACCCTTTGGACAGGGGTCGAGCGAGTGGATGAATGTCGGTCCGCCAATGGCCAGCGCTTTGCGCATGGAATTCATGGCCGCCAGGCCGTACGACATGCAAACAGTTGCCACATAACGGCACGTGGGATGACCCGCCGCCATCATGCCCGCCATGTTTTTTTTCCAGCGGCGATGCATGATTCTTTTCACCTTTCCCGGAGTGCTGAACGTGGTATTTGCGCCCCACGGTGTGCTGCCCGAAAGCTGTATGTCAGTATTTGCGTATGACTCATTGTCATACATCAAAATGAGGCAGTTGTAATCGGGGTGAGTAAGCGTTGCCGAAATCGCTCCCACGCCCATGTCAGCCCCACCACCATCGCCGCAGAAGGCGATCACATTGATGGGCTCCTGCTTCATCTTTCCCTTGCGCATGAGCACCTTCAAAGCGGCAGAAGCTCCCAGCGCGGCCGAGCCGCTGCTGCCCAGTTGCGTGTGCATCCAGGGAAGCACCCACGAGGTGCTGTAATACGTGGTGTTCGCCACGTACATGCACCCGGTGCTACCGAGCACGATGGTCCGCGGACCCGCAGCTTTAGCCATCATCTTCATTACCAGCGCTGACTCGCAGCCCTGGCAGGTGCGGTGACCAGAGGTGAAGTATTCCTCCAGCGGGATCTTCTTGACTGCTTTGAACGGATCTAGTTTCTGGGTCGGATCGATCTGTACATAGGTGTCCATAAATTCTTCATCCTCTCTGAGGTCTTAAAGCCATCAGCAAAAACGGATTACTCGCGCAATCCGATCCATTGAGTTAGCGGAGCAGATTTGCCATCCGCCGCGGCGTACACGGCGTCGGCCATCTTTTGCACGTCGGCGATTGTGACTTCGCGCCCGCCCAGCCCGCAAATGAAACCCACCACCGGTGGCTTCTTGCCCGATCCTGGATACAGCGCTTCACGAACTTCGCCGGCGAGAACGCCGCCGGCATAGGGCGAACCGAAAGAGTAATCGCGATCGATGACGCCGACCGCGGCGAACCGCTGCAGCGACTTCGACAACTCTTCCGCGGCAAACGGACGGAACCAGCGCATGCGCACAAAGCCTACGCGCTTGCCTTGCTTGCGCATCTCGCGAATCGCCACCTTCACCGAGATCGAGAGCGTTCCCATTCCCATGAGAACGATATCCGCATCGTCGGTCATGTACTCCTCGAAGAACGGATTGCCGTAGGAGCGGCCGAAAATGCGTTCGAAATCGGCGTACGCTTCCTTGATCACTCCGTAAGTCCGCTCCATGGCCGCGTAGTTCTGGCGGCGGATTTCCATGACCCAATCTTCGTTGCCCTGGGGCGCGACGGTGATGGGATTGTCGGGATGCAGCAACAAATCTCCACGATCGTATGGCGGCAGAAATTCGTTCACCTGCGCCTGCGATGGAATCTTCACCAGCGCCTGAGAGTGGGTCAGGAATGCTCCGTCGCAACTGATGGCGCAGGGCAGGAAGATGCGTCGGTCCTCCGCCACTCGATAGGCGATCAGGGCTGTGTCTAGCGCCTCTTGCGCGTTGTCGACCCAAACCAGTTGCCAGCCCAGATCGCGCACCGCCAGCGCATCGTTGTGCTCGACGCCGAAGGCACCGGGATCGTCCAACGCGCGGTTGCCTACCATCGCGATCATGGGAATGCGCAGAGCCGGAGTCACAGTCAGACATTCCATGGCATACATCCAGCCCACGCCGCTGGAACCGCAGAACACGCGTGCCCCGCAGGCCGACGCGTGCTTCACGATTTCAAACTGCGAGTGTTCGCCTTCCGCGACGATGTATTCGCAATCCATTTCTCCGTTGGCGACCAGCTTGCAAACGTACTGCATGACGGTGTCGTAAGGCCGAATTGGATAAGCGGTGATCACGTCAACGTCGGCCAGCTTACAAGCCACCGCGATGGCTTCGCTGCCGGTGATCAGGGCGGTTTCTTCGATCTTCTGTTTCTGCTCTTCGATTATTGTGGCCACTGCCATAACGGATTCTCCTAGATTGTCATTCCGAACAAGCGTTCTTTGCGCCGTGAGGAATCTGGGCGAACCGCGCGAAGCGTCGCGTTCTTTGCGACGCAATAATCGCGCGTTTGGTTCGCATCCTTACTTTTCGCTCGCAATCTCCAGCATCTCCGGAATCTGTTCTTCATATTGCCCACGGTAGCGGAAGCCGTGCGAACGCTCCGGATGCGACTTGATCTTCTCTTCCAGCCAGACCTTGTAGCCGTCCTTGTCCTTGCGCCAGTCTTCCCACTGGCTGCTGTTGTCTTTGAATTCGGTTTCATTGACCATGGTGACGCATTCTTTGACCGGGCAGACGGCTTCGCATACTCCGCACCCGCAGCAGGCTTTCATGTTTGCGTCGTACAGGCCTTCCGGGGTCACATCGAAACAGGAGTCCGGACACTGCAGCCAGCAAAGTGTGCATTTGATGCAGGTATCGAAGTTCACCACCGGCCGCATGGTTCGCGTGCTGAACTTCAGGAAGGTCGGATTGCGGTCGGGCTGGAATCCACCATGCGCGTGCGACGCTGGATCGTCCATCTTGTGCCCGGCGGGAATGCTGGGGATGGCGATGCCTTCGCCCATTTCATGCCACTTGGGCAAGTCAAACTTGTACGGCACTTCCGGATTGCCCTGGCCGGGCGTCACCGTGATGCTGGTGGTGCGGTCGTAGGACTTGGCCGCCGAAGTAGCCTTGAGTTCATCTTTCCATTCGGAAATAATCGCTTTCTGGACGGACTCGAGGCTGAACAGATCGGGCAGGACCTTGGCGATGGCGCCGAGAATGCGCACATCGGTGTGGTCATCCTTGTAGACCCACAGGCCCGAAAAACTCACCGTGCCCTTCAGGATCGACAGTTGATAGGGGCTCTCCTTGCGGTGGGCCATGGCAATAATCGCTTCTGGACCTTCGCGCGAGGTTACGATCAGCGTGCCGCCGGGTTTCAGCAGACGGTTGACGGGTTGCAAGCCGTACCACGCCCACGACTCCACGCCTTTGCACAGCGTGTCATCCACGCAAATGGTGACGTCGACTTCCTTGGGTTCGTACTTCGCCATGCCTTCCTGCAGCGTCTGCTCGTCGGTAGCAACAATCGCGAAATTCTTGGCGGGAATGCCATTGCGCTCCGGACTGTCGCCGTAACGGCCAAAAGAAATTCCGGGCTTGCCTTCGTGATGAGCGGCAAGCACGATGGCCCGGCTGATTCTCCCAGCCATGGTTTTTTGGAAAATGCCTCGATAGATAATCTCGATTGCGAATAGACGGCCCATGACGTAAACCCTCCGTTGATCAAAACTTGTTCGTCAAAATTTTTCTAGAACGATTTCTTCGACGTCTTCAATGTGCCGCCGCATGGCCGACTTGGCAGCATCGGCATCGCGGCGTTTGATGGCGGCCAGTATCCGCCGGTGGCCGGCCAACGATTTTTGCGGCCGGCCTTCCAGTTGCAGCGAGCGTGCCCGGGTGTCGCGCAGCAGATCCATGAGAATGTCGAGCACCTTCAATACAACGCTGTTGTCGGAAGCCAGAGCGACGCTGTAATGGAATTCCGCGTCTTCGGCAACCGCGGCGTCTCCCTGTTTCTGCTTTTCCTCTTGCCGCCGCAGAATGTCTTCCATCTCGGTAATTTGGTCGGGAGAAGCGTGAGTAGCGGCGCGCGCCGCCAGCGGCGGTTCGAGCATCTTGCGAAAATCCAGGAGTTCGCTCACCAGTTCCTGCCGGCGCTTCAGGGCGTTCGTGAAGGGATCGAGCAGCGATTCCGATGAGGTTTCGCGAACAATTGTTCCAGCGCCCTGACGCGGCTCGACTAAGCCCATCAACTCCAGACCGCGAATCGCATCTCGAACGGAACTGCGGCTGACTCGCAGCATTTCCGCCATTTCGCGTTCCGCCGGCAGTTTGTCACCGGGTTTCAGCTTCTTCAGGATCAGACGCTCGATTTGCTTGGCGACTTCTTCGTAGACCTTGTTCCGGCGTACAACTTCGAAGTCGGACTTGAGGGCGTTAGTCAACCTGGGCTCCAAGTGGTCTGATACGTGGACCAGACAACGAAGGGAGTATAACCCCGTTGTCAAGCCCCCAATCAAATATTTTTATTGGAGCGATGAATAAAGGCGATGAGGGCCCTCCGGCCGGTAGCCCGAAAACTTGACTTGACAGTTTCCAGTTTTATGTGGTAAACCGCCGTCGTAAGTGGTTCGCTTTTCGGACCGAAAAAGGACTCATTCGCGACTCAGGACATCTTGCGGTTCACCGCCCGAACGGACAAGGCAGCGCTCGGTTGGCGCGTCCACAAGCCTTCAGGGCAGGCCCGTTCTGCAAATCATCCGGGAGAGGAAACATATGCGCTCGCTAACAACGTTCTTCGTGCTTCTGGTCGTCTTCATGGAGCCAGGTTCGCTCGCCCCCGCTCAAAGCACGGAGCCTGCGAGCAGGACCGACGGATCGACCCCTGTGGCCGCGACCAAGGAAGAGGTCAGCCAGTTGCGCAGCGAGGTTGCAGCGCAGCGCCAGACCATCGAGGAGTTGAAGGCTTTGGTGGAGAAGCTGGCCGCGGCCCAAACACGGGCAAACGGTGAGAGTCCGGTCGAGATTCGACCCGTGGCAAGCTCTGTTTCTACCGCAACCAACGGGCAACCGGTTGACGCTCCCAGCGCGGTTCGCTTGAGGAATGCCGTCCTGCTCGAGGCCGATGTGCTGCCCCCAGCGGCAGTCGTGGATCAGGCTCAAGTCGCAGCCCCGAAGAAAGATCCCCTCACCGCCGGATGGAACGGTGAGCACTTTTTCATCAAAAGCGCCGACGGACAGTTCAGCATCAGCCCGTACGGCTATGTGAACACCGACTACCGCATTTACAAAGGCGACGGCGCACCCTCAGACACGTTTCTCCTTCGCCAGGCCCGCTTCGGATTTCAAGGCAGCTATGGTTCGCACTTCGATTTCGCTCTGCTCTCCGACGCCGCCGCGACTTCCGGATCGGTGGTGCGCGACGTTTACCTCAACGTAAGATACAAGCCCGAGTTGCAATTCCAGGCGGGCCAGTTCAAGGCTCCGTTTGCGCAGGAAACTGGAATTGGCGATACCAGCTTGGATTTTGTCGAGCGCGGATTTCAGTCCATGCTGTATCCTTCGGCGGCCACCGCCTACCGCAGCCCCGGCGCCGCCTTTCACGGCGACATTGATGGCGGCGTCGTGCAATATTGGGTGGGCGCGTTTAACGGTAAGGGGTACGCCCTCGCCAACACGACGAATGAACCGGAAGTCATCGGCCGTCTCCGCTTCTACCTGTGGCGCAAGTCCAAGAGCGACTGGCTCAAGCAACTCGCCTTTGGCGGGTCCATTGACCACGCGCGCTTGCGGGGTCTTTCCGGCGATCAGAGCTTCAGCGGCGCGCTGCCCGATGGCGCTTACACCTTCTTCCCGCAATTCGCCATCAACGGACCCATCGAGCGTTACAACGGTGAGTTCACCTATCTGCACGGGCCTTTTTCACTGCGCGGCGAATACGATCAACTCAATCAGTTCCGGCAGAGTATCGGCTCCCTGCAGGCGGGGAATCTTGGATTCCTGAGTCTTCCGGGAATCACCGCCAAGGCGTGGGACATCAGCACCACCTACTTGCTCACCGGAGAAAAGCGGCCGGAGAATGGCACTCCACGGGTGAATCGTCCGTCGTTCGGTCCCGACACTCCCGGCGGCAAAGGACGGGGCTTGGGAGCCTGGGAACTGGCTTTGCGCTACACCGGGATCCAGGCCTACGAGCCGGGCGTTAACCTCGAGAACTATTACACGCCGGGTTATGTGGCTACGTTCAATGACCACACCGACGAGTTCACTTTTGGCCTCAACTGGTACCCCAATTATTGGGTGAAGTATGTGCTGAATGTGGGCATTGATCAGTTGAAGGAGCCCAGTGTAATTGGGCAGTTGCCACAGAATTATTTTGTAGTCACGCAGCGCTTGCAGTTCCGGTTCTAAACCCGGCCCGCTCTCGGGTCCTTTGCGGATCGAAGGTTAACAGGTTTGCCAGACGCAGGGCCGGTCGAAGGCTGGTCCTGAAGGGAAAATCGCAGGAGGGAATTCGAATGAGACCGAGGATTCTTCTTACTATTCTTCTCACCTCGTTGTTTGTGATCGTTAGCGGCTGCGGGAGTGTGCCCAACTGTCCCACTTGCGGCACCACCACCGGAGGCAGCTACGCCGTCATCGATGTCATCCCCGTGCCGGAGCACAACAATACGGGCGAGCCTGGCGGTCCGTTCAATTCCTTCGACATTAGCTGGATATCGACTCCTCCCTCTGGTGGAGGTTCGGGTATCGACAATCTCGATTACGTCTCCGATCGCATCGGCGTCGCCGTCCAGGTGATCGACACGAATACCGATCTCGCCATGTACTCCATCGCCGGCCAAAACGGTATCTCCGGCGGCGGAGACAACGCTAGTCCCTGCGTTTCCATTTCCGCGAATCCCATCCCTCCTATCGTCTCCGTGTTGGGCAACTGGACAAGATTCGGCTGCAGAACCGGAGCCTTCCATATTCCAGGCTTCGGCGCCAGCGGCAACTTCGGTGGATTTGTGGGTGGGCAGTGCTGTGCGGCCCGGGCCAACCAGGTGAACCCGCTGTCTGGCCCCAATGGAATCGTTGTTACGAACGATGGCAATACTCTTTTCGTTGGCAACGGCAGCAGTTCGGTGGTGGTCTTCGATCTTGCGTCGATGAATCTGACCACGGGAGTTCAGCCCAATGTTATCGCCGTCATCCCTACTGGGTTGTCTCCCGACTACGATGGGGAGATCGGCAACGCCAACCCGATTCCCGGGTTGTACCCCAATGGCAATACCACTGGGGTCGCCGGTTGCATACAGTCCGCCAACGGACGTGCTTTTTCTGATCCGAGCTGCGGCGATCTCCGTGGGGACGAAATCGCTTACGACTCCAAGGACCAGATCCTGGGCATAATCGACGGCGATCCAGGGCTGCCCTACATTACGTTCATCGACGTTTCCGGGTTGGTAACCCGTCCCGTCACCAACAATTGTCTGCCGGTTGTGCCCACGTCACCCTACGGTCCTCCGCTGGGCAATGCTCTGGGCCCCATCAATCCTTCGACGTGTATCCTGGGCCAGATTTACTACGACGGCGCCCCGCAAAACAACACAGGCGTACCGGTTGACAATGGCGGACTGAATGGTGCTAACGGCTTCGTTTGTCCCGATCCATCCAATCCTCAGGTGAACTCCGGCGTCTCTGGAGCGCCTCCATACATCACCGGCACCGCATCCATTCCGTGCCATCATGGACCGATCATTGATAACGCCACTGGCATTTACGATCCGACTTGCGACCCAACGGCTGCAGGCGCGATTTGCATCGGCTCGATTTCTCCGGCTGGATTAGGCGCCCCCGCCTGGAACCCCAACACTGACCATTTTCTTCTCCCGAACTCGAATTCGACGGGCATTCTGAGCATAGGCTCTATCGATGAGATCGATCCCAGGCCGGGCAATCCCAACGGACCAGTGGTCATCAACAGCGTCCCCTTACTGAATTGCATGCCCACCAGCATCGTTCAGGGTCCCGGAGACAATTTCCTGGTAGGTTGCGCAGACCACGATGGAGAAGCCTTTCCGGCCAACGAAATTATCATCAACGGAACTACACTCGCGATCGTCGCGACCACCTATAACGTCGGCGGCGTGGACGAGGTCTGGTACAACCCGGGCGACAATAGATACTACGTTGCGGCGCGTGATATGCTTCCTGGTCCGGTGATGGGCGTCATCGATGCCGGAACGAACCTCTGGTTGGCTAATTTTCCGGTCAACACTAACGCGCATAGCATCGCGGTCGATCCCAAGGCGAACCATGCTTTTATGCCCCAGCAGGCTGGCGCGATCTGCGGGACGCAGGCCAGTGCCGGCTGCATCGACGTCATCGCGGAACAGTAAGGCAGGCGTTGCTTGGGTGATATAGTTGGCTTGGACGCGAAGCAGAATCCAGTTTCGCGCCCTGAATTGTGAAGTGACTTATGGGGATTTCTTCCGGGGTGAATAAGCAAACTTATGTGCTCGCGTCATCACTTCTGCTTTTGCTCGCTTCATTAGCCAGCGCAAGCGAACAACCCACTGCGAAGCCCACGGATGTGCCGGCAACCGTGATCGCCCACCTGCCTCTGCCGCAGGCAACCGGAAACCAAATGCTGCTGCAGCGGGAGAACGGCAAGCAATACCTCTACGTGCAACAGGCCGCTAAACAGGGCTTCATGGTTGTGGATGTGAGCAAGCCGGACAAGCCGAGCCTGCTGAAACGCACGGCCGAGTCAAATCAGGCGACTTCCGGGAACCTGGAGATGGTGAGCCCCGACGTGGCCATCGCGGAAGCCCCGGAGAAGTCGCCGACGACTCTCACCAGCAGCAACCATCCCACTGAAACGGTTCGCGTGCTCGATTTGAGCGACCCGCGTAACCCGAAAACGCTGGAGACGTTTAATAAAGTCACCAGCCTGCTGCCTGACAGTGGCCACGGCTTGATCTACCTCACCAACAACGAGGGCTTGTGGATTCTGCGCTATAACCACCCGTCATTCCTAGAGCCCGCCAGGAAGAAACCGCCGTGCGACTCGAACGCGGAAATCATGGCCATGCCGCCGGACTGCGAGTGAGCCCTTCCCCCGAATCGCAGTGAACCTCGCCGCCTCGGGGACTTACTGCGCCGAGCATTCCTTCGCGATTGTCGTGATCGACGTGACCGTTAGGGTGACGGGCGAAGGCGACCCCGCTCTGGCTGAGGAGTCGGAACTCGTGCTCATCGATGGCGACTCCGTCCCCTTAACCTCCACTTGTTGCCCGAGGTAACGGCGGAGCTTCGTTTTCCCAGTAGCCTGAAGTTCGTAAGTCACACCGGGATTCTCTCTCATCAGAATGTAATCGCCGCTGGACCGGCTAACACAGCCTCGTACAGTTACTTGTCCCTTGGAGTTCGAGTCCTGATGGCCTGGGTTAGCAGGTGCGCTGTCTTGCGCCAGCAGAAAACTGCCTGAAAGCAGCAGAGCGAGCCAGGATTTTCTCATTGTCCTCATAACGAATTCCCTCCTGATTAGTTGATGGCAAACGCTATGGCCGTGGTTGCAATAAATCTTGCAAGGAAAAGCCCGTTTGGGTTTACGTGTAGCGTTTTAAGTTGCCCTGCGCGGCATTCAAGCGACAATAGATGAGACGCACGCAAAGAATCGACAGAAACCATCCTGTCACGACGTCGATTACGTGATGTTGGTGCGTAAGCAGCGTGGAGAGAGCGATTAGTGCCGCCCAAATCCACAAAAGGGTCTTTCCTGCAGCTCCCGTGTGAGTGTCAAAGGCTGAGATGCAAGCAACACTCAGCGCAACGTGCAGCGAGGGCACAAGGTCATAGTCGAGGTTGAGCCGGTCTGCGAGGTGAAACATTCCTGCCCAGATGCCAAGGTCTTGCTCGCGCGGAGGCGGGAAGGCCAACTGCCCGGGGATCAGTAGGAATCCAATCCCAGCGATGCCGATCATGGTGGCTAACGTGGCGATCATTGCGCGAAACTCTCGCCGCGTCCGAAGAATGAAGGGCCCCGCCAAGAAGAGTAAATAGATGGACATATAAACAACGGTCATCGCTGGGATGAAGGGAATCTTCAGCTCGGCTGCAAAATGAACAGGAACGCGCAGAGTGCGATGGGCGGTGATGAAATCACAGCCGCCAAAGACAAGCATGAACCAAATCCCGTTGATCAATGAGAGCGCCCAGGCATAGAACAAGTGCGGCCAGCCCGGCCACGCCAAGAAGGGCTCGTGGCCAGCGGCAGCTATTTGCTCGCAAGCGTCGTCGAGTGTGGCGATGGGCATGCCGCCAGCTCCTGTCCTACAAAGCTCAAGAGAGCTCCGATCAGTTGATGCATGTCCCCGCCCGAGCGCAGGTAGTGGTCCCCGCCCCAGATGGGATAGATCAGTCCGGGCAGCGCGCAAACATCGGCCAGAAGCATGCCGCCGTCGTTGGGTCCATGAGGCGCGAGGCGGCGGTGGCAGCGCCGCGCCATCCCGCTGGTGAGGTGTTCATACAACGGAAAACCGACGACACTGATCACCTGGATGTGCGGAGGCAGTTGTAGCTCAAAATCCAGCGGACCGCCGGGCGCGCGCCGCAGATCACTGAGAAATTCCACGCTCATGCCCATCATCTGGCAATAGAGCCGGTTGAGTGCGGCCTCCACCTGCCACGAAAGCAGCCACTCAGCGAGTGGCGTGCCCGAAAGAATGCCGCAGAGATTGAGCCAGGTCACGACAGGTTCAAAAGCGCTCTCCGCGCCCGGCTGACTCATCGCAATCTTCAGATCTGATCCGCCCTTGCTCACCGAAACCAAAACCAGGCGCGAACCGCGTTGTTGACCGAGCCAACGGTGAATCGTGTGCGCGTTTTCGACGATGCTCCCTGTGCTGGCCAGGGGAATCATGTCGATCGGCCAGCCCATGCGGCTAGCCTGTTCACGAACCACATGACCATCCGAGCCGGAGCGGGGATTCTCTCGATAGAATGCTCCCGGTACGATTACCAGCTTCACGTCCGCCGGGGGAGCACACACATTTGTCTCTTGAATCAGAGAATGCACTTTCTTGATGAAGCATCCGTGCCGTCGCGAACCCAACACTGCTTGATAAAGAATCGTGGTTGCGGCGTCCGCGCCATTTCGAGCAGAGATATCCCGCAGCTCTTCAAACATTGGAAGACCGGAGCTTTCGACCTCCACGACTGACGGCGGACCCTTCATGCGAGGCGCTTCCGCTTACCCCATAGAAATCCGATCAAGAGCCCGACCACTAGACATCCAGCGCCGGCGATGTAAGTCAAGCGCTTTGCGATCGATAACAGCGGGTTATCGAACAAATCGTCGGACGCATGCAGACTGGCGATGAGCCACTTGTCGCCATCTTTCACCAAAGTGGCGCTCCAGCGAGAAGGGAGATCCAGGCTCGTTCCGTTCGCTAGTTTGAAGTGCTCGGTGGCGCTGCCAAACGAAATTCCCGTGTCGCCACCATAAAGAATAGTTAGCTCGTCCGGTTCCAGATCGGCGCTGTAGCTGGCGACGACCCTGTTTGGACCGCTGAGAATGCGGTTGAGGTAGGCGCGAACGCCATCACGGCCGCGACTGACTTCGGCATTGTGCCAGGTGACGACTACGTTGGGATGCAGATACGTGAGCTCACGCTCAATATCGCCTTTGTTCATGGCGTCTTTCATGCCTGCTAATAAGGCACGCAATTGATTGTGTGTAGCTTCATCGCTTGGCAGCGGCGCTTGTTGCTGCGCTGGCAATGCCACGGTCCAGAGGAACAACCAGACTGCGATCAATGTTTTCATAGCGTCCTTCGCTCGTGTTGAATGGGGTTGAGGTTGGGGCAGCTTGGGGCAAAGCGGCCACCCATTGGAAGAATTCGATCATGTCCAAGTCAGTGGAGCCCAAGCTGCTCGGGTTATAGCGGGTGCCGCGCAACTGGCGCGCTTCCGCTGCAAGGTAGCCATGAGTGAACACCCTCCGCATTGCGAGGTTGAGCTTGTCGAGAACGGGAACGCGAGTACGACGCGCAAAGACGATTCCTTCACATAGGGTTTGGCCGTCTTCCAAAGGCTGCGCGGCGATCACGAAGCGGCTGTGGGCGCGGCCAAAGTTGCCGGTTACCATCAGGAAAGTTCCGCCGCAAACCGAGATCGTAATCTCGACTGTCTTGCCTACAAACCTACGCAGTACGCCATCGAGGAAACTGCGGCCAACCACTTTTGCGAAATACCGGTTGCGTCGGGCAAACGCCGCAGGATAGTCAACCTCTGGCGGACCGATCAACTCCCGCTCGTGTACCGAAGCGAAGTGCTGCATGTCAAAGGCGTGGGCCGCATTCATGTACCAATTGCAGTCGGCAACGTAGCGAAAGTATCCTCCGCCGACATAGTCCGCAGGATCTTCTCCAAAGAAGAAAGGAAGTGGAAATAGTGGCTGCGCTCCATTGAAGAAAAATATGTAACCATGCCGCTCAACGACAGGATAGGTTCGCAACCGGGCAAAAGGTGGAATCTTCGTTGCACCGGGAATATGTTTGCATACTCCATCCGCTCCATAGCGCCAGCTGTGGAAGGGACACTGAATGGTTTCGCCGACGACCTTGCCACAACCGAGATCCGCGCCCATGTGGGCGCAGCTTGCGTCCATTACTGTGAATTTCCCGCTGGAGGTTCGAAAAGCAACCAGTTGGCGTCCCAGAATCCTTTTGGACACAGGACGTCTATGTATATCTGCGACAGTCCCGAACAGATACCAGCAGGCCGGATAATCTGCAAACCGATGGGCTGCGGGCGCTTGACTCGTGCTAATTGATAACTCTGCCGGCATAGCGGTTCTCCACTCGTTCGGTTGAAAACTGAGGGCCACGCCACTCGCGCAGATAAGCCGCAAGCAGACTGCTTCGTTCCTCGTGTGTTTCGGACAGACGCGGCAGGTACAGCCATGACACCGTCGGGCGCATATGGTGGTTCAGGTGCCAGTTGTGATTCAGCCAGATAAGGTCGAGCAGGCGAAAGGTCCTCAAGTTCATCGCGCCTTTC
>Ga0181531_10001371_pt1 | contig 15419 bp, 8 predicted proteins | sample PEATcosm2014_Bin_38_FD_119743 | JGI IMG/M metagenome (GOLD analysis project Ga0181531, IMG submission 119743) | Peatland microbial communities from MTU Mesocosm Facility, Houghton, MI, USA - PEATcosm2014_Bin11_10_metaG | ecosystem: Environmental > Terrestrial > Soil > Wetlands > Peat | place... | reverse complement strand
CGGCGTATGGCCTGGCATCAAGCTTATTTATGGCGTTCGTGCGGCGGAGGGCGATCCTGAGTTCGGCGTCAGCCGTGGACGCCTTCTCCCCGATCACAGGATTTTCTCCAACGAAGAGGTCCCGCGCGAAGCTCGCGAGAAACTGCAACAAAGCCTGGTGCTCGTTCACGGTGGCATGGCGCAGGATGTCGGCCCTATTCTGGAGATGGTTACCGAGAAGTACCTTCTGCGAAGCGAAACCGAGTGGCTGGGCCGCCGCGAGGCGATCGGGATACTCGACGAGATCGCGGGCCATCTTGAGCGGGGCGACATCTGCGCGCTCGGCGGCTGCCTGCAGCGTAACTTCGACGGCCCCATCCAGACCATCATTCCGTGGGCCGGCAATCTTTACACGAGCACTTTGATCGAACGTGTCCGCAAAGAATTCGGTGAGGACTTCTGGGGCTTCTGGATGCTCGGGGGCATGAGCGGCGGAGGGATGGGCTTCCTGTTCAACCCCGAACGGAAGGCACAGGCCCAGGTTCGCATGCAGGCCATCATGACCGAGACCAGACGAGAAATGGGGCGCAGCGTCCCATTCGCCATGGAGCCCGTGGTCTATGATTTCGCGATCAACGAGAAGGGGACGTGGGCAACGTTATCCTCGGGCGAAGATGCTCTCATGCCGCCCGGCTATTACACACTCCACGTGCCTCCACTCATTCGCACCGAAGTCCTCCGGCTCTCTCCCGTGCGCCGTGCGGAGCTCGAGCGATTCACCTCGGCATGCCGCCTCAAGGCAGACTATCAGGGCATGATTCATACGCTCTTCGACCACATGCTGCCGGCTGAAATCAACGCAGGAGAAGACCAGGCGCGATCGCTCATGACCCTTCTCGATCAATATGGCTTCGACCACCTGCAGCACGAACAGATTCGCGAACAACTCCGGACTGGCCGCCTCGGTCTGGCGCAGAACCGCCTACCCATCACAAGCCTCATCGAGGAGGCTGAGGCAGATCACTTCGACGCTGGCCATCGCACCGTTGGTCTGCAAGCCCTCGCCGAAGGACGCGTCGCTGTGGTGTCTCTGGCGGGCGGCGTGGGTACACGGTGGACCAGGGGCGCTGGAGTCGTAAAGGCCCTGAATCCCTTCTGCAAGCTTGGTGGGCGATATCGCAACTTCATCGAGCTCCATCTGGCCAAGAGTCTTCGTACGAGCCGCGAGTGCGGCTCCCCGCTTCCACACGTGATCACCACAAGCTATTTGACCCACGAAGCGATTGCCACTCACCTCGCGGCGGAACACGACTATGGGTACCCCGGCCCACTTGTGCTTTCGCCGGGGCGCAGCATCGGCCTGCGCATGGTCCCGATGGCGCAGGATCTCCGCTTCGCCTGGGAGGAAATGCCTCAGCAACTGCTGGATGCGCAAGCGCAGAAAGTGCGCGAAGGGCTGCATGCGGCGCTGATTCAGTGGGCTCAAACAGAAGGCGAAGGCTCCGACTACACCGCCAATGTCCCCATGCAGTGCCTGCACCCGGTGGGCCACTGGTATGAGATTGCCAACTTGCTGCGCAACGGCACGTTACCGCGCCTGCTCGAAATATGCCCGCGGCTAAGCTATCTCATGGTGCATAACATCGACACGGTCGCAGCCGATGCCGACCCGTCCGTTTTGGGATATCACATCCACAGCGGCGCAGCCCTCACAACTGAGGTGATCGCACGCCACCTCGAAGACCGCGGCGGCGGCCTCGCCCGCGTGGATGGCCGCGTCCGTTTGGTGGAAGGCCTCGCGTTGCCGTCCGAAGAGCTTGAGAGCCGCCTTCGCTACTACAACAGCGCAACATACTGGATCGATATCGATCGGTTGCTCGTCGTGTTCGGTCTTTCTCGCGGCGCTCTCCGCGATGCGGAACATGTAGAGGAGGCGGTTCGTGCCGTAGCCACCCGCATGCCAACCTACATTACTCTCAAAGACGTCAAAAAACGCTGGGGCAAAGGCCAGGAAGATATCTTCCCAGTGGCACAATTCGAGAAACTCTGGGGTGATATGACCGCCCTCCCCGAGTTGGACTGCCGCTTCGTTGCCGTGCCCCGCATGCGTGGCCAGCAGTTGAAAGAACCCGCTCAGATGGACGCCTGGTTGCGCGACGGCAGCGCTGTCTACACAGAGAAACTGTGCGCCTGGCGTGAGATTTCCATCTGACCGACGCACTTCTGGAACCTGGGGACCCCGGGTGCCATTTCTTCTCCCTTTTGCGAGGCTCCGCAATTGCACCGGGAATATGAGCTTAGAGAACGTGGCTCATTGGTCGCCTCCACAAGTCTGGCACGCCTGGACTGTCGGCGGAATGGATTTTGGAACGTGGGTGCGTTGCTTTTATGCTGAATACGCAGGCTCTCTATTGAACCGATTCAGGGGGTCAGGTCAGGCTCGACGCTGCATAATACTTGTTGAAGTATTCTTCTTTACGAATCGTGCGGTAACAATTCAACACCGATTTCAAGTTCCGTCCTTGCGTCCTTGCCAAGTCCCGTTGCTACCTCCGTGGCACACTTCAGGGCTCACGGAGCGTCGAGAGAGTTTTGAACACCTCTGGGTCCGCCATCCTCGATCGGTCGTACCGCCCCGACATTGACGGGCTCCGCGCCATCGCCATTTTGAGCGTCGTTCTCTACCATTCCGGCGTGCCATTGGTCACCGGTGGCTTCACAGGGGTCGACATCTTCTTCGTCATCTCCGGCTACCTCATTGGCGGTCACATCTATTCCGAACTGCGCACCGGAAGCTTCAGTTACCTGCGCTTCTACCAGCGCCGCGCCAAGCGGATTCTTCCGGCATTCTATGTCGTGCTGGCATTCACGATGCTTGCGGCCCTGCTCATTCTCACTCCTTATGAAGCCAGGGAATTCGGGCAGTCTGCCTTTGCGGCCACGCTATCCGGCTCAAACATTCTGTTCTGGAGAATTGGGAGAGCCACAAACTTCCACTACTTTAATCCTACGAACGACTTCAATACCCTTTTGATGACGTGGTCTCTAGGCGTGGAAGAACAGTTCTATGCCGTGATCCCGCTTTTGTTAGTGCTGCTGGCACGCATCCGGCGGGGCTTGCTCCTGCCCGCGATCCTAACTGTCTGCACGCTTTCCTTCCTCTTTGCCTGGCTCGAACTGCCCAAGCACTCCACTTTTGTGTTTTATATGCTACCAGCGCGCGCGTGGGAATTGGGCGTTGGAGTCGCGCTTGCGGTGATTGAGTTGAACCGGCGGAAGGGCACTGCGCTATCCGGGCCTCTGGCCCAGGCGTCCGGCGTGGCCGGCATGGTCTTGATGCTGGCCCCCGTGTTTCTGATTACGAAGACAACCCCTTTTCCTGGCGCGGCTGCCTTGCCTTCCGTATTGGGCACCGCCCTGGTCATTGCGGCGCCGGTCAGTTGGATAAACCGCCAGCTGCTCTCGCTGCGACCTCTGGTCTTTGTCGGCAGGGTTTCCTACTCCTGGTACCTGTGGCATTGGCCGCTGCTGGCCTTTGCGCGCACTTCCTACGGGGACGATCTGCCGCCAGCCGCAAGCATCATGGTGGTTGCGGCAGCTTTCGCCGCTGCGGTTCTTTCCTTTTACCTTGTCGAGCAGCCATTGAGAAAATCGCATCGTGCGCCCGTTCCGCTTCTTCTCCGTTACGCCGCAGTCAGCATTCTGATTCTGGCGGCGTGCGCCATTGTGTGGCGAAGCAACGGCATTCCCCAGCGGTTCCCGGCACAAGTCCGGACAGAGGCAGAAATGGAGAGGGGTGAAGTTCAGCACGACTCCTGCATCGTCGATGAAATCGCCGGGCAAGAGCCAAACCTGTCGCCGGCTTGCTACCAGGTCTCTGGCACAAACCCGAGAGTCGCACTCTGGGGAGATAGCCACGCAGGAGCGTTGGTGCCTGGACTTCGCTCTACCTCTTTTGCCCAGGGTTACGGTTTTGTGGAGCTTATTAAGCCCGGCTGTCCGCCGTTGCTGGGCGTGGCTGTCTACAAATCCAAGGATCCAGCTTTAAATACATGGTGCCCCCAATTTAACCGTAAGTCCCTGAGCCTGCTCGAGGCCGACCACAGCATACATATCGTGGTCCTCACCGCGTTTTGGGAGGCTTGGTTGTATCCAGGCAACTATGATTGGCTGACCACCGATTCCGCGCACGGGCATGAGAGCCCTCCCACGCAGGAGACATCGCGCAAGCTCCTCGTGAAATCGTTGGCGGCATCCATCCGGTCTCTCCAGACCGCTGGCAAACAGGTCATCGTGTTTGAGGACGTGCCTCTCTTTGCGGTCGACCCCGTGCGGAGGGTTCGAACAGCCAGCATGCCCGTCCGGCGCGCCCTGGCGGCTATCCTTGGAGATGTAAACTCAAGTGATCCAGGATTTGCGCCTCCCACCTTGGTTTCCGAAGCCCAAATGGCCGACTCCGTTATCGAGCAAGCTGTCGCGGGTCTCCAGGGTGTGTCGCTCTACGATCCGAAGCCGGAGTTGTGCAGCAGCGCAGCCCACTGCAACTACCGCAACGGAGACCTCCTGCTTTACGCCGATCCGGGCCACCTTACCGCGGACGGCTCCCGCTATGCCCTCCGTGATTTCCGGCTTCCTACACTCGCCGAAATAAGCAAATAGCCGCTCTGTGCGAGAATCTGGTAGACCCCCTGACAGAAACTCCTCGATCGAAGCAGCGCACAGGAAGGGTAAAAAGATGCAATATCGCCGCCTCGGGAATGGGCCGCTTGCAGTCTCGGAGTTGAGTTTCGGGACCTGGCTGACAGTGGCCGGGGGGATTGGACGGGAACAGGCGATCCGTTGTATCCATGCGGCCGTGGACCACGGAATTACCCTCTTCGACACAGCAAACCAGTATGGGGCGGGCGAGGCGGAGCGGGTGCTGGGCGAGGGGCTCAGGTCCTTCCCCAGAGATCGGTATCTGGTGGCCACCAAGCTCTACTTTCCGGTGGGGGACGAGCCGGATCATGGGCTCTCGGCGGCCCAGATTGAGAAGCAGTTGGACCGGTCGTTGGAACGGCTCGGCGTGGACGCGATCGATCTATACCAGTGCCACCGCTACGACAAGGACACTCCGCTGGAGGAGACGCTGCGGGCTCTGGACAATGCCGTCAAGGCCGGAAAGGTGCGGGCGATCGGGTTCAGCGAGTGGACGGCGGAGCGAATCGACGCGGCGGCTGCAATCGCGGCCGCCAGCGGGCTCACAGCGTTCACGTCCAGTCAACCGCAGTACTCGATGTTGTGGCGCAAGCCGGAGGGCAAGGTCTTTCCGGCGTGCGCGCGCTGGGGAATCGGGAACCTGGCGTTTTCTCCGCTTGCGCACGGGGTGCTCACCGGCAAGTATGCGCCGGGGCAGCAGCCGCCGCCGGGAACCCGCGCCGCCAGCGAGCAGATGAACATCTTCATGGAGTCGGCCGGAAGACATTTCCGCTCCGATTACCTGCTCGAGGCGGTCGCCCAGCTCAAGCCGATTGCGGCGGATTTGGGACTTACAATGGCGCAGATGGGGCTGGCCTGGGTGCTGCGGCGGCCTGAGGTGGCTTCAGCGATTATAGGCGCCTCGCGGCCGGAGCAGATTGCGGATAACGTGCGGGCCGTAGGGGTGAAGCTGCCGGCCGAGGCATTGGACCGGATTGACCGGGCGCTGGGCGGGGTTGTGGTTTGGGAGTGATGCGCTGAAACGAAAGGCTGCGTGCAAACTATGGGAATGAAGGGCTCGTGGACAAGACGGGAATTCCTGAATGGTGCCTTGGGGTCGGCAGCGTCGCTTGCATTCGTCCGGACGACGATGCGTGCGCACGCAGCGGGCAGTAGCTTATCTCCCCTGCGCGGCAGATTCCTGACCCACGTCTCGATCGTCCGCGTGAACCAGATTGAGGTGACGCCGGATCGCTCGATCGGAGAAGACGAAGCCGCGGATAACCGTCCGGAGCGGATTCGGTCGCGGCGAGAAGCCTTTGCGCGGGGCTGTCCTGATGGCCAGATGACCTGGGCAATCAGCTGGCTGGCTCTGAACGACAGCCGGCAGGAGTACAAAGAGGCGCGGCGGTTGCTAGCATCCTATCACCAGCGCTACGGCGACGAGATTACCTTCATTCCGGGCGGCTACTTTGCTCCCATGTATAACTCGCGCGCAAATATCCAGGAGACGATTCACAAGGCATTGCGGATGATCACCGAAGTGGTTGGCAACGGGTATCGCCCGGAGTGCCTGGTCGCCGGATTCATGGACGCGGAGAACCAGAGACTGCTGGCCGCTGAAGAAGGCATCCATGTGTGCCAGGGCCAGATCTGGAGCCAGCACGCCATCGACAACGGCGATGGGGACGGTGGCATCTGCTACCCGTACTATCCCAGCCGCGAGCACTACCTGAAGCCGGCGCAAGGCTCGGCTGACTTGATCGACTGTGTTTGCCTGGATGGCTGGACCTGCGACTTTCTCGCAGCGCGCCGGGACGGTTTTCAGGGAGGGTTCAACAGCCGTATGGGCGTCGGCCCTATCGAGACGGTGGGCAACCTCGGAACCGAAGCCGGAAGAAGGGAGATGCTGGCGACGACCGCGATGCACTTCGACCAGGGCCATGCTTTGAACGGATTTGGCTGGGTGACGGGAATCTGGGAGACATCCCTTGGTCACGACGAAGACCTGGCTTGGTGGCTGCAGGCGGTTCGGGAAAGGTGGCCGGACACCCGAGTCATGACGGAAGGAGCATTCGGCCTGGAGTGGCGGAAGCACACTCCCAACAATCAATCGCTCAACTACCGTTTCGATGCCAAAGGTACGGGCGCGCCAGGCTCGGAGAAGGAGTTGGAGATCCAGTGGTTTATGAACCGCGACTTTCGCTTGGCCCTCTTGCGGAACTGGACCACCGGCAGCCCCGCGATGGCCATTGACTTTACGCGGTACGACTTGAAGGCCAATGAGCCCCAGAGTTTGCAGCGTGAGTGGAGCCTGATGAATGTGCTGAATCAGAAGGGCACGCGGCCGCAGGACAAGCCTGTGCGGCTGGGCCAGTTAAGCGCGGAGGATCAACGCCGGATCTTCGCGCGGTACCCGGAGCTGAAGAAACAAGCTTGAAGGACTGAACTTACATCGGACAGAGTAACTTTGCCCATCGGCGCACGGCGTCGGGACTCAGAGGCTGGCCGTTGGCTTCGCTCGCAGCTAACTGCACCGCCAGGTTGCCCATGGTCGAGCTTTCTGGGTGGCCGACCTCTACCGGCAAGCCAGTGCGCTGTTCGGTCAGTTCCACGAGCAGCTTGTTCTGGCTGGCCCCGCCGAGCATGTAGATCTTCTCCAGCTTGCGGCCCAGCATCTGTTCGAGGCTAGCCAGTGCTGAGCCATAGCGGGCAGCCAGGCTCTCGAAGATCAAGCGGGCAAACACAGGTTCGTTTCCGGCCACGTCGGGGATCGGGTCGACGCCGAGCCGTGTGAGTTCATTGTTGATGCGCCGGGGCATGTTGGAGTCCAGCATGAGCGGCGCGGCGTCCATATCGAGCAGGCCGGGCGTCCTGCGTCCTGCGGCCTCTTGGATGAGTTTCTCGATAGTCCAGGGCCGGCCGTCGGCGCTCCAGGCATCCATGCATTGCTTGAGCACCCACATGCTGTTGACCAGGGAGTGAAAGAGCAGGTCGCCGGTGGCCGCACCCAGGTTTGTGTAGCCTGCGTCGAAGGCCGCGCGGCTGGTGACGGGCACGGATGTGAGCGTGCCGACCAGCGACCAGGTGCCGGAAGAGATATAGAGGGTTGACCTGAGGCTGCTGGGAATCCCAGCGATGGCCGAAGCGGTATCGTGGCAGGCAGGCGCGATAAGCAGCGTCTCGCGGAAGGCGTTCAGCGCGGCCAGCGGCCCCTGGAGATGCCCAACGATCGCCCCGGAATGAACGATCGGCGGAGCGGCTTCCAAGGAAAGATCGAGCAGGCGGAAGAGGTCTTGAGACCAGTTGCCGGTCCTCAGATCGACGAGACCCGTGTGGGTGGCGTGTGTGTACTCGCAGACGCGGCGGCCACCCAGCCAATAGAGGACATACTCGGGCATCATGACCCAGGGCGCGTGGGGGTCGATCCCGGCCGCGGGGTCGGCGAGCAACTGGTACACGGTATTGATGCGCAGGGGCAGCGCGCCAGTTCGCTGGTAAAGCTCGAAGGGCGGGATGAGCAAATCGGCGGCTTCTTTGCTGCCGACAGTACGCTCATCGCGGTAGCAGAAGGGGTCGCGCAATGGCCGGCCGTCGGGAGCGAGGCGGATGTAATCGACACCCCAACTGTCGACGGCGATGGAAGCTACGCCCTCAGGAGCGGCTTGTGCGGCCTTGCGCAGGCCTTCTTCGAGACCGGCAAGGATCGTCGCGAGCGGCCAATGGAGCGATGCGCCGCGATGGACCGGACCATTGGGAAATCGCTGGATCAATTCGATTCCGGGTCGTGCGCCGTCCCAGCGCAGCAGGGAAACGCGGCAGCTTTCGGCGCCTAAATCGATGGCGATTCGTGCGGGTTCTTGCATGGCGGCAGGTGAGTCTCCGTTCGCGCACTAGCGCAGAAATGCCTCCGTCAAGCCGCCGTCCACGGGAATCAGGTGGCCGGTGGTGCAGCGTGCCCGAGGGCTGGCCAGAAAGAGAATCGCCTCCGCGCAATCGGCTGGATCGATGGGCTGGCGAGTGAGCGTGCGCTTGGCATAGAAGCCGGCAAGCAGCCCACGCAGCTCCTCGTCGCTGAGCGAGTCCTCAAACGGAATATTGTACTTGGCCAGCGAGGCGCGCACACGGTCGCGGGGGAACATGGTCGAGCCCTTTACTACCGTGGCCGGACTGATGCCATTGACCCGAATCTTCGGCGCCAGGGCCACCGCGAGTTCGCGGACCAGGTGGGAGAGGGCAGCCTTGCTCACGTCGTAGGCCTCGCTGCCGCGCTTGGGCACCACGGCGTTGGCCGAACTGGTAAGCACGATAGAGCCGTCCAGGCCCTGCTCGGCAAAGAGCTTGGCTGCTTCGTCGGCGAGCAGGTAATTGGCGGTTACGTTCACATCGAGCGTGGTCGCCCAGAGGGCATCGGGGATGGCGCCGTCGGGCGAGGAGGGAAACAGCGCCGCGGTGTTGATGAGGATGTCGATCCCGCCGAAGGCCGCAACGGTAGCGCGGAGCGCCTTGGCGATCGCTTCACGGCTGCGAATGTCGACCGGGGTGCTGGCGCAGAACTCTTTGGAGGTCACGGATTTCAGCTCATCGGTCACGCGTTGCGCGGCGGCCTCGTCGCGGTCGGCAACCATCACGTGAGCGCCGCGGGCGGCAGCCAGAAGTGCGACTTCGCGGCCGATACCGCTGGCTCCGCCGACAATGAGCGCGATGCGGCGGCTGAGCTCCTTTTCCGCGGGTTGGCGGCGGATCTTGGCCTCTTCCATGGCCCAGTATTCGATGCGGAAAGCTTCCAGAGCGGGCAGGGCCACGTAGTTGGTAAAGACCTTGAAGCTGGCCGGGTCCATGCCCTCGCCGACCTGGGGCAGTCTGCCTGTAACTTCGCCCTCGGCAAGCAGGCTGGCGCCCTCCATGACGTGGATGGCATTTGTATAAAACTCCCCGACGATGCGGGCTTCGGTCTTGTTCTTGCCGAAGCTGAACATGCCCAGGCCGGGGATTAAGACGACCGTGGGGCTGGCGTCGCGCAGGGCCGGCGAATCGGGCTTGGCGAAGGAGTGGTAGTAGTCGAAATACTGCTGGCGGTACTCGTCGAGTGAAAGGTCAATCTGCTCTTTGAGGGCGGCGAGATCGGAGCCGGCTGCCCACGGCACAAAGAGGGGCCGGATCTTGGTGCGGATGAAGTGATCAGGGCAACTTGTGCCCAGGAAGGCCAGCTCTTTGGCATGGGCGGAGTTGACGAACTGGAGCACATCCGGAGCAGAGGTGAAGCTGGAAATCCAGCGATTCCGGGAGCTCACACGGCCACGGAGGTATGGCGCGATCTGCACCGCAAGGTCGTGACGCTCGTCCCGAGCGGGCGCCGCCTGACCGCCGAATCGGACGGGTCCTTTGGCGATCGCGTGCCGCGCGATGAATTGACCGATCTGATCGATCACGGTCAGGGTGTTCAGGTAGCACTCGCGCTGCGTCTCACCCCAGGTGAAGAGGCCGTGGCCGCCAAGCACGATGCCGTCGCAGCCCGGGTTCTCCCGAACCGCCTGGCGCATCATCAATCCCAACTCAAAGCCGGGACGCTGCCAGGGCAGCCAAACCAGGGCGTGGCCAAATTCACGGTTGAACTCGTCCATTTTGGCTTTGCCGTTGCCAGATGCGGCCAGCGCGATGCCCCAGTCCGGGTGGAGATGGTCGACGTGAGGGAAGGGAAGGAACCCGTGCAGCGGCGTATCGATCGAGGCGGCCACCGGGTTGCCCTGAAAGGCGCAGAGTGGGTAAAGGGCCACCATGTCGTCTTCCGCATCGACCCCTTTGTAACTCCTTTCAAGGGCCAGCAGCTTCTCCTGATAGAGAGTGGCGAAGCCGGAACGCTTGATGCTGCCCAGGTCGCCGCCTGAGCCCTTCACCCACAGGATCTCGACCAGCTCGCCCGAGAGGGGGTCGACCTGAGTGACTTTCGAGCTGGTGTTGCCGCCGGCAAAGTTGGTGATGCGCAGGTCGGAACCGAGCAGGTTGGAGCGATAGCGCAGCAGTTCCGGCTCGTCGAGAGGGGCGGCGACACCGGAGTCCCAACGGTCTTCGAGGAATTTGAGCGTTTCTGCAGGGGAAGTCGTGTTAGCCATAAATACCACTCTACGGGGAATTGGAGAAGCGTAGTCAAGATAGCAGATCGAAAAGCAATAGAAAATCTATTTCTCAGAGGGATTCCCACACCCGGCCCGGCAACAATGCGGTGTTGGGGCCAGGCGACGGCGGGGCCTAACTTTCCTCTTCGGCGCCCAGCGTCTCCGGCGTTACCGCCTTGTGGCGGACATAGTTATACGGAGGCACGGTGTAGCCGCGTAGCAGGGCAATGCCCAACTGGATGAGCCGCGGGCCGTAGCTTTCCGCCTCGTGCGAGATGGAGCCGATGATAGCGCTTTTGCCGGAGCGCATCTCCTCGAGCACCTCCGGGATGCAGTCCTGGCCAGCGATGGCGAAGTCCGACTCCCGACCGGCCTCACGTGCCGCGTCGAGGACCCCGAGGGCGCTGGAATCCGTGGCGGCGGCCACCAGGATGAGCTCGCTCTTGCGATGGCTGCGAAGAAAATCGTTCACCGCGAGTTGGCTGGGCAGGCGCATGCCGCGGCCCTCGATTTGGATAAATTGGGCCCCGGACAAATCCCCAAGCCGTTCGCGAATTCCATCGAAGGCCCCTGTGATGCGGCTCTGGACATAACTGCCCGCCTCGGCGAATCCCACGCCCAGGACCCAGCAGACTTTGCCCTTCCATTTGCGGAGCGCATGCTGGCCGAGCAGCGAGCCGGCCTCGTAGCCCACCTCGAAGTTATCCACGCCAAAGTAAGTGGCGTTGGGGTGCGGCACGTCGATGGCCACCAGAGGAATGTCGGCCCTCTTGAAGATGTGCGCTACGCGCGGCGCAACGTGCTCCTCGACCTGAAACTCAAGCACCAGGTCCACTCGCTTGGCAACGAATTCTTCCGCGTTCTGGATGGCAATATCGGGGTCGTAGCGATTATCCAGGGTCAGCAACTCCACGCCAGACGCCGCCGCTGCCGCGGTGACGCTCTGGGCTACCGCGACCGAAAAGGGCATTTCTGCGCTCTGGGCGGCGAAGCCGAAACGTAGCCTGCGCGGCCGGGAAACCAGGCGGTAAAGGCCGTTCTGCGCCTGGGCCACATAGCCGCGATGGACGAGCGTCTTGAGGATGCGGTAGACGCTTGTCTTGGAGATCCGCGTGCGCTGAAACACATCTTCCAGGGTCACAGGGGAGTGATCCTGCTCCAGCAATTCGAGCACGTCGAGCGCCTTGGACAGGATGGGAATCAGGTACAGCCGCTTGATCTTCGCCTTGGGCAACCGCTCGTCTCCCTTTTTTGCCTCTTCGTCAACAGAAGACTACAACCAGAATAGCCTCCCTCTAAGCGTAACTGTTGACGGCCGAGTGACGATTGCCGCGCTCGCGGCCGATGCGCTCCACATAGCCGCCTTCGCGTAGTGCAGCAAGTGGGTCTGCCGGCAGCCCGCGGGCTTGGCGCCAGCCTGCTGCCAGTGGGCGCACATCCTGCCAGAATGCCCCGCGGAACAGTTCCTCGGCAGCCACCAGGTCACAGGATTGCTGATAGGTTGCCAGCAACGCGCGATCGACAAGCGAGGCCTTGAGCCAAAGCTCCTGAGCCGTAACCACGGTCTGGACAGTGGCTTCGATCTTGCCCTTCAGGTTATGGCTCTGGTCAACCATGAAGGCGACCCCCTCGGGAGGCAGACCTTCGGTTTCAGAGCATTGCAATTCGTGAAAGATGCGAAAAACCTGGTAGGGGTCGATGGAGCCCAGGGTCAGGTCGTCGTCAGTATAGCGGCGGTCGTTGAAGTGGAATCCACCCAGCAGGCCGGTGTGCAGCAGCCACGCCACGATCTGTTCAATGTTTTGCGAGGAATAGTGGTGTCCGGTGTCCACCAGCACGCGAGCCTGCGGACCGGCTTGGCGCGCCAGGTGGGAAGACATGCCCCAGTCGGCAATATCGGTGTGATAAAAGGCCGGCTCAAAAGGCTTGTATTCAATCAACAGGCGTTGGTCCGGCGCCAGGCAGTTATGGGCGGCGCGCAGTCCCTCCTCAAGCCAGGCAATGCGCTTGCGGATGCTCTGTGTGCCGGGATAGTTCGATCCATCGGGCAGCCAGAGCGAGACGTCGCGCGAGCCCAGGCGCTTGGCGATCTCGATGGAGTCCAGAACGTGGGCCACGGCCTGCTTGCGGATCGCAGCCGACGGGTTGCAGAGCGAGCCGAACTTGTACGCCTGATCCTGGAACAGGTTGGGGTTGATGGACCCTGAGCGAATGCCGAAGCGGCGCTCTAGCTCTTTGACCTCGGGAACATCGTCGATGCTGTTGGGCAGATCCCAAAGCACATGCAGCGCCATCGTGGGAGTTGCACCGGTGAGCCGGTTGACCTCGGCCGCGTCGGAAAACTTCTCCTCGATGGTAGAAGCGGCGGCTGCCTGCACAAACTTGCCAAAGCGCGTGCCAGTGTTGGCGAACCCCCAGGAGGGAATCTCGATCTGGAACGAGTCCAGAGTCTTCATCGCCCTGTCAAAAGTTTCGGATTCCGAATGCGTCATTGTTAGTTACCCCTTGCCGAGCCGGTCAATCCCCGGTCTCAATTCAATGTTGTCCGCAGACCTTGGTCGCGAACCAGGATCACGTGAAGGAAGCGCGGACCGTGGACGCCTTTGATGCGAGTCATTTCAATGTCCGCCGTGGCGCTGGGTCCGGAGATCCATGTCACGAGTGCGGGAGGCTGCGGACAGCGGTCGAAGTACTCCGGCAGCGTCTCGACGACTTGGCTTGAGCGAAGGATGCAGAGGTGCCAGTCGGGCAGGAGTGTAAGCACCCGCCGGCCCTCCGTCACAGAATGATGGAGCACAATGGTGCCCGAATCGGCGACTCCGCAAAAGGCCGTGGTGACCACCCCATCAGTTTGTTCGATCTCGGCGGTTGTCAAGCCGCGATCGATTCTCCAGTCGAAGCCGGGCGTGAGCCACTCGGCGGGCAGCCCATCGGGAACGACAAAGGTGTGCTTGCCGCTGGCATCAAGCTGTGCGGCGATGGCGGCCGGTAGTTCTTCCGGCGTCGTCTCGACCACCTCGGTGTCGTATTCGCGAAGGCGCTCGATCATCAGCCCGATCCTGGCTTCCTCACTCAGCTGACCCCGGCGGAAATAGGCGCGCGGCAGAGTTTCATAGGCACTTTCAAGTTGATCCGCGCTTTTCGACGCGGATTGGGTGGCCGAACGAATGCGATCCAGGATCCGCTGGCGGGATTGGGCTGGTGCGCTCATTTTGCCTCCTTGCCGCGCGCCGCCCACCATTCGTGGAAACTCTGGCTGGGCAGCCCGCGCAGATCGCGGGTCTGCGTCCATTTGGCGCCCAGGGCAGGCAGCGAGTGAATCCATCCATCCTTGCCCGTAAAGAGGCGCAGGCCGATGCGGCCCAACCGCTGCGCCGCGTGAAAGAGCCACGCTCTGGCAAAGAGGACATTGGCGATGCGCAACCCGAGATACATGGGGTCAAAGAAGCGCCCCGCCTGCTTCCGCTCCTGATTCACGACCTGGGAGCGCAGTTCGAGCAGCACCTCGGGGATATTGATTTTGACTGGGCAAACCTCATAGCAGGCGCCGCACAACGACGAGGCGTAGGGCAGCGACTGGGCGTGCTGCATCTGCATCAGTTGCGGAGTGAGAATGGCGCCGATTGGGCCGGGGTAAACCGAGCCGTAGGCATGACCTCCGGTCTGGCGATACACCGGGCAGGCATTCATGCAGGCGGCGCAGCGAATGCACTTGAGGGTCTGGCGTTCGGTGGAATGCGCTAGGATGGAAGACCGCCCATTGTCGAGCAGGACCACATGGAAGCGCTGCGGGCCGTCGCCGGGAGTTACACCGGTCCAAAGTGAGGTATACGGGTTCATGCGCTCCCCGGTTGCGGAGCGCGCCAGCAACTGAAGCATGACCTCGAGGTCCTGGAACCGGGGCAGCACTTTCTCAATGCCTGCCAGCGTAATCATGGTGCGCGGGAGGGTTAGGCACATGCGGCCGTTACCTTCCGACTCGACAACCACGACCGAGCCGGTTTCGGCGATGAGGAAGTTGGCGCCGCTAATCGCAGTGGGGATGGTGAGGAATTTCTGGCGAAGATAGGTTCGGGCCTCGGCGGTGAGGGCGTGCGGGTCGTCGGAGAGGTCTTTGAGTCCCATGCGCCGAGCGAAGATCTCCCGCACCTGGCTGCGATTCACATGCAGGGCTGGGGCGACGATGTGGGATGGCTCCTCATCGCCCAACTGCAGAATGATCTCCGCCAGATCGGTCTCGAAGACGTCCACGCCGGCCGCCTGGAGGAAGGGGTTCAATTGAATCTCGGCCGAAGTCATCGTTTTGATCTTGATCACTTCGCTGGCGTTTTCCCGGCGGAGCAGGTCGAGGACGATCTGGCGCGCCTCGGCAGCGTCCGCGGCCCAATGCACCGTGCCTCCTGCGGCGGTGCAGTGGGCTTCAAACTGTTCCAGGTAAGCGCCAAGGTTGTTGAGGGCATGGGCGCGAATTTCTGAGGCCGCCGAGCGCAGCTCCTGCCAATCGGTCTTTTCGGCCACCAGTTTGGCGCGCTTGGCCTGGATGACGTCAGTGGCGTGGGCAACGTTCTTGCGCAGTTGCGGATTGCGCAGCACGGGCAACGCCGCGGTGGGGAACGGCGGCGCGAATCGGGGGTCCAGCTCGACGGG
>Ga0181531_10001370_pt1 | contig 15422 bp, 11 predicted proteins | sample PEATcosm2014_Bin_38_FD_119743 | JGI IMG/M metagenome (GOLD analysis project Ga0181531, IMG submission 119743) | Peatland microbial communities from MTU Mesocosm Facility, Houghton, MI, USA - PEATcosm2014_Bin11_10_metaG | ecosystem: Environmental > Terrestrial > Soil > Wetlands > Peat | place... | reverse complement strand
TCCGTCTTCGTCGGCGTATCCCAGATCGCCCGTATGGAGCCAGCCATCAACAATGGCCTGGGCAGTCAAATCAGGTCGTTTGTAATATCCCGGCATGAGCAGTGGCCCGCGCCCGACGATCTCTCCGATCTCCCCGGGAACCAGGTCCTTGCCCTGCTCGTTGATAATCCGCATTTCGAAAAAAGGCTGTGGCGGCCCGACGGAATCCGGCTTGGATGCGAACTGGACCTTATCGAGGACGGTGATGAATCCTTCCGTCAAACCATAGAGCTCATAGAATCTGCCCGGCAGGCTGCGATCCAGCTTGTCTTTATGTTCCCGGTGCAAGGGGGCGCCAACGGTGCCGAGCATTTCGAGGGGCTTGAGTGCTTCGGCCGAAAAGTACGGCGAGCCCAGGAGAGCGACAATCTGCGACGGCACCATCATGACGTGAGTGACGCTTTCGCGCTCCACCGTTTCGATAAACGTCCTGGGATCAAAGCTCTTTTGCAGAACGTATTTCGCGCCCAAGTACATCGCCGGCATGAGGGTTACGAAGGCGCCGTTGAAAACGATTGAGCCCGAATGGAGCACCACACTCTCGGGGCTCATACGGAAGGTCGAAGCAAAAAGCGTGCAGTACAGGGCGCGGATATAGTGCGTATGTAGGATTCCCTTGGGCGTACCGGTCGTACCGCTGCTGTAAATGATGTTGTAGGGATCGCCATCCACAATTTCGGCGTTGGGAGGCTCTGCCTCACTGGCCTGACGCGTCAGTTCATCGTAGCTTTGAAATCCCGAGATGGACGATGACCCTGTAAGTATGAAGCGCTCAGCCGAAACGTTTCGGAGTTCATGCTTGATGGCGGCAAGTGGCTCTGTAAACTCTGGGCTCGCGATAATAGTTCCCGTATCGGAATCCTGAACGAGCGCGGCTAAGGCTTTCTCACGCAGGAGCGGACTGAGCGGTACGACCACGGCGCCGATCTTTGCAACAGCCCAGTAAGTCTCGAGCAAGTTCAGACAATTGGGTAGGATCGTGGCGACTTTGTCTCCCTTTCTGACATTCATACTGGAAAGCGCGTTTGCCAGACGATTGACACCCACATTGAATTCTCGAAAAGTCAGCCGCGAATCTTCGAACACCACTGCGGTGTGTTCCGGACGACAGCGGGCGTGCCTGGGAAGAAGCGAGCCAATGTTCATTACGTTGTCTCACTCGGTTCTTGGTGCAACGACTCTGGGGCCGACAAGGAAGTTGTCGGGCTCGAGCCAGCTTCGCAGAAGAAGCGCCAGATTTCCGCGCTGGCATTGGGGCCTTTTGGATCGCCATATTTGCTTGCCTTAGGCGAGCCGGACCACGCATGGCCAAGGCCTGCGACAAGCCACTTTTCCATTAACAAACAGCCAGCCTGATCTGTGTAGATGTACTTCCGGTAGGGATAACCTTCGGGCACCTCGCCGCTCACGAGCTTCTCGGACAGGGCAAAATCAGTATCCAGTGACTGTGTCGCAAGACGCGCATTCGTCTCACTCCACTGAGCAATGACCTGGTCGGCGTTGACCGGGTTCACTGTAGAGTCTTCGGTTCCGTGAAATACGATAACGGGCATGCGCCGCCTCTTCTTATGCGCGAGGCCACCGCGCATCGCTTCAAAAGCAAGCTGGCCTTGCCGGACAGGATCCGGACCGCCTCGTTTCATCGCGGCCAATCCCTCGGAGACATTCGTGGCGGCCTTGAATTCCGCCCCAGCAAACACAGCAGCGGCTGCGAAAAGATCCGGGTAGGCCGCTGCAAGAATGGGAGCCATGGCGCCACCGGCGGAAACGCCCGCGACGTAAACCCGATCTAGGTCGACATTGTGAGCGGAGCAAACTTGGTGGACGACCGCTGCAAGAATCGAGGGTTCACCTGCATCGCGCGACTGGTGTTTGGGATGAAACCAGTTCCAGCACTTCATCAGATTGGCTAAGCGCGACTGTTCGGGATATACGACCAGGAACCTATTCGCTCTCGCGACCTCATTCATTCCTGAGATCTCTGCCATATCTTCCGCATCGTGTGTGCAGCCATGCAGCAGCACGACGAGAGGCGAGGCGTGTCCCTTTTCCAGTGTTCCTGGCATCCAGAGCTTGAAATTGCGCGAGCCCCCGATTGCGTGAGCGGTCCCGGCTATCCATCCCCGTTCTGCCATGGCGGTAAGCTGCCTCCGCTGGATAGTTCCCAGTCCTTCTTGTGGGCCGCTACTCGGCGGCGCGCTCGCCCAGGGTCACGGTGTAATGTGTTGTGGCGGCAAATTTGTGGTCCTCGAGTCGGGTAGGGCTAAAAATTAAACTTGAGAGCGAACTGAAGCACCCGCGGCCCTGTCGTTGTGGCCACGATGTGGCCGAAAATCGTCGTTTGAGGTAACACCGGAGGAACCGAGGCCGGAAGAGTGATCGGATTTGCGAAGTTCACGTTATTGAAGGCGTTGAAAAACTCGGTCCGAAATTCCATTTTGATCCGCTCCGTTATTGAAAAGAACTTGATGATGGAAATATCCACATTTCTCTGATCGGGACCTCGCAGGATATTTCTCCCTGAATCGCCGAAATCACCTACCGCCGTCGCAGGCGTGAAGCAGTTAATGTTGAAATACTCGTTCAAACGCGACTGGACGCTACCTGACAGAGCAGGATTGCATCCCGGCACCAGGTCGGCGCGAGCCTGTGTGAAGGCATTCGCGTTGGTCAGCACTGAAAATGGCGTGCCGCTCTGTAGCGTGACGATGCTCGCCAGTTGCCAGCCATTTACGGCGTACCGGGCCAGACGCGACTCGCCCTTATAGAATTTCGGCAAGTCGTAAATGCCACTAAAAACGAAGCGATGGCGGCGGTCAAAGTCGGAACTTCCGTAGTTGTTGAGGAAACCTGGTGCTTGGTTTCCAGGAACAACGGTCACGTCGCTCGTTCCCGTGGGATCACCCGAATAATCATCGAGCGAGTGGCTGTACGTGTATGAGGCGAGGAATTGCAGCCCGTAGGAGAATCGCTTGGTCACGCCTACCTGCAGAGAGTTATAGTTCGAATTTGCCGAGCTTTGCATCGCGTGGACGCCAAAACCCTGCACAGCGAGACTCGACAATCCGGGACTCAATAGCCCAGGGGTACCTGGTATCGGGCTAAGCGCCTGGTTGAGGTCCACCAGGCGATACAATTTTCGGCCGGCCGAGCCCACATAACTCACATCGAGCATCCAGTTATTCGCAAACTCATTTTGAACGCCCAGGCTGTATTGCTGGATATAAGGCGTGCGGAAGTCGTGAATGTCCGGGTAAATACCGTTGGCGGAAACCGGCGCGATTCCTGGGGAGATCGGGGTTGGAGATTGCGGCAGAAATGCCGGCGGCCCGCCGTAGGGAAAGATCGCGGGATTATTGAACAGCAGTGGATAGCTGCTGGGCTGTGGAACCTGAACGAAGGGTGTTGCGATGGGGGTCTCAAACGTTTGCGCCAGCGTGTAGTAGGGGAAGTTGAGGATCTGATTGTTGAGCAGACGGGAATTCGCCCGGTCGTAGTAGATCCCATAACCGCCGCGCACTACCAGGCGGTTCGAGTTGGAGAGAGGTTGCCAGGCAAAACCGATTCGCGGCGCAAAATTGTTTTTGTCGGGAGGAACCAGCGATGATTGGATTTCCGGGACTCCCGGCAAGGGATTCTTTGCATTGGATGCTTGAACGAACCCGCCGGTGATCGCAACGTTGTCGCCTGCAGGAAATCCGGCAATGGGAACAGTGGTTAGCCGGGACGGATCAAACCCGATCATGCGTCCCTGAGACTCGGTGAAAGGACCGAAGTACTCGTAACGAAGGCCCAGCGTGACCGTGAGCCTGTCGGTCAAATGCCAGTTATCATTGACGAAACTGCCCCAATCTTGCGCGCTGAAATTCCGATTGTTCACGCCGGAACCAATGATGGTGAGTCCGGTAGAGTCGAACAGCCCGCCGAGAAAATCGTAAAAGCCATTTCCCGCGAACGGCCCGCTGGTCAAGGACCCGAGGAAGAATATCTGGCCGCGCGTGTAGAGGTTGAACTCCTCCTGCAAATTGTGATGTTTATACTCAACTCCGAAGCTCAAGCTATGGCGGCCCTTCTGCCACGTCAATGTGTCCCCAGCGGTATACGTCTTTTCGATTCCGCCGTTATCGGAGAAAGGGTTGGCGCCGACATCGAAATAGTTAGCGACAGAGATTTCCGGCATGCCGGCGAATAGGTTCCCTAGTGGCGATGTGATTCCCAGCTGCGATGCCGTGAAGGGTTCCTGGGGGCTCGAACCCGTGGTGATGATGCTTAGCCCGAACCGCGCGTCGTTCACCAAGTGCGAAGAGATAACGTGAGTGTCATCGAGCGAGAGCACCCTTTGGTTCAGATTTGCGGTCCCGCCGAAACCCGGAACCGGAAGCTCATTCGCCAGTCCGAACAAGTCGAATAAGCCCTGAGTAGCGGGGTTGTTTGCCGCAAAGAATTTGGCGGAAAATCGGTTTGCCGTCGATAGCTTGAAGTCCAGATTCGTATTGAACTGGTCCTCGCGGAACTTCGAGTTGGCAACCACCGGCACGGGAACCGCTAGGGGCACCACGCCGGGAGCCACGGCTGTAGGGTTCGGAGCCGAGGGGATCACGTAGGAGCCGTTTGGCAACTTGGCTTGTAGAAGAAACTGAGCCGTCGGATCGAAACAGGCGGGAAAAGTAAATGTCGTCGGAGGAGTGGCACACGGCGCCAATCCATAGGATGCCGCGAATGCGTCGATTCCCGCGGTCGAGCGGTCATTTGTAAGGTTCTGGGGAACGAAAACCGTGCCGATCGAATTCGTGAGCGACACGTCGTTGCGCTCGCGGCTTCCCTGGTAGGAGACAAAGAACCACACGCGGTCTTTTTTGATAGGTCCGCCCAATGTTCCTCCAAACTGATTTCGTTCGTAAGGTGGGCGGGAAACGCCGGAATTATTCAGGAAGTAATTGTTGGCGTCGAGCACGGTATTCCGGAAGAACTCATATAGATTCCCATGAAATTCATCCGTCCCGGACTTTGTCACTGCTGCCACGATGCCACCGGCGACTCTTCCTTGCGATGCGTCATACTGGCTGGTTTGAACGATGAACTCCTGTAGAGAATCTGTGGCCGGCACCGCCAGGTTTGGCAACGAACCTGTACCGATCGAATTCGCGTCGATACCGTTGATGATCACCGAGTTCGAAGTGGCGCGGAGTCCATCGACGTAGATTGGGGCATCGCCGCGGCCCAGGTCGGACGAATTCTGAACCGGGCCGGATGTCCCGGGCGTGAGAGTCAGCAGTTGCTGGAAATTCCTGGTCGGTAGCGGCAACTGACGGATTTGCTCCTGTTGAATTACCGTGCCACGAGATGCGTTGTCTTCCTGCACCAGAGGCGCTTCCGCCGTCACCTCAACGGTGACCTTCTGCGCAGCCAGTGACAGGTGAATGTCAAGGTGGGTAATTTCGGTGATTCGGACGGTGACACCTTCCACCGTCTCCTTCCCGAATCCCGCCTTCTCCGCTTCCAACCGATACGACCCGGGTGGAACAAGCGAAAAAGTGTAATGACCGGTCGCGTCGCTAGCGGTCTCGCGCTGCACACCGGCATCGCTCGTCAGCGTGATTTTCGCGTCCGTCACGACACCGCCGCTCGGATCTTTCGCGACTCCGGTGATCTGTCCCGTAGTGGGAGTTTGCGCTCGCGCGCTACCGGCGGCAAACCAACAAAGCCCTGCCAAAACGAGAAGTGCAACCGCCCACCGCAGTTGTCGCATGACTTTCTCCTTTTTCCTCAACTCTCAAGTCCGTCGGCCCCGCACGATTCGCCCGCCCGTATAGAGAAGAACGAGTTGATCGATGGCCTCTTCGTCGCTCATACCCAGGTGTCGCTTGGCTCCAAATAGTTCTTCGGCCAGGAAGTAAGTGAAGAATTGCAAGTAAATGGCGGTATAGGCGAGGGAGGGGTCCACTCCGCGTGGGAACGCGATCTTCGAATCTCGAATCACCGCATTCGCGTAGGTCCTGAGACCTCCCGCGATTTCGCGGAAGCTGTGAATAAAGTGCCTGTGTCGAAACTCAACGACATCGATGTACATCAGCCGCCAGTAATCCAGGTTTTCGGAAACAACCCGCCCGATTGCTTTCGCCAGTTTTCTTAGTGAATCTGGATCCATTGATGCCATCAGGGGAATGAGTTCTTTCTGGCGAATGAACTCCATCTTGCGGCCCAAGTGATGTACCAAGTTGATGAAGATGTCTTCTTTTGTGTCGTAATAGATGTAGAGCTTGCCCATCGACACGCCGGCTTTCTTGGCGATTTCGCGGACGGTAGTGCCGTGGAATCCCTTCCTGGTAAAGAGTTGCAGGGCAGCTCGCTCGATTTCGAGCTTGTTCTTTTCGAATGTTCTGTCGAGCAGCTTCGGCACTTGTTTCCATCCTATTCCCAGGGATGTATGTTCGACATCAAAGCGAGCGCTCGTTCTCTTGGCCGACTTTTACTCCCGGCAACCGGGGGTTGTCAAGAAGAATTCTCAATGCCTTGCATCAGCTTTTTCGCTGGAATTCTCTCTGGAGTACCGCGTGCCGTCGGAACTTCGCCGACGTTGCCTTAAGGGATGCTTACGACTCTTCCAGGTCTGACTGCAGTTCGTCCTTGAGTAGTCCCATGGCTTCGAGCGCCTCGTAACTTCGCTCGGCCTCTTCGCGGTCGACGCAACTGATTGCGAAGCCGACGTGCACGATCACGTAGTCTCCGACCGACGCTTCCGGAACAAAGTCGAGGCAGGTCTCCCGCGTGATTCCGCCAAACTGAACGCGTCCCACGCGAATTCCGTTGTGCAATTCGCTGCTCACAATTTTCCCTGGAATCGCGAGACACACGTTAGGCAGCTCCTTTTTCGGAAGACTCACCTGCTCGGCGATTCTGCGGTTGCATAGGAGGGCACGATGCCGATCCGTTTTCCGAATTCGTGTGCAGCGGTTCGTTCCAAAGCTGCAGCTGCGCCACAGCTGCATCCACTAAGTGGCCGAGAGAAGCCTCGACTTGGGGGAGACAAAACCGTGCCCCAGTCCGAGTTGGCAGGTTGTAGGCCCAGCACGACGATGTCTTGAGAGTGAGTGGACATGAGGAAAAGAGCGGCGATCAGATCGACTAGACCCAATTGATGCACGCCGAGCTGCAAAACTGCGCGAATTCACGCCGCGAAACGCCGCGCGCCTGAAGCGCCGCCGGCAACAAGCTTCGGCTTGACCTCATCATCTGCCTCCCGGAAAATATCGCGGCAGGTTTCGGTGGGGCATTCGGCGGTATTCCTCGAATCGTGCCCCCCTTTACATCCGCTATCGGCCTCCCCTCAAATGTCGGAACCGTCCCTTCGTTTGCCCTTTTGAAAAATATGTTGCACAGGAGCAAAGGTGAAAACTGTGCAAAATTGAACAGTTTTGTTTTCTTCCGATTTATAGAATCCGCCCTGGGGTGCTTTGCATTTCAACTCTGCGAGAGGGTCCGTGGACAAGCACATGAAAAGCTCGAACTTTTCTACTGTGCTTTGGACGCGCGTTGCGCCGTATCTCGTCTGCGCAGCCAGCCTTGTCTCAGCCCCCGCCTCCCTACGCGCAGACCTCCCGCGCGACTCATTCGAGCCCCTCTGCGAGTCAGCCCAAGACAACGAAACTTCGGAAACCCCGCGCGGCCGGCGTTGCTGACTAGCAAGAGGAGGAAATTTAGATGAAAGGTTCAAGGATTCAAATTACGCAGTTGCTGTTGCTGGGATGCGTACTGATTTTTGTTCTGTCCATATCCACTCGGGCCGATGATTCGGCCGGCGTTTACAAGGCGAAGTGTGAGACGTGCCACGCCGCAGACGGATCCGGAAATACACCTGCCGGAAAGGCTACGAAGGCGCGGGATTTCGCATCACCCGAAGTGAAGGGCGAAACCGATGCCCAGCTCACCGAAATCCTGACGAACGGCAAGAACAAGATGCGGGCCTACAAGGGCAAGCTGACGGATGATCAGATCAAGGGACTCGTCGCCTACATGCGCGAATTCGCGAAGAAGAAGTAAGGTCGCGGCGGTCCGAGGCCCACACCACGGTTCGTGGACTCGTGCCATCGCATGACCGGGAGGACTTGTGGTCGGAATTCTCGTTTGTCAAATTGTCCTGAGCATCATACTTGCCGCCATCTTCTTGGTTCGCCCCTCTCTGACAACCGGCACGGCGTGGAAGATCGTGGCGTTCATCGGCTTGTGCGTGCTTCCGGCTCTGTGCATCGTGGGCGGAATGAATACGCACATGCAGCGGTCCGAGCAGACCAAATTCTGCATTTCGTGCCACGCCATGGAAAACTACGGAAAGAGCCTGTGCCTGAACGATCCCAAATACATTCCCGCGCAACATTTCCAGAACCATCGCGTGCCGCCGGACATGGCCTGCTATGCCTGCCACACCGACTACACAATTTACGGCCCGTTCAAGGACAAGCTCAAGGGCCTAACCCGCATTTATCTGCAGTACGTCAGCACGCCCCCGAACCCGATTACCATACCCGGCGGATTCAAGAACGCCCAATGCTTGCATTGCCACGCCGGCGCCAGAGGTTTTGAGGAAAACCCCGTGCACTCGGCGATGATGAGCACGCTGACATCGAACCAGTTGTCCTGCATTTCAAGCGGCTGCCACGATTCGGCGCATGACGCATCGCAAGTAGATCAACTGAAAATGTGGAATCCCGGCCAATGAAACTAAGCCAAATTGGAATCCAGCGGTTGCTGCGAATCGCGAGTGTTCTGGTCATTTTGGGCTTGGGTCTCGAAATCATCAGCCTGCTCTGGTTCCATCCCCTCTCGTTCGTCCTGTTTGCCTTTATCGCTGCCTCGCTCATCGGTCTGGGGATTCTGGTCTACTTGGCGTCGCTCGTCTTTGCGGTTTCCCCACCTGGCGAGAACCGCGGATGAGGTGCGAGGACCAACCCTTCACTTCGAATAGCGAAGGCCTCCCGTTCTGAAGCCCGCTCGATCGAGAACCTTCGCCAGATATTTTTCATGATCCACGCCTTCGCGCCTTGGGATGGCGCGACTTGCTTCTCGTTACCTGGTTCGAGATTCTGCGGGAACCGCTGTTGCCGGCGGCGTGGCTCGGCGCGTCCCTTCTGACAGCCGCGTGCGGCCACCAGATAATCGCTCTCGGTTTCTCATTCGTGTTTTTCCTCACGGGGCTGCGGCTGATCCACAATGCCTTTCACTCCGCGCTGGGGCTCTCTCGCCGTGCAACCGATGTCGTGCTCTGGATCATGAGCGTGACGATGCTCGGATCGATGCACGCCGTGCAATTCAACCACTTACGACACCATCGACTCACGCTGAGCCCAGGAGATGTCGAAGGCCGGCACGCCGACATGCCGGCGTGGCGCGCGCTCCTGTTCGGTCCTATCTTTCCCATCCTGCTGCACGTTACGGCGCTTCGAGACGGCAATCGGAAGCTGCGTGCGACCGTCGTGGGAGAGTTGCTTCTGAGTGCCGTTTGGATTGCGCTCGTATTCAAGGGCTCGGACAGCAGCACGCTCCGCTACCACGTGAGCGCCATGGCCATCGGGCAGTGCCTGACTGCATTCTTCGCGGTGTGGACGGTCCATCACCACTGCGACCGTACCCATTACATCGCGCGAACATTGCGCAACAAAATCAAAAACAGAATTACGTTCAACATGTTCTTGCACATCGAGCATCATCTCTTTCCGCGCGTCCCGACGTGTCATCTGCCGGAACTCTCGCGCCGTATCGACCGCGTAGCGCCTGAACTGAAGAGCAGGACCGTCTTTTGAGCCATCTGTACGAACGTTTTTTGGGGAGGTACTACAATGCAGGTGCAATTGCCGGTCTGGCTCTGGGTGCTCGGGCGCATCCTGTTTGTCTCTTATTTTGTAGCGATGGGTACCAGTCACATTCTTAAGTTTCGGGATCACTCAGCGCACCTCGCCCGCAAACACGTACCTCTCCCCCGCGTGGTCACCGTACTCACATTTGTGATGATGGTCGGTGGTGGCATGTCGATCCTTTTCAATTGGCACCCGGTGCTGGGAGCCGTTTTGTTGTTCGGCATCATCTTTCCGGCACCGTTCTACTTGCACCGCTTCTGGAACGAAACGGATTGGTACATGCGTCTCAGCGAATTCGCGCACTTCATTAAGGATCTTTCGCTGGCCGGTGCCTCGATTCTTTTGCTCAGCGCGCGGTGAACATCCGTTAGAGCATAAATGGAACAACCACCGATGCCCGGGGTATGGAGTCATGATCAGTAGAAGACATCCTGACTTCGCAAGCGACATTGGAACGAATTAGTACCGTTTGGGTCGCAGGTCCCGAGGTGCCGTTCACAACTGACAACCATTCCTATTTCATGATGTCTTGCAGCAAGCCGAAGCGCGCGATGCTTTGTTTACGAGTGGCGCGACAACCCTCTTTTTTGGGGCTCTCTTTATAATCATCGGCGACTAAGCAGCGTTTAGCCTATTCCCATGGAGTTCAGAGTTGGTTTTGAGATGGCTCTTCAGTCCGCCACTTTACAAGGACTTGAGAGAATCTCGGAATTCAACACTCGAGTGCTTGGAGGCGTGGTCCACAGCCTGTCCCAGCGGACTTCACCAAGAGTCAGGTGGGGCATTCGAGTTTGCGGACAACAAGCGGCTATACGCACTTCAGTGAAGCGTTCAAGCGTGAAACTGTTGAGCGTTTGGCAGCAAAATTGATGTTTTGTACCCAAGCTGTTTAGTTGTACTCAATTGAAATCGCAGCTAAAATGTATAAACTGAATCGGTTGTAGCGAAGTAGTTCCGCGTTTTCGATGGGCCTGTAGCTCAGGTGGCTAGAGCGCGCCCCTGATAAGGGCGAGGTCGGTAGTTCAAGTCTACCCAGGCCCACCAATCTCCGCCGCTGGTAGGGCTACGAGCCGGAGATTCACTCCCGCCGCACAGGGATTCTTGTAATAAAGTCTAGCGCCGCGAGTAATAATTCTCGCGGTTATGGAAGTCCGCTCGACAGTGCCGTTGCTTTACAATGGGAAACATAAAGTTCGAGGACGAAAAGGGGTGGATATGAGAAAGGCAGTTGTTCTCATGGGGCTCGCTGTGTCCTTCGTTTTCGCTGCACCCGCAATGTTTGGGCAACGGATTCCGGATCTTGCTTCGCCGAAAAACTATCAGCTCACCATTTCCCCGGATTTCGCGAATGAAACCTTCGCAGGCGATGAAACCATCCAAATCGATCTTCTGAAACCATCGGCGTCCATCACCTTGAACGCGGCAGAGATCAAGTTTGCGGAAGTGACGATCTCCGCCAGCGGCAAGACCCAGACCGCTCAGGTGGCTCCTGACGAAAAGAACGAGATGGTCACGTTTACGGTGGCAGAGCCGCTCACAGCCGGGCCAGCCGAAATCCACATCCACTACAGCGGCATTCTCAACGGCCAGCTCCGCGGCCTCTATCTCAGCAAGGCAAACAATCGCAAGTACGCAATTACCCAGCTTGAGAATACCGATGCGCGGCGCATGTATCCGTCATTCGACGAACCTTCCTACAAGGCCACCTTCGACATCACTGCAATTATTGACGAAGGCGACACCGCAATTTCGAATGGCAAAATTATCTCCGACACGCCTGGACCTGGTGATGGCAAGCACACGCTGAAGTTTTCCACTACGCCCAAAATGTCGTCCTATCTTGTCGCGCTCGCTATCGGCGACTGGGAGTGCCTGGAAGGCAGCGCCGACGATATTCCCATTCGCGTCTGCGGAGTTCCCGGCAAAAAGCAGTATGCCGGGTTCGCCCTGGAAGCCGCGGAATACACCATGAAGTTTTACAATCGTTATTTCGCCATTAAATATCCGTACGGCAAGCTCGATATCCTGGGTGTCGCAGATTTCTCCGCCGGCGCCATGGAAAATACGGCGTGCATCATCTCTCGCGACTTGCTGTTTGTGGATCCCAAGGAATCTTCTTATTTTCTCCGAAAGATTGTGGCACAGGACCTTGTCGCTCACGAAATGGCCCATCAGTGGTTCGGCGACCTGGTCACCATGAAATGGTGGGACGACATATGGCTCAACGAAGGCTTCGCCACCTGGATGTCGTTCAAGCCCATCGAAGCTTGGAAACCTGAGTGGAATTTGCAGACTGAGGCCGTCAGTTCGAGCACCGGGGCCATGGACACCGACTCGCTAAGCTCCACTCGCGCGATCGAAGCTCACGCCGAAACTCCTGCGCAAATTCAAGAGTTGTTTGACAGCATCACCTACAACAAAGCAGCAGCCGTGCTTGCCATGGTGGAAGGCGATGTCAGCGAAGAAGTTTTTCGCAAAGGGGTCAACTCCTACCTCGCCAAGTATTCTTACTCCAACGCGACTTCGGAAAATTTCTGGAATGAAATTACCCAGGTATCGCATCAGCCCGTGGACAAAATTATGGAGACCTTCGTAAAGCAGCCCGGTGTCCCGCTGGTGACTCTCCGAACGGTCTGCGAGGGCGGCAAAACGAAGGTGACGTTATCTCAGCAACGCTATTTCTCCGATCGCTTCACATTTGAAGCTGGTTCGAAAGAACATTGGCAAATTCCGGTTTGTTTGAAAGCAGGGAAAGATGAGAAGTGCCAACTCCTGGCCTCCAAAGAACAGCAAGTCATACTGCCAGGATGCGGAGCTGCAGTCTTTGGCAATGCGGGCGCGCGCGGTTACTACCATTCGGGTTACGATGCGGAAAACTTGAAGAGGATTTCCTCCTCTGCCGAACGCACGCTTTCGCCCGGCGAGCGATATTTGCTCCTGAACGATGTGAGTGCGCAGGTGAGCTTGAACCGTCTTTCGGCGGGCGATGTATTGGCGCTTGCGCAGGACATGAAAGACGATACCTCCACTGCGGTAATCAATTATCTCTCGAACCAACTCATATTTGGTGGCGATTACCTCGTCACAGATGCGGATCGCGCGGAATACCAGGCATGGGTCCGGGCCACGTTCAACCCTGTCGCCGATAAACTCGGTTGGGCTTCCGCTCCCGATGATTCGGACGAAACGCGAGCCCGCCGCGCCGCCCTGTTCACCATACTTGGTTTGACAGGACACGATCCCAAGATCATCCAGATGTCGAAGGATATGGTCGACAAGGCTCTTGGCGGCGAACCCGTTGACCGTGCCATGCTTTCCGCCGCGCTGCGTATCACCGTGCGTGACGGCGATGCGGCGTTGTACAACAGGATCTTGGGTCACTTCGCCCAAATAAAAAGTCAGGACGAATTTATCCTGTTCGGCGAGGCGTTATGCCTCTTCGGCGATCCCGTGCAGCTGACGCGTACTCTGAATTTCGCAATCTCTCCCATGATGCGCGCTCAGGACGCACCCCAGGTAATCGGTGCTGTAATGGCGAACCCCGCGGGTCACCAGGTTGCATGGGACTTTGTCCGCCAGCACTGGACCGAGGTCCAGGCCAAGCTCAGCAACTATTCCGATGCTTCTGTGGTGCGAAGCACCAGCGCCTTCTGCGATACGGCCATGCGTGATGAAGTGCAGCAATTCTTCGCCGAGCACAAGATTCCCGCAGCCGAACGCGAGTTGAAATTGGCGCTGGAACAAATCAACGTTTGCATCGACGTACGCACGCACCAGCAACCGCTTCTGCAATCCTGGCTTCAGCAGCATCAACCCAGCGTCGCAGGTAATTCGCCAGGAGCGAACTGATCGCCGCATCGCCTCGACCAGATTAAGGAAGGCACGGTTCGAGGTCGATCCATCCGTTCGGTGGGCGACTCGCTGTCCGTTTCAGCGACATTGCATCCCGCAATCGGGCAAACGCCCGGCCTACTCGGACTCTGTCTTATCACTAAGTCTTTTTTCTACACGGAAATACACTCGGACCGCAGAGGCACGAAACTTGCTTGAGATTTCCCAGGCAATTTTCCCCTCGTAAATAAGCGGCGGCATAGGAGGCCTCATGGCAAAGCTCGAGCGAATACGGGAATCCATGGAAGGAAATCTCGATCCCGAATACTTGAAACAGCGAGAACAGGGAGGCTGGCGCCTAGTCGGCCTCGAATGGGAACGAGAGACAGAAGCCGACGCTCCGCACGAGGCAACGACAATAGAGAGCGCTCCGTTTGGTACGCGGGTCTCCGGAGATTGCGAACACTTGGAGGAAAACCCTCCGGAAATGCAGTTCCTGCTGTCCATGATGGAATTAATTATCCAGGATATTTCTTTGACCAAAGTCGCCGAAGAACTCAATAAGAAAGGCTTCCGCACTCGCAATGGAGACGACTGGGGTCCCGTCGCGGTTTTCAACATGCTCCCGCGCCTCATAGAATTGACGCCGAAAATCTTCAAGAGCCAGGAATGGGTCGAACGCCGGAAACAGCTCTCTCTCGTCTATTAGCCCTCAGATTCCGCCAGTATTGACAGAAAGGCATTTCTCCAAATAGAGTTAGCGGCGCTAGCGGCTACATCCTAGCGGCGTATCTATTCGGTGACCAGGTAAACTGTCGAAGGTCATTTTCTTGGGAGGCAGACATGCGCAATTCCGGTTACATTTTCTCAAGCATTTTAGTTCTCGCAGTTTTGATGATTAGTGTGTTTCCCGCACACGCGCAAGGGCAGGCAGCATCCTCAAGTAATGTACCTGTCACTACCTACGTTACCGTTCTCGGTCCCAAATACACGGCGCCTCCCGCTCTTAGCAAGAATGATGTGATCGTCGAAGAGGGAAAACAGAAGAAAGAAGTGACCAACTGGGTTCCGGCTCAGGGCGACAAGGCTGGGCTTTTGCTCGCCATCGTCATCGACGATGCAGATACCGTGGACCTTGGCAGCCAACTCGGCGATTTGAGGAATTTTGTAACGTCACAACCGGATACAACGAACATCGGAGTGTTCTACGCCAGCAATGGCACCATCCAAACGGCTTCCCAATTCAGTAAGGACCACGAAGCCGTTGCGAAGAGTTTGCGACTCCCGCTTGCGTATGGCGGCGCATATTCCAGCATCTATCTTTCCGTCATGAACCTGATAAAGGGTTGGCCTAACACCGGCGCCCGGCGCGAGATTTTGCTGATTGCCGACGGCATCGACCGGTTCCGTGGCAGTTATCCCACCAGCCCGGATGTTGACTCCACGATCGACAACGCTCAGAAAGCCGGCGTCATGATTCATACGCTCTATGCCGCTGGTGTGGGACGCGCCGGACGGAATTCGTTCCGTGTCACTCTGGGACAAAGCGCTCTGTCTCAGATAGCGGATACCACGGGCGGGGAAGCCTTCTTCCAGGGGTTTAACACACCTATATCGTTCGGCCCCTATCTTCAACAGCTAGATTTGGTCCTCAAGAATCAATACTGGCTGACGTATGCGACCGATCGCTCGAAGAAGGCT
>Ga0181531_10001368_pt1 | contig 15434 bp, 11 predicted proteins | sample PEATcosm2014_Bin_38_FD_119743 | JGI IMG/M metagenome (GOLD analysis project Ga0181531, IMG submission 119743) | Peatland microbial communities from MTU Mesocosm Facility, Houghton, MI, USA - PEATcosm2014_Bin11_10_metaG | ecosystem: Environmental > Terrestrial > Soil > Wetlands > Peat | place... | reverse complement strand
GCTTCCGCAGGCTTCGAGCCACCATCAGCGAGTCACCTTCCTGGTCGAGGAGGACCGCAATCTGAGTGACCCGGTCGGGCACCCCGAGCAGTGCTTGGGCCTCAGGCAACGGCAACTGGATGACGTGGGCATCAATCGCCTGGATACCCGTGCGAAAGATCCCGCTCACCCGGAGCAGAGTGCTCTGCATTTCTCCGCCCGCCTCGTCCGTCGCTTCTGTGTCCGACTGTGGCAGAGCCTGAGTCATGAGCACAACTTTGCCCCCGATCTTCACCGCGAGTTTACGGGCCAAATCCGCGCCAATGACCACGCCCGATACTTGGTCGTCATGGAAATAGTCACCCTCGACGATCCGCTGGGGAATCAGGGATACGGCCCGCTCCTCTTGGGGGATGACCCCCATGATGCGTACCCCATCAGCGTTGGCTGCGGAACTCAGCAGGCCAGAGGCCAGCAACCGGGGACTCACTCCGCGCACAACAGGTTTCAGAGCCTCGGAGTGCAAAAACCGATCGGTTGTGGACACGACTCCTGCTGGCAGCAACAGCTCCAGGGAACCGGTGTCTTGATACCCTTGCGCCTGGATGACGACGTGCCCGGAACCAAATCTCACCCCGTTACGAACCATTTGCTCGTGGCTGCCGTCGAGCAAGCCCAAAGAAACCAGCAGCAAGGTCAGACCCAAGCCCAGGGCCAGCGCCGTCAGCAGGGTCCCGCGGGGATTGCGCCAGAGATTGCGCCACCCGATTTTCATCAGCAGGAGAACATTCATTGTGCTAAACCTTTCGGAGCGCCTCCGTTGGCCGAAAGCGAGCCGCCTGCAACGCGGGATAGAGGGCCGACACCAGAGCCACGACGGCCAGCCCCAAAGCGGCTTGTGCGTAGGCGGTGAAATCCTGCCGACCGTACCAGAGGGGACCCACCACGACTCCGGCCAGAGAAACCGCGCCGCGATCGCCACCCAGGTTCAGACCATGAACCTGCAAATACCAGAGGAGTGGCGCCCCAAGCGCTGCTCCCAAAACCAGACTGGCTCCCGCCAAACTTGCCGCCTCCGCCACGATGAGACCAACCACCTGAACCGGACGCATGCCCACGGCCATCAGCATGCCGAACTCATGCGTGCGCTCGATGATGGCCATGAGCATGGTGTTGACGATGCCCATGACGGCCAAAAGGAAAAAGATGAAAAAGAGAATAAAGGTAATCCGACGATTGAACTGCACGTAGCCGGCCAGGTCCGGTGCCAGCTCCGGCCAGGCGTGCACCTGCACCGGAAGGGTTTTGCTCAGTTGCGCCTCCAGTGCCGCCGCGGTAGCCGTCGCCGCAGTGATGCCGTCATCATGGAGCTTGATCCCAACTTCATGGATCCCTGTCGGCGGCAGGCGCAACAGGTCCTGCACAGAAGCGAGAGACATGAGCACCAGACCCTGATCCATGGCGTCCAGCCCCGTGTGAAACATCCCGACTACCGTGTACCGGTCATTTCCCATCGAACCATCGGCCGCCGTCGTCAACAGGACGATTTCCGATCCCACCTCGACGCCAATCGTGACCGCGAGTTTATCTCCCATCACGACTCCTTTGGGCGTCCGTCCGGTCAGGTAACTCCCTTTTACCATCTGCGTTTGCAGCGCAGTGACCTTCTGTTCCTGATCTGGGACAACGCCGAGCAGTTGCACTCCTACCGATTGATGGGTCGCGCTGACCAGGCCGTAGCCGTAGGCTCGGGGACTGGCAGCCTGAACTCGGGAATCGGCGGCGATGACGGCAACCAGCGCGCTAACGTCTGTCCCGTTTGGTCCTCCCAAGGTCTGGTCAATGGGACGTTCCGGGTAGTAACCTGGGGCTTGCACTTCAACATCAGAAAGAAGAAGGCCAGTTCCAGTCGCGATCATCTGCTGCCTCAATCCGGCCATAAGGCAGGCCACGAACAGCAGTATGGCGTAGCCCAAGCCGATTGCCGCCATGGCGATCAGCGTCCGCCGGGGATTGCGCCAGAGATTGCGCCACGCGAGCCTCAGAAGCCGTCCGCTCATGGCTTCAGATTCCTTCGGGAAAACGTCTCCTCACTAATCGGCCCGTCGAAGACAATGTTTTCGTACGTGATTGTCGTCTGTTCAACGGCCGTCTTGCCGTCCTTGTCCATGGATTGCATAACCAGCCGCGTCGGAATGAGCCTCCCGCTCACTGTTTTGTACTCGGAAAAAGTGAGTTCCCGGACCAACTTTCCGTCCTCGTCATAGTATTGCTGCCAAACGGGCATCCGGTCGGCCTGGCAGACCCGCAAAATGATTTTTCCCCACACCACCGCTGCTTCTGGTTTGCGTGTCAAGGTGTATTCAGACACCGCGACCCCATTCCGCTGTCCTTCAAACGAGATCACAATCCCATAGTCGTCCGTGAGGCGGTTCTGTTTCACCAGGTCATTGACGGTAAAGTCACTGCCCATCCACGGAGTCATCATCATCGAAGCCGGCATCTTAACCGTACGGTTCGCTTTCGGCAGATAGCACCAGGTTTGGTTGCCAACTTTAAGGATGGCCGTGCCCGCATCTTCCTGCGGACTCCGAACGCGGACAAGGATGTTCGACTCACCGAGTGACCAGAACTGCATCAAAATCTTCCGGTGCCACTTTTCTTTCGTGATCTGCATTTCCACCGTGGCAATGCTGGATTGGCCGATAAAGAGCCGAGCCACTCGGGCCACGATCTCCTGCGCCTGTTGATCGTCCGCGGCCTGGGAGACTTGTCCCAAGCTTAGCCATATCAGCCCCAGACAGATTGCGACGCTTCCTTTTTGCCATCGCATAAATAACAGGTTAGTCGGCCCTCTTTATCATATGATTTTCCTTCCAGTTTGTTTTGTTCGCTGCGGGCCGACGTGCTTTAGCACCAGTCAACCGCAATCCATTGGTTTAGTTATTTGATGCAACCATCTCTGGTTCTTTCAGCACGTCCTTGACGTCCTTGATGGGTTTGACCACCGCCTTGCGAACCGCCTGCACCGCGGTCGAACCCACCTTGCCAGCCGCTTTCAAGGCTCCGTCGGCCGCTGCCGCTGCGGCGTCCTCAACAATGACTCCCATTTCCTTGGCGCCCTCGATCGCCCCTTCGATGAGCCCGGTGGCTGCGGCTCCAACGTCGCCACCGACCGCTGCCGTATCCCGGATCACAACATGGGCGGTGTGGCTGATGGTATCTAAAACCGCGGTGCCAGATTCTTTGGTACCGCGGAGCACTCCGAGCATGATCCCTTTGGCGGCGTGTCCCAGATCGGCCCCGACCTGCACTGCGGCACGGATTGCGCTGCTGGCAACGTTGGCAATGACATCGGTCACCGATGTGCCCACCTTGCCCGTATCTTTTATGGTTGTAGCGAGGATTTGAGTCACGGAATCCACCATCGACTCGACAATGTTTCCCGTGCCCTTGATCGCGGCAACGATCTTGTCTTTTACTGTCTCAATTGTTCCTGAATGTGTCGTCTTCATGTTTGGTTTCCTTTCATCTTGTTACGGTAATTTGTTTCCAGTTTGGGCCGGCTGGCACGTTTTCGCATCAGCCGGCAATAAGTTGACGGTTTAGTTGTTTTGGATGTTTATGTACTGGAAACACGCTAGGTGAAGTGCCGACTCCTGACTATGGGGTGTTACCCTACCGTGCTTGGGGAGGGTGCCCGGCCCAATACGGATGCGGTTCAAACCTCAGTGCGCAGAATTCCTGGGCGAAGGAAACGCCTTCCCGGGCGGCTGTTCTGAAACGGCGGGTTCGGGCAACGGTCGCAGGGGCGGAGGGTTCGTCTGGTTTACGTGTTTGCGCAGGAGCCAGGTCCGTTGAATGGCTTCAACCAACCGCTCCACTTCACGCATTGAAACCTGCGTTTGCATCACCAGTCCGGGAAGATCCTTAGCCTCCTTGCCAACGACATCGCTGATCGCCGGCAGATTGGTGCTGGCTTGCTGAAGGTTGTTCAACGTGACTTGCAGTCCATCCACCGATTGGTTTGCCTTGACCAGCAGCGTCTTTAGCTCGTCCGCGGTTGCGGGATCGGTCAGCAAGTTTCCCACCGTGCCCTTGCCCGCCTGAACGTCGGCAACCAGTTGGTTCAACCGCCCCTGCGTGTTGTCGAGGTTCGTGCCGAGCATGGTCCACGCATCCAGGCCGGTGCTGGTTTTTTTCAACACGGCCATGGCCTGGCTGCGGATATCCTCGACCGCCGCTTCCAGCGCGCTTTGGAACTGCTCGTTGCAGACGATGGAAGCATTCTTTTCCGGCAACGGCCGGCCCTCACCGCGGGTGATTTCAAAAAACGAATCGCCGGCCACCCCGAATTTCTTCTTGATGACCGCTGATGAATCCATGCGCACGAACCGGAAGAAATCGCGGCGGATGTTGGCCTGGGCTTCCATCCGGCCGGTCGTGTCCACCAGAACATCGGAAACCGATCCCACAAGGGTGCCCAGAAAGTAAACCTCCGAGCCCTGCCGGATTCCCGCTGCGCCGGCCTCGGGCACAGCCCTCAACAAAGACGCGGCCAGTAGGTACAGCTCGTCCGAAGTTGTGAAAACCGAACGCACGGTTATCACTGGAATGCCGGACATTCGCCGCATCACGACCAGTCACGTTGAAAAGCAGAATCACACGCTGGGGATGCACTGCCGGAGGCTCACACGCCTCACGAACGCCTTCAGCAAAAAGTTTGAAAACTTTCAAGCTTCGGTTGCCCTCAATTTCGCGTATTACAACTTCTGCAAAACCAATCGCGCCATTCGCATGACGCCTGCACAGGCCGCAGGCATCGAAAGCAGCGCGTGGACGGTCGAAGAACTGATTAAACGTTGTGGTGAATAAAGAAGATTACTTGGCTCGCCTGCAAACCGCTATTATGCAACTGCATAATAGCGGTGCAATTTGGAGCGATTCTGTTCCTGTAAAGGAAATGTTCAACCGCAAAACCCTTTGGGACGGCAATGTGGAAGTCTTTGACCTGTTTGACCACCCCAAAGCCAAACGCTGTTACGCTTGGACCTATGACGAGCCAGAGAAGTTTATCACGGTTCTGGAATTGCCACCTGTGGTAGATGCCCAAAGCGCAGTCATGGTTGGCGTGGTATATCAAATCAAAAAGGAGAGGGAAAAGTGAAAAAAGAACGCAAACCCATCAATTGGTTCGTGTGGATGCGTTGGGCAATCATATTGATTGCGATATTTGTTCTGTTTCTTATCCGAAAGCATTCAGGGGCTGGACAGAAATGAAAATTCAAATTAAGGCACTGCCTATTTTTTCGGCAGATTGATTCATTGGGACGCGGTGATAAAATGTTGGTGGTTCATCGGGAAAGCAGTTCGCTGACGGGTGACATCGCCGGGACGCGGTCACAAACGACTTTGATTGAAACTAGGATTGGCACCGACAATAGTGCGCCGGGCACACCCCAGAGCCACATCCAGAAGATCAAGGAAACAAAAATGACCACGGGATTGAGCGTGAATCGGCGCCCGAGCAATACCGGCGTAATGAAATTCGCTTCCAGCAAATGGAGCAGCAAATACCAGGCAGGCGGCAGGAGTCCCTGCCACAGCGTGTCGAAAGTAAGCAGACCCACAGTGCCCAGCACGATGACTCCGGCGACGGGGCCAAAGTAGGGAACAAAATTCAGTACCGCCACGAGGATTCCCCACATCGCGGCGTTGGGCACCCCCATGAAATAGAGACCCCCACCCACGACAATACCGAGCCCAATGTTAATCAGAGAAACCGAGAACAGATAATTGGAAATGTTTTGCTGAATCTCACGATTGACCTCGACCGCGCGCTTTTTATCGCTCAAGGTCGGCATCACATGTACGAGCTTTTGCAGGAACAGGTCGCCGGAGGCCAGCAACAGGTAAGCCAAAACCAATGTCTCACCTATGCCCACCAGGAGGGTTCCGGTCCAGTTCAGGATCGAACCGGTGCCACGGCTTTCTTTGACCTCCAGCGTCGGGGTTTTTTCCTGTGCCGCCGCTTTTTCCGCATCCGTTGCACCCAGGTTGTTGACCGCTGCCGCCGCCGCGCTGAACCGGGCGGCCCGCGGGAAAAGTTTCAGCACCCGTTGCCTCAACTCGGTCATGTGTTGCGGCGCTTCATTCACCCACGTCATCGCCGGGCGGCCCAATTGAAAAAAACCAACCCCGATGGCGGTCACCAGGAGACAAAGCACGACCGCCGCGGAAAGTGCCGGCGGAATGTGGCAGCAGGACAACCAACGGATGAGCGGTTTCAGGGTCATTCCCGCCACACAGGCCAGGAAGACGGGCAGGACTACCGGACGCGCAAAATAGAGGAAGCCAATTGTCCCCAGCACAATCAAAGCGATTTGCACCGGCGTCGCTCTGGCGACCGGGATGCGGATTGGTTCAACGGACAATGGTTCGCCTCCGAGCACATCGGCACACAGTGCGACTGCGACCGCCGAGCCATCCTTTGCCGCATGTGGCTGGGTTGTCGTGGCGGCGTTCATATTCAATGCGTCTGTCAGTCAATCATCTTCATCCCGCGCGGAATGCCGGCCGGATGAAGCCGGCCCTGTATCTCCAACCCGCCGATCAAGTGCCGGGGGGGATTTCAAAACGTGCCTGGCATACCTGATACTTTGGTTGACTTGGTGGGCATGGCATGCTTCACAGTTCAAAGTTATAATGACTGGTGCAAGGAATGACCTCCGGCAAAATCGCGGCGATCACCAGGAGGAATTGAGGCAAACCCACCATCTGGCAGGAAATCATCATCAACACCAGTCAAAAGCATAATTAGAGTGATTTTTGTTGCGTGTTTGGTTTCCCATTGCGCCCGCTAATTTGACGAAATTACGTTGCCGGATGGTTTTTCGCTATGGGGTGTTACCCTACCGTGCTCCCGGATAGCCGTGATCGGCGTAAAACCACCATGGATTTCAAAATGAATACTTGAAACAAATCCGGTGACGCGATGAAACACATCTTTTGCGCGATCCGTTTTCGGCGGGCGGTGGCTCCAAAATCCACGGTCGGGTTATACCCCATAGAAAAATCTGATCGCACCGCGTAGATTGCTCTGAAAAGCGCGGTGAACAAATTGCCATCACATCAAAAACGAATGACTGCCATGCATCTCCTGTTATTGCTGGTTTTTGTCGACGCCGTCTGGGTTGGGGAAGTGGAGTTGGACTCCTTCTCCTCATCGTTAATATAGTTCTGTTGCTTCGCTAATATGAAATTGTCCCTAAAACCGCATCACCTCAAACGTTATAAGGACATCGCGTTGTTTTTTTGGAAATACGGCGCTATCGATTTGGCCAAGGAATTTGCCAATGAGGCCGCTGGCGATGAAAAAACACTTTTGGCCGCCAAACCCGGGCAGCCCGTACCGGAAGAATTGGCCAATGATTTGGAAAAAATGGGGCCAACCTTCATCAAATTCGGCCAATTGCTTTCCACCCGCGCCGACCTTTTGCCGGAGTCCTATTTGAAGGCGCTCGCGCGTTTGCAGGACAAGGTCAAACCATTTCCTTACGCTGAAGTGGAACAAATTGTCGCGAGTGAACTCGGCGTCCGCCTGTCAAAAGCGTTCTCGCATTTTGAAGAACAACATCTGGCCGCCGCGTCGCTTGGACAGGTGCATCGCGCGGCCCTGCGCGACGGTCGTCCCGTTGTTGTGAAAGTGCAACGCCCGAACATCCGCAAACAAATCGCGGAAGATTTTGAGGTGCTCGAAGAAATTGCGGGCTTTTTTGAAGAACATACTAGCATTGGCCGCCGTTATCGTTTCGGGAAAATTCTCGCGGAATTTAAAAGTTCCATTTTGCAGGAACTGGATTATCAACGGGAAGCGTCCAATCTGACCACGTTGGCCAATAATTTGAAGGAATTTCCACACATTCTCGTCCCGCTGCCTGTGCTCGATTACAGTTCGCGCAGCGTGTTGACGATGGATTATGTCAGCGGAACAAAAATCACCGCGCTTAGTCCCATCGCGCAATTGGACATGAACGGCGATGTTTTGGCCGAGGAACTTTTCAAGGCGTATTTGAAACAGGTGTTAATTGACGGCTTTTTTCATGCCGACCCGCACCCGGGCAACATTTTTCTTACGGACGACGGGCACGTGGCGTTGCTGGATTTGGGCATGACGGGGCGGGTGAATTCAAACATGCAGGAAAATTTATTGCGGTTGTTGCTGGCCATTAGCGAAGGCAACGGTGATGAAGCGGTGAAAATTATTCTGCGAATCAGCGAAACCGCGGATGACTTCGACGAGGCGGAGTTCACCAGAAAAGCGACGGAATTCGTTTCCGAACAGCAGGACCAGACTTTGAATCACCAGGACGTGGGCAAAGCCCTGATGGACGTGTCCCGAGTGGCGGCCGAAACCGGACTTTATGTTCCCACCGAATTGACCCTGCTGGGAAAAACCCTGCTGCAACTGGAGGGGGTCGGGAAAATCTTGTGTCCGAATTTTAATCCCAACGCCTCTGTGCGCCGGAATGTCGCCGAAATCATGACGACCCGGATGCGCAAAGCCGCCACGCCGGGACGTTTATTTGGATCGTTTCTCGAAATGAAGGATTTTGTTGGCGGCCTGCCGGAGCGCGTAAACAAGATTTTGGACGTCGTCGGCAATTCTAAAATGGAAATAAACGTCAAAACTCCCGACGCGCGCCATTTGCTCAATGGTTTCGAAAAAATTGCCAATCGAGTCACCACCGGCATTCTTCTCGCGGCATTGATTGTCGGAGCTGCGCTGATGATGCGAATCAGCTCCGCCTTCCAGATTTTTGGCTATCCCGGCATCGCCATGATCTGTTTTTTGGTTGCCATTGGTGGAAGTGGCTGGTTGGTTCTGGGCATTCTTTGGAAAGATTACCAGGACAAGCACAAGCGAAAGGAGTGAGATCAGTTCTCGCAGACTTCAAGAAAGCTCAGAAGCGGCTTCTGTGTGTAAAAGAGTTCCACACAGACAATCTCCGAAAGCGTATCGGTGCCATAGTTCCAGTAACCTGGAGAGCGTCCCTTTCCCGAACTGGCTCGGTAGAGATTGGTTTTTGCACGGTTTCAACCTGCCTTTGGTGATGTTACGATCGCCTTTGATTTTGAGTTTTGTCACATTCTCCGCCGGAAGTCATAAAAGCGGAAAGAATACGGTGCAGGGCCAACTGGACATTGACCTGATTTCCACAAGCCACGCTGAAAAACAAAATCACACGCTGCGGATGCATTGCCGCCGCCTTAGTCGTTTAACAGACGCTTTTTCTAAAAAAAGCTCGAAAATTTCAAGGCGGAGTCGCGTTGCATTACGCCTATTACAATTTCGTAAAGTCTCATGAAATCCGATAGGAAATATACGAACAAGCCCCGAAAACTTGACCAAATACTCACCGCCGGTGTTTCTATCCATTTCTATCATTTTATTGCGATTTCGCTGCATCTTGTTGCATCTCGTGTAAAAGTGATAAAACGCTTGAATCTATTAATTCTAAAGGGTGATCACGGTTTTTAACGGTTTTCGGAAATGGACGGAAGAGAGTTCGAATCTCACCGCCCCGACCATCCTTCCAATTTCCCTCCCGGCCGCTTTTTTCTTGATGTGACAAAAACTGGTGGGCGCTGAGGGATTCGAACCCCCGACCTACTCGGTGTAAACGAGGTGCTCTTCCGCTGAGCTAAGCGCCCGCCGTGGAAATCGTAATTCAATCTGCACCGCCTTGGCAATCCGGCGATAGGGCAAAAGTCAGAATGAGAATTCAATTCAGCCTGACTTGCTCAGGCTCATCCCACTGCGACATGTCAGACAGAGTTACTTGGTCAAAAGCAAGCTTTGGCCAGTGGTGGGTATACGAGAAACCGCTTTTGGTTCCCCACCGGTATTTTCAACGGCGCGTTCACAAGCGCAGCTGCGTTTTGATTTGTTGGAGACGACCGCGCAGGGCGAATGTCAGCGCTTTGACAGTGATCTCCGAAGTGTGGAACGGCTTCCCCATCAGATCGTCGCCGCCGTTGCGACTCATTTTTGAGCGCGCGTCGAAATCGCTCTGGCCGGTCACAAACACCACCGGCGTGGTGCGATTAGGAACGGTCTCGCGAATTCTTTTGCAAAGCTCAAAGCCGTCCATGCCAGGCATTACCACGTCCAGAAAAATAATGTCAAAAGGTTTTCCCAGCGTCAGGGCGAGCGCCGCTTCTCCATTCTCCGCGCTTTCTGGCTTTGTAAAAGCCGTTTGCAGGGCGCCGACAAGAGCCCGGCGCGCCACGAGATCATCGTCCACCACCAACATGTGAATCGGCGGATTGATGGCCAGGTCCGCTTTCAGTCCCGGCAAGCACAAGTCAGTAAGCAAAATCACCGCAGAGGCCATGGTCTCCAGCGCGGATGGAGTGGCATGCTTGGAATCCTGCAGCATTTTTCTGAGCAGTCCTTCCAGTGCAACACTCAGTTGAAATGCCGGATGCGCGACCTCAGGACCGGGCTTGGGAATCAATGAATTAATTCGAAGGAAACCATCCACCAGTAGGGTCTGTCGCGTCTCCGCGTTCGAGATCTGAAGAATCGTCTGACAAAGTTCCCACAAGGGGTCGAGCTGTTTTGACGCGCGGATCAAGAAGGCGTTGGTGATCTCGTTCATCTCCGCCGGTGGCGGTGTCGAAACAGACAGTCGCGCGGCGATGCTGGAACTTGGGACGGGAAGCGGACTATCCATGATCGTCACCGATGAATCCATTATGCCACGGGTCTGGTCGAGTTTCGGGAGAGGTTCCGGATTTCGCCCCCGGAGACGTCCATGCAACGCAAGCGTGAGCGCTTTGACAGTAACTTCAAAAGTGAGAAACGGTTTTCCCATGAGATCGCTGCCGCCGCTGAGGGTGGACTTGCAGCGGGCGTCGAAGTCGCTCTGACTGGTGACAAAGACTACCGGAGTGGTGCGGTTGGGAATGGTGTTGCGAATTTTTGTGCAGACCTCGAACCCATCCATGCCCGGCATTTGTACGTCGAGGAAGATGACATCGTAAGCCTGCTTGGTGGCCTGGGCCAAAGCCGTTTCGCCGTCTGCCGCGAAGTCCGGCTGGCTGAATGCTTTTGTCAGCGAGTGGGCCAGAGCCTGGCGGCTTATCATATCGTCGTCCACGACCAAAAACCTGAGGGGACGATCCTTCAGGAGATCCGGTGGCAATCCCGGCACGCACAAGTCGTCCAGCAAATCCAGACCACCCGCGACGGTTCGCAGCGTGGAAGGCGTCACGTTTCTGATTTTTTCGGTGAACTGTTTGAGCAGCCCCTCCAAAGCGGAAGCTGCCTGCCACGCCGGAAGCACCTCCGGTGCGCCCGCATCGTCTTTTAGCACCCCCATCTTGAAGTAAAGATTCGTTAGCATTTGCTGCCTCACGGGGTCACTCGACTCCCGACCGATGTCCAAAAGAAGCTTTCTCTGCGTGGCCAGGCACTCCTTGGCCCGTACATAAAATTCGTTGATCGAATTGGCCTGCCCAGGCAGGTCGATGTGTGGTGACGCGGAAGGACCAACTCGGAACGCCTTAACGAATTCGACAAAGGCTTCCTCTTCCGCGCGAACTTTTGCCGAAAGGTCCATCCCGGTGACCGGGGCAAGCACCCACGGATTATACCCCCGATTCAGGTCCGCGAGAACATGCGTGGCAAATCTCTGGAGAATCAGACCTCCGGTCAAAACGAACACGACGGCGTAAAGGATCAGCTTAAGAAACATCCCAAACGAGCCGGTCGGAGGTGGTGTGGGAGCCGCCACGGTTTTCCGATTGAAGGCCAAATAGGCACCGGCGGCGACGGGAACGTTTGTGCGAACGGCGTTGGGGATGGCCATACGCCTCCGGTAGAGTTCCTGGTGTTCTTTGTAGAGGCGATGGTTTATGTCCCACTGAATGGATCCTGGTCTCGGTATGGAATTCTGGAATTCGATGGCGTTGGTCAGCGTGTCTCCGCGCAATGGAAGGCACCAAAGTCCCGCCGCGAAGAAAATCAGAAACGATTTCATCCAAGACGTCCGTGCCGCACCAGGAATCATTCGATGGGCAAAACCGTTCGCACCCATCCTAAACTGGTTGATCAGCCCAAATAGAATCATTTGGGGAGCTGCTTGCAACCGCCAGCCAGCCGCACATCCCTCGAATGCTGATTTTGGTTCCATTTTTCTGATCATGCATGAAGTTCAACTCGACCGGCGAATTTTTCCACTGGCTGCGAAATCAAGGTGCCACCGTCTGGCCTGCAGGCAAGGTGGCCCACTGGCTGCGTTTCGTTACCAAAAAACTCGGAGTCAACGGCGGAAGTTTGGTCGGATCGCGAAAATTTAAGTCAAATGACCAGTTGCGTTTTGGGGGGGAATAAATGTTGTTATTGTTGTTCCAGGCATTGGTGGCGTAGAGACTCGGGAACATCTTGACCATCGAACCATTATAAGTGAATACGTTGGCCAAACCCCAGGTTTCAAGAAAACGCGGGAAGTTTTCCATGCCGCCGCTGTAGTGTTCCGAGGTCGTCTCGACGACGCCCGTCAGAAGTGCGGCGTTGACGGTGGTGGAGGATGCAATGCGCGAACCCACCGCACTGGTGCTGTTTGCATCCGACCAACTGTCGGACAGAATCGTGATGGCGTCGCCCACCAGTGAGGCCGGCTGGGTGGTGGAGGTGTCGGCGGTTCCTCGAGTCGCGGAGTCCGAGTTGTAGTCGCCTTGAACGTAAAGTGGCCGGGCCGTTGCCACGGTCAGCCCGTTGGTCGGCAGTTGAGCGCCGTTATACACACGAACTGCTCCCAAAGTGGTCGTGGTGCGGGTATCCAAAACATAAACAGAATTCAAAATCAAATTCGACCCACCGATGGAGTAACGCAGACTGGTATTGGTCAGGCTCCAAGCCGCGAGGTTCCCAATGTTTAGATCAATCGGCTGGACTGTTTTGCCCTCACGCGCGTCATAAAAAGAGTTTGTGGTCGTGACAAACGTCGCCAATTCATCGGTTGGGATGGTGGAAGCTGGAAAAATGTCAACCCCGCTTTGTGCGGTGACCCCGCTGTCGGAAACGGTCACGATCATCTCACACTCATTATAATATCGTAGTAGGCCAAGGGCCGAGGCGGGGTTTTCAGTGCTCGGCGGCGGCTCGATGATTTCCCGGATTCCCACCGGGGTGTTGGTGGTTCCGATCGGAAGGGTCATGAACGGAACGCCAGATTGCGGTTGAGTGGATGATTCCACATAAGCCGCCGGAAGACCACTCGGACTTCCGCGCGGATCTAACGGATCCCGTTGATCGAGGACTTCCAAATGGGCGCCGACATCGGATTCAAATGTCATGGAATTGTCCGGTTCAACATATAGATATCCATTGGCATGCACCGGCCCGGTGATGTCGAACGGCTGGCCACAGCTGATTTCCATGTTTCCCGAGGAAAACATCATATATTGAAAAACTGGGATGGTTTGCAGTTGCAATTGCTGCAGCACTCCCACGGTGAGATCTTGTGGACTGGCAGTATCTTTGGCATCCGACACCACCGTGTAAATCGAGACATAGGCCTGCAGGTTGGAATAAGGCGGGTCTATATAGGTATAGCTGATTGAAGCCCCGGGTTGCACATAAGTCTGGCCAGGATTCCCGCTCGCGTCATTGAACTGCCAGGTGCTCCAGTAGGTGGAATCCACCGACGAGGGTACCATGGTTTTGTAGTTGTTCAGGTTGTTGGCGACCGTGGCATCACCGTAATACAGGAAGTCATGCGAGATCTGGCTGACCACCTTTTCCGTGGCCGCTTCCGCCGCCGCTTCCGACCGGGTGTATTGGATGGAACGGTAGGTCAACCGGGTGCTGGTGGACGACCAGGACATCACGCCAGCCAATATGGCCAGAGCAACGCCCAGCATCACCACGGTTAGCACCAGGGCGTTGCCGGCTCGGTGCGGCTTTTGAGTGGTAAAAATGGTCTTCATGGTGGCACGACACGCTGTTTAATGGAGGTTTCCAGTTTATAATAATCCGCGTCCTGCATGAAACGTGCGGGTTGATAGAATTCAAGCATAACGTGAATCACCGAGTTGTTGTTGATATTGGTTAGCACAGTCCCCGAAAGGTCTTGCGCGGAAAAGGCCAAGGTATTGGTGACCGAATCGGCCAGGATCACGGTGCCCATCTGGTCCGTCCGCCGAAAGGTCTGATCTGCCAGATTGACAAAATAAATGATATACTTGTTGGTGTCCGTCGTCTGATAAATGAGCAGGCTGTTGCCCTGCTGCGTCTCCCCGGGCAGAAATCCCGCGAAACCGCCGTTCGTCATATTACCAACATACACACTGTTACAACCATGAATTTGGTTCATCAAATTTTCGATCGTTTGGCGGGACCACTGGGTCACCATGAGTTTGGTATTAGTCATCTGAAACATTCTTAAACCAAATAAATTCGCGGAAAGGATTGCACCAACCACAAGCAGAAACACCGTCATCGCAATGAGGATTTCCGGCATGGTGAAGCCTTCGTTCAGCCTTTGTGGACGATGGCGACTTGAACCGGGAAATGGAACTGGAAGCTTCATTGATCAGCGGCCCGAATGGTTTCAATAGAGTTGGTGACCCACTCGGCTCCCCTGAATTGCCAGATGCAATCCACGCGAATTCTCCTGAGCGGCGGGGTGAGTGAAATCTGGGAAATCGTCGTCTGAATTGTGGCCAACGTGCCATTTGTATTTGTTCCGGGCATATCCAAGGTGACGGACTTATCGGGGAAATTCGTGGGGTCCAACTGGTCCGCTGCCCCCGAACTGGATGTATTCCATTGGGCGCTTCGTGTCTCCTCGATGCGTTGCATCGCCTCGGCGTTCGCCGCCTGAGCAAGTTCGGCTTTTACTGCGGACGTCGCGCAGTAAATATATCCTCTGATGATTCCAGCCACTATGAGCCCGGTGATGGCCAAGGCCACCATCACCTCAACCAACGTCATTCCTGCCCTGCCTCGCGGCGGGAATTGAACGATTTTTTGATTTGAAGACGTAATCTTCATTGAATTCCGGTCTGCCAGCCAACCGAGCATCAGTTTTGCAACGCAAAGAATCCCCATCGATTCCAACTTTTTGAGGCAAATTCAGCATGTTTCGGTCCAATTAAAACGCCAATGGGCAGGCATCGTTGGGCACGCAAATAAACCGTCTTGTTTTGAGGCTCAGATGAGAGAAATCATCACCCCCGATTGTCACCCCCGGTGGAAAATATTGGGGGCTTTTGGGTCCGTTCGAGTCCATCCTAGCAGGTACAGGAAACAGCAGGATCAGCTTGTCAGTCCAAGTGGTTCCCGATGGGGGCCAATGAGTCCAAGAAAACCAAGTCTTTGTGTAAACGAGACGCGCTAGCCACTGCGCCAAGCGCCCATGTCCGGATGTTAAACGTTTGGTCGT
>Ga0181531_10001366_pt1 | contig 15448 bp, 11 predicted proteins | sample PEATcosm2014_Bin_38_FD_119743 | JGI IMG/M metagenome (GOLD analysis project Ga0181531, IMG submission 119743) | Peatland microbial communities from MTU Mesocosm Facility, Houghton, MI, USA - PEATcosm2014_Bin11_10_metaG | ecosystem: Environmental > Terrestrial > Soil > Wetlands > Peat | place... | reverse complement strand
CGGCGTTCGCCATCAGATCGAAGGCAACGTCATTCAATCGACCAGCCGCGCGCTGATGGAGGAGGTTTCGTTCAGCGGCCGTTCAATCGCCAGCCGCGAATGGGGCGCTTATCCCATCATCCAGTTTCCGGAGATTCCCAAGATCGATGTGTTGATGCTGCCTAGAGCCGATCAGCCGCCACTCGGCGTCGGCGAGTCTGCTTCCGTCCCGAGCGCGGCCGCGATCGCGAATGCTATTTTCGACGCCACCGGCGTGCGCTTTCGCGAGCCTCCGTTCACGCCGGAGCGTATTCTCGCGGGGTTGCGCGGTGAGCAAAGCTCGCCCGAAGAAGCCCTTCCCTCACCGAGCGCAGCGCAAGCGGATATGAACCGCTGGCCGAATCCGTTTGCCCGGCGACGCGGCATCCTTGCGACTGCCGCGGCGCTTGTCGCTGGCAGCATCGGTATCGCCGTAGCAACGCTGCCATGGCGGTCGATCGCGCCGATCGCCCGGCCAGATGCGTCCGTGTTTTCGGCAGCCACGATCGAACGCGGCCGGCAATTGGCCGCGCTTGGCGACTGCGCGACCTGTCACACGCTGGCAGATGGCGTCATCAATGCCGGCGGTCGGGCCATCGAGACACCATTCGGCATCATCTACAGCACCAACATCACGCCCGATGTCGAGACCGGTATCGGCAACTGGTCGTATCCGGCCTTCGAGCGCGCCATGCGCGAGGGCATCCATCGCGACGGGTCGCATCTCTATCCGGCATTTCCCTATACGCATTTTGCCAAAGCGAGCGATGCCGACTTGCAGGCGCTCTACGCTTTCCTGATGGCGCAAGTGCCGGTGCGTGTCCAAAATCGCGCGCATGCCCTCGCCTTTCCCTTCAACTGGCGTCCATTGCTCGCCGGCTGGAACGCGCTGTTCCATCACTCTGAAACGTTCGCTCCTGACCCGAAGCAATCAGCGGTGTGGAATCGCGGCGCCTATCTGGTCGAGGGCCTTGGCCATTGCGGCGCCTGCCATTCGCCGCGTAACGCGTTGGGGGCGGAAAAGGCGAGCGCCTATCTCGCCGGCGGCTCGGCCGAGGGCTGGGAAGCCCCGCCTTTGACCTCACTTTCCCGCGCGCCGATCCCCTGGAATGACGACGAGCTGTTTGCCTACTTGCGGACGGGCTATTCCCGCTTCCACGGCGTTGCCGCGGGGCCCATGGCGCCGGTGGTGAAAGACCTCAAGGCGCTACCGGATGAAGATATCCGCGCGATGGCCGTCTATCTCGCCTCCTTCAACGACGCGGCGACGGACAGGCCGGACCAGGAAGCCCTCGCCGCAAGCCTTGAAAGCGCGGGCGGCACCCGCATCGTCGCGACCTCGCCAGCCGGCCAGCGCTTTTACGAGGGCGCCTGCGCCGTCTGTCACGCGGTCGGCGGCCCTGCCTTGTTCGGCAGCCGGCCTTCGCTGGCCCTCAACAGCAACGTCCACGCGGCTTCGCCCGACAACCTGATCCAGGTGATCCTGCACGGCATCGCTAGTCCTGTTTCCAGCGATCTCGGCTATATGCCGGCCTTTGGGGACAGTATGAGCGACGGGCAGATCGCCGAATTGATCTCGTACCTGCGCCAGCAGTTTGCGCCCGACAAACCAGCCTGGGCCGATGTATCGATGAGGGTGAAGTTGTTACGCGAACACGCGGCTCATTGAGCTCCGTCGAGCAAAAAATAGCATGCTGGCTTGGCCCCGCCAAACCAGCACGCTGTCGTTCATTGGGCATTCCCGCTGATCAATCTCTTCCAGCGAGGAAGCTACAGGAGCCCTAGATCAAAACGGGCCGAACTCAGGACCGAAATCGAAGATATCAAAGAGATCGCCGATCGCCGGCATGTTCAACGGTACCCACGGGTTCAACTCTGCGATCTGGATCGGATTCGGCAGATTGTCGCGGCTGCGATTCGAAATCTTGCCGAGACGCCAGTTGCGTTCGATGAACTTCAGGACCGAAACCTGATCGGTATAGGTATGCGACACGCGACCGCCGGTGGAGTACGGCGAGATCACGAGCAGCGGGATACGCGGTCCGTCGCCGAAGAAGTCGAGCGGCTGAATGAAACCGCTGTCATAGAGGCCGCCGCTTTCGTCGAAGGTGACGATGATCGCGGTTTCGGCCCATAGCGCAGGGTTGGCCTGGGTGCGGTTGACAATGTCCTGAACGAAGTCTTCCAGAAGACTGACCTTGCCGCTGCCGGGATGGCCCTGAAGGGCGCCATCCATTTTCACGAAAGAAACCGCCGGCAAATTGCCGCTCGCAATGGCGGGATAGAGATCGCCGACGACGTCCTTGAGATGAGCGGCCCGCTGGTTCGGATCGCTCATCGTCGACAGCGAATATTGGAACGCATTGCAAATGGCGCAATATCCGGTGGAGAGCACCGCGTCGACGATGTCCGTGGCGCCGTTGGCGACGGCGACCGCGGAGTTATAGCCGCCGCTGTAATACGCCCACGAGATGTTGTTGGCGTTCAGCTCGTCACCGATATGCCGGACAGTTACCGGCGGCAGCGTCCCTGAGCTGGCCGGCTCCAGCGCACCCGTCACCGTAAATCCCGGGTTGGCGTCGCGGATGGGATAGAAGGAATTCGCCGCACAGTTCGGGCCGACTCGATAGGGCAGCGAGGCAAGATACGACTGAATCGGGGCAACGCCGGGCTGCGTCGGGTCGCTGCAGTTAACCCAGGTTCCGTTCGACACATAGGTGTTGATGGTGCCAACCTGCGGATTGGGGTTGGTGATGCCTCCCGTCGGGGTTCCCGGGGTACCGTCCGGGTTCGCGAAGAAGGGATTGTCGCCATAAACGATTCCGAAATGGCCGGTGACCGATCCGCCCATGATCGCCTGATGGAAATTGTCGGAAATCGCGTACTGGTCCGCCAGCGCCTTGAAGATCGGCGCGTCGCCGGTCTGCATGTTGAAGAACGCCATGTCCTGGCCGCCGTCACCCGGGGCGGAGCCCGGCGCGGTGCCGTTGGTGACAGCGACAAACGGATAGAGGTCGTGCACGCAGCCGGTCGGATTTTCGAACGTCGCATTGTGCATGCTGCAATCGCTCATCTGCCACATCTGGAACAACTGATGGATCGTGTCACCGGCATAGGCGTCGTAAGGCAGCTCTGCGCTGGTCTGCTGGAAGGGGCCCGCAGGCAACGTATTCGTAATCACACCGGGAATACGGATATCCGGGCCGCTTGCTTTGGTTGACGTAATCGGTGACGGAGCCTGCGCGAAACCGCCGGTCGTCAACGTGATTTGATCTTGCAACGGCAGGTCGGGGTCGCCGTTCGGGAAGAGCGGGCCCGGCACGCCAGTCGTGCTCACGAAGTCAGTATGGAGCGGCGCGAGCTCCGCATTAAGTTCCAGGCCGATGCCCAGAGCCTGCGCCGAGTTGAGGGTTGGCGCCGGCATGGCGGCGTAAGGCGATTTGGTCAACGGGCTGAGAGCGAATACGCCATTGCTCGATGTCGCCTGGAACTGCTGTCCCTTGGCGAAATTCTTGCCCGGCGTTCCATCCGCATTGACGATCCCACGCGACAGCAGATTCCAGATTTGCTGGCCGTTTTTCGGTTGATAGGTGGCGTAGATATTATCGAAGCTACGGTTTTCGGCGATGACATAGATGACGTGCTTGATCGGCGTTACCGTCGAGGACTGTTTCACCGGCAGCGGCAAGGGAAGTGGCAGCGGAATCGGAAATGACGGCAACGGCGGCAACAGCAATGAAGGCGTCGCAGCGAGCGCACGGTGCTCGGCGCCATTCGGCAGCAAAGCCATACCCAAACCCAGCAGGGCCGTGACAGAAACGCCAGCAATCATCTTGAGCCGGCTTTTTCGACGAATCGAAGTTTGCGAAGACATCTTTTTCTCTTTCTGAAGGCAGATTCGGAATAATTCCCCGCGATGATTAATCGAGCTGGATGACAAAAGAGATTCGGATTTATGTAACGTTCACGACGAGCGATGACGAAAAACGAATTCGCGGGCGAGACCGCCGCAGAAATATGCAATTGACGTTACAACAGCACGCATCCGCGCTCGCAGCCCCGCCGCGAACTCGCGGCGACACCAAAAAGAAACGTCAGTGTCGCCACACGAGCGGAACAGACCAAGGAAAAGACAACCGGCCGAGGCTACTGCGATGGCTTTGTTGACCGGAGGTACTGACGCAGCGCTGCATAATGCGCGTCGTGAACGGCGGGATTGAACAACGACCACCTTTCAGCATTAATGACAATGGTCGGGATGCCGATGACCATAAGCCGGTTGTAACTGCTATACTCGCGCGCCGCATCGTCGTAATTTCCGGCATCCGCATCGATGCCTATGCGTCGCAAGATGAGTACGGCTTCCTTGAGAGCCGAGCGAGCGAGATTGCGCTCGTTAACGCCACCCGCCACGGTGGTATCTCTCCGGTCCGGAATGTGCTCCGTCAAATCTCGCAACTCGCCGCCAACCGCATCCACGGCGAGGGCAATAACTTCGTTGTCGTGGGCTGGAATTGCAGTCGCCAGGACACTCGCGAAGTTGCTTGCCTCACGGAGTGTGCCGGCCGCACCCTCCCGATCATAGGGTCGCACGCCATCGCCGACCGCCGTCAAGTACGCAACGATATCCGCCTTCTCACCGGCCGAGAATCCGAGGTCGAATTTACGATCAAAATGGCTCACAACCTGATCGAAAGTGTCGAAGCGTCCATCATGGAAATATGGCGCGTTGAAATCGGCATTGAGCAGGGTCGGCGTCTTGTATAATCCGCCGGAGCCGACATCGTGCTGCAGGTGATCGACAAAGGCGCCTGATGGAATGTGACAACCGGCACAACTGAGCATCGGATCGTGCGGAAAAGGCCGGTTAAAGAGCGCCTCTCCACGCCGCTCAGCATCGTTGGTCTTTGCGTTCAGTTTCCCGCCCGGACCGAGACTTGAGTTGGGCAGAAAATCGATATCGCTGATATAGGCGACCAAGCCATCGAGAACCGCGGAAGACGGCTCGGGACCGGCGAACTCGACGACAATCACGTTGCGGATAAAATCGCGCAGCGATGCGGTGCGCCCATCGTTTCCATAGGGTGCGAGATAACGCGCACCTCGCAAACTCGGAATTCGTACCGGATCGAGAACGAGATTGTCGGCTTTCGGGTTGAACAAAGGGCCTGAGGTATCAAAGTTTCCGGGCCTGCTCGACATTCCCGGAATAAACAGTTTGGGGTTAGAGGCGCCGTTGACGTGGCAAGTGCCGCAACTGATGCCGGCCTGGCGCGCAACGCCGCCGAGAATGCCGGGCGCATTGAATGCCAGATCGCCAAGGTTCACCAGATACGGGCGGCGGCCTCCCATCGCTTCTGAATGAAACACCTCGTGTGGGAGGTCGAGCGCGTCTTCGTTCAATTCCGTTCCGGCCGGAAGCACCGTTTGTGCGCCATCTACCGGGAAGGCGACGGCTCGCTGGGTAGCCAAGGTCATCGCAAAGCTGATCGCGACCACCGAAAGCACTCGGACGACCATCGACCGATCTCGGTTACAATTGTTTGGCAAAGTCATCCGCACGGGGGAGCGTTTTATCCGCGTTACGTTTGCTGTTTTGTGACAACATCCGCTGTCTGGACTATCCGGCATACCGCCTCGTTCGGACGGGTTGCGGGCCGCCGGGCCCCTCCCCCACAACCCCCTGTAGCCACACGCATAACGCTGGTCACCCCCCACCGAACCCACTGGCCGCACGGGTAAGGGCGGGCTAGACTTGTCTTTATGACAGTCAACGATATCGCGACCAGAACCTACAATCACGGCTTTCGGCTCGATCCGATCGTGCGCAGCCTGCTGGACACCGATTTCTACAAGCTGTTGATGCTGCAAATGATCCGGGATTGCTACCCGACCCAGCGGGTGACCTTTTCGGTCATCAACCGCTCAAAGCATGTCCGGCTCGCCGAAGTGATCGACGAAGGCGAGTTGCGGGCGCAGCTCGACCACGCCCGCTCGATCCGCTTTTCCAAGAAGGAACTGATCTGGCTTGCCGGTAACACGTTCTACGGCAAGACCCAGATGTTCTCGCCCGACTTCATCAACTACCTCTCGACCTTCCGCCTTCCCGAATACGAGCTCAAGAAAGTCGACGGCCAGTACGAACTGAATTTCTATGGACCGTGGACCCACACCACGATGTGGGAGATTCCCGCGCTTGCCATTCTCAATGAACTGCGCTCGCGCCAGGTGATGAAGGGACAGGGACGGTTTGCGCTCGACGTGCTCTATGCGCGCGCCAAGGCCAAGCTCTGGACCAAGGTCGAGCGTCTGCGGAAGCTCGACGGTTTGCGGCTTTCGGATTTTGGGACACGCCGTCGCCATGGCTTTCTGTGGCAGCGCTGGTGCGTGGAAGCGGTAAAGGAAGGGTTGGGTCACTCCTTCACCGGCACTTCCAATGTGCTGCTGGCGATGGACAGCGACCTCGAGGCCATCGGCACCAACGCCCACGAACTGCCGATGGTCGCAGCCGCACTGGCGAACGACGACAACGAATTGCGCTGGGCGCCCTACCGCATTCTCGACCAATGGCGTCATACCTATGGCGGCAATCTTTTGATCGCCCTGCCTGATGCTTTTGGTACGAAAGCTTTCTTGCGCGATGCGCCCGAATGGGTTGCCGACTGGACCGGCTTTCGCCCCGACAGCGCGCCGCCGATCCAGACCGGCGAAGAAATCATCACCTGGTGGAAGCAGAAGGGACAAAACCCGAAGGAAAAGCTGCTGGTGTTTTCCGATGCCATGGATGTCGATTCGATCGAGGAAACCCACCGGCACTTTGCCGGCCGCGTCCGCATCAGCTTCGGCTGGGGCACGAACCTCACCAACGATTTTGTCGGCTGCGCGCCGAACGGCTCGGTCGATCTCGACCCGATCTCGATCGTCTGCAAGGTGACGGCGGTCGATGGCCGCCCCGCCGTCAAGCTCTCGGACAATCCGGAAAAGGCGACCGGCGCGCCGAGCGAGGTCGAACGTTACCTGCGCGTGTTCGGCAATGCCGGACGGGTCCGCACCGCAGTGCATGTTTGAACCGGCAAGATAGCTAACGATCTCGCGCGATGTCTAACCGGAACCAATTTAGTCCGTATCGAAATTCACGAGCGGCTTTATGGGGAGCAGCCTTGCTTGCGACATCGATATTTGTGGCAGGCCACAATGTCGATGCGGCAAATAGAGAGAAGGATGCGACTCTTGAAGTCCCGCGTCCGGCAGACTCTTACGCGATCCATTTCTCGGGGCTCGATGTCTGCGATCTGATGCCCACAGCAAAACAGCAAGTACCGCTCTTGGAACTTTAGACCGGTAGCGCTGCCACGAAGCGAATAAGGGTGAGCTTCCGACCCAGTAAGGCAAAAAAACAAGTTTAGTGTCTCGAGCGAGTGCGGCGGGCAGGCTACGAACCGGACACCAGATCGAACCAAGCCGTATGGATGCGTTGGAGGGCACTTTCTTGATCGCCATCAAAACGTCCAATGGAAATGGCACAGCCGCGCACAGGCAGCCACGATATTTAAGACCGCACCGCCGATTTGCGTTCGACGGGGTGAATGTCGATCTCGCGCAGGCGGCCCAGCCGCAACACGTCCATCTTCAGCGTGCGGTCGATCCGGTCGCGGTCGAGCACGCGGATCAGGTCGTCGACGCCATGGACGGCAACGCCATCGAGTTTGATCACGACGTCGCCCGGCAGAAGGCCTGCGCGCGAGGCCGGCGCATCCGGCTCGATCTGCGCCAAGAGCGCGCCCATCTTGTTGTCGACGCCGGCAATCACCGCATGGCGTCGCGGGACCGGCGCCGTCTGGCCGGACACTCCGATATAGGCGCGCCGGACATGGCCGTGGCGGATGATCTCCGAGAGTACGAATTGCGCCGTATTGCTCGCGACCGCAAAGCAGATTCCTTGCGCGCCGCTGATGATCGCCGTGTTGATGCCGATGACCTCGCCGGCCGATGACACCAGCGCTCCGCCGGAATTGCCGGGGTTGAGCGCCGCATCGGTCTGGATCACGTCTTCAATGGTCCGGCCGCTCACCGAGCGGATCGAGCGGCCGAGCGCCGATACCACGCCAGCCGTGACGGTCGATTCGAAGCCGAGCGGATTGCCGATCGCGACGACCAACTGGCCGCGGCGCAGATTCCGCGAATTGCCAAGCGACGCGTAGCGCAAATCCCGCGCGCCATCGGCACGCAACAGCGCGAGATCCGTGTCGGGATCGACGCCGAGCACGCGGGCATCGGTGACGACGCCCTCGATATCCTGCAAGCGGATCTGCCGCGACGAGCCGACCACATGGTTGTTGGTCAGAACCAGACCGTCCGGCGAAATCACGATTCCAGATCCGAGGCCACCGCGCTGCCCTCTACCAGGCGATTTAGCGCCGGTTTCGACGCGAACCACCGCGGGACCGACACGCTCGGTGACGTCGATGACCGCGTTTGAATAAGCATCCAGCAACGGCTGATCGCCGCGCGCCGCCGGCTGGGACGAAGGTCCGGAGCCGAGGCCGTCCGATATATGTTGGGTAAAATCCAGCATGATCGCTCAGATGGGGGTTCCGTCCCGACCTCGCAAGAGTGCTGTTTTCGGCTATGCTGCCCGGCGGAACGCGCGATTCACCTCGCGCGTCGCGTGCGGGGGCAAGCTTCTTGATGATTACGGTTTCGGAAGAAGACACCGTCGATTTTGAAAGCACGGCCCGCATAGCGACAGAAGCGTTCGGATCGAAAGAGGTCGTGTTCTCCCCGCCACGGATGAAGTGGCTCTACGAGCGCGGTTTCGGCCAGGGCAGCGCGGTTGTGGGCGCCTTCGACAACGGCAAGAAAGTCGGCCAAATCGTCCTGCTTCACCAGAAAGTCTGTCTGGATGGCGAGCCCGTGATCGCCACCCAGTTGATCGACCTCTTCATCCTGCAAGCCTACCGTTCGCCGACGCTGGTTCGCCGCCTCTACAAGGAGGTCGAGCGGTTATGCGAGGCCAGGAATATCCGCGTAGTGATCGCGTTGCCGAACGAGAACTCGGCGCTGCTCAACGCACGCTTTCTCAAGTTGCGTCCGTTTCTTTCGCTGCCGGCGCGCGTAGGCTTCAGCCTGGGGTGGCCTTCCCGCGGACGCCTGAAGTTTTCAGCGCTAGTCAAGACGATGCCGCAGGATGAAGCGATCGAACGGATGTCCGGCTTTGTGACGCCAGTTACCGAGAACGGCCTGCACTGGGATGCCGCGACGCTGTTCGACCGCATCAGCGATCCGACCTGCGAATACGCCGTGCATGCGACCCCTGACCTCTTGTTGATTTCGTCCTCCCGAAAGACACGGGGCATCAACCATGCCTTGTTGTGCGGTTTCTTTGCGCGGCCGGCCGCCACCGTCGCCGCGGGCGATCTCCGCACCTTGATCCGCGCGGCCTGTCATCTCTGGAGACATCACGTCTTTGTTTACGCAGGCCTCAACAACAGCCTGCCCTATCTGCCTGGATTTGTCCTGCCGGAGCGACTGCGCCCGCCGATACTGGTGCAGCTACGCTGCTCCGCGCCCACGGAAACCGATCCGCGCTTCGATCGCTTTCAATTGACGGATTCCGATTTCGTTTGACTGCAGTCTCAAGCTGTGAGGATGAGCTTTCCGGTTGTCCCGCGTCCTTCCAAAGCGCTATGCGCTTCGGACGCCTCCGCAAGCGGATAGCGTCCGCCGATCGTGACAACGAGTTCACCCCTGGTAACGAGGTCGAAAAGCTCGCTGAGTCCGGCGCGAAGCCCTTCCGGGTTGAGCAGCGGTGCGAACGCAAAGCCGGTCAACGACTGGTTCTTGAAAATAAGACCCAGAAGATCCGGCACTCCCAACTGAAAGCTCTGAATGTTCAGGGCGCCGTAAATCACGATCTGACCGAGCGGCGCCAGCGCAACAAGGCTCGCGGTGGTCACCTCATGGCCGACCGACTCATAGATGATGTCGGGTCCGTTGCCACCGGTGACGCGGCGAAGTTCCTCGGTCCAGCCAGGTGCGGTGTAGTTCACACCGGCATCGGCCCCGAGCGAACGGGCAAAGTCCAGCTTTTGCGCGCTGCTCGCACCCGCGATCACGGTACGCGCGCCGGCGTGTTTTGCCAGTTGCACCAAAAGAGATCCCACGCCTCCGGCCGCCGCATTGACCAGAACCGTCTTATCTTTCGGCGGCGCTTGCCGCGTCAGGTAGAGCGCCGTCAGGCCCTGGATCATGAGTGCTGCGGCCTGATCGAAGGAGATCGCATCCGGTAAAGGCACTGCAAGACCGGCGTCGATCACGGCAAATTCAGCATAGGCTTCGAGGCTGTTACTGGCGAATAACGGTACCGCCACCCGCTGCCCGACACTAAATCCGCTGACGTCCGCCGCTACAGCTTCGACCGCGCCGGCGGCCTCCGCGCCGAGAATCGCCGGCAATGGCGGCGTCACGGCGTAACGATTCATCCGCGTCAACGTATCGGCCAGATTGACGCCAATCGAATGAAGGCGAACCAGCAATTGGCCAGCCGCCGGCACCGGCGTCGGGACTTCGACAACTCTAAGAACTTCGGGGCCGCCGAAACGGCTGATCTGAACGGCTTTCATCGCGCGCCTCATGGTGTGAATTTCCAAAGCCGCTGATGTAGAGTATGGTAGCGATAAGGTAGTACCGACTAATTCGTGCAATACAGACCAAGAGGTAAGTATGCGGGAGCCGATCAAACGCTTGCCGATGTTGCCGGCGGAGCGCGCGCTGAAGGTGATTTCCGGACGCTGGAAGGCGATCATTCTGTATCACCTGTTCGACCGGCCGCAGCGGCTTTCGGAGCTGCAGCGGCTGCTGCCTGACGTCAGCCAGAAGATGCTGATTCAGCAATTGCGCGAAATGGAAGAGCACGGAATCGTCCATCGCGAGGTGTTCCGGCAAATGCCCCCGCGCGTCGAATACAGCGCAACCCCGCTCGGCTTCAGTTTCGAGCCGGTCTTGCAGGCGCTGTGTGATTGGGGCCGCCGGCACGCGGTCGAACTGGACGAGGCCGACCGGCTGGCAAACTGTGCGGTTGAGCCCAGACGACGGAGCGGCGATCCAAGATTGCCAACCAGCCAGGCTATCTGACGACAGACCTCATTGCACGCCGAGTCGCGCGAACAACAATTCGGTTTGCAGGGCGAGCGCCGCCGCATCCGCCTGATGCACGACCTGGCCTGTCTCCAGAATATACACACGGTCAGCAACGTCGAGCGCGCTGTAGAGATTTTGTTCGACCAGAAGGATCGACAGCCCCTCGCGCTTGAGATCTCGTACAATCTCTTCCAGATGCTGCACCATGACCGGCGCAAGCCCCTCGGAAGGTTCATCCATCAGGATCAATTCCGGATCGATCATCAGCGCGCGGCCGACCGCGAGCATGCCGCGCTCGCCGCCGGACAATTGCCCGCCGCGATGGTGACGGCGCTCGGCCAATCTCGGAAACAGTCCGAACACGCGCTCCAGCGTCCATCCGGTTTTGGCGCGCGCGCCCTTCAGCATCGTCAGATGTTCGGTCACCGTCAGCGAGGGAAACAGCCGCCGCCCCTGCGGCACAATGGCAATCTTGCGCGCGGCGATATCATGCGGCCGCAAACCAATCAAACTCTCGCCGCGCCAGGTGATCGATCCGGAGCGAACCTGCGGCGGCGTGAGCCCCATGATCGAGCGGATCAGCGTCGTCTTGCCCATGCCGTTGCGACCGAGCACGGCGACGATCTCGCTCGCGCCGACATCGAGCGAGACGCCGCGGACCACGAGCGCCTCGCCATAACCGCAGTGCAGGTCGCGGACCTCAAGCATGACGCGGCCGCCCCAGATAGACTTCCTGCACCTGTTTGTTGCGCCGGATATCGTCGGGCGCCTCCTCCACCAGAACGCGGCCCTCGAACATGCAGGTGACGCGATCGACAAGACCGAGCGCCAGATCCATATCGTGCTCGATCAGGACGACCGTGATGTCCTTGTCCAGCGAGCGGATGATCTCGGCGACCATCGAGCGTTCCGAGGGCGAGAGCCCGGCGGCAGGCTCGTCGAGCAACAACAGCCGTGGCGAGGTGACGAGCGACAGCGCGATTTCGAGCTGGCGCTGCTCGCCATAAGACAAATCCTTCACAAGGACGTCGGAGCGGCTGGCGATCCGCACGGCTTCAAGCGCGGCGGTGATTTGCGGTCCTTCGACAGCATCGATATCGGGCTTGCCGAACAGCGAAAACTTGCGCGGCGACCGCCCACGCAACGCCAGCACCATGTTGTCGCGCACAGAGAGCCGTGGAAACAGGTTTGTGATCTGGAAGGTACGCGACACCCCGAGCCGCGCGCGCCGGTGCGGCGGCAAGCGGGTGATATCGTGACCGTCGAACGCGATCTGGCCCGCTGTCGGCTGCAAGACGCCGGCGATGGCGTTGAACAGCGTGGTCTTGCCGGCCCCGTTGGGTCCGATGATGGCGCGGCGCTGGCCTTGCGGCACGGTGAGGCTGACGCCATCGACCGCGCGAAGCGCGTCGAACGCCACGACCACATCGGACAAAGTCAGGATCGGTTCAGACACGGCTACTTTCGTTGGCACCAGACGCAGGGCTCCCTGCGCCTTCGCAGAAGCCTGATCAGGCTTTCCTGATCAGGCTTAGGCTTTCTTGATCCCCTGGAAAGTCCGCGAATAAGGCGGCTGCTTCATGTAGGTTTCGGGATCGTATTTCCAGAATTGCGAGACGTCCGGATAACTGGCGATCGGAACGTTCCAGTATTTGCCGTCGGCGCGCTTGACGACCTTGCGGATCTGGACGTCGTAGATCGGATTGCCGTAAGCATCCAGCTTGACGGTCTTGCCGAGCGGCGAGCCCGTGAGTTCGGTCTTGAGCACGGTGTCGATGAAGGCGTCGCGGTCCTCGACCTTGCCGCCCATCTTCTCCAGCGCTTCCGCTACCCACATCATGCCGGAGTACATCGAGAAGCCGTAGAGCGAAGGAATCTTGCCGTATTTGGCTTCGTAGTCTTTGGTGAATTTCTGCGTGACGGGATTGTCGGAGCCTTCCGCGAAATGGGCTGCCGCGATGATGCCCTCGCATTCTTCACCCAGCGTGCGAATCACGGATTGGTCGGTGGTGTTCATTGCGCCCAACAGCGGGATTTTCCCCTTGAGGCCGAAGCTTGCATATTGCTGGATCAGGCGCGTCGCATCGGCGCCGGTTTCCATGGCGAAGATCGCATCGACCTTCAAATCCGCAAGCTGGCCGAGATACGGGCTGAAATCGGCGGTGTTGAGCGGGTGCCAGAACTGCTGGATGATTTCGCCGCCGCCCTCGGTAAAGACCTGGGAAAGACCGCCGCATTGTTCGTGGCCGAAGGTGTAATCCTGGCTGATGGTCGCGATCTTCTTGTAGCCCTGCTTCAAGGCCCAGTCGCCGAAGGGATGGGTAAAGGCACTGGCGGAATAGCCGGCGACGCGGATCACGTTCTTGATGCGCTGGCGTTGCGTCAAATCGTCGGCAGCGATGATCGGAATGAAATACGGCGTGCCGTTGCCCTTGACGTAATTGGCGACCGCAAGGCCGGTATTGGCCAAGAGATCGCCGATCAGCATGTGACAGTTACCCTGCTCGACCAGACGCCTCGCCTTTTGCAGCGCCGTGTCGGGATTGGACGCATCGTCCTCGATCACGAGTTCGACCTTGCGGCCGGCAATCTGGTAATTCACGGAGTCAAGATAGAACTGCACGCCCTCGACCATCTCCTTGCCGCCGGAAGCGACGACGCCGGTTAGCGGCGCCAGAAGGCCGACCTTGATGGGACCCGTTTGCGCCCGCGCGCGCCGCCATGGCGCAGCCATCGTGCCGGCGGCCGCAACAGCGGCGGTGGAGTTTTTAAGGAATTGCCTGCGATCCATTTCAATGTCCTCTCAAAACGATCAATTGCCCTTATAGCGTGCCTTGCCGCCCTCACTGCGCGCTAAAATCGTGCGTAGCATGCCGATGATGCCTTCCGGCGCACAGATCATGAGCAGAATGAAGGTCAGGCCGAGCACCGTTTGCCAACGTTCGGTATAGGCGCTCACGACATTCTCCAGTGTGATGATGGCGGCAGCGCCCACAAAGCCGCCGAACAGCGTGCCGACGCCGCCGGCGATCATCATCAAAACGCCCTCGACAGATTGCGCGAGCGCGACGGTAGAGGGACTGACGAAGTTGTTGTACATCGCATAAAGCGCCCCGGCGATGCCGGCAAAGAAGCCGGAAACCGCAAAGCCCACGAACAGGTGCAGCGGGACATTGTAACCGAGGCTCTTCATGCGGCTTTCGCTGTCGCGAATGCCGAGCAGCGTGAGGCCGAAAGGCGAGCGAACAAAGCGCCACATCGCGTAGCTGACGAGCGCAGTGACGGCGAGCACGGCCCAGTAAAAGGCGCGGTGCGCCACCAAAGAGACCGGCCTAACATCGCCGCGCATGCCGTTCTCGCCCCCGGTCACTTCCGTCCAGCGCAGGCAGATGCCCCACACGATCATGCCGAGCGCGAGCGTCAGCAGCAGAAAGTAGACGCCGGAGGTTCGCACCGCGAGAAGCGCAAAGACGATCGCAACCGCCGTTGCCGCTGCCATGCCGAGCCCAAAGGCGAGCGCCGGCGGCAGGCCGGCCTGGGCCGAAGCATAGATCACCACATAGCCGGAAACCCCAAAAATCGCACCATGGCCGAGCGAGGTGCGCCCGGCAAAGCCTGCGAGAATGTCGATCGACATCGCCAGCATGCCGAAGATCAGCATCTCGGTCGCGAGCCCGGTCTGATAGTTCGACAAGATGAGCGGCAATGCCGCCGCGAGCGCCAGCACGATCAGAACAACGGCGATCGCGCGCCCGCTCATGCCGGCGATTTTCATCGGCTGTGATCCCGCCTCGGTCATGTCGCGGTCGCCCGTCCGAACAGGCCGAGCGGCCGGAACGCAAGCAATACCGCCATCGGACCAAAGATCACAAAATAAGCGAATTGGGGAAACACCACCTGCCCGATGGTATTGAGCAGCCCGACCAGAAGGCTTCCGACCCCGACGCCGACCAGGCTGCCGCGTCCGCCGATGATGACGATCGCGAGGCTGAACACCAGAATTTCGGCATCGGCGGAAGGATAGAGTGACAGAAACGCGCCGCCCATCAGTCCGCCGAGGCCGGCCAGCGCCGAGCCGAGCAGGAAGGTGACGAGAAAGATGCGGCGGATATTGACGCCGGAGGCTTCCACCATCTCGGCATCGTCGACGCCGGCGCGGATCAGCGCACCGAGCCGGGTATGATTGAGAAGGCCCCATAGCGCCGCGAAAACGAGAATGCCGGTGGCTAACACAAAAAGCCGATAGGTCGGATAGAAAGTTCCGAACACCCGCATGCCGCCCTTGAGTATT
>Ga0181531_10001365_pt1 | contig 15462 bp, 10 predicted proteins | sample PEATcosm2014_Bin_38_FD_119743 | JGI IMG/M metagenome (GOLD analysis project Ga0181531, IMG submission 119743) | Peatland microbial communities from MTU Mesocosm Facility, Houghton, MI, USA - PEATcosm2014_Bin11_10_metaG | ecosystem: Environmental > Terrestrial > Soil > Wetlands > Peat | place... | reverse complement strand
CGCCATGACCATCAACAGCGCGAACAGCGGAGCCATCTTGGCGATCACGATATCGGTGGTCGAGGCGGGCGTCATCAGCAGTTGCTCCACGGTGCCGCGCTCCCGCTCTTTGACCATGGCGGTGGCGGCCAGCAGCGATCCGTTCAGGACCAGCAGCACGCCGAACGTCCCGGTAACGATGAACCACGCATTCACCAGGCCCGGATTGAATAAGAACGCGGTCAACGTCTGCACCGTGCCGGTGCTGCCCGGCGGAGCGTTGCTCACCGCCCGGATCTTGGGCCGTATCCCCTCCGCCGCCAGCGTCTGGTTGTACGACAGGATCACACCCTCCGCATATCCCTGCGCGATGGTGGCCGTGTTGGCGTTGGCCGCGTTCAGCAGAATCTGCACGTCCACCGGCGTGCCGCGGCGCAGATCGCGCCCAAACTCGTAGGGCACCACGATGCCGGCGTCCAGCTTTCCGCGGCTGATGGCGGCTTCCAGATCGCGCACGGACGCGTAGCTGCCGCCCAGCCGGAAGCTCTTACTTTCGGTGAGCGTGGAAACCATCTCCCGGCTCTCCGGCGTCTGGCTCCAATCGATCACGCCCAGGCGCAAGTGGGACACCGTGGAATCCAGCGCGAAACCAAAGAGCAAAAGCTGCAGCGTGGGCGGGACGATCAAGGAAGTCGCCATGCGCTTGTCCCGCCGGATTTGATTGAACTCCTTGCGCATCAGGGCGCGCAGCCGGCTCATGCTCTCGCCTCTTGCATTAATTGTGGGGCAGGACTCCAGTCCTGCGGGCCGACGTCCACGTCGGCCCCGATGAGCGGGTCCTGGAGGACCCGCGCGCGGTCGAAAACCCACCGTAAGCTATTGAAATTGGAGGGCGGCCAATCTTGGCCGCAGGCGCCTTTCCAGGCGGCTGGGAGCCGGCTAAAAGCCGGCTGCGGGCAGAATTGCCCGCCCTCCAACTGGTTTTCATCACTATCCGTGGGCCGCAGGCCCATCCTGACAGACCTGGGGGTCCGCCCCACAATCTGTGCGGGACTCCAGGAAAAATGGGGCATCATGCTTTCACCTGCATGCGGCGCATGGTCTTCCAAGCCATGGCATAGCAGGCCGAGCCCAGCACCGCGATCATCAAAACGGAAGACCACATGGCCGGCCACCCGCCGCCCTGCAACAAGGCGTCGCGCACGATTTCGATATAATACCGGCCCCACACGATGTAGGAGATCCAGCGCAGGCCGATGGGGATATTCTCCACCGGAAAGATCAATCCGGAGAGCAAAAAGACCAGCAGAAAACCGGCTAGCGCCACGGCTTGGATAGCCGCCGCTTGGTTGGGAATGCCGGCGCCTACGAAGGTCCCAAAGCTGACCACGCAAAACGCGTACAGAACGCTGCCCACCATGAACGGCGTCGGATCTCCGGCAATGTGCAGGCCGAAGACGGTCAGCAGGGTGATCATCCCCAGCAGCCATTCGCCCGCCGCGACCGCCATGAAGGCCAGAATCTTGCCCAGCAGGAACTCGTGCGCCGAGATGCTGGAAACATAAACCTGCAGAATGGTCTTCTGCTCGCCTTCTTTGGCCATCGCCAGGGCGGCCAGCAGAGCGGGGAACATGGAGATGCCCATGACGAAAATCCCTGGGGCATAGAACTTCGGCGAATCGCGTCCGGGGTTGTACCAAAGCCGCACCTGCGCGCCGATCAGCGCGGTGCTCGCCGTCGCGCCGGAACTCTGATTAAAGGCGTTGGTAACCTGCTTGACGTAGCCCTGCACGATGCGGGCGGTGTTGGAATCGGTGGCGTCGACCAGCAACTGCACCTGCGGATTGGCGCCGCGCGCCAGGTCGCGGCTGAAGCTCCGCGGCACGATCAAAACGCCGCGGGCCACATTGGCGGTGAGGGCATCTTCGGGCTTGCGATCCGGTGGCCAGGAAACCACGTGGAAGGAAATGGACGAGCGAAAGGCGTCCGCCAATCGCCGCGACTGGGACGAATCGTCCAGGTCCTGAATCACCAGCGGCAGGTTATGCACGGTCAGCGAAATAGCCGTCGAAAGCAGAAACAGCAGGATGAGCGGCAGCACCAGCGCCAGCGCCAGCGCCAGGCGGTCGCGCACCAACTGCGTCAGCTCTTTGCGCGCTTGCGAAAAAATACGTCTCATAAGTTAGTCCTTGGAGGGCGGGCAATCATGCCCGCAGCCGGCTTTTAGCCGGCCCGCAGCCGGCTTTTAGCCGGCTCTGGCCGCCTGAAAGGCGGCTGCGGCCAAGATTGGCCGCCCTCCCCTCAATCCTCCGCGGCGAACTTGCCCTCTTGGCGGGCCTTTTCCACTACCGCGATGAAAACATCTTCGAGCGAGTAACTCTCCTCGTGCATCTCGCGCACGGCCACGCCCGCGTCGCGCAGCTTGTCGCCGAGTTGCTTTTCGGCGGTCGCCACATCGTCGTCCACAATCACATGCAACCGGTCGCCGAACAGTGAAACGCGCCAGCGCTCCATCTGCTCTTTCAGCTTGTCGGCCGCGCGCTGCGGCTGGTCCACGCGCAACTCCAGCAGGTGCCCGCCCTGCCGGGCTTTGATGGCGCTGGGAGCGCCTTCGGCCACTAATTCACCGCCCGCCATGAAGCCCAGCCGATTGCACTGCTCCGCCTCTTCCAGATAATGCGTGGTCACCAGAATGGCCGTGCCCATATCGGCCAGCCGGTTGATCATGCGCCAGAACGCGCGGCGCGCGAGCGGGTCCACGCCCGAGGTCGGCTCGTCCAGAAACAGCACGCTCGGTTCGTGCATGGTGGCCGCCCCGAAAGCCACCCGCTGCTTCCAGCCGCCCGGCAAACTCCCGGTGATCTGCTGCTCTTTCCCGGTCAGGCCGGAAAACTCCAGCACCCACTTTTGCTTCTCCGCGATCTCTTCCGCGGGCACGCCATACACGCCGCCGAAGAAGTCCAGGTTTTCCGCGATGCTCAAATCGTCGTAGAGCGAAAACTTCTGCGACATGTAACCCACCAGCTCGCGCACTTCTTCGCTCCGGATGGCGCCCGTCTTGCCCGCCAGTTGCGGCGTGCCCTCGGTGGGATCGAGCAGCCCGCACAGCATCTTGATGGTGGTGGTCTTGCCCGCGCCGTTGGCGCCCAGCAGGCCGTACACCTCTCCGTAGCGCACGCTCAGATTCACGTTGTGCACGGCGGTGAACGCGCCGAACCGCTTCGTCAGGTTTTCCGCGCCTATGGCGATCCGTCCCTTCAGATCGCGATGCGGGTGCTGGCCGGGAAACGGCGGCGCGTGCAATTCCAGCCCCATGCCCCGCAGCTTCGCCACAAAGGTATTCTCCAGCGTGGGGTCCGCCACGCGGATGCTCTCGACCGCGATTCCGGCCTTCGCCAGCGCGGCTTCCACCGCCGCCCGGCCCGCCTCGGGATCTTTCACAATCACATCCAGCCGGTCGCCGAACCGCTGGACATCTCCGATCGCCGCGCCTTCCGCTTCGGTGAGCCGGTCTTCGGCCTCCGCCAGGTTGGCGGTGTGGACTTCCAAACGCTTCATCCCCAGGCTGTCCCGCAATTCGGCGGGCGTGCCGGTCTGCTGGATCTGGCCCAGATACATCAGCGCGACCCTGTGGCAGCGCTCGGCTTCATCCAGATACGGCGTGGCCACCACAATCGTCAGACCGTCCGCCGCCAGATGCGCCAGCACGTCCCAGAATTCGCGCCGCGAGACCGGATCGACGCCCGTGGTCGGCTCATCCAGCAGCAGCACACGCGGCTGTGCCACCAGCGCGCAAACCAGCGACAGTTTCTGCTTCATGCCGCCGCTCAATTGTCCCGCCAGCCGTTCCCGGAAGCGGTGCATGTCGAACATTTCCAGATAGCGGTCGCCTCGCTCGGCGATCTCTTTCATGGGCACGCGCCGCAGATCTCCCACGTACCGGATGTTCTCGTTCACGCTCAGATCGGGGTACAGGCTGAACGATTGCGTCAGATAGCCGACCGCGGAACGGGATTCGCGCGCCGGCTTGCCGAATACTTCCACCACGCCGGAGGTCGCCTCCATGATGCCGGCGAGGATCTGGAAGGTGGTAGTCTTGCCCGCGCCATCCGGACCAATTAGGCCGAATATCTCCCCCTGGTGAATCTCCAGATCGACGCCTCGGATCGCCTCGATAGGGCCGTAATTCTTGCGCAAATCCCGCGTCCGAATAACCACGCGGTCCGGCGACTGGAGCGCCTCCGGCTCCGCGAGCGCTACCGCGCCCCCCTGCCGATCGCCCGTCATTTGCGATGGCTTTCCGGCGGCCATTGATCGCCCGCCACCAGGACCTCGCCGTCGGCCGGCATGCCCGGCTTGGCATATCCGAACCCGCTCTTGAGTCCGAGCTTCACGCCCACCACTTCCTTCACCCGGTCGTCGCGGAAGTACGTATTTTCGGGCGTGAAGGTGGCTTGCGGATCGATGCGCACCACGTACGCATCCAGCGGCTGGTTGGGGTTCGAATCCAGAAACACGCGCGCCGCCTGGCCCACCTTCACGCGTCCGATCTGCCCTTCGGGAATATAACCGCGCAGATATACCTTGTGCAGATCGAGCAGCGTGATAATGGGCGTGCCGGCGGTGAGCACTTCGCCCGGTTCGGCAGTGCGGGTGACCACGGTTCCGTCGAACGGAGCGGTAACGGTAAGATCGTTGCGGTTGGCTTTAGCTTCCTGCAGCGATGCCCGCGCGTGTTGCTCATCGGCAACCGCACTGGCGATGTCGGACTCCTGCTGCGCGATCTGGCGGCGCAGCGTGGACGCCTGCAGGGTTCGGATATCCGGATTGCTCAGCGTGGCCTCCGCCGCGGCCAGGCCGCCGCGCGCGGCCTCCACCTTGCGCTTCGACGCGGCCACCAGCGCCGCTTGGGTTTCCGCGGTGGTCTCCGCCTGCTTGCCCTGGCGTTCGGACACCGCGCCCGATTGGGCCAGCCGCGTATAGGCGTCCTTATCGAACAAAGCCAGCTTGTAAGCGGCTTCCTGCTGCGCTAATTCCGCTTCTGCCTCCGCCAGTTCCCCTTGCGCCTGGCGGACGCGGCCATTGGCATCTACCTTGGATTGGCCCGTCTCCACGGAGTTTTGCTGCAACTGCTCTTCCAGGACCGCGATTTGCCGCCGCGCAAATTGCAGCCGCGCTTCGGACTGCGCCACGGTGGCCTGCGCCTCCGCCTCCCGGTCGCGCATCTGTTGGTCGTCCAGTACCGCGATGACATCGCCAGCCTTTACCACGTCTCCCTCGCGCACCCTGGCTTCTAGCAGGCGGCCCGTGGCTTTGGACGATACCGCCGAGTCGTCTCCTTCGATGCGGCCGCTGAGCACGATGGTATTGCCGGCGCCGCTGGGCTTGGCCCAAGCGACCCGCCACACAATAACGGCGCCGGCGGCCAGCAGCAGCACGATGAGAACGATCACGGTCCGGGCACGGCCGGCCTGCCGATCGATCAAGGGGGGATTCGTCATATTTACCTCGCAGTTTGCTTATGTTTCGGTTTGGCCGCCGCGTTGCGCCGCGCGAAGCTCTTCAGCGCGGCGTACGAAAATGACGCAATGTGGCCGGCGATTTCTTCCAACGTTTCAGGGTCGAACCGCAGATCCGGCCATAATCTCTTGAGGGCCTCACGGCCGTGCGCATAGACAGTGATCTGCCCGATAATGCTCTGCGTGCAGAGCCGGGTCTGGCGATGGTCCACCGGCCGGCCGATCACGCCCGACACCAGGGCGCGTATGGCGTCCTGTTTGGGACGCATGATCTGTTCGACCACGCCATCGAAGGCTTGTGTGGGCTGCGCCAGTTCGTGGGTCATCAGGCGCACGGGCCAGGCGGGCCGGTCTTCCCCATACATCTGTTGCAACAGGAGGCGCGCGAAGGCGCGCAGCTTGGCCTCGGGCGTGCGGCCGGGGAGGACCGGATCGAAGCTGGCGGCATCGCCCGCCGCGCACGCCGCATACCGGAGGACTTCGTTGTAAAGCCCCAGCTTGTCGCCGAAATGATAATTCACCGCGGCGAGATTGACGCCCGCGCGCGTGCAGATGTCGCGAACTTTGGCCGCCTGGAAGCCGGTTTCGGCAAAAACATGACCGGCGGATTCCAGAATGCGGGCAACCGTAGCGTCGCGGGCTGGCTTGGTGCGGGCGTGCATGGATTAAAACACGATTTTAAAACACCGGTTTTAATTTTGTCAAGGAGGGCGGGCTTCAGCCGGCTTCAGCCCGCGCGGGGCTTGAGCCCCGCCCGCAGCGCCTTCAGAAAGTGATCTGCATGCTTTCGACCGTACCCACCGAGTTGGCGATCTGGACCACCGCGGCCACCACCTCGTCCGAATCTCCGGTGACCGGGAAAAAGGCGGTCACTCCGAAAACGCCGGCCATATCCGAAGCGGCAAAGTACTGCTGGAAGGGCGCCGTGGCGGCTACTGTGATCGGGCCTGGAGCGATCTGCGCTCCGGAAGAGTTGTAAAACGTGAACACCACCTGGGAAGCGCTACGCGTATTGTCCCAACCGTTGACCTGCAGTTGTACGTTGGTCGTGGTGCAGTAGGCGAGGCCGGGATCGCAGGCCACGTTGCGCGTGGCCACCGCCGCATCGATGGCGACCAACGCCGCGGGAATCGTGACCACGGTGGTTTGGGGTGCGTTGCTGCCCAAGGTCACAGTGAAGGTGAGGGTGCCCGCCGTGGTGCCGGTCCCGAACGCCACGGACGGCCCGCCCGAGAATTGCCCCGTGGACGCACCGGCAGCGACGGTAAAGGTGGCGGAGCGCGTTCCATCCGCGAAGCTGACGGCTGGGTCGTCGCTGAGGCCGGTCAGCGTCACCGTCCCGCTCCCACTCGACGCAGACGGGGACGCCAGGCTAATCGAAAGATTCCCCTGCTGCGCGCTGGTGAGCGCGGCGGGAGTCAACTGGATCGAAGGAACCGGCAAAACAGGCGGCGGTGGCGCCGTACCCGTACCGGTGAGCGGGAACGTGGCCACGCCGATGGTGAGTGTGCCCTGCTGGGGGCCGGCGGCGGTCGGGCTGAAGACCAGTTGCAGCTCTGCGGACGAACCGGTGGCCACCAGCGCCCCGGCGGGCGATGGCGGAGCGAGTTGAAAGGCGGCGCCCTCAATCGCGATGGCCCCCACCGTCAGTGGCCCGCTGGTCTGATTGGCCAGCGTCATCAAAACGGTCTGGCTGGACCCCACCGCAACGTTGGAGAAGCCCAGCGTCGCGCCCGCCGAGAGCGGCTGATTGGCGGCCACCACCGTGAATCCTGGAACGCCCTGGCCGATCAGAAGCACGGTGACCGGGTTATCCGGGTTGCCCACATTCAAACTGGCGCTGTAGCTCTGGGCAATCTGGTTGGGCTCAAACCGCACGGTAAAATTCAGGCCGCCGGATGGGATCGTGGCCGGCAGCGATGTCCAATCCGTCGCCATGACCGAAAATGGCGTGCCCTGCTGCAAGTTGAAGTAGGTGAGGTAATAGGTGCTCGCGGTGCCCGTATAGCTGATATTAAACACCACCTCGGCGACATCCCAGCCTGCCGCCACGGAGCCGAATGAGACTGCCTCGCCCACGGGCGTGGCCACGCCGCCTTCCACCGTCGATAGCGTCACCTGCGCGGAGGCGCACGCCGCCACCGCCAGCAGCCCGAAGAAAACGATCGGCTGTCTCATGGGTTCCCTATGGTCACGGTCGGCGTGCCGATGCTGACAACGGAGCTCGAAACCGTCGAGTTCGACCCCGCTTTGGCGCGCGTCACGCCCAGGAACGCCACGCCCGCGCCGGCGGCGACTATGGTCGCCAGAATGATCCATTTCTTATGGCCGCCGGACCCCATCTTGGCAGTGGTCGGCGTGATCTCGCCGGACCTGACCGTGGTTTGCGCCGTCGGCGTGATTTCACCGGATGGCGCGCTGGCAGGGGGCAGCGGCGCCGGCGCCGGCTGGGAGGGGCTCGCCGGGACTGCCGGAACCGCTTTGGCGGTCTTCACCGGCGCCGCGGTGCGATTCTCGCCGATGAACTGGGTGGAAACCGCCCCCGCGCGGGCCTGCTCCTTCACCGCCGTAATCCGAATGCGAAACGGCCCGCCGGTGCGGTTCAGTTGCACGGAGTGAATGGAGGCGCGGCCGGAGGCGTCAGTCAGGACCAAATCGGTGCGCAATCCGTTGGAGAACAGACCGCTGGGGCCCTCGGGCGGAAGCTGAAAACTGACCGCGGCCCCGGGCACTGGCTTTCCAGCCTCGTCCGTCACCTCCACCGTGAGGGGGCGCGCGACGCGTGCGCCGGCCGGATGCACGGCGCCCTCCCCCTCCAGTACCTTAATTTGCAGAACGGCGATTTGAGCCATCGCCAAAGCGGGAAACGCGGCAACCAACGCCCCCGCGAGGAACACATTCATATGAGACCCGATCGGCGGGGCGCGCCGGACCGGGCCCGCCCGATCCTACACAGCCCGCAGCAGCACCGCGGTAATATTGTCCGGACCGCCGGCGCCGCGCGCGGCTTCGATCAGCTCGCGGCACTTCTCTTCCAGCGGCTGGTCCGGCGCACCGCCCCGTAGAATGGCGACGATGCGCTGTTCCTCCACCACGCCATGCAGCCCGTCGCTGCACATCAGCACCAGATCGCCGGGTTGCAGGCGGATGTCGTGATAGTAATTGATCTCTAGCGCCACGCCCGCCCCGATGGCCATCGTCAAAACGTGCCGCATCGGATGCGTGCGCAGAATCTCTTCGTTCAGTCCCAGGGGGCGCCCGACTTCGTTCACCCAGCTCTGGTCTTCCGTTATCGCGCGAAAACCGCTGTGGTCCAACAAATACGCGCGGCTATCGCCCACGCTGGCGATAAGCAGCTCATCGCCCACCTCCAGGGCGGCCACCAGCGTAGTGCCCATGCCTTCCAGCTCCGGGTCGTTCGCGGCCGCGCCGAGGACCCGCCGGTTGGCATCTTCCACCGCCACCAGGAGCGCCTGGGAATCCCGGCTCTGGGCGTTCAGTATGCTTTCGGAAACGGTGTCGACCGCCAGCCGCGAAGCGCGTTCGCCCGCCTTTGCGCCGCCCATGCCGTCCGCCAGCACATACAATCCCATTTCCGGATCGATCCGGGAATAATCCTCGTTATTTGCCCTGACACAGCCTTTGTCGCTTAGGGCACAAGCTTCCAGCATGATGACGCGCTCCATAATTTGGAATCTGCCAAAGTACGCGTCTGTAATTTTAACCGAAAGCCAGGGCTCCTTTGTCGTGCATTTGCAAAACGGGTAGTGGGTTTAAGCGCGGGATACTCTCAGGCGAGCTTTGCACGGCATTCAATATAGCCATTGACAATATATCCAGTATGGCTATAATAGAACCATGGCAGACATCTCACCGCCGCAGGCGCTCCTGCCTCTTCCGCCGGCAACTTTCCACATCCTGCTGGCCGTAGCCGTCCAGGATCGCCACGGCTACGCCATCATTCAGGATGTGGCCGCGCGCACGGGCGGGGAGTTGAAGCTCAGCGCCGGCACGCTTTACCGGTCGATCCAGCGGATGCTCGAACAAGGGTTGGTCGTCGAAACCCAGGACCGTCCCGCGCCGGAACTGGACGACGAACGCCGCCGCTATTACCGCATCACCTCGTTCGGTGCGGCCGTGGCTCGGGCCGAAGCCCGCCGGCTCACGCTACTGGTGAAAATGGCGCGCGATCGGGGATTCGCGGCGGGGACGGCATGATGCGCTTCCACGATCTGCTTCTCAGGCTCTATCCGGCGTCGTTCCGCGCGGAGTACGGCGACGAGATGCGCGCCATCTGGGCGCGCCGCTGGCGCGATGCCGCGAATCCGCCGGCAGTGGCCGCGCTCGCCGTCGCCACAGTCTTCGAGGTCCTGTTCAATGCCGCGGCCGTGCACTGGGACATTCTCCGGCAGGATCTGCGCTACACGGCGCGCACGCTGGCCGCCTCGCCCGGATTTGCGCTCACCGCGATTCTGGTGCTGGCGCTGGGCGTGGGCGCAAACACGGCGGCGTTCTCGGTGACGGATTTCGTGCTGATCCGGCCCTTGCCTTTTCCGGCGCCGGATCGGCTGGTTAGACTGTGGGAGAAGGTGCCCTCCTACGCGACGATGGAGCTGTCGCCGTCCAACTATGTGGATTGGAAGCGCATGAGCCGGTCTTTCGACGGCATGGGCGCGTATTGGGAAAACTCGGTGAACCTGGTGGGCCAGGGCGAACCGGAGCGGCTGGAGTCGGCGGCCATCACCGCCGACCTGTTTCCGCTCTTAGGCGTGCAACCATCCTTGGGGCGATTGTTCACCGCCGCCGAGGACCGCGAGGGTGCGCCCGGCACGCTGCTGCTGAGCTACCCGTTGTGGCAGGCGGTATTCGGCGGCGACACCGGCGTGATCGGCCGGCGCGTGAATCTGGATAACGAGCCGTACGAGGTGATCGGGGTGATGCCCCGCGATTTCCATTTTCCGAACCGCCGCGCCGAACTGTGGACCCCCATGCGATTCCAGGAGCACAGCGACGATTTCCGGGACCGCAACAATAACTACCTGAGCGTCATAGCGCGGTTGAAGCCAGGCGTTCCATTGGCCCAAGCCGCGGCGGAGATGCGGGTGGTGGCAGGCCAACTGGAAAGGCAATTCCCGAAAGAGAATCATGAGACCACCGCTTCGGTCTACCTGCTGCGCGACGACATGCCGCAGCAGTCGCGGCTGTTGTTGCTGGCGCTGAGCGGAGCGGCCATCTGCGTGCTGCTGATCGCCTGCGCGAACCTGGCGAACCTGCTGCTGGCGCGCGGGCTGGCGCGCCAGAGGGAACTCGCCGTGAGGGCCGCGATGGGCGCGGGACGCGAGCGCCTAGTGCGCCAGTTGGTCACCGAAAGCCTGGTGCTGGCGTTGGCGGGAGGCGCGCTGGGCGTGCTGGTGGCGGCCGCGGCCGTGCCGCTGCTCGCCAGGCTCGTGCCTATGTCGCTGCCGATTGCGCAGTCGCCATCGATCGACCTGCGGGTGCTGATCTTCGCCGGCTTGATATCCGGCCTCACCGGTATCGGGTTCGGCGTGTTTCCGGCCTTACGCGCCTGCCGCCAGTCCGATTTCAGCGCGCTGCGCGAAGGGGCCCGCGCGGGCGGAGGACGCAAGGAGCGATTGCGTTCCGCGCTGGTTATCGCCGAGGTGATGGCTTCGGTGGTTCTGCTGGTCTCCGCTGGATTGCTCGTGCGGGCGCTGTGGCGGATCGAAGCCACCGATCCCGGCTTCCGCACGGACAACGTGATGACTCTGCGCACGGCGCTGCCCATACCCAAGTACAACGAAACCGCGCGCCGCGCGGGGTTCTACACGCAGGTGATATCGGCCGTGCGCGCTTTGCCGGGGGTTTCGAGCGCGGCCTATATCAGCTACCTGCCCATGACCATGACCGGCGGAATCTGGCCAGTCACGGTGGATGGCAACCCAGTTGAGGTACAGCGAGCCGGACCACACCAGGCCAGCCTGCGATTCGTAACGCCGGGCTTCTTCGCCACGCTGGGGATTCCGCTCCATCGCGGGCGCGATGTGGGCGAATCGGATACACTGGATGCGCCGTTCGCGGCGGTGGTCAGCGAATCCTTTGCGCACCGCTCTTGGCCGGATCAGGATCCGCTGGGCCGCCATTTCACCATGGCATTTCACGACCGCATGGTGGTGGGGGTGGTGGGCGATGTACGGGTGCGCGGGTTGGAGAGGCAAAGCGAGCCGCAGGTCTACCTTCCATACCGTCAGGTTCCGGACGGGTGGTTGACGGGGTATGCGCCGAAGGATCTCGTGATCCGTTCCGCAACAGGGCCCGGGACAGGGCTTGGGACAATGCTGCCCGCGGTGCGCCAGATTATTCGCGGCGCGGACGCCGAGCAGCCGGTCTCGGATGTGCGCACGATGTCGGATATCGTGGAAGAGCAGACCGCGTCGCGCACGGCGCAGGTGCGCGTTTTAGCGGCGTTCGCCGTCATCGCGTTCTTGCTGGCGGGCATCGGCATCCACGGATTGCTGTCGTTTGCGGTCTCGCGGCGGACCCAGGAGATCGGCGTGCGCATCGCGCTGGGCGCCCAGCCGGGCGAGATCGTGCGCATGATCGTGCGGCAGGGCGCTTTGCTGGCGGGCGCCGGTGTGGCGCCGGGCATCGTGCTGGCGTATGTCGCGGGCCGAGCCCTGGAAGGCCTGCTAGCTGGCGTCAAGCCGGCCGACGCAGCTACCTTCGCGAGCGCCATCGGACTCTGTTTGCTGATGGCCCTGCTGGGCAGCCTCCTCCCCGCGCTACGCGCAGTGCGGATCGACCCGATCACGGCCATCCGCACAGAATAAGTGGGGCAGGCTCCCAGCCTGCGGCGGCCTCTCAGGCCGCCCCTTGATTCTTAGAACGTGAACCGCCCCGCGAACTGAAACGCCCGCGGACCGCCCGAACCGAAAACGTTCGACTCCGCGCTGGTCGCCACCCCGAATCCGGCACTGGACGATCCCAGATTGTAGCTGTACCCGCCCAAATTGGCGATGTTAAAAACATTGAAACACTCGCCAATCAAGGAAAGCTTGGCTCGCTCGGTGCCCAGCTTGATTACTTTGGTCACGCGGATATCCTGCGAGTTGAAACTGCGCGGCAGCGACCAGTTCGCCGGCAGCGAAAGGGTCGGAATCACGCCCGTGGTAGTGGTCTTGCCGGCATAGGTCTGGTTGAACTCATTGACCGCCTGAATCAGCGCGCCCTTTCCGTCATTGAGGCCCAGTTGGTTGTAGCCGATGCCGGGCAGCGGCGACCCGCCGGTTTCTCCCGCTTCCACCGCGCCGTTGCCGTTCAGATCGACGCCCGATATGAAGGGTTCGATCGGCCCCACGCTCTGGAACGAGGTGATGCCCGAAAGCATGATGCCCCACGGCAGATCGACGGTTATGGAGCCGGTCAGAATCTGATGGCCGGCCTGCGGGCCCCAGGTAGCGAACCAGTTGCTGTCGTCCACCAGGCCGTTGTAGCCAATCTGGTCGGAATAGGCATACGACAACTGCCCGGTGGTGCGGTGCGAGAAGCGCTTGTTGGCTTTGAGCAGCAGCCCTTTGTAGTGTGAACGCGCGCCGCTAATGATTCCTTGGATCGGGCCGGTAGAGCATTCGGCCAGGGGATCGGCAGCCTGGGCCGCGCTGGTGCACGCCGGGATCACGGGTCCGGCGGCGCTGAAATAGTGGTTCAGGTCCGTGTCGCGAATAATCTGGTGCATATACTGCCGGAACACGAAGTCGGCGCTGACCACGACATCGTTGCGCACTTCGCGCTGAATTCCGATGCTGGCGTGCTCGGAATACGGCGCGCGGTAGTTGTGAGCCAGCAGTTCTTCGCCGGTCTTGAAGACATTGATATTGCGCACGGCGAGACTGGTGTTGCCGGGAGGTCCGAGCTCCGCCTGAGCGCCGGCGTAAAACGTCGGGATCAGACCGACCAACTCGGCCCCAGTGAATGTAGTTGGCTCGCTGGCCAGCGACGAAGGCTGTAGCGGCCCGGGCAAGCTGCTGAAGCCGTTGATCGCCGAAATGGTGGGGAAGAAGACGCTATCGGGAAGCAGAGCGCGGCCCGTGCCCGCCGGTCCCAGCATGGCGCGCTCGATCAGGCGGATTTCGAGGTTGATGGTGTCGTAATAGATGCCGCCGCCGCCGCGTATCACCGTCTTGTTGTCGTTTCCAACGGTCCAGGCAAAGCCCAGCATGGGGGTGAAGTTGTGAGGCGTGTGCAACTCGTGCCCCAGATTGCTCTGACCGTAGATGGGCGCGAGGTACTCGGGCTTGGTCAGGTCGTAGTTCAGGGCGTTGCTTTCGTAAGTCCAGGCCAGCCCATAATTCAAACTGAATTTGGGCTTCACGCGCCAGGCATCCTGCCAGTAGAAGTGCATGGTGTTGTCGTGGTCGGCATTGCCCCGGTTCCACAAGGGCGGTTGGTTGATGTCGCCGACTCCCATCTCAAATCCGGCCACCGGAAGCTGCAGGATATCGTTGATGGTGTTATAAGAGGACGGAACCGAGATCTGAAACGGGGCCGGCACCTGGGAATTGAAGTACTGCACAATCTCGGGCGAGAACAGTTCGGCCGCCGCGGGCGCCGCATAGGCGTAGGTCCCGGTGCCCTGCTGATACTCCCAGTAGGCGCCGAACTTCATGGAGTGGGTACCTTTGGTCTTGCTGATATTGTCCGCGAAGATATTCCGCCGCAAAACGCGGCTCTGCGGCGCGTTGGTGGCATTGCCGATGGTGAAGTTCGAAACTCCGTAGATGCTGATATTCGGCAGTCCCAGACCCAGGCATGGCGCCGGGCATTGGGACGCGGTGGGCGGATTGTTGGTGTTGGACCAATAGGTGTAGGAGTAGCGGAATTCGTTGGTCATGGTGGGACTCAGCGTGCTGGTCAGCGCGAAAACGCCGGAATCGGCCCAGTTCTTGTTCACGTTCCAGTCCGACGGCAAGTCGCCGCCGCCTGGGGGAGCGTAGCCGTTATTCCCGTCGTGGGAATAGCGCAGAGAGGCGCTGTGCTTGGCGCTGATCAGCCAGTCCAGCCGCTCGTTGATCTCGTTCTCGTGGAGGGGACTGGCGGCATAAGACGCGAACGATTGAAACAACGGGTCGCTCGGGAACGAGCTAAACACCCCCACCTGGTTGGTATGCTCCAGGGCGGAGAAGAAGAACAGCTTGTCCTTTTTGATGGGTCCGCCCACTTCGAAGCCCGACTGGCGCCGCGCGAAAAAAGGACTGGACGGCTCGTTCGGATCGCGCTGCAAATACGGATACGCCGAGAAATCGTGATCCCGGTCGAAGAAGAAGGCGCTGCCGTGAAAATCGTTGGTGCCGCCGCGCGTCGCGATATTGATCGCGCCCCCCGCGCCGATGGCGTTGGATAGATCCATGTTGGTGGAGGACAGCTGGAATTCCTGCACCACTTCCTGCGAGAAGTTTTGCTGCGTGCCGCCGGTCACCGAGTCGGCGATGGTGGCGCCATCCACGGTGATGCGCACGGAGCCGTTGCCGGAATCCGCGCCCAGGATATTCACATCGAACAGCCGGTTGTACTGGCCCACGCTATTAGCCGAGACGGTTACGCCCGGCTCCAGCATGGCCAGGTTCAGGAAGCTGCGGCCGTTGAGCGGCAGGTTCTCGATCTCCTGGCGCGTGATCACGCCCCCGATGGTGTGGCTGTCGTAGTCGATCTGCGCGGCTTCGCCTTGCACGCTGACCACTTCGGTGGCCGCGCCCACCTGCATCTGCAGATCCACGGAGGTGGTCTGGCCGACCTGCACCGTCAGCACCGGCTGCTGCGCCTGCACCGGCAACTGGTTTTTCACCGAATTGACCTGGGTGAGAATTTCAGTCAGCGCCCGGTTGGCATCGTAATTCAGACGCAACGTGGCCGTAATGGTCGATACACCGCTGGTGCTCGACGAAGAAAGATAATCAATACCCTGTGCCTG
>Ga0181531_10001364_pt1 | contig 15462 bp, 12 predicted proteins | sample PEATcosm2014_Bin_38_FD_119743 | JGI IMG/M metagenome (GOLD analysis project Ga0181531, IMG submission 119743) | Peatland microbial communities from MTU Mesocosm Facility, Houghton, MI, USA - PEATcosm2014_Bin11_10_metaG | ecosystem: Environmental > Terrestrial > Soil > Wetlands > Peat | place... | reverse complement strand
GGCGCTCCAACCGAACCAAGAAACTGCTGGCAGAACAGTGCCGCCATGCCTAGCATGGACGCAACGTTACGATCTCCAGCGCAATAGCCCCACCGGATCTGGGACAGCCCCAAAACTTTTGTTAATTAGTGGTGTCCGTCGGCACGAAAACTTGTTGCGCGGCAACGGTTAGGAGCTCTGCGCTGTTTTGTTGCTTTGTGCGATGCAGCAACTCCGTCACGCTTGCAACCGCACGCGCCGCGGCCTTTGCGGGATCGTGGGTCGACAGCAGGTGGAACAGGAAAACCGCGGCCAGGGTATCGCCGGCGCCATGGAACTTGCCGGGCAGCAGTGCGGTGCGTAGCCGAGAGACGCCGTTCGGCGTCGCCAGCAGCGCATCCAGGGCGTTATCCGGTGTTTCCGCGCAGCGCAGGCTGCTGACGAAAACGATGCGCGGCCCGGCCGGGCGCATGCGCGCCTGCAACGCCGCGCACGCTGCTTCCGCCTCCGCGAGTGTGGCGCAGGGGGCGCCGGCCAGGGTGGCCAATTCGAACTGGTTTGGCACCAGAATGTCGCTCGCGGGCACCGCGCGCGATGCAAAGAACGCGGGAATGCCGGGGCGCACGTAGAACTTGCCGTCATCGCCCATCACCGGATCGCAGCACCACAGCGCTGCCGGGTTGGCCGCGCGCACCCGCGCGACAGCATCGAGGATCACATCGCCGATGGAGGCGTCGCCGACGTAACCCGAGAGCACGGCGTCGCAGCGTGCAAGCGCCCCGTGCGCTTGCAAACCATCGACCAGGGCCGCCACCTCTTCCGCCGTCGCGAAGCGGCCGGTGAACGCCCCGTGGCCGGGGTGGTTGGAGAGTTGCGCCGTGTGGATCGCCATGACCTCGGCGCCGAGGCGCTGCAGCGGGAAGATGGCCGCCGCGTTGCCGACATGGCCGCAGGCCACCCAGCTTTGAATCGATAGAATGTTCACGGCGCCGCCACGGCCACCCTATCGAAGCGGCCCGGCACGAGCCGCATTACGCAGGAAGCAGCCAGGCGGCGAGATATGCGGCGATCAGCAGGCGCGCGAGCCACCCGGCCGCGTGGCTCGCCGTGACGGCGGGGTGCAGGCGCATCCATTGCAGGGTCTGCAGCCCGACCGGCAGCGGCCCGGCACACCAGACGGCGCCCGCCACGAACAGCGGCCGGCCCGGCAGTTTGAGGCACAGCAACACAACCGCGGCCGTCGCGAGCGTGCCGATGATCTGCGAAATCACGATCCTGGTGGTGCCCTGGCCCTGCCGCCATAGCGCCGGCGCGGCCAGGTAATAGCGATGGACCAACAGATCCATGCACAGCCAGTCCGTGAAGGAGGCCAGAAAGCTGGCGAGGATGATGACGCCGAGGGTCAGCATGGCGCGATCATGCCAGGGCGGGCAGCGGGGCGCCAGCGCCGCGCAGCGCGAGATGGCGTTGAAATTTCATCCCTTGGTAGATTTTTGTGGATGTTCTGCACAATCGGTGGCACAATAGAGTTGTGGGATCGCTTCCTGTACAGGCCCCAACCACGCAGGACGGCGAGGACCGGACGGAAATTAGTCTGTCCGGTCCACCCCACCCCACGCCGATCCGCCGGGCGCATCCCGGCGTTGCCACACAATCGTCACGTCTCTCCGTGTTGACACCGGTCTCTTTTCTGGCACGCTCCACGGATGCTCACCTATCGCGCGGTTCCGCTGGACACAGGAAGATGGGCTGTGGAGTGTTTTGCCGACGGCAAGCCTTTGGGCTTTGTGCTTGGGTCCTGCACGAACGAGGCGGAAGCCTGCCTCATGGCCCGCGAATTCGCCCGCAGGGAAGCGCTGGCCGCATCTAGGCCACCCGCCAGACCGATCGCGGCGCTGCGCCGACGAGGCTCTGGCCTATAGGCGCCAGGATAAGGACAGAAAGGCCGGGGCTCTGCCCCTGGACCCCGCTGGGGCCGTAGGCCCCAGACCCCATTCATAAGGAATCGTTCGGGGAAACGGCGAAGCCAAATAATCCCTTTCATTTAATGGCTTCGCCTAAGGGTCAGGAAAAGCCGCGCAGCGCTAAATGGGGTCTGGGGCCTCCGGCCCCAGCGGGGTCCAGGGGCAGAGCCCCGGCCTTGCCTTTTACCCCGCTCGCCCGCTATACGCCGCCGCTTCCGCACAAGGGCATCGCCATGAAGGCCGGCATTCACCCCGACTACCATGAAATCAACGTCGTGATGACGGACGGCACGCAGTTCACCACGCGCTCCTGCTGGGGCAAGAAGGGCGACACACTGCGGCTCGACATCGACCCGAAATGCCATCCGGCCTGGACCGGCGTGCACCGCATCATGGATACCGGCGGCCAGGTGGCCAAATTCAACCGGAAATTCGCGGGCATCGGCATCAAGAAGGGCTAAGCCGGCCGGCATCGGCCGCCGCATGCACGCCGCGCCGCCCCGCATCGTCATAACCGGGGCCGCCGGCCTGGTGGGCCAGAACCTCATCGTGCGCCTCAAGCGGCGCGGCTTTTCAGCCCTCACGGGCATCGACAAGCACGCGGCCAATACGCCAGTGCTGGCGCGGCTGCATCCCGACATCACCGTCATCGAAGCCGACCTGGGCCGCGCCGGCGGCTGGGAACACGCCTTCGCGGGCGCCGAGGTGCTGGTGCTGGCGCACGCCCAGATCGGTGGCGAGGATCCCGCCGCGTTCGAAGCCAACAACATCGTCGCGACCGAAAATGTGTTGCGGGCAGCCGAGGCCGCCCGCATCGCCTATATCGTTCACCTGTCCTCGTCGGTGGTGAATTCGGCGGCGCGAGATTTTTATACCGAGACGAAAAAGGCACAGGAGGCGCTGGTGGCGGGCTGTTCGATCCCCCATGTGGTGTTGCGCCCGACGCTGATGTTCGGCTGGTTCGACCGAAAACATCTCGGCTGGCTGGCGCGTTTCATGCGGCGCGCCCCGGTGTTTCCAATCCCCGGCAATGGGCGTTACCGGCGCCAGCCGCTTTATGTCGGCGATTTCTGCCACATCATCATGTCGTGCATCGAGCGCCGCACCGCAGGCACCTACAACATCTCCGGTCGCGCCGAGATCGACTATATCGACCTGATCCGTGCCGTGCGCGACGCCGCGGGCTGCCGAACGCCGATCGTCCGGATTCCGTTCTGGCTGTTCCGCCTGCTGTTGCGTTGTTACGCATTGTTCGACCGCGACCCGCCCTTCACGACGCGGCAGCTCGCAGCACTGGTGATCCCGGAATTGTTCGAGGTGATCGACTGGCCCTCGATCTTCGCGGTCGGCGCCACGCCGCTGCCGGTGGCGCTGTGCGAGACGTTCCAGACCAAGCCGTATTCCGACATCGCGTTGGCGTTCTAACCGTGGCGCGGGTGTGTGTGATCGGTGCCGGCATCATGGGTCTGGCGGCCGCCTATGAAGCGGTGCGGCAGGGCCATGAGGTGACGCTGCTGGAAGGCGCGCCGGAACCCGGCGGCATGGCGGCGCATTTCATGTTGGGCGACATTTCCATCGAGCGATTCTACCATTTTGTCTGCAAGACGGATTTTCCGACCTTCGAGTTGCTCGCGGAGCTGGGAATGTCGGACAAGATGCGCTGGGTGAAAACCTCGATGGGCTATTTCGTCGATGGCGCACTGCATAAATGGGGCGACCCGTTCGCGCTGCTGCGCTTTCCGCATCTCAACCTGATCGAGAAATTCCGCTACGGGCTGCTGATGTTCGTCTCCGCCCGCCGCGAGCGCTGGGAAAGTTTGGAAACGCGTAACGCGCGCGAATGGATCACCGCCTGGTGCGGCGCCAGCGTCTATGAAAAGATGTGGCGCAAGCTGTTCGAATTCAAGTTCTACGAATATCAGGACAATATATCGGCGGCGTGGATCTGGACCCGCATCAAGCGCATCGGCCGCTCGCGCCGCAGCCTGCTGCAGGAGGAACTCGGCTATATCGAAGGCGGATCGGAAACCCTGGTGCACGCGCTGGCGGCCGCGATCGTGCAGCGCGGCGGCACGATCAGGCTGGCGACGCCGGCCGAGCGCATCGAGAGCAGCGACGGCCGGGTGACCCGCGTGCGCGCCGGCGGCACGCTGTTTCCGGCCGACGCGGTGATCTGCACCGCGCCGACCCCACTGGTGGGGGCGCTGGCGCCCGATCTGCCCGCCGCCGCGCTCGATGCCTATCGCGCCATTGTGAACATCGGCGTGGTGTGCGTGGTGTTGCGCCTGGCCCGCGGCGTGACGCCGCATTTCTGGGTTAACATCAATGCGCCGGACATCGACATTCCCGGCATCATCGAATTCTCCAATTTGCGGCAGGTGCGGGACCACGTGGTCTATGTCCCCTATTACATGCCGGTGACGCATCCGAAATGGGCGTGGGACGTGGAGGCGTTCATCGACGACGCCCTGCAATGCCTGATGCGGGTCAACCCGGCGGTGCGGCGCAGCGATCTGATCGCGGCGCATGTTGCGCGGCTGAAACACGCACAGCCGATCTGCCCGCCCGGTTTCGCCGCGATGCTGCCGCCGGTGCAGACCGCGATCGCCGGGCTGCAAATCGCAGATACGTGCTTCTATTACCCGGAAGATCGTGGCGTGGCCGAAAGCATTCGGTTGGGCCGGGCGATGGCGGCACGTGTTTGATGCGGATCACGCATGGTGCCGAAGAAGAAGCAGTTCTTTTTTGAAAAAAAGAACCAAAAAACTTTTATTCGTTAGGCCACGGAACCAGAATGAACAAAAGTTTTTTGTTTCTTTTTTTCAAAAAAGAAATACTTCCTTGCTTTCTCATATAGACAGCCAGGTCGCGTCCCAGCCCGACGCGCCCGCTTCGGCGCGGTGGCTGGATCCGCTGCTGATCGCCGTCGCATGGGCGGTGCTGTGCCTGCCGTGGTTGCGCGAGGTCAGCTATATCGGCGGCGACAGCATCAACGTCTTCTATCCGCAATCGGTGTTCGTAACGTCATCGCTGCGGCGCGGCGAGGCGCCATGGTGGAATCCGTTCGAATATGGCGGCGTGCCCGTACTGGCCGATCCGCAGGGGCTGATTTTCACGCCCCATACGCTGATCGGCCTGCTATTCGGCCGCCACTACACGCTGCAGCTATTCGATATCACGACACTGGCGTGCCTGCTCGGCGGCGCGCTGGCCCTGCATCGATATGGCAGGTTGCAGGCCAACGGCCGATTTTTTCCGTTGCTGGGCGCCATTGTCTTCATGGCGGGGGGCGTGGCGGCCAGCCGGCTGCAGCATGTGCCGCAGATTTTCTCCTATGCCCTGTTGCCGCTGCAACTGCTGGCGCTGCGCCCGGTTTGCGTGCGGCCGGGCATCCGCTCGGGCGTGGCGCTTGCCGTCGCGCTGCTCGGCGGGCTGCTGAACATCAATCAGGTGGCTTTTCTTTCGGCCTTCGCCCTGGCTCCGTTCTTCGTGTTCCATCTGTGCCGGTCCGCCGAAAGACCGCGCGCGTTGCTAACGGCGGCCGGCGCCGCGGCCGCGGCCGCGGTGATAGCGTCGCCGGTGCTGGCGTCGATCCTCGAATACATCCCGCTCTCCAATCGCGAGGCGCTGCCGCTTGCCGCCTCGGCGGGTAATTCGTTGCCGTTCTTCGACGTCGCAAGCGTCGCCCTGCCCGGCCTGTTCGGCGTGCTGCGGCCGCAAAACGGTTTCTGGCCACCGACGGATGTCAGCCAGGATCATCTCTATATCGGCATCCTGCCCGTTCTGGTCGTCATGCGCACCGCGGCGAGGCGGCCGCGCGATGCATGGTTGCCGGCGCTATGCCTGGCCATGGCCGTGCTTTGGTTCGTTTTCGCGCTCGGCACGCACACACCGTTATACCCGGCCGTGTTCCGCCACCTGCCGGGATTTGACGCGTTCCGCCGACCGGCCGACGGCGCGTTTCTGCTTAATTTCACCGTCGCAACGCTGCTGGTAACCACACCGGCGCGCGGCGCACGCCTGCTTCCCTCCCTACCGACCGTTGCCATCGCACTGGCGATCGCCGCGCTCTGCATGGCAGCCTGGTTTGCACTGGCCGGTTACGCCGCGCGCGTCGGCCACACCGCCGATCTGCTCTATTCCGGCCGCCAGGCCGCCCTCTTCCTGGCGGTGCTGGTCGCTGGCGGCCTGTTGCTGCGTCTGGATCGCCGTTTGTTCCAGCGCCTGGCGCCCGGTCTGGCTTTGCTGTTTGCCGTCGCCGACCTCGCGGCGTCGGGCCGTTTCGATGCAGCGATCGCGCCGCCTTATTCGCTTTCGCCCGGGGCGCAACGTTATGGCCACGTCAAACCCGCCGACTTTCAGAACGTCGCGCTGGATCAGACGTTGCGTTTCCTGCGTGACAATGGCGCGGCGAGCGACACGGAGCGCTTCAGGATCGAGGCGTTGGGCGGCATGCTCGCCGGCACCATGCCGATGGTCTACCGCATTGCCACGACGCAGGGCTATAATCCGATGATTCCCCTCGCCTATGCGGCCATTTTCGGCCAACAGGATCTGTCACGCTTTGCTAAACAGTTCACCCAGGCGGCCAGCGGCTTCGACAGTGATCTCTACCGTCAGGTGGGCCTGCGCTACCTGCTGCTGGACCGCATGATCATGGATTATCCCGGCGGCCTCGGCGATGTCGGCACGGCCATTCTGCGGATTAGGCCGCTGCTCGCGGCCGATGCCGGCGCCAAACTGCTGCCGGTCGGCGGCGCCTACGAGATCTGGGAATTGCCCGGCGCCTACCCCAAGGCGTTCATTGCTGATTCTGTCGACGATGCCGCGACGCCGCGCGGGTGCGCGCTGCTGCAGTATCGCAATACCAAGCTGGACATCGCGTGCGACGCGCCACACGCCGCAAGGCTTGTGGTCAACGACACCTTCGCGCCGGGATGGTCCGCCTGTGTCAATGGCGAACCGGCGCCGGTCACGCCCTATCGGGGATTGTTCCGTGGCATACCGGTCCCGGCGGGGCACAGCCAGATTGTGCTGCGATATGATCCGGTGCCGTTCCTGCGCCGGGGACGATGCCATGCAGGGCCGCTCAATCGGTAGCGTAGCAGGAAAGCAAGGTGTTCTTTTTTGAAAAAAAGAACCAAAAAACTTTTATTCGTTAGGCCACGCTGGAAACGTACGTTTCCGCGCGCACCCAACCAAATTAACAAAAGTTTTTTGCTTCTTTTTTTCAAAAAAGAAGTCTTTCTTCCCGCGCCGCGGTCTCACTTCACGGCGAGGCCTGCCCTGTGCCATCAATCAAGATCGCATTTTTCCGTTCCGTGGTAAAATTCGCCCCCGGTTCGAACAGCAGCGCAAAATAGTGCAGCCGATTGAGCGGGGCCATCCAACCCGCCATGACCCAATTGGGTACCGTGCTATCAAAAATCGGTTTGCCGGATCCCGCATCGTGCAGGCTCTGGCGAAACCTCGTGACGTAGGCGGCAACGCGCCCGTCGTCGGGCGCATACAGCAACGGTACGGCCAGGCTGCCCCTGATCAACAATATCGCGATCGTCAGTGCCGCGGCAACGCCGGCGCCGTCTAGCGGCATCATGAAGCCGCGGGCTTCCCGTCGCACCGATTGTCGCCCCGCGTCGCCAAGGCAAATCAGCAGGCAAGCCAGGAAGAACACCGCGGTGTCGGAATGATAGCGCGACAGCGCGGCGACCTCCGCACCGAAATTGGTCACCCTGCCGTACGAGATCGCCACCATGGCCAGGATAAACTGCAGGAAAAACCCGCTCCAGATCAATATTGTGCGAGGATTTCGCGCCAACGATGCCGCCACGGGGAGCAACAGCAGCAGGCATGCCAACGCGCGCCGGCCCGGCAGCCCCGGATCGATGCCGAACAGGTTGGCGCAGAACCCGTCGAAGAACCCGACCCGCACGAACGCCAGGACCGGCAGAATTCCGGTCGGCGGCCGGCCGCTGGAATAGTGGCCCAGCACGACGATCGCCAGATAGATCACGCCCACCGGAATACAGAACGCCAGTTCCCGTAGCGCGCGCCAGGCGGCGGCCCGCGGTTGCTCCCCCGATTGCAGTGCCACGAACACGCGCAGCGCGAACAGCAACACCGAAAGGAACAATGTCTTGGCGTAGAACAGAAGACCGCACGCGAACAATGCCGCACCCCCGACCCGGCGCGACATGCGCAGCGGTGCCGGCGCGCCGAGGCACAGCAGGGCGGCCATGCCCAGCACCATTCCCGGCAATACATGCAGCGCGGAACTGAACCATTGGAATGTGACGACAAATATCGGCGAGAAGGGAATGAATGCGATCGCCGGCGCCGCGAACGCCAGCCTGACCCGCCAGGCCCGTGCCAGCAGCAGCAGCAGCACCGTTCCGGCGCCGATCGTGACGATATCAAACAGCCGCACGCCGGTGTAATGCAGCCCGATGGCATAGGTGTAGAGATAGTCGGCCAATCGGTACCCCGGCGCGAACTGCCCGAACACGTCATGCGTCAAATAAGCGAATGTCAGGCCGGAAGTGCGGGCGACGATGAAACCGAGGAAATCATCGAGGAAGAAATAATCACCGCGCCTGCTGTAGAGGATGAACACCGCTTGCGCCGCCACCAGCAGTGCGGCCACCGGCCAAAGTCGATCATATCCGGTCCGCTTTTTTGGTTCAGCCATCGTCATCAGGTGGGCAACTCCGTCCGCAATCAAGATTGGCAACCGGCGACTGTTCCGGCCATGGCGCACGCCGGGCCGAAAGCGCGCACATGGGCATGGAACCCGAACCGCGCGTCAATCGCGACCCGCCCCCGAACCGCGAGCGGCGCTGCTGCTGCCGCTGGTCGGGCTGCTTGTCCAGCGCGGCGCCAGCACCTCTAATGGCGCACCAAAAAAGGGACGAACACCCCATGATCCTGATCACCGGCGCCATCCTGGCGCGCCCCGACACCGCCGCCGAACTGCGCCGCCTCTCGCTCGAGCACGTTCACCGGTCGCGCGGGGAGCCAGGCTGCCTGTCGCACGACGTGCACCTGGATGCGGAAAACCCGCTGCGCCTGGTGTTCGTGGAGCGCTGGGAGGACGCGGACGCGGTGCGCGCGCATTTCGCCGTGCCGGCGAGCCGGGCGTTCGCCCGCGCGGCAGGTGGCCTGGCGGCGGAGGCGCCGGTGCTGCATATTTACCAGGCGGATACCATTAGCGTTTGAGGCGACGAAGGCCGGGGCTCTGCCCCTGGACCCCGCTGGGGCCGGAGGCCCCAGACCCCCATTCGCGCTGCGCGGCTTTCCCATGCTTTGTTGGCGAAGCCCGTAAACGTGATGGATTTTCTGGCTTAGCCATTCCTTAATGAATGGGGTCTGGGGCCTCCGGCCCCAGCGGGTCCAGGGCAGAGCCCTGGCCTTCTTTACCGCCCCAAGATTGAAACCGGCAGCGGAACCCGCCACAGACGCGGCATGCGAATCCTCTACAGCCATCGGGTGCGGTCGCTCGACGGCCAGCGCGTGCACGTCGACGAGCTGGTTCGCGCCTTGCGCGCGGCTGGGCACGTCGTGAGCGTGGTCGGCCCGCCCTTCCGCGGGCAGGCCGGCGTTGGCGGCAGCCGCATGGTGGATGCGGCACGCAAACTGTTGCCCGCGGCGGCGGAGTGGGCGGAACTGGGCTACAACTTTCGCGCGGAACTGCGGCTGCGGCGTGCCTGCGCCACGTTCAAGCCTGATTTGATTTACGAGCGTTGCAACTTGTTCCTCAGCGCCGGCGCGCGGGTGGCAAAAGCCACCGGCACGCTGTTTTTCCTGGAGGTCAATGCGCCGCTGGCCCATGAGCGCATGACACATGGAAGCCTGGCGTTGGCGGAACGGGCGTCGCGCATGGAGATCGAGGTCTGGCGCGCGGCGGACCGCGTGCTGCCGGTGACCGGCGTGCTGGGCGATATCCTCGCCGCGGCCGGCGTCGACCGGTCGAACATTTCGGTCATTCCAAATGGCGTCGACCTGGCCCGTTTCGCGCGGCGGCCGCCACGACCGCCGGATCGCCCGGTCAGCCTCGGATTTGTCGGCTTCGTGCAGCCCTGGCACGGGTTGGACCGGGTGATCGAGGGCATGGCGGCGCACACCGGCGGCCAGGCCGCGACCCTGACGATCGTCGGCGACGGCCCCGCGCGGGCGGCGCTGGAGCGCCTCGCGGTTGAGCGGGACCTGGCCGATCGGGTGACCTTCACCGGGGTCGTGCCGGCTGAAACGGTTGCCTCGCTGCTGGCCGGCATCGACATCGCGCTGCAGCCGCAGGCGACGCCCTATGCCTCGCCGCTGAGGATTTTCGAGTACATGGCGGCCGGATGCGCGATCGTCGCGCCGGACCAGAAGAACGTCCGCGAGGTGCTCAAGCACGGGCAGACCGCGGTGCTGTTCGATCCGCAAGCGCCGCAACTGATGTGGAACGCGGTGCAATGGCTGGTCGACGAGCCGGCGCTGCGGGTGCGGCTGGGGGCGGCCGCACGGGCGTGGATCGAGCGGGAGAACCGCACCTGGGCGGGCAATGCCGCGCGCATCGTGGCGCTCGCGGCGGAGGATTTGGCGTCGCGCCTGGCCCGGGGCGGTTGATTTCGTTGACCGTCCGCCGGCTGTGACGCTAGCGTTCGTGGTTGCGGCCGGCGCCTCGCGGTTGCTGGGGCGGCAGCCGTTTATTCGATTGAAATTGGAGCGCGATATCGGTCGCGGGCATTGTGCGGCAGGAGCAGGTTCGATTGCTGATGAATGATGCACGGCGAGGGGCCGCCAACGGCTTGCCTGGGGCGGCCGCGCTGTTGCTGGCCGGCACGATGCTCGGATCCGCGTGGGCCAATACGAAGCCGGCGCCGGCGCCGCGGCCGGCGCCCAGACCCGCGCCGATGGCAAGGCCCGCGCCGATGGCAAGGCCCGCGCCGATGGTAAGGCCGGCGCCGATGGTGCGGCCGGCACCGATGGCGCGGCCGGCGCCGGCGGGCGGGGCGGCCGAACATGGCGGGGCGCAGGGCGGCTACCATGCGCCGCGTGGGAGTGGGGGCGCGTACGCGGGCCATGCGGCAAGCGCGCATGGGGCGGCCAGCCGTGGTTCCGCCGGCGCGCATGCGGCCGACCATGGTACCGGCGGCGCCATCCGCAGCCGCTCCTTGGCGGCTGAACCCGCGCGGCACGAGGAGGCGCGCGGCCATGACGCCGATGCGCATGGCAAATCCGCGTCCGAACATGCGGCGTCGGAACATGGGGCTGGCGACCACGACCACGACCACGGCTCGGTCCGCGCGGCAAAGCCCACGGTGATGCGCTCGCACGGGCGGCTTGTGCTTGCGGGTGCCGGGGCGCACGCGGCGCCGCGCCCGTTCGTGCATGGCGACGCACGGCCGGGGGCCGCGCGCGATCACGACAAGGTGGACCACGACAGGGCGTTCGTGCATGCGCACGAGGGTGATTTTCACACCCGCAACGTGCGCGACTTCGGTGTGCGCGAGATGGCCGCGTGGCGCGGCGGCCTGTGGCGCAACGAGTGGCATTACGGCAGGTGCGGCTGGTGGTGGGATGTCGACGGGGTTTGGTACCCGTATGCCGATCCGATCTGGCCGTTTCCGCTGATCGTGGCGCCGCTCGTGGTTTATGATGTGGCGACCGTCGATGGGCCGAACCTGGAGGCTTATGAGGCGCCTCCGCCCGACGCATCGGCGGCGCCCGATGCCTCCGCGGCGCCGGCGCCAGGTGCCTTCGAGACGCCGCCCGGGCAGGCGCCAGCGCCGGATGCGGCCGCCACCGGCGGGATCCCGCCGCTGCCGGCGCCGCCAACCGGATGGTACCGTTGCCCGGACCCGAGCGGCTACTTCCCGTCGGTCGGTGCTTGCAGCGGCGGCGCCTGGACATTGGTGCAGGACGCGCCGCCGAGCGGCGCGAACTGACGGCGTTGGCGGTGCGTGGCGTGCGACAGAGAGGGGAGTTCTAGGGATTATGGCGTCATCGGGTCGCACCTTGCTCGTTGCCGGTGCAGTCGTTCTGGTGACCGCGATGGCGGGCGGCGCGGTTTATTATCTGCAGAACCAGGCGACCCCGCCGCCGCCCGCCGCGCCGGTCGAGGCGGCACCACCGGCGGCGCCGGCCCCGGCGGCCAGCGCCGCGAGCGCGCCGGTCAGCGCCAAGCCGGCGCTGCCGGATAGCAGCGCCAATGGGACCGGGTCGGTGCCCGATATCGCCACGATCGATTTTGCCCCGACCACCGGCCAATTCACGATCACCAAGCCAAGTGCCGCGTTTGTCGCGGCGAGCGGGGATTCGCCGCAGATGTATCCGTTGCAGCCGGGCATCGGTGTGCGCGCCACCGAGCAATCGAAGGATGGCAAATGGGTGATCGCGCTTACCGAGGACGGCCAGGCGGCGTTCCTGCCCTCGGCCACGCTGGGGCCGTATCAGCCGGATGCCGCGGCCAGCGTGCCCGAACTGCCGGAGGCGATCAGCGGGCCGGCGACCGTGGTCGATACGGCGACGTTGACGGTCAACGGGCAAAAGGTGCCGCTGTTCGGCATTGAAGGCGAGACCGGCGTGCTGGCGGACCAGCTGCAGGACCTGATTACCGCGACCGGGCCGAACGTCACGTGCCAGCCGCACGAGCTGACCTATGTGTGCACGTTGCCGAATGGCACCGATGTTGCGCGCGCGGCGTTGTATAACGGGGCGGCGCGGCCGGGGCAGGATGCGAGCGACGATTATCGCCAGGTGTCCGACGCTGCGAAGAGCGCGCATAAGGGGATTTGGCGGTAGGTTAAGGAAGGCCAGGGGCTCTGCCCCTGGACCCCGCTGGGGCCGGAGGCCCCAGACCCCATTTAGCGCTGCGCGGCTTTTCCCTGCTTTCGCGGCGAAGCCATAAGTGAATTATTTGGCTCCACAGATTCTTAATGAATGGGGTCTGGGGCCTCCGGCCCCAGCGGGTCCAGGGCAGAGCCCTGGCCTTCCTTGTGCTATAAGCCCCGCAGTAGGGTAACCCCACGCATGGACACAGCCGCGCAAAACGCCAAATGGCCGCTTGACGCGTTGCCGCCCGGAACGATGCTGTTCGGCTACAAGCTGGACGGCTTCCTGGGCCGCGGCGGGTTCGGCATTACCTATCGCGCGGTCGACCGGATCGATCAGGTTTTCGCCATCAAGGAATGCTATCCGCGGCAGTTCGCGGTGCGCCAGGGCGCGCACGTGCAGGCCTCGGAAGATGGCTACGCTACCGAGATGTTCGACAAGTGCATGGAGAGCTTCACCAAGGAAGCGCTGGCGCTGACCCGGTTTTCGCGCAGCTTCGCCGCCGACGAGGGCGTCATCAAGGTCATTACGTCCTTCGAGACCAACGGCACCGCCTACATCGTCATGGAATTCGTTGCCGGCGACAGCCTGGAGGAGCTGATCCGCGCGCACCCCGGGGGCCTGCCGGAGGCGACGCTGGCGCCGATCTTCCGCCACCTGGTCAATACGCTCGCGTGCGTGCACCGCAGCGGGCTGTTGCACCGCGATATCAAGCCCGCCAACGTTATCCTGCGCCGGGATGGCCGCCCGGTGCTGCTGGATTTCGGCGCGGCGCGGGCGGCGCGGCCCGACGGCCCTGCGCCGTCGCAGATTTTCACCGAAACCTATGCGCCGATCGAGCAGATCGAGGGGCTTGCGCAGGGCCCGTTCTCGGACCTCTATTCGCTCGGCGTCACCTGCTACCAGGCGATTGCCGGGGCGCGGTTTCGCGGGGCGGCGAGCTCCACCGAGCGGTTTCGCGCCGTGATCCGGCGCGAGCCGGACCCGCTGGTGCCGGCGGCCAAACTGGGTGCCGGGCGCTACAACGATGCCTTGCTGCAGGCGATCGATGTGCTGTTGCGGGTGGCGCCGGAGGACCGGCCGGCGAGCGTCGAGGCTTTTCTGCCGTACCTCGCGGGGTGCGGCGGCGACGGTGCGGACGCGGCCGATCCGGATGCCACGCGCGTGGCGGGCCGTCCGCCCGACCGGCCCGGGGCCGCATTGCCCGCGCGGGTGGAAGCTCAGGCGCCAGTGGGCGCGGTGGCCGGCAACGCCGGCTGGTCGGCGTTCGTGCCGCTGCCGCCGGCAGCCGCCGGCGCGCCGAAGGCCGGCGGAGGTTGGCGGCTGGCCGGCGGGTTGCTGCTGGCGCTGGCGATTGTCGGCGGTGGCGGCGGATATTGGTATTTGCGGCATGTTGTTGTGCCGAAACAGACACCGGTGGAACCTTCCGTGGCGGCCGTGCCGGCGCCCGCGACGGCATCGCAACCGGGCGCGGCAGCTGCTGGCGTGCCGGCTGCGCCCGCCTTGCTGGCGGCCAATCAGGCTTACGAGCAGAAGGATTATGCGTCGGCGATGCGCCTTTACATGGTTGCGGCGCAGGCCGGCGACGCGCAGGCACAATATCAGGTCGGCTACATGTACCAGCTGGGCCAGGGCGTGCCCGCGGATCCGGTGACGGCACTGCAATGGTACCGCCGATCCGCGGACCGGAATTTTCCCAATGCGCAAGGCCAGATCGGCTATCTGTATCAATATGGCATCGGCGTCGCGCAGGATTACGCGGCGGCCCTGCATTGGTACGGACTGGCCGCGGCGCAGGGTTTCAAGACCGCGCAGTTCCAGATGGGCTACCTGGCGCAGCACGGCATGGGCACAGCGAAAAACTACCAAACGGCATTGAAATGGTACCGCCTTGCGGCGGACCAGGGGTCGGCGCCGGCGCAGAACCAGCTCGGCTACCTCTACCAAATGGGGTACGGCGTGCGGATGAACTACGGCGATGCGTTCCGCTGGTACAAGGCGGCGGCGGAGCAGGGCCTGGCCACCGCGCAATATAGCGTCGGCCGGCTGTACGACCAGGGCCTAGGGGTGGCGCACGACGAAACGACCGCGCGCGACTGGATCGGCCGCGCGGCGGCCGGCGGCAACGCCGAGGCGCGGGCCTGGCTGGCGGCGCATTGAATTTTAACTGAAATGAATAAAAGTTTTTTGGTTCTTTTTTTCAAAAAAGAACAGGACTTCTTTTTGAAAAAAGAAGCAAAAACTTTTGTTCATTTTACGAGGTGCGCCGGGGCCGTTGCGCTTCAGGGCGGGTAGGCGGCGCGGGGGACAAGGGGGTCTTTCCAGATCGGGTGGTCGGGGGGGTAGTCGGCGTCGGTGGCGACCGGCCCGTAGCCTAGGAGGAGGTCGGGGACCAGGTTGTAGTCCAATTCGATGTCGAAGTGGATGAGGGTGACGAAGAAGAATTCGGAGGCGTCTTTTTCCTGGTCGGGGTCGGCGGTGAGTTCGTTGTCGAGGAAGCTGGAGATTTCGCGGCGCAGTGAGGTGCGATCCGGGTGTTTCTTGATCTGGTCGTTGAGGGCCTCGATGAGGGGGAGGCGGCGGGGGTCGGCGCGGAGTTGGGGGGAGACCTGGCCACGGATCGGGGCGGGGCCGGCGGCGAGGCCGGCTTCGAGGGCGATGATTTCGCAGATGGCGGTGGCGAGGCGGATGAAGGAGGTGACCG
>Ga0181531_10001363_pt1 | contig 15469 bp, 9 predicted proteins | sample PEATcosm2014_Bin_38_FD_119743 | JGI IMG/M metagenome (GOLD analysis project Ga0181531, IMG submission 119743) | Peatland microbial communities from MTU Mesocosm Facility, Houghton, MI, USA - PEATcosm2014_Bin11_10_metaG | ecosystem: Environmental > Terrestrial > Soil > Wetlands > Peat | place... | reverse complement strand
CTTCAAGGTCACCGAGAAGATGCTCAACTACTTCATTCAGAAGGCGCACAACCGCAAGATGCTGGTGCATCCGCGGATCGTGATCGGTGTGCCCTCCGAGATTACCCAGGTGGAGAAGCGTGCGGTGGAGGATTCTGCCTATCGCGCCAAGGCCAGTGAGGTCTACCTGGTGGAACAGGCCATGGTGGCAGCCATCGGGGCCGGCCTGCCCATCACCGAGCCGGGGGGCAATATGGTGGTGGACATCGGCGGCGGCACCACGGACATCGCGGTCATCTCTCTGTCGGGCATCGTCTATTCGCGCTCCGTGCGTATGGCCGGCAACCAGATGGACGAGGCCATCACAAACTATCTCAAGCGCAAGTACAACCTGCTGATTGGGGAGCGGACCGCCGAGCACGTGAAAATCGAGATCGGGTCGGCCTTTCCGCTGGACAAGCCGCTGAGCATGGAGATCAAGGGGCGCAACCTGATTGAAGGCGTGCCCAAGACCATCACCATTGACGACAGCGAAATTCGCGAGGCGCTGGGCGAGTGCATCGCGGTGATCATGAACGCGATCCGCGTAGCTCTGGAGCGCACCCCGCCCGAACTCTCGGCCGACATCAGCGACCGCGGCATTGTGCTCACCGGCGGAGGCGCGCTCATCAAAAACCTCGACAAGCGCATCCGCGAGGAAACGGGGCTCCCTGTCTCGGTGGCCGACGACCCATTGGCCTCGGTGGTGCTGGGCACGGGCAAGATGCTTTCCGACTTCAGGCTGCTGCGCAAGATCAAGATCGATTAGAACAGTGATCGGTGAACGGTTTCTTGCATCGGGGCGCGCTTTGCGCCAGCGGCCGCTCTTCAGTCGGAGCAGTCCGCGGGCTACTGTCCACTATTCATTGTCGACCGATCACTGATCCCCATGGAATCGTTTTTCATCCGTTTTCGAAATCTCCTGGTGCTGCTGGTCATCCTGCTGGCGCAGATCGTCGGCCTGGCCGTGCAGGTGCGGCGGACCGGACCCGGACGCAACAGCCTGGACCCCGGAGACGGGTCGGGCGTGCGGCTGATCCGGCTTTGGGCCAATGCACTCGTCTCGCCTCCCGAGCGGCTGATCCACTCCTCCAAGCTTGCCGTCGCGGACCTGTGGCAGAACTACCTGCTTCTTCGCGACATCCGCGGGCAAAACCAGGACTTGCAGAGAACCATCGACCGGCTTCGCCTGGAGCAGGCGGCGCTGTTGGAAGACGCCAAACAGGGCCAGCGCCTGCAAGGGCTCATGGGCTTCCAGGAGAAATATATCTATAAGACGCTGGCCGCCCAGGCCATCGGCTCGAGCGGCAGCGATCAGTCGCGGGTTTTCTATCTGGACAAGGGTTCGGCGGACGGACTGGGCAGGGATATGGCGGTGATTTCGCCGGACGGGATCGTGGGCAAGGTGCGCGAGGTTTTTCCCCACTCGGCCCAGGTATTGGCCATCAACGACCAAACCAGCGGCGCGGGGGTGATTCTGGAGACCACGCGGATTCGCGGCATCCTCAGGGGAAACGCCGCAGGCCAGCCTCAGATTGTGGGCATCCTGGCCGACCAGCGCATCCAGCCGGGCGAAAAAGTGCTCACTGCCGGGGGTGACCAGATCTTCCCCCGGGGTCTGCCGGTGGGCGTAGTGGAGAAGGTCGTTCGGGACCCCGACCGCGATTCCTTTATCGATGTTATTGTCAAGCCGGCGGCCCATCTTGACCGGCTGGACGAGGTGCTCGTGATCACTGCAACCGAGCCGCGCTTCCCCCCCGAGCAGCAGCAGGACCTGGCCACCAGCGAAGCGCTCAAGGGCCCGGAGGCGGCAGCCAGCAGCGAGCAGAAGAAGGCCTCGGAGATCATGGCGGAGCGGCTCCCGGGCCTCACCGACCCCAACGCGCCGGCGCCTACTCCGCCGCCGGCGACTCAGCCAGGACAGACCCCGCTCACGCCTGCGGCCGCGGCCGTGCCGGGGCAGGTCAAGCTGCTGCATCCTGAGCATCCCGACCGATTCACTCCGGGTTCGGCGGCGATCCCACCTCCCGAAAACTCCACCGCGCCACCAGCGGCGAAGCCGAAACCGAAACAGGAAACCAGCACCTCACCCCCCGGCGCTACCGCGACCAAACCCGCCCCCAAGGCTGAATCGAAGCTCGGCCAGCAAACCAAACCTTTGGAATCCGAATCCCCGGTGAGAAAGCCCCCGCAAGCCAACCCTTCGGAAACCAAGCCAGAGCAACCCGAGCCGCGGAGGAATCCATAGCCATGTCCGCCTTGGCCGCGAACACCCGTCGCGATCTGGAGATTCACCGCTATCCTTTTCTCGTCTATGCGCTGGTGCCGCTGGCGGCACTGGTGTTGCAAGCCTGGCTCCCGCGGCTGGCAGGCCGCTATGCCTGGTTCGACTTGCCCCTGGTGGTCACGGTGTACTTCGCCTTGGGTCGCCGCAGCCCCATTCAGGGCACACTCATGGGCGCGGCGATGGGCCTTTTTGAAGATGCGCTCTCCCATCACGCGATCGGCGTCAATGGTGTCGCCAAAACAATAGTCGGCTTTCTGGCCGCATCGGTGGGAACGCACATCGACGTCGAGAATCAAACTATCCGCTTGATGCTCAACTTTCTCCTTTCTCTGCTGTGCAGTGCAACTTACCTCTTCATTTACCGTTTCTTACTGGGGTTGGATCTTGATTGGAGCTGGTTTACAGAGCTCTTCAAGGCGATTGTGAACTCAATCATTGCCCTGGCCCTGTTTCCCTTACTGGATCGTCTACAAATCAAGGACTGACCGAGCGTGCTTCGGTCGTTGCGCCGCGGGCTTGGCTGTTTTTGAACGGCTGCCTGGAACAGAGTCTGTTGCAACCGATGCGCAGGGGAAGTGGAGACCACACACCTCCTATCCGCAGAATGAGACCAATCGCTCAGTAAAAGTAGCTGTATTCTAAGACGGAGAAAGATGCATTCCATCAGGGCCAATCGCGACGAAAAGCTCTCTGCCGTCAAGTTGACGGTGGTGCAGTACGGCATTCTTCTCATGATGCTGGCTCTGGCCGCTGGGCTGTGGCGGCTGCAAGTGCTGGGCGCGGAAAACTTCCGCATGCTGGCCGAGCAGAACCGCATCCGGAAGGTTCCGGTGCTCGCCGCCCGCGGCAAGCTGTTCGACCGGGAAGGCCGTCTGCTGGTGGATAGCTATCCCTCGGTCTCCTGCTTCCTTGTCCGGGAGCAGGGCCACGATGTGGACGGCGACCTTCCCCTCATTGCAAAAGGCCTGAACCTCGATCTGGAGCAGTTGCGCGCCACCCTCCGCCGATTTCGCGCCGCGCCCGGCTACCAGCCCATTCCCATTAAGCAGGAAGTCACCGCCGATGAGCAGGCGTTTATCGAGGCCCACCGCAATGAACTGCCCGAGCTGGAGACCATCGATGTGGAGCGCCGGCTCTATCCCCGCGACGGCTTTGCCGCCCACCTGGTTGGGTATGTCGGCGAGGTGAGCGAGGAGATGCTCAACGACTCGCGCTATGCGGCATACCAGCCGGGCGATGTTGTGGGCAAGGCGGGCGTCGAAGAGACATACGACGAACTGCTGCGCGGCCAGGACGGCTCCCGCGAGGTCATTGTGGACAGCCATGGCCGCGAGGTGGGCTACCTGGGCATCCAGCACGCCATCCCCGGCCAGGACCTCAAGTTGACCATCGACATCGACCTGCAGCGCACTGCGGAACTGGCTCTGGGCGACGCGAACGGCGCGGTGGTCGCCATGGATCCCCGCAATGGCGAGATCCTGGCCATGGTCTCCCACCCCAGCTACGACCCCAACGCGTTCGCCGTGCGCATCAACCGCACGGACTGGAACCAGCTCATCACCAATCCCAATCATCCGCTCATGAACAAGGCCATTCAGGACCAGCTCGCTCCGGGATCTACTTTCAAGATCATCATGTCCGCGGCCGGACTCCAGGAAGGCGTGGCTCAGGATATGCGTGTGAATTGCGTTGGCGGGGGTACGTTCTATGGCCGCTTCTTCCACTGCGACAAGCACCATGGCGTGCTGAATATAAGCCAGGCCATTCCACTGTCCTGCGACACCTTTTTCTACACGCTGGCGCAAAAGCTAGGCATCGACACCATCGCCCGGTACGCCACCGCATTGGGCCTGGGCTCGAAGACCGGCATCGACCTGCCCAACGAGATGGCGGGCATCATGCCTTCCACGCAATGGGAGATGAAGAACTACCACCAGCGGTATTACCCCGGCAACACGATTTCGGTGGGCATCGGTCAGGGCGAAACGCAGGTCACTCCTCTGCAACTGGCCCGCGCTTTGGGCGGCATAGCGTCAGACGGCCATCTGGTCAGGCCTCACGTCGTTGCACCCGATCAGCTGCCGGCTGAGTTCCACCAAGCCGTTTTGGACAGCTTTCCCGGCTCGGGAGACGTGACCGTCCCGCTCGACCCCGACACCTGGACGACGATTACCGAAGGCATGGCCGCCGCGACGACCACCGGCACGGCAGCGGCCGCTCACCTGGATGGCGTGGACTTTGCCGGCAAGACGGGAACTGCCCAGGTCGTGGGCGGCGGAGATACCCATACCAAAGGCGGCGCCAAGACGCCCAATTCATGGTTTGTGGGCATGGTTCCCCGGCGCAACCCGGAAATTGTGATTGCCGTCCTCCAGGAGCACGGCGACTGGGGCGCGAACTCGGCACGCATTGCCGCGCAGATCGTGACCACCTACGTCAACAAGAAGCGCAAGCTGGACCACAACATCCTGGACCAGGCCGGCGCGAGTAAGCCGGTCGAAGTTGGGGCCGTCTGGTCGGAGCCCAAGCCGTCTGACGGCAGGCCGGCCGGCGGCGCAGGACTGGATTTTGTCCTCCATGCCGGACACTTCACCCTCGATCCAAGGAACACAACCATTCGGGCGACCCTGGCGGCCGGACCGAAGGCCACAGCCAGCGGCCGGCTTCCACTGCCGGGTTGGCTCGCCGCTTCGCCCCTGCGTTTCAAGGAAGGGCAGCCCTGATGCGGCGCGGCATTCTGACCTTCCGGGATTTCGACTGGACGCTGCTGGGGATGGTCCTGGTGCTTTGTACGATTTCAGTTCTCGAAATCTACTCGGCCACGCTGCACACCAAGTACGCCGGCTTCCACACCAAGCAGATTTTCTGGATCGCCGGCGGCCTGGCGGCCATGTTCATCATCGCCAAGATCGACTATCACCAGTTGCTGAATTGGGTTCCATGGGCCTACGGAGTCTGCCTCCTGGCGCTTGTCGCGGTGCGCCTGGCGGGGACCAAGGTGATGGGAGCCCGGCGGTGGATCAGGGTTGGCCCAATGCACTTTCAGCCATCGGAGTGGGTCAAACTGGTCCTGATTCTGGCCGTGGCCCGGTACTTTGCCAACCTGGGAGGGCGAAACCTCACCTGGAAGGACATCGCCAAGTCCTTCGCACTGGTCGGTGTGCCGATGGTCCTTGTGCTGATCCAGCCGGATATGGGCACGATGTTGACCTATACGCCGATTCTGATCGCCGGCCTTTTTATGGGAGGCATCAATGTCCGCCAGGCATTGATTCTGTTGACATGTGGCCTGGCGCTGATCGTCGGCGTCTGGAGCAGCGGCAAAATCCTCAAGCCCTATCAGAAAGACCGTCTGACCAGCTTCATCAATCCCGACGAGGACCCCCGGGGCAAGGGCTATCATATCCGCCAATCGCTGATCGCTGTCGGTTCGGGGGGCATCTGGGGCAAGGGCGCGGAAAAAGGCACCCAGACCCAGGGCGACTTCCTGCCCATTCCCCACGCGGACTTCATCTTTGCGGCTTTTTGCGAGGAGCATGGCTTCGTCGGCGCACTGTTTGTCCTGCTGCTATACTTTCTCATATTGATGCGTTTGATTCAGAACGCTCAGACAGCCGCGGACCTGTCCGGCTCCTTGGTTATCATGGGGATAGTGGCTGTGTTGACCTTTCAGATAGCGGTCAACGTAGGCATGGTCATCGGGTTTATGCCGGTCACCGGAATTCCTTTACCGTTAATGAGTTACGGCGGATCTTCGGTACTGTTTACATTCCTGGCGCTGGGCGTTGCGATGAATGTCCGGATGCGCCGGTTCGTAAACTGACGGTTGAGGGTTTGTAAGCCCCGGACCGGGTTTCACTGGTTCACTTCTAGCGCCCCCGGAAATGTCCGGACCGCAAGAGTAAGAGTTTTAGGCATTTAGCCGGCCAGGTCCGGATGGATCTCGAGCCCGGCAGGACAAGGGTTCATGAGCACGCAGAGACGGGAAAACCGTTGGCAGCGTATAAGTTGCACGGAACGCGGGGTCACCAGTCGGCGATTTGTGCCGGAACGGGTGCAACGCGAGGAAGCATTGGGGCGCGGAGGCCGCGCTTCGATTTCGCACCAATCCCGAGCAAACGCCAACGGTGGAACGGCCCCGCCAGGAACATCGGCATGGTTGGCCACAAACTCTCTGCAATCGGATCACCGTAGAATAAGGTTCGTTCGGCAGAACATCCGCCACAGTTCGTGTTGTTTGCGGCCCTTCGGGGCCGGCTTCGGCGCGGCTCCCGGCACACCGGCGACTCACAGGTCATCCCCCCGGCCCATCCCCTCTACTTCCGGTTTCGAGCGACTCCATCCGGCCCTGCCGCAGTTCCCAGCAGGCCAACGCCGCTGGACGGAAAGGTACGATGGCAAAGGAAATATGTATCTCCAGCACGCCCCATGAGACGCGCCTTGCAATCCTTGAAGACGATCAGCTCGCCGAAATTTACTACGAACGCGAAAACGAGTACACGCTGGCAGGGTCGATTTACAACGGACGCGTCACACGTGTCCTGCCCGGCATGCAGTCCGCATTTGTCGACGTAGGTCTGGAACGCGACGCCTTCCTCTATGTAACTGACTTCATGGAGCTCGAAGACCCGGAGGAGACCGACGAACTGGAAAAGGCCGCGGTCGCAGGAGGCAGCCAGGCTCCTCGAGAGGTCAGGCATTCGAACGGTCAGGACAGGAATGGCGGCCGCCAGGAGGATCGCCCTGCTCGACCTGGCCAAAAGCCCGATCAAAAGCAGGAGCAGAAACAGGATTCCAGGCAGGATCGGCCTGCCAGGGATCGCCGTCCCCCTGCCGATGCCGCGCCTGAGGCGCAGAATCCCCCACTTGCCGCGCCTGAGTCTCTGATCATCTCCGAGCAAGCGGATGAAACCGGGGAGGATTCCGGCGCGCCCGGCACGCGGCGCTGGCGAGGGCGCCGTCGGCGCCGCGGCGGCCGTGGCCCTGGTGGTTCGCCCGAGGGTCAACCGGGAACCGAGCCCTCAAAGGGGAGCTACACCGAGACAACGGCAGGGGCTGAAGTCGCGCCGGAAATTCAAGCCGCTGCCGGCACGCCCGCCGATACCCTGGAACGTTCAGAGAGCGCCCGGTCCCAGGCTCCCACTTCATCGCCGCGGTGGGCGGCTCCACCTCCTCCCACCCCTCCTGGCTCGCCCCGCGCCGACCGCGCCCCGGTCCCATTTGTTCTGCCGGGCGAGTCGCTCTCAAAGTACGGTGGCGCGCCGGGGGAGAATGCCCCAAAACCTTCACCCGAGGCCGGAGTGCAGGCTCGTCCGTCCAGCAGTTTCAAGCCTGCAACATTGGTCGAGGCACCTCTCGGCTGGGATGGCAGTGGCCTGTTGCCCGGAGAGTCGCTTTCGAAGCATCGCGGCCGCCAGCCCGAACCGGCTTTGCAGGTCGAATCCCAGGCGAACGATGCCGCCCCGGATGAGATTGAAGAGGAAGAACTCGTCTCGGAGAGGTCGGAGCCCGGCCTGCAATCCCATGAGTTGGTGGTTCAGCTAACCCCGGAAGAACTGGTTCCCGAGTTGGAGGAAGACCACCTGATCCAGGGGGAACCACTCGAAGAAGACGAACAATTCGAGGAGTCGACCGAGTCCGCTTCAGAACCTGCCGTGGCACAAGCATCGCCGGATGATGGAGCGCCTGCCAAGTCGGAAGAATTTGAAGTCGAGCCGGTTATCGAACAGCCTTCCGCCGACGAACCCGTGGCTGATCCGGTCGTTCGCCAGGATGAGTCTGTGCCCGATCTTGGGTCGGGCAAGCCCGCGGCCGAAGAGCCCATGGCGCCCGAATCCGACGACCCCCAACCCGACCGGTCCGCCTCCCATCACATCGACCCGTCGCCCCACACCGGCTTCCGTCTCTTCGGCCTTGGCGGCAAAAAGAAGACCGAAGAGCCCGTTCCTGCTCCGCCGGCTCCTGTGCAGGCCTCTGTGGCGACCGTATCGGCCTACGCCCCCGGCAGTGGCCTGATCGAAGAAGAGGTTCTCGAAGAGGAGGAGTTCGAGGCGGTTCCGCACCATCACCACGGCAAAGCCTCCGACCACGACTTCGAAGATTTTGAAGAGGAGACGCTTCCCACCCAGATTCGCTCTGGCGAGTTGGGCGAGATGTTTCAGGAAGCCCACCTGGACCACCGCATCCAGTTGAACCTCGACGGCAAAAACGGGGAAGACGAAGGCGAGGACGCATTCGACGAAGACGAGGACGAAGAGCCTTCGACCGAGGTCCAACCCGCTCCCGGCGAAGGCCAGGCGCAGCAGCGCCGCGATCGTGGTGGCCGCGGACGCCGAGGCAGGGGACCGCAGGGTGCACAGGCAGCCCCGAGCAATCGCCGCGGCCCTTCGCGCCGCTCCATGCAGACCTCCGACCTGCCCATCATCAGCGACCTGTTGAAATCCGGCCAGGAGATTCTGGTTCAGATCGCGAAAGAGCCCATTGCCAAGAAGGGCGCTCGCATCACCAGCCACATTGCATTGCCCGGACGCTTTCTGGTCTTCATGCCCACCGTCACCCACATAGGCGTCAGCCGCAAGATCGTCTCAGACGAGGAACGCCAACGGCTCAAGCGGATCCTCATCAGCGAGCGCGGCGAGGCCTCGGGCGGCTTCATCGTACGCACGGCGGCCGAGGGCGCGTCGGAGGAAGATCTGCGTGCCGACCTTCGCTTCCTTCTCCACCTGTGGGACGAGATCAAGCAGCGCTCCGAGAGTTCGAATTCGCCCGCGCTCATCTATCACGATTTGTCGCTCATCGAGCGCATTCTTCGCGACCAGGTGAGCGCCAACTTCTCCAACATCTGGGTCGACTCCGAAGCTGACTATGAACGAATCGTCCGCTTCCTCAACCGCTTCTCGCCGTCGCTGGTTCGTCGCGTCAAGCTCTACACCAAAGAGCTTCCTCTCTTTGAGCACTTCGGCATCCAGGACGAAATCTCCAAGGCCCTGCGTTCCAAGGTCTGGCTCAAGAGCGGCGGCTCCATCGTCATCAACCAGACTGAAGCCCTTGTCGCCATCGACATCAACACCGGCAAGTACGTAGGCAAGTCGGCGCGCCTTGAGGACACCATCCTGAAAACCAACCTCGACGCGGTCCCTGAGATCGTGCGCCAGATTCGCCTTCGCGATTTGGGCGGCATCATCGTCATCGACTTTATCGACATGGACGAGCGCAAGAACCGATTCAAGGTCATGGCCGCCTTGGAAGAAGCCCTCAAGAGTGACCGCGCTCCCACCAAGGTTCTCCAGTTCAACGACTTTGGCCTGGTTGCGATCACCCGCAAGCGCGTCAAGCAGTCTCTGGAGCGTACCCTCAGCGTCCCCTGCCCCACCTGCCAGGCCACCGGCATGGTCAAAAGCCCCACCACGGTCTGCAACGAGATCTATACCGAGTTGCGCAAGATGCGGAAGCACTTCGAGGGCGCCGATGTTCTGTTGCGCGTGAATCCGGAAACCGTCAAGGTGCTCAAGGCCAACAATGCAAGCTGGCTTACCGAATTCGAGGAGCTGGTCGGCAAGAACATCCTCGTCAAGAGCGACGCCACCGTGCACCCCGAGCAGTTCGACATCCAGGGCTAAGCGCGCAAGCCATCAACAACGACCGAGGCCGGAGCATCGCTCCGGCCTCGGTCGCTTCTGCGCACTTAAACGCACCCCGATTCACCGGATCACATGAATCGGCACGCCTTCAGATCCCGCCAGGCCTGTTCGGTCGTATACACCGGAGCCTTCAGCGCAATCGCCAGCGCCAGGCACGAGCGGTCCCCCAGCGACAGTCCAATAACTGCGGCCGGGGATTGGGCTTGGCAAGATATGATGCCTTATGCGTCTTCGACACGTGAGCGGCTGTTTCTTGACGGTTATGTTCGTATTCGCCGCGGGTTCGTTGCGGCCTGAGAACACGGATACGGCTGCACCCCCAGCATCGATCTCCATACCCTCGGCAATGACCGCCGTCCAGATTGTCGACCAGATGCAGAGCCATAACCAGGCCAGGACCCTGGGACTGAAGAGGTACAAAGCGCTGCGCCACTACCAGGTGGAATACCGGGGCTTTGCGGCGACGATTGCGGGGAAGATGGACGTCGAGGTGAACTACGACGCCGCCACTGGGAAGACCTTTCGCATCGTGTCGCAGAGCGGATCGAAGTTCCTTTGTGACAAGGTGCTGAAACGGGCGGTGGATAGCGAATCGGAAGCCTCGCGGGACAAAGGGTCGACGGCGCTCACGCCTACCAACTACAGCTTTCACCTGGCGGGGAACGAGAGCCTGGCCGGGCGGCCGGCTTACATTCTGGATCTGGAACCGCTCACAGCCAGCAAGTTTCTCTACCGCGGGAAGATCTGGGTGGATGCGGCGGATTTTGCGGTGGCCAAGATTGAGGCAGAGCCCGCCAAGAGTCCGTCGTTCTGGATTTCGCGAACTCTGATCCGGCACACCAATGCGAAGACGGGCGATTTCTGGCTACCGGAACAGAACAGGAGCGAAACCAAGGTGCGGATCGGAGGCACGGCGGTGCTGACGATTGATTACGGGACTTACCAGATTCAACCGGAAGTCTCGAAGCTGGAAGCGGTCTCCCGAAGCCGGCCGGGGCTAGGGGAGTAGCTTCCGAACCGTGAAAAGGCTCGTCCTGCGGATGAGTTTTTTTGCCCTGGATCGCAGATTGGGACGTGCCTGGATGTGCGCGGAGTTGAGGGAGATGTGCTGCAGCCTGCAGGCGGTCCGGTAGTGCTCAACAAGCTGCAGGGTTGCGGTCTTCCAGCCATACAGGGAAGCCTGATTTCGGGCGGCGAGTCCGATTGCTTGTCTAATCGCGGGTGAGAGCAGCAGTTGCTGGATTGCTGCAATGGCCTGGCTTTCGTCGTCGAAGAGATAGCCGCTTGCGCCGTCTTCAATGAGCTCAGGGATACCGCCGTCGCGGGCCGCCACTACCGGAAGCCCGGAGGACATTGCTTCAAGAATCACCAGGCCAAGCGTCTCCGTTCGGGAAGGCATGACGAAGATGTCGCTTGAAGCATAAGCGCCGGCCAGTTCTTCCCCGTGCAGGAAACCGGCCATGAAGACAGGAAGTCCGGCGAAGTGGTGTTGGAGAGCCTTGTGATGGGGGCCGTCGCCAACCAGAGCGAGCCGGACTTGGGGCAAGGCTTGCAGGATCGGCTTGAGCCTTTCGATCTCCTTTTCGGCGGAGAGGCGGCCTACATAGAGGAGCAGCGGGTCCTCGGGATGGCCTTCGGTAAGGCGGGCGCGCATCTCGGGCGAACGGCGTCCGGGCTGGAATCGATCGCCATCCACGCCGCCGGGCCAGAGGGCGAGACGGCCAATGCCATGCTGCTCCAGTTGCTCGACCATGGCGACCGAAGTGCAGAGATTCAGGGTTGCGCGGCAGTGGCGCTGGCGGAGGATCGGCCAGATCCAGGGTTCCATGAATCCCATTCCATAGTAATGAAGGTACTTGGGCAGATCGGTGTGGTAAGAGACGACCAGAGGTAGTTGGAGGGCGCCGCCGTTTTTTCCGCCACCGTAATAAAGGCCGGCTATCCCCAGCAAGGCTGGGTCAGCCACATGGATGAGGTCGGGCTGGAACTCAGTTATGGCGCGCCGCATCGAGGCTCGGGGCAGCGAGAGGTGGAGCTCGGGATAGAAGAAGAGCGAGTGGCCCTTGCTGCCGACGATGCGCGATCCCTCAAATCGGTCGAATCCGCCATCCGGTGCGAAGATGAGCACTTTGTGACCGAGGCACTCCAGTTGCTTGACGGTCTGGCAGAGCGTGGTGACAATGCCGTCCACTTTTGGGATGAAGGTCTCAGTGAAGAGTGCAATTCGCATGTGTGGTGCCGGGGCTCTTTTAATTGGAATGCAACAAAGACTATCACGGCAACCTCAGATTTGGCGCTGAAAATCAGGATGGAAAGCATTCGCCCGGCGCCGGTTGGCCACCAGCCGTTGCAAAAGCCTCAAAGGCTCGCCAGGTTCCTGGTTTGGGTCCAGGCGCGGAGCTTGCTGTGATACCGTTGCAATACGGCGTCCCTGAGCCGGGCCGGCATTTGCGGGCCTGTGTTGAAGGCCTGCGAATTGGCTGGAATCGGAGACGTCGGACGAATATCAGAATGTCCCAGCAGCCGGAATTGACGTCGCCTTCCCTTGCCCCGAACCCGGCTCCTATCGTTGGGTCCGCGCCTGAGACTGCGCCTGCGGCCTCGCCTTCGTCCTCGGCCGTCAATCCCGTCCCGCAGCGGATTCCGCGCTGGCTGGAGCGCGCTGAGCTGTTTTTGCGGGTGCTGCTGCGGATGTACATCGGGCTAGCCGTCTGCTATGCACCTTGGTCGCACATCTTCTGGGATCAAAATCCGCTTTTTGTCCAGTTCCCTACGCTTTCGATCTTTGCCGCAAACGGCGCGGTGCGAGGGGTCGTCTCGGGGCTGGGGCTTTTGAATTTGTGGATTGCCTTTCACGACGCCATTCACCATCGGGACAGATGAGCCATGAACGACGAGAGACAGGGGTCACAGACCGGGGGCCAGGGGTCAGGCAACGAGGATCAGGCGTCGGCGCAGCCTTCGCCGATGCAGGCTGCGGTCCCTGCCGAGTTCCTCGTTTCGAATTCAAGCCCGGCTCCGGCCGCGTCGTCTGCGGTAATTCCTCCCAATGGAGGGCCTGCTCCGCTGGTGCGGGCTCATTTGGCTTATGAGAATCCTGGCTTTTTGAATAGCGCCGATGGCCGCTTGATTCGGATTCTGGCAGAGTATTGCGAGCCGTTGGCGCGTTTCCGGCGGGAACAGATTCAGGACACGGTGGTGTTCTTTGGCTCGGCGCGTTTTCGTGGGCGGGAAGAGGCCGACCGTGCCCTCGAATTGCTTGAGAACACCGGTTCCAGCCGCTTGGCTCCAAGCCACGAGCAACCGGCAAGCGCTCCCGAGATCGCCGCGGGCAAGGCATCGGAATTGCAGCTGAAGCGCGCCGTCGCGGCTGTGGAAATGGCTCGCTACTATGAGGATGCGCGGCGGCTGGCCTGGATGCTGACGAATTGGGCCAAGGCAATTCCCTCGCGCCGGCACCGCTTTGTGGTCACCTCCGGCGGCGGACCGGGCATCATGGAAGCGGCCAACCGTGGAGCCTCCGAGGCGGGGGGAAAGACCATCGGACTGAATATACGGCTTCCTTTCGAACAGGCGCCCAACCCCTATATCACCCCCGCTCTCAACTTCGAGTTCCACTACTTTTTCATGCGCAAGCTCTGGTTTGCCTACCTGTCGAAGGCCTTGGTCATCTTTCCCGGCGGCTTCGGTACCCTGGATGAAATGTTCGAGATCCTGACCCTGGCCCAGACCCAGAAACTGGCAAAAAAGATAACGGTTGTGGTCTACGGTTTAGAGTATTGGAAGAAGGTGTTCAACCTGGACGTTCTGGTGGACACGGGGGCCATCTCGCCCAAAGACATTGAGTTGTTCCAGTTTGCCGATACGCCGGAGCAGGCCTTCGAGATTCTGCGCCGAGGGCTCACAGAGAACTACCTGGCGGTCGAGGCGGCCTCGGGCAAGCTGTCCGAAACCCAGCGGACCCCCCCTGGCGAGGATTTGATGCCGGGCTGGGCCGTGGAGGATTTTCTGGGCCCTGATCTCGCCAAGACAAGCAAATGAGGCGTGGATCCGCGCATGGTTTTTCGGGATTCTCGGAATCGCAGGGGGAATAGCCTTTATTTTTCCGTGCTTTCCAGTTACTCTGTTGATTCCTTTGTATATTGAACCGGCGTTCGCACCATCTTAACCCTCCGTTTATGGTCTTGCCCCGATACTAGAACAGTAATCCGGTACGCTCGCGGAGAAGGAGCAGGAATGGCCAGCTCGACCATCTCGTACTTGTGGCGCGATAAAGACGCGTCCAAGGGGTTCCGTTCGGGTGTCTCTTTGCATAGTCACACGAATCAGTCGAAGGAGACACTGGATTTCCTGGCGAACTTCGGTAACCAGTACCCGGTGATGCGCCCCTTGCTGTCGCGGTTGGAGCGGCGGTCGGAGGCGAATCATGGAACGCGGGTGAATTATGCGGCTAGTTACTGGACGCCGCCGATGACCCCGAAGCTGGCCTTTGACCTGGAAAGCCGGCAGATCGAGCAACTCGATGTGGCGCCCATGGTCTCCATCTCCGACCACGACAACATCAATGCGCCCATGCTCCTGAGAACCGTGCCCAGCGCGCGGCAAATCCCCGTTTCAGTGGAGTGGACCGCTCCTTACGGGTCGCAGTCTTTCCATCTGGGCATCCACAACCTGCCCAGCGCCAGGGCTACGGAATGGATGCAGACGTTCCAGAGTTACACCGCCAATCCCTCTGACGCGCGGCTGACCGAAATCCTCATTGCGCTGAACGAGGAACCCAACGTTCTGGTGATCTTCAACCACCCGCTCTGGGATCTGTATCTGATCGGTGCGGAGAAGCACGGCTTCCTGGTAAACGAGTTCCTGCAGAAGAACGGCAACTATATGCATGCGCTGGAGCTGAACGGTCTGCGCAACTGGGATGAGAACCGAGGGGTCCGCCGGCTGGCCGAGAAGTGGAACATGATGCTGATCTCCGGCGGCGACCGCCACGGCGTGGAGCCGAACGCCAATCTCAATCTGACCAACGCAGGGAGCTTCACCGAGTTTGTCCACGAGATTCGCCGGGAGAAGAGGACTAACGTACTCTTCATGCCCCAATACGCCGAGCCGTGGAAGCATCGCATTCTCCAATCGGCCATCGACGCAGTCCGCGACTATCCCGAGTTCCCCCAGGGTTCGCGCCACTGGGACGACCGCGTCTATCATCCCGACGCCAACGGCGTGGTTCGGCCGCTCAGCGAATTGTGGCCCGACGGGACGGCGCCCTGGATCATGACCTGGGGTATTGCCCTGGTAAGGCTCATGGGCAGAGGCCCGGTCTCCGGCGGCCTCCGCATCGCCTGGAGCGAGTCGCACCAGTTGCGGCTGGCCCTCGGCGAACACGACGGCTAAAGGCAATAACAGGCGGGGATATGGACTCCCGGCCTGCCGGGAGTCCGAGCAAGCTTATGACATCGACCATGCCGCGCGTGGCATACTTCCCCGATTCCTTTCATGAGGTCAACGGGGTTGCCCACACCAG
>Ga0181531_10001360_pt1 | contig 15502 bp, 11 predicted proteins | sample PEATcosm2014_Bin_38_FD_119743 | JGI IMG/M metagenome (GOLD analysis project Ga0181531, IMG submission 119743) | Peatland microbial communities from MTU Mesocosm Facility, Houghton, MI, USA - PEATcosm2014_Bin11_10_metaG | ecosystem: Environmental > Terrestrial > Soil > Wetlands > Peat | place... | reverse complement strand
GCGCTCTGGCCCAGGCGAACAGCACGCAGCAGATGGTGACCAGGCTGCTTCAGTAAGTTAAGAAAGTACGAAATCCTGACTCAGACCGGCATCAGCGCTCTGGCCCAGGCGAACAGCACGCAGTGGATGGTAACCAGGCTGCTTCAGTAAGTTAAGAAAGTTTCACAGGCGGGGGGCTTCCCTTCTCCGGCGAGATAACCGCTCGCGGAGATGGGCAAAGCCCCCCGATTTTTTCCTGGGCTTTTTTTAGAGCGCGGGGCGGTGTACGGCCGGTGGATTGCATGCAGCGTATGTCGGGTAATGGAATGCCCGGAAAGCGACGATAACACCACTATGGGAAGCGTCGGCATCTCGTTCGGATCACCCACCAGCGGGCAGGGGTTCGACGTATCGACCACAGTGAGCGCGATTGTGGCGAATCTGCAGGCGGTGGAGACGCCGTGGAAGAACCAGCTGACCACGCTCCAGTCCGAGGATACGGCGCTGACGAGTATCGGGACGGATCTCGGCTCGCTCTCGACGGCGCTGAATGCGCTGACCGATTTCAACGGGGTATTTTCCGAGAAGGAAGGATCGAGTTCGGACACCTCGGTGGTTTCGCTGACGAGCGCGACGCCGGCGGCGGTGGCCGGCAGCCACACCATCGAGGTGGGGCAGCTGGCGCAGTCGTTTTCCTATGCCAGCGGAGATCTGGGCGCGAACGACATACTGAGCGGGAGCCTGACGATCGGCGGGCAGACGATCGCCATTTCGGACGGGACGGCGACGGATGGGAGCGGCAACAGGATTCCGGCCAACAACACGCCGGGGACGCTGGCCTCGTATATCAACGACGGCGATTATGGGGTCGAGGCCAATGTGGTCACCGACTCTTCCGGATCGCGGCTCTCGCTGGTGAGCGATACCAGCGGCGCGGACGGCGCCGTGACCATCGATTCGAGCGGACTGGGCGATGCGACGGCGAAGGCGGCGGTGGGCATCACCCAGGCGCAGCAGGGGCAGGATGCGCAGTTTTCGGTCGATAACATATCGATGACCAGCTCCTCGAACACGGTGACGGCGGCGATTCCGGGGGTGACGATGCAGCTGCTGGACGTGGCGCCGGATACGCCGGTGCAGGTGGAGATCACGAACAACAACAGCGACGTGGAATCGGCAGTGACCACGTTCGTGAACGCCTACAACGCCGTCATCAAAGACCTGAACACGCAGGAAGGGGATACGCCGTCGGGAACGGCGGAGCCGCTATACGGCAATTCCGCGGTCGCCCTCCTGCAGCAGCAGCTGCAGGGGCTGGCCACTTTCACGCAGTCGTCGGGAGCCATCAGGTCGCTGTCCGATCTGGGAATCACGGAGAGCACGAATCACGACGGAACGCTCACGCTCGATACGACCGCGCTGGACAGCGCACTGAACAGCAATTATCAGGATGCGACGAACTTCTTCCAGGCGAGCAGCAGCTATACGTCGTTTGGGGCAAACATGACGACGACATTGAATGGTCTCGGCAACAGCGCGCCGAATGGAGCGATTTATCTGGCGCTCCAGCAGGATTCTTCGCAGGAGTCCGATCTGAATAAGAACATCACGAGCGAGAACAGCGCTATCGGCACGCAGCAGTCGCAACTGACCACGGAACTGAACGAGGCAAACTACACGCTCCAGGAGATACCGGAGGAGCTGCAATCGGTGAACGAGCTGTACAGCGCGATCACCGGATACAACGAGAACCCGGGCGGGTAACGGGGAAATTGGGGAGGAGCATGAATTACCAGCAGCAGGCAGTCGCCGGCATGAATCCGGTGGAACTGATTGTCGCTCTCTACGACGGGATGGTGCGCTTTCTGTATCGGGCGATCGCGGCGACGGAGCAGCGCAATATGCGCGATCGCCGGATCGCGGTAGGGCGTGTGCTGGACATCCTGATGCACCTGCAGTCGCGGCTGCGCATGGATGTGGGAGGAAATTCGGCAAAAGCGCTGGCGGAGTTTTACGCGGCGATTTTTGCTTTGTGCCTGGAAGGGTCGAGGCTGGAGTCCGCGGACCGGTTCAGGGAAGCGATCGGGTGCGTTCGCGATGTGCGGGAGGCCTGGAGTGTCGCGGCGCACGATCCCGAGGTTCTGCGCACGCTGGGCGATGCCGATGGGCCGCCGGCCCAGATGATGATGCCGTCGGGGGCCCGGGGGGCGGAGCCGGAGATGGAGGCGGTTCATTCCAGCTGGAGCGCGTAGGAAAGGGAGGCTCAACCGGTGACGGCCAGCTCTTCCTCGAGCAGCTGTTTATGGAAGAGACCGGCGTAATAGCCGTCGCGGTCCAGTAGTTCTTCGTGGGTGCCAAGCTCGACGATGCGGCCTCGCACCAGGACGGCGATGCGGTCGGCATGGCGGACGGTCGAAATGCGGTGGGAGATGAGGATTGTGGTGCGGCCGGTCATGACGGCGCGGAGACCCTCGAGGATGCGTTCTTCGGTGTAGGTGTCGACGCTGGCCAGGGCGTCGTCGAGGATGAGGATGCGCGGATTGCGCAAAATGGCGCGAGCCAATGCGGTGCGCTGCTTTTGGCCGCCGGAAAGAGTGAGACCCCGTTCGCCGATCGTGGTCTCGAGGCCGTTGGGGAACAGATCGAACTCTTCGCGGATGTGCGCGACCTCCGCGGCGCGGGCGACATCGGATGGAGCAGCACCCTGGACGCCGAAGGCTATATTTTCGCGGAGGGTGGTGCTGAAGAGGAACGTCTCCTGGGGCACGACACCGACCGCGGCTCTGAGAGTGTCGAGCGAATAATCGCGCACGGAGTGTCCATCGATCAGCACGCTGCCCGGAGGAGCATCATAAAGACGTGGAACGAGGCTGACCAGCGTGGATTTGCCGGAGCCTGTGGGCCCGACGAGGGCAAGACTGCTGCCGGCTGGGATCCGAAGCGAGATACCGTGGAGAACTTCGAGCGGGTTGCCGTTTCCCCCCGGATAGGCAAAATGCAGGTTCCGGAATTCGACCTCGCCGCGAATGTCTGCTGCCGGCGCGGTAACGACCGCATCGCGATCGTCGATGCTGGGCCTGGCGATGAGCAGCTCATGGATACGGACGACAGAGGCGGTGCCGCGCTCGAAGAGATTGACAACGTAGCCGAGCGCGATGATGGGCCACATGAGCATGTACATGTAGGTGGTGAAGGTGACGAACTTGTCGATGTCGATACGATGGGAGAGCACTTCATGGCCGCCCACCAGCAGGGAGATGACCATGGCGAGGCCGAGCATGAATTCGAGGGTGGGCCAGAGCATGCCCATCAGCCGGACGAGGCCTAAGGCGCGCCGGATGTACTCGCGGTTGGAACGCTCGAAAGCTCTGACCTGTGCTTCTTCCTGGGCAAAAGCGCGCACCAGGCGTGCGCCGGAGAAGTTTTCCTGGGCCTGCGCGGAAATGTCGGAGAACATGGCCTGAATGCGCTCGAAACGCTCGTGAATCCTGCGGCCCATGAACTGGATGAAGATGCTGGCCAGGGGCATGGGGGCGAGCGCCATGAGGGTAAGTAAAGGGCTGATGCGCAGGAGGAAGTAGAGGGCGCCGGCAAAGAACAGCACGGTATTGGCGGTGTACATGATGGCGGGGCCAAGCAGCATGCGCACCGCATTCAGATCGTTGGTCATGCGGGCCATGATGTCGCCGGTGCGATGTTCCTGGTAATACGAGGCGGATTGTTTTTCGAGTTGGCGGAAGAGATCGTTGCGCAGGTCGAATTCGATGTCGCGGGAGATGCCGATGATGATCCAGCGCATGTAGAAGAGCAGGACGCCGTGGGCGATCGTGACTCCCATGATCAGGCCGGCATAGCCAAAGATCTTATGCCACGTGACCCCCTGGCTGAGATCGCCGGCAGCCGCGCCGATCACGCGCGGGAACTGCACCCAGATGGCGTTGGCGAGGACGGTCCAGACGCAGCCCCAGAGGTAGCCGCGCCAGTAGCGGCGCATGTAAGGGAGCAACGGTTTGAGCCTGGCAAACATTTGGGTTTATGTAGGCGTGCGCAGCAGGAGGTACGCTCCGGCTAGTCCGAAGAGGAAGTCGGGTGACCAGGCGGCGAGAAAGGCGGGAAGCCAGCTGACGTCGCCCATGGCCTCAAAGAATCCGGAGACGACGAAGTAAGTAATGGCGACGCCGATGGCAACCCCAATGCTGGACAGCGAGCCGCGTTTGCCCATGGAGAGCGCAAAGGGAATGGCCAGCACCGCCATCACCAGGGTGATGAGGGGATAGGCGATTTTGTGATTGAGCTGCACGCGCAGGGGAACAGTGTTGAATCCGCTTTGGCGCAGGTCGTGGATATAGCCGGCGAGTTCGCCGAAGTTCATCTCCGAAGACTGTCGTACTTCCTTTTTGAAATACGGTGGCTGCTCGGAGATCTCGGGGAAGGTACTCACAGGAAAAGCCGCATAGGTACTGGCGCCAGGGCCGTCGAAGGTTCGCACCCAGCCGTCTTCGAAGACCCATGTGCCGAGGCTGGGTTCCCAGTGAGCCGTGGAGGCGAAGATTCTTTTGGCGATGGTGAAGGAACTGGTATCGAACTCGAAGATGGAGACATTGCCGAAAGTATCGATGTCGGGATCGAAGTACTCGTAATAAAAAATGCGGTTGGGCTGGCCGGGCCGTTGCTGGCCGAAGATCCATTTGCGGCCGGGATGCTCGAAGGTCTCCGCGGGCTTGCCCTTGATGACGTTGCGCAACGCTTCCTGCCTGCGATTGGCGTGCGGAAGATAGAGCTCGTCGAACATGAAAAGCGAGACGGAAAGCACGGCGGCGATGGCGACCACAGGCACGGTAATGCGGTAGAGGCTGATGCCCGTTGCCTTCATAGCGGTGAGCTCGCTGTTACGGTTCATGATGCCGAAGACCACCAGCACGCCGATGAGGACGCTGAGGGGGGTGATGAGGTAGATCATGCTGGGGGTGAGATTGACGAGGTATTCGCCGACCGTGACCAGCGGGGTCCTGTTCCTGATGATGTCGCTGAGCAGCTCGAAAAAGGTGAAGATCAGCATGAGCATGACAAAAGTAACGAGCACCATTACAAATGTCTGGAGAAACTCACGCAGCACGTACTCATCGAGGATGAGGGGGAATCGGCCGCGGGTGGCGCGCTTGCGTGCGGGAAGGCGGATCGCCCCGGCCGATGCGCCGGATTCTTCCGCGCGGAGCCGAAACCAGTTGCCGAGGGAAGTCAGCGCGGAAAGGGCCGCGCCCCCGGTGGCCATCTGCCGCAGCAGCACAAGGCCGCAGAGGGCGAAGAGGAGGTTAGCCTGCCAGACCCCGAGAAATGCGGGAATCTTGTGTTGCCGCGCGAGGGCAGTGCCGGTGGACGAGAGGAAATAGTAGATGAAGACGAGGGCTATGGTCAGCACGAAGCCGGCGCCCTTGCCGCCGCGGCGCGATGAAATGCCGAGTGGAACACCGACCAGCATGAGCACCAGACAGGCGGCGGGGTAGGCGAGCCGCTTCTCGAACTCGATTTCGCAGGCCTGGCCATTGCGGCCGCGGGCGCGAGCGAGCAGCTCGCGGTTGCCCATAGCGAGGATGGGCGTATCGCTTCGGCCCAGGCGCAGGTCTTCCTGGGAGCCGGCCTCGAGCGGCAGGTCTGTCTGTGAAAACGTGGTAACGGTGTCCTGGTCGGGTTTGTCGGGGACGGTTCCGATTTCCGTGCCGTCGCGCAGCCGCATGGTGATGGTTTGATTGGCACCGTTGACGACGGTGGCGCGATCGGCGGTCGTGATCTTCGGCGCGTTGGGATCGGTCACGTCGGCGAGGAAGATGCCGCGCCAGTTGGCCGCGCCGGAGCCGGCGCGCACATCCTGGACGTAGAGCACGTAATCCCTGAAATCCTCATAGAAGACGCGCGGCTGGACTTCATAGGAAGCCTGGGCATTGGCGAGAGAATCTTCAAGGTGACGCATGGAGGCAGCCGACCAGGGAGCCAGGATCATGGTGTTGAACATGCCGATGACCCATCCGGCGACGGCAACCCCGCTGACGACGCGGACGAAGCTCCACACGCCGATGCCGGCGGCGCGCATGGCAGTGATTTCGCTGTCGGAGGCGAGGCGGCTGAGTCCCAGCAAAATGCCGACCAATACGGCCATCGGGATCGTGACCGTGAACATATCGGGGAGGGTGAAGAGGACGATCTCGAGGATGGAACCCAGCGAGGCGCTGTTGCGGACGATCATCTCCAGCAGATGGGGCAGGTAGCGGATGAAGAGAACGAAGGTGAAGATCGCGCCCCCGATGGCCGCGTGGGACAGGACTTCCTTCAGGATGTATCGGTTGAGGATCCGCACAGTTAAGCTTCCGCTTTCAGTTTACCGTGGAGTAAAGCGGCGCAGGCGGAGACTGTTGGAGAGCACGCTGACAGAGCTGAGCGCCATAGCGGCGCTGGCGATGGCCGGGCTGAGCAGAATGCCGAAGCGCGGATAGAGAACGCCGGCGGCGATGGGGATGCCGAGCAGGTTGTAGCCGAAGGCCCAAACGAGGTTCTGCCGCATCACGCGGAGCGCACGGCGGGCGAGCAGAATGGCATCGAGAATCTGGCGGGGCTCGCCGTGCAGCAGAATGGCGTCGCCTGCTTCGCGGGCCAGATCTGAGCCGGTGCCCATGGCAAGGCCTGCATCGGCCTGGGAGATGGCGGCCGCGTCGTTGATGCCATCGCCTGCCATGCCTACGCGGTGACCCTGTTGCTGCAGCTCGCGAATTTTGTCGAGCTTCTGATTGGGGAGCAGGCCGGCCCAGACCTGGTCAATGCCGGCGGCCTGCGCGATGGCCTCGGCCGTGGCTGGGGTGTCGCCGGTGAGCATGGCGGTTCTAATGCCGAGGCGCCGGAGCCCTGCGATGGTCTGCGCCGCAGATTTGCGCAGGGTGTCGCGGGCTTCGATCACTCCGAGGAGAGCACCATTCTGCGCGAGGTACATGCGGGTGGTTCCGGATTCGGCTGTGGGGTCTTCGGGAATCGCCACGCCGATTTCGTGCATGAGCGCCGCGTTGCCGGCTGCAACGCTCCTGCCGTTCACAAGGCCGCGAATGCCCTTACCGGGGACGGCTTGAACCTCTTCGGCGGAGGCCGCGCCGATGCCGCGGTTGTCCGCGGCGCTGAGAATCGCGCGGGCGAGCGGATGCTCGGATCGCCGCTCCAGCGCTGCGGCCAGGGACAGAACTTCGCTTTCAGTGGATCCCGAGGCGGCGTGGATGGCGGTCACTTCGGGCTGGCCTTCGGTCAGCGTGCCGGTTTTGTCGAGCACGAGCATGTCGATACGCGCGAGGCGCTCGAGGCTTTCGCCGCCTTTGAAGAGTATGCCGAGCTGTGCGCCGCGTCCGACAGCGACGGTGAGCGCGGCGGGGACGGCAAGGCCCATGGCGCAGGGACAGGCGATGACCAAAACCGCGACAGCTACGGCAAAGGCGCGTCCCGAGCCACCGCCCGCGAATATCCAGACGAGAAACGTGATGAGCGCCAGTGCCAGAACCACAGGAACGAAGACCGCGCTGACGCGGTCGGCCAGCTGCTGCATGGGAGCGCGCGAGGATTGCGCTTCTTCGACCAGGCGCATCATCTGTCCCAGCACAGAGTCCGTGCCGATGGAGGTCGCGCGGTATTCGAGTGCCCCATCGAAATTCAGCGAGCCTCCTATGACGCGGTCGCCGGGCTTTCTTGCCACGGGGAGCGATTCACCGGTGATCAATGACTCGTCGATGGATGTAATACCGGCAAGGACGACGCCATCAACCGGAACGCGCTCGCCGGGGCGGAGCACAACGATGTCTCCGGCGACGACCTGGGCGAGGGGGACATCGATTTCGCGCCCGTCACGTAATAATCGCGCCGATTGCGGCTGGAGCTTCATGAATTCGTGCAGGGCGTCGAGGGTGCGGCGTTTGGCACGCGCATCGAGCCAGCGGCCGATCAGAAGAAAGCCGAGGATCAGCAGGACGGCGTCGTAATAGACGTCGGGGTGCAGTCCGTGGCGGCGGAAGACGCCCGGCATGGTTGTGGCCGCAATTGAATAAGCGAGCGCCGCGCCCGTCCCCAGCGCGACCAGGGTGTTCATGTTGGTGCTGCGGTGAATTGCGGCGGACCATGCCTGGCGATAGATGATGCCGCCGCCCCAGTACATGCCCGCCACAGTGATGGCGAGCATCGCATACTGCAGCGTGCGCGGCGAAACTCCAAAGAGCACAGGAGCGGCAGGGGCAAGCCAATGCTGCGCGTTCATGAGCAAAAGGACGAGACCGCCTCCAGCCAGGGTGAACAGGGCCCTGGCGCGCAGCCGTCCTTCGTCGCCGGCGGTCTGATCGGCTGCCGTATCACCAGGTGGGGTTGAATCCAACGGGAGCGCGGCATCGTAACCGGCTTCGCGCACGGAAGCGATCAGGTCTGCCGGCGTCGAGAAGGCTGGATCAAAGCTAACGCGGGCCGAATTAGTGAGGAGATTGACCGAGGCTTCGCGGACTCCGGCAGTGGATCGCAGTGCTTGTTCGACGTGAATCTGGCAAGCCGCGCAGGTCATGCCGGTCACGGGGAGAGTGACAGTGCGGAGTTCATTCTTCGAAGAGTCTGCCGGTTTCCCGGTCTTCTCTATCTCAATCGCAGGCATCCTGCTCCACTTTCAACCGACCTTCGTTAATAATCGACCTTCCTTCGACAAGGGCCGGATACCCGGCCTTTTCGACGGCGTTCACGAGCGCGCTTTCGCGCACCATGCCGGCCGCCTGCACGCGGGCAGCGCCAATGCGGACTTCCCCGACCTTGACTCCGTCCAGCTTCTGAAGCGCCTGGGTTACACGGCGCACACACGCCCCGCAGTGCATGTTTTCGATGCGAAGCGTCACTTCCCGCATAATTGTTCCCCCCTCTTACCAGATGCCGCAACCACGCCGGGGACTCAATGGCCCGCTACTCGGGGTTCGGCATAAAGCGATAGCCGACGCCGCGCACGGTCTGCAGATACTTTGGGGATGCGGGGTCCTCCTCGAGGTACCGCCGCAGCCGAACGATGAAATTGTCGATGGCGCGCGTGTCGGTGTCTTCACGGACGTGCCACACCTGCTCGAGGAGCTCTTTGCGGGAGACAATCCGCTCCCGGTTGCGCGTAAGGAAACGGAGGAGATCGGCTTCCATGAGGGTAAGGCGAATGGTGCGTTCGGGAGTGTGCAGTTCCAGCGCGTCGAAGTCGATACGGTGCCCGGCAAATGAATAAGCGGGGAGATCCCCGGTTGCGGCTTCAGTTTTACTCGTCTCGCGGGGCCAACTCATGCGCCGCAGGAGCGCGTTGAGGCGAGCCAGAAGGACGGAAAGGTCGAAAGGTTTGGGCAGATAATCATCGGCGCCGGCAGCGAAACCCCCGACGACATCATCCGGCCGGGCGCGCGCGGTCAGCATCAGCACGGGGACGTAATTCCCGGCGGCGCGGAGAGCAGCGGCGACTTCAAAACCGTTTTTGCCCGGGAGCATCACATCCAGAACCACCGCGTCGAAAGGCTCGCGCCGCAAAGTCTCAAGGGCGGTCTCGCCATCGCCTGCCACACTGACCAGATGGCCCTCGGCTTTGAGGTTAAAGAGCAGTCCCTGCGCGAGGTTGCTTTCATCTTCGACGATTAAAATGCGCGCCACGTTTCACTCCTTTTCGGCGACGGGGGTCAAAATGCGGGGAAGCTGCAGACTGACGGTTGCTCCATGGCCTTCGCCGGCGCTCTGGGCGGTGGCGTCGCCACCATGCTGCCGCGCGATCGTACGCACCAGGTAGAGTCCAAGGCCAGTGCCTTTGGTGCGGAGAACGTTGCGATTAGGAACGCGATAGAAGCGGCGAAAGATTCTCTTGAGATGCGGGGCGGGGATGCCGATGCCCTGATCGGTGACGCTGACGCGCACCCATGCGTCGTGTTCCACGCTGAGAGCCACGCCGACCTGAACGCCGTTCAGCGAATACTTGACCGCGTTGCCGAGTACGTTCAGCAACGCGGTCTGCAATTCTTCGGGGTCGCCGCGCACCAGCATGGGAAGAGAGCTTGGCTTGACGGTCAGGGCGATCGCTTTTTCCTCGAGGCCATGGCCCGCCAACGTATCGCGGATGCAATCGGCCACCAGTTCGCGCATGTCGACGGCAACACGCACGCTGGAACGCGCGCGCTGGCCGACTTCACCGGCCTTGAGAACCTGCTCGACGGTAGCGAGGAGACGATCGCTGTCGGCAAGCATGCGCGTGTAGAACTCGTTGCGTTGCGCGTCGTCGAGCTGCCGAAACTGCAGCGTCTCAAGGTAGAGGTGGATCGAAGCGATGGGCGTCTTCAGCTCGTGGGTTACGGCGCTGAGGAAGGCGTCGTGACGCTCGTTGCGGCGCACCTCGCGCACCAGGAAGATGGTATTGAGGGCGACGCCGACGATGAGCAGCGCGAAGAAGGGGATGCCCAGCGCCATGGGGACGATGCGGCGCCAGTTGAGCACAATCCAGCCGACGTTGAGGGTGACGGCCACGCCGATGAGGCAGACGCCGAGCAAGGTGAAGAGCACCACGTTCCGTCTTCGTCCGCTCAGGCGCATCATGGCTGAGTTGCGCTCCAATCGAAAGCGCCCGTCACGGGTTGACCGCGCGGGCGCTTCTATTTTCGCAGGTTCGGGGAGCGCAGGTTCGGGGAGCGCCTGCGGTGAGGGCCGGGGCTAGGCTGCTCCGGCGGGGCGTGGATTGTGGATGTCGTACTGGGCAACTTTGATCTCGCGGGCGAGTCCGACTTTTTTCAGCAGCCAGATGCCCCAGTAGTTGACATCGACTTCATACCACCTGAGGCCGTGCCGCGCGGAAACCGGATGAGCATGATGGTTGTTGTGCCAGCCTTCTCCGCCGGTGATGAGGGCGACCCACCAGTTGTTGCGGGAGTCGTCGCGAGTCTCGAAGCGGCGCGATCCCCACATGTGGGTTGCGGAGTTGACCAGCCAGGTGGCGTGCAGTCCGAGAGTGGTGCGCAGGAAGATGCCCCACATCACGCAGGGCCATCCACCGATGAAGTAGAGGGCGACAGCGGCTATCGCGAGCGGAACCCAGTGGTATTTGCTGAGCCAGCTATAGAATCTGTCGCGGGTAAGGTCGGGAACGTAGCGCGCGAGCTTGTCTGTTTCCGAGTTCAGCGAATCTCCGATAATGATCCAGCCCACATGCGCCCACCATCCGCCTTCGTGGGGCGTGTGGGGGTCGCCCTCATGGTCGGAAAGCTGGTGATGGACGCGATGGAGCGACACCCAGAAGATAGGACCGCCCTCGAGCGCCATGGTTCCGCAAACCGCCATTACGTATTCCACCCACCTGGGGACGTGATAGCCGCGATGAGTGAGAAGGCGGTGGTAACACATGCCGATACCGACGTTCGTCGCCAGGACCCAGAGCACCAGGAAGCAGATGAGCGCTTTCCATGTGAACATGAAGAGCGCGGCGATGGCCCCCGCATGGAAAAGGATCATGAAACTGGTGGTGAACCAGTTGGGTCCCTTCTCGGCCTGGGCTTTATAGCCCAGCTTTGGCATTCCCACCGGGTTTTCGCGAGGGAGGGATTTGACAGCGGGGCGTGCGGCGTGGCGCGCAGCGGCGAGAGGATCCTGCTCGACTTCAGCCTGCTCTTCTGTAAGTATTTCCGTGGCCATGAGAGGTACGTCGTTTCTTTGGAATCGAGATTTGCAAGCGCCGAATCGCGCCGCCTTGATCAACCGTAGCAGCGGGAAGCACCGGGGTGATGTAACACTTTTGTAAGGCGAATTGGGTTGTGGCCAGGCGGCGGATCGGAGGCGAGCAATATTGCACATGGTGCCGCAACGCTTTCTCATCCTGGGTGCTATTCACAGCGCATTCAACCATCGTGGAGACGATAGAAAATGATGAGTTCCCGGAACCGGTGTGCTGCCCGCATATTGTCCCTTTGCGTCATGGCGAGTTACTGCAGTGCGCAGACCGTGTATCTGCCCAGCAGCAAGGAAATCATCGGGCCTGTGCCTGGATCGCCGCAGCCCCTGAACAGCCTGCCCATGGCAGCAGCCTGGTCGCCGGATCACCGGTATCTGGCACTCGTGAACGCCGGATACGGCACCGTTGAGTCGAATTACGAGCAGTCGATTGCCATCCTTGATACCGGGACCGACAAGCTGACGGATTATCCCGAGCCACGCACCGACAGTCTTTCTCCGCAGACCTTCTATTCCGGTGTTGCATTCTCGGCGGACGGATCGCATCTCTACGTCAGCTTCGACTCGATCAGCGCGCCTGAGGGCGGGAAAGAAGGCCAGACCGGTAATGCCATCGGCGTTTACAAATTCACGCCTGGCGGCGCGGTTGCGGACACACTTACGCCGGAGCGGTTAATCGCTGTTCCCTTGCGCGATTTGCCCGCCGGCAAAACGCAGCATCATGGGGAGATGGATCCTGGGGAAAACAAGGCGATCCCTGCGCCGACGGGCCTGGCCGTGGTGAAGGGTGCGGAGGGGGCGGAGAAGCTCCTGGTTGCCGAGGAGTATTCCGACGATGTGCTTCTGCTCGACGCGGCGACGGGCAAGGTCGAGACTCGTTTTGATTTTTCCGCGGGACCGATCATTCCGACAAACTATCCGATTGCTGTGATTGCCAGCCGCGACGGCCATCGTGCGTGGGTCGCGCTATGGAATGGCTCGGCGGTTGCGGAGATCGACGTGCAGAGCGGGAAGATCCTCCAGCAATTGCCGCTGCTGCCACCTTTGCACAACACCTCGCCGAGTTCGCACCCGATCGCCATGGCCCTGAGCCCGGACGAGAAGACGCTCTACGTGGCGCTGGCGAATCGCGACGGTGTGGCAGCGGTGCGTGTCTCCGGCCCGACGATGCGCAGCGCGGCGTTTTACGATACGCGGCTTCCAGGGCAGGCGTTCTTTGGGTCGATGCCGGACGCTGTGGCAGTCTCCGATGATGGCGGGACGCTCTTCGCCGCCAACTCGGGCTCGGATGCCGTCGCGGTTTTCGATCTGCACGCGACGCCGAGAGCAAATGCGCCCGTGATCCCCGTAGGCTTTATCCCGACGGAGTGGTATCCGACAGCGATTGCGGTCGAGGGCAATCATCTGTACGTGGCAAGCGGGAAGGGCGAAGGCACGGGACCGAATGTTGCGCCGCAGCCGAAGCCTGCGAATCCGCCGGCCACCGAGATGAAGCGGCTGGATCGTCCCCACACCTACATCGCCTCCATGCTGCACGGTTCGCTCGCGACCATTGAGCTGGACGCAGCGAGAAGCAATCTGCGCGAGCTGACGCGGCAGACGCTGGAGAGCAACCTGATGTATGCGGCGCAAAAGCGGATTGAGTTCAAGGGCGGCGGCGACAAGATTCACCACGTGATCTACATCATTCGCGAGAATCGCACCTACGATCAGTTGCTGGGCGATCTGGGCGTGGGTGACGGCGACCCTTCGCTTACCATGTATGGCAAAGAAGTCACGCCGAACCTGCATGCCCTCGCATTGCAGTTCGGGGTGCTCGACAATTTCTACGATTCGGGTGAGGTCTCAGGGGACGGGCACGTGTGGTCGAATGCGGCCATCGACAGCGACTACAACGAGCGCAGCTGGCAAGTTGCGTATCGAGGGCACGAGCGGCCGTACGATTTCGAGGGCGTCACGGAAGGCGGCTACCCGCTGCTGGAACACATTCCCGATATCAACGAGCCGGGCAGCGGATATTTGTGGACCGATCTGACGCGGAGTCACAAGTCCCTTTATCACTTCGGCGAGTTTATTTCGACGGAGTTCTGCGACGACTCAGGCGAAGCGCCGCCATCGAAATTGCCGCAGCAGAGCGGCACGCCCGAACCGACGCACCTGTGCGAGCACCCGTTTATCAACAAGGGCGATACGATCCCGGAGAATTATGGTGGCGGCACGAGCCCCTGGCCGTGGCCGATCCCGCTGATCTACAAGAACACCGCCACCAAGCCGGAGCTGACGGGTCATTTCGACCCCGCGTATCCCGACTTTAACCTGAGTTTTCCGGATCAGCTGCGGGTGAACGAATTTCTGGTTCACTTCAATCGCTGGGTCGATGATCTGAAGCAGGGCAATGACACGATGCCGGCGTTTGTGATGCTGCGGCTGCCGAACGACCACACAGCGGGAACGCGGCCCGGTTCACCGACTCCGAAGGCTTCGGTCGCCGATAACGATCTGGCGGTGGGGCGGGCTGTCGATGCGGTCTCGCACAGTCCTTACTGGGACTCGACGGCGTTCTTCATTCTCGAGGATGACGCGCAGGACGGGGCGGACCATGTTGACGCGCACCGGTCGATTTCGCTGGTGGTCAGCAAGTATGCGCCGCACAACGCGACGCCTTTTGTGGACCACACCTTTTATACGACGGTCAGCACCGTGCACACCATGCTGACGCTGCTGGGCGCGCCGCCGATGAACAACAACGATGCATTCGCCCCGCTGATGGCGCCGGAGTTTAGCGGGGCGGGAGATCAGCCTCCGTTCAGCGCAGATTATCGCAACCGCGATAACGGGCTGATCTACACCGCCAACGCGCCCAAGGCGGAGGGCGCGAAGCAATCGAGCAGGATGGACTTCCGGCATGAGGATCGGGCCGATCCGGTGAAGCTCAACGCCATCCTGTGGAAGGATGCAATGGGCGACAAGCCGGTACCGTGGATGCTGACGCATCCGCATGGGCTGAAGAAGGACGATGACGACTAAGCCTCGTGGCTTGTAGGCCGAGACTTTTGTTGGCTCCTGCCCCTTCTCTCGAAAATCTCCCTCCTGAGCTCAGTTCGCCGGACGAGTTCAGTCGGCGGATATATTCATCACCGGAGACGCTGACTGGATTCTGGCCTGTAATGCAAACCTGCATTACACTCAATATGAGGGGATGTCCATGGCCACACTGAAAGTGACGGAACGGGGTCAGGTGACCTTTCGGAAGGAAGTGCTGCAGCATCTGGGCATTCGCCCCGGAGAAAAGATTGAGCTGAGCCTGCTGCCGAACGGGCGGGGAGTGCTGGAAGCAGCGCGGCCGAAGGGCAGCATGAAGGACTTCATCGGCCGTCTAAAGGGGCGCAGCAGGAAGGCCGCAACAATCGAAGAGATCAATGAGGCTGCTGCGCGAGGCTGGGCGGGCCTTCGATGAAGGCCACGGTGGACACAAATATCCTGGTGCGCGCGGTCGTGGCAGACGACCGAAGTCAAGCCGCCGCCGCATCAAGGCTGCTGCTTAGCGCAGAGCTGATTGCCCTTCCGCTGGTCACCTTGTGCGAATTGGTATGGGTGCTGCGCACGGTGTATGACCTCCGGCGGCAGGAGATTGCCTCGGCGGTCGAATCGCTGATGAACGCTGAGAATGTGGTTGTCAATCGACTCGCCGCCGAGGCGGGGCTGGCGGTCCTGAAGGCCGGCGGCGATTTCGCGGATGGCGTGATCGCGTGGGAGGGGCGCTGGCTGGGTGGCGAGACGTTTGTCTCGTTCG
>Ga0181531_10001359_pt1 | contig 15506 bp, 12 predicted proteins | sample PEATcosm2014_Bin_38_FD_119743 | JGI IMG/M metagenome (GOLD analysis project Ga0181531, IMG submission 119743) | Peatland microbial communities from MTU Mesocosm Facility, Houghton, MI, USA - PEATcosm2014_Bin11_10_metaG | ecosystem: Environmental > Terrestrial > Soil > Wetlands > Peat | place... | reverse complement strand
TGATGGGCGCCCGCAACTCCGGCTCTTGATTTGGGATAGGGATCGGGGTGGCAGCCAGTGGAGGAGATTGTGTCATCCGGTTGCACCTTATTCTATCGCGCCTGAGAGCGGCAGCGCGCAAAGGCGGACGTGCGATAAGAAAATCCCAAGTACCGCAGGCACGGTTACAGAGGTGGTACGAGCGCCGGCGTCAGACCAGATTCGCGCAGGTGGAACGTTTTTCAAGATTTGGGGGCAACCACTGTCCGTGCCCCGCCCTTTCGCGTTCTTTCTCGCGAAAGGGTGGGAGAGCACCAACGCCGGCATCTCAGGGTTTGGGAATTGCGGCGGGATTCAGGCGGGCGATGCGGCCTTTGGGGCCGACGATGAAAGGGAGCGAGAGGGCGTTCCAGTTGCCGTTGTCGAGGGGCTGCCAGGTTTTGCCATCGTCGCGGGAGAGGTCGGAGCCGTTGGTGCCGGCCGTGATCCAGAGTTTTAGGGATTCGGAGTATTCGACGGTGGAGCGGTAGCCGTGGGGTGGGGTGGTGGATGCTGTCCAATGTTCGCCACCGTCTGCGGACCAGGCGGCGGTGCCGGTGCTGTTGCTGGGCTTGGTGTAGTCGCCACCTGCGGCGATGCCATGGTTTGGATCCCGGAAATTGAGAGAGAAGATACCGGAAGAGTCGTTCCCACCGGCAATTGGGGTAGCGACGCTGTGTGTGAACCAGATTCTACTCGGGGGCATCGGAGAGCAATCGCAAAACCCGTCCGGCACTGGGCCACAGTTGTCGCCCACAAAAACACGCGCGCCACCTTTACCTCCGGTGCCGAACCAGGCTGTGTGCCCGTAGACCGTCAGGGCGGAGTTGCTGGCCGCGAAAGCTGCGGAGTCGCCAGCGTGTGCAACCGCTGTCGGGGCTGGAGTAAAACTGTACATTTGCCTTCTCCAAGCCGCGTCTTCATCCTCATTGAACAACACAGTGAATTCCAGATGCGGCTGGTCATCCTTCTCCAAACGTTGCTTGCCGGCGCCTGTATCGACGGCTCTAATAGAGCCTCGAGGGTTTTTGTTTTCTGTTGGATCACCCAACAGGAGTCCGTTTTTCCGGTCCCAAAACGTGAACGCGTCCCAGAAACCATCCTTGTCTGGATTTGTGTAGAGCAGCTTCCAACTCTTGCAGCCGTCGGTGGTTTTGTAGAGGCGGCTCTTGTCGCCGGGGCCGGAAGCCATGACGATGGCGGTCTGCGCGTCCCAGGCTTGCACGCCGCGAAAGTCAAGGGTTGCGCCGTCTATGTCAGCGTCGGGGATGGCACAGTGTTGCCAATGCCGGCCACCGTCGGCGGTCTTAAGAACCGTGCCGCCGGTGCCGCTGGCCCAGGCTACTGTGGCGTCTACCGAGTCGATGCCGCGCAAGCCGGCTGTCGTTCCGCTCTCCTGCATTTGCCAGATCTGCTGCTGACTGGCCGGGGATTGAGCGGCGGCTACGCTGATGGCGGCGACGACGAGGAATAAGACCAAGCGCATGGCTGGAATTATAGGGATCAGATCTTGCTCGACAGCTTGATTCAATCCCACCCTAGCCACAAAAACAAAAACGTGGCGAGGGTGGGGCACCCGGTGTCTGAACTGTACGAGTGTTGGCGATCCGACAGAAAACCTTGACCGCGGGGCAGGGTGGGCGCAAGACTAGAGCATCCCCGCAAGGCTATAGCATCCAGGCAGACACACAGGCAGCACACTCAGGCAGGGCAATCAGGCGGCACATTCAGGCGGTGAAAGGTGGACCGGTGACGGGCCAGACCAAAGCGGAAGTGTATGCGGCACCTGGGAGCGCGAAACCAGGCAAGGAGATTTACGGCCTGCACGCAGGCGTGCTGGGATCTATGGAGACGCTGGCGCAAAGTGTCTCCGCAATGGCGCCGTCGACTTCGCCATCGCTGACGATTCCACTGGTGTTTGCTCTGGCAGGGAATGGGACGTGGTTTGTGTATCTTCTGGCCACGGGGGCAACGCTGCTGGTGGGGTTTTGCGTGAGCCGATTTGCGCGGCTGTCCGCTTCTCCAGGGTCGCTTTACTCCTACGCATCGGACACGCTGCCGCCGGCGTTTGGCGTGGTGGCCGCATGGGGATTGTTGATGGCTTACGTTGCTACGGGCGCATCGGTGGCGGGCGGCGCGCTTTACTACGCGGGCGTGCTTTCGCAACAGTTCCTTCATTGGACGCCGCCGTCTCTGGTGACGCTGGCCGTGGTTTGCACGGCGGCGGGTTGGATTGCATACCGCGATGTAAAGCTCTCTGCTGAGTTGATGCTGTGGATTGAAGTTGGCTCGGTCAGCCTGATTTTGGTTGTGCTGGCGGTACTGGTGTTCCACTATGGGTTCCAGTTCGATGTGGATCAGTTCAAGCTGAAATCTGTAACAGTTTCCGCGCTGGGACCGGCGCTGGTGCTGGCGATGTTCAGCTTTGTTGGATTTGAAAGCGCGACGGCGCTGGGAGCCGAAGCGCGCGATCCGCTGAAGACGATTCCACGGGCGGTGATTCAATGCGCGATTCTGGCGGGATTCTTTTTCATGCTGTGCGCGTACTCCGAGGTGTTGGGCTTCAGGGGCGAATCGTCGAAGCTCAGCGACTCGACGAGTCCGCTGCATTTGCTTGCCGACAAGGCAGGCGTTTCGGTACTGGGCGTGGCGATTGACTTTGGGGCCTTTGTAAGCATGTTTGCGTGTGTGCTGGCCTGTACCACGGCGGCGGCACGGGTGTTGCTGAGGATGGCGCACAGTGGGCTGCTTCCGGCGGCGCTGGAACGCACCAGCAAAAAGCATGGAACGCCGGGATTGGCGATTGCGCTTTCAGCGGGGACCATGCTGTTGGCGACGTGGGTGCTGGCGCTGCGGGGAGTTCAGGGATCGGATATGTACGACTGGCTTGGATCGCTGTCTGTGTTTGGATTTCTGACGGCGTATGCGCTGGTAGCGGGGGCGCTGCCGTTTGCGCGGAGGGCTCTGGGACGGCACTCGCATACGGTGGCTGGGGTGAGCATGCTGACCGTGGTGGTGATGATTTTGATTGTGATTTTCGATTTGCGATCAGCGACCGATGCGAATCATGCGCGGCTTCCGTGGATTTATCTAGGGTATATTGCGGCGGGGATGGGGCTGTACCTGGCGAGGCGGAAGGCAGCGGTGAGTGAAGAAGTGAAAAAGTGAAGACGTGAAGAAGTACGGAAGCGACTCCGATCTGCGAAATCCGACTGACCTGATATTCGCCGCTCCCAGTTCCCTGTTTCACTTCTTCACCTTTTCACTTTATTCCTCACTCTTCGCCGATATCCTCGTTCCAGATTTTAGGGTTTGCGGCTATGTAACCCTCTAACAGTTCCCTGCACTGCTGGCTGTCTAGATCGATAACTTCTATGCCGTTTTCACGGAGCCAGCTTAGGCCGCCGGGGAAGGTGCGGCTCTCGCCTACTACTAATGTACTGAAGCGGAATTGGCGGACGAGTCCGCTGCAATACCAGCAGGGGGCCAGGGTAGTGACCATGACTAAGTCTCGATAACTGCGCTGGCGGCCGGCACGGCGAAAGGCGTCGGTTTCAGCGTGGACGCTGGGATCGCCTTGCTGGACGCGGCGATTGTGGCCACGGCTGACGAGCTGGCCGGAGCGGGTGAAGATGGCCGCACCGATGGGAATGCCGCCTTCAGCGAGGCCGATGCGCGCTTCTTCGAGAGCCACCGATAACATGCGTTCGTACAAGCCCGAATCCGTCAACTGCGTCCTCTTAAGTCTTAAGGATAAGGCACGGATGTAGAGGCAGGGCTGGCTTCGGCGCTGTCGGGCGAACGCTGCATTTTGGATACTGCGAATGAGCTTCGGATTACGGGGAAGTGGGGAAGAAAAAGTGCTCGCCGCTGCGGGCGCAAACGGCGAGCTGGAGAGCAGGTCTGGGGAACGCTACTTTTCTCCGAACCCAGTCTCCCAGCACATTCATCCGCGAACTGTTCAATTTTGATCACTTTGGCGGTATTTTCTTCAGTTTGCAGAAATGCCTAGCCATAATTCCTGTCGAAACGGCGCGGGGGACTCTCCGCCTTGACCTTCAGTAGTCCCAAAGATTTAGGTTGGGGAGTAGGTGAGGTGAGCAGAAATGAAGAGACGCAGATTGGGCTCGAACGGGCCTGAGGTTTCCGCGATCGGGCTGGGCTGCATGGGGATGAGCGATTTTTATGGTGGGCGCGACGAGGGCGAGTCGCTGGCCACGCTGGACCGTGCGCTGGAACTTGGGATCGATTTCTGGGACACGTCGGACGCGTACGGTCCTCACGCTAATGAAGTGTTGGTGGGGCGGGCGCTGAAGGGACGGCGGAACCAGGTTTTTCTGGCGACTAAGTTTGGCATTGTAAGAGACCCGGACGATCCGCAGAAGCGCGGCGTAGATGGCAGCCCGGCATATGTACGGAAGTCGGTTGAGGGGAGCTTGCGGCGGCTGGGGATTGAGACGATCGATTTGTATTACCAGCACCGCGTGGACCCGAAGACGCCGATTGAAGAAACGGTTGGGGCGATGGCTCGGTTGGTGGAGGAAGGCAAGGTGCGGTTTCTGGGGTTGTCAGAGGCGGCGCCGGGGACGCTGGAACGGGCTGCGAAGGTACATCCGATTACGGCGCTGCAGACGGAGTACTCATTGTGGACGCGCGATCCGGAGCCGGAGGTGCTGCCAACGTGCCGCACGCTGGGCATTGGTTTTGTGGCGTACAGCCCGCTGGGACGCGGATTCCTTACCGGCGCATTCAAAAGCCCGGAGGACTTCGATGCGGATGACACGCGGCGTTTTCATCCTCGGTTTCAAGGGGAGAACTTTGCGCGCAACCTGAAGTTGGTGGAGAGGGTGAAGCAACTGGCTGCGGAGGCGGGCGTGACGGCAGGCCAGCTTGCACTGGCGTGGGTGCTGGCAGAAGGCGAGGATATTGTGCCGATTCCGGGAACGAAACGGCGGAAATATCTTGATGAAAATGCGGCTGCCGTGGAGATTGGGCTGGCGCCGGAGTTAGTGGAGGAGATACAGCAGATTTTTCCGCCGGATGCGGCGGCGGGCGAGAGGTATGCGCCGGCGATGAAGGCGTTGATTGATAAGTAGCGAGTTAGCTAGTCAGCGGAGTTGGCAGGAACAACGGCTAACTCTGCTCACACCGCTGCGATTCAGTTTCTGTAGCCGCGGTTGGGGTCGTAGTCGAACTTGACAAGGCCGTCGCGGTAGTCAATGTGGATGGTTAACAGCCGCAGTGTGTTTGCCCCGATGAATCCTGATATCTCAAGCCCTGTTTCCTTTGATATTTTCGATGTGTCAAAGCCAGCGACCCCGAATGCGTCCTGAGAGAGGTTTGCAAAGCGGAATGTGACTTTGTCTGCCGTGTAAATCTTATCGACCTTCCCGCTAAGGCCCTGCACTTCCATTTCGCTTTCATTGCGTACCTTGGTGACTTCGCGGGCGGCCTGCGGGGAGATTGTTGTGGACCATGAGCCTGTGTCCATAATGAAGAGTTTGGTGCTCTTTCCGTTGAGAGACGCAGGGAGAATCAGGTCGTGGCCAATGCGATAGACGTGCGTATAGTCCTGCATTTCCGGAGCGATATAGCGATCATAGGGGCCATGTTTGACAGGCGCTGGCACCTGCGGTTGCGCGCCGGTTCCGTTTTCCGGTTTGGCATTTGCCGCGGCATCCGGAGACGAGCTGGCCTGCTCACCCTGGGTGGTGGGCTTGTTATTCGGGGCATCGTTGGCCTGCGCAGCGGACGGTCCGGACTCGTCCGGATCGTCTTCGCTGGTGTTCAGGCTGGACGATGCGCCCGCGAGGTCACCCGGCCGCAGCGGCAGGGGGCTCAGGGCCAACTTCCGCATCGGGTAGTCCAGTGTAACGAGGAATTGCGAGAAAACGTCCATACCGATCAACCCGTCCTGGTCTTCCATGACGTTGCGACTGTCGAGCACCTCGACCATGCAGTCCTGGAACTCAAGATTTCCGATACGAATGGAATCGGCATAGGCGGTATAACTTGATTTTTCGCCTTCATCGCCGATGCCACCCACCTCCTGTTGCGAGAAAGGTTTGAGTCCCGCGCGACGGGCGACGGAGCGACTTACCAGCAGACCTCCGGCCCCGGTATCGATTTCCAAGTGGGCGGAATGATTATTCAACTTCACATCGAGGCCAAAGGCACGCATGGTGTTGGCGTCGTACATGAGCATTGTGAAGGGAATTTCAGCATTTGCGACGGGCGAAACCAGATGGCATTGTTTCCGGGGCTGGCCGGCCACCTTCTTAAGATGATCCAGATAGCCGCGCAAGTGACGAATGTCTTCGGCATTCTCTCCAGTGGGGGCTGACAGATAGGCCTCGTACTCCGAGATACGCTGTTTGATTGGCAGCGTACTGATCCACTCCTCGCGAATCTCAGGGTCTCCCGGATCGAGTTGATGTGCGACCAATAGGCTTCGACGAGCCGAGGCATAGAGGGAGTTAATGCGGGACAGATCGGCAAATAGCAAATATGTGCGCGGATTGCAGGGGTCGATCTTAATTGATTCAGCAGCGGATTTCCCTGCGAGCCAGGGAAAACCCTGGCGAAACTCGACCTCGCCGCGGAGTGTAATGAGCGCGCCTGTGTCTGGCTTGGCGGTAAGAGATGCCTGGACTGCATCCGCAGCTTCCTGCACCTTTTGCTCACGCAGCAGCGTGTGAACCAGGCCGGCGGTCGCATCGGCGTCGCCGGGATGTGCGGTCAGATCGGCCCGGAAAAGACCTTCCGCCCTGGCATAGTCCGCCGCGAGCAGCGCTTTCTGGGCTTCGGTGGGATCTGCATGCTTAACGACATTGCAAGAGGCTCCATGAAGGCACTGCGCTGTGAGGGTGAGTACCGCAATGACGAGAACCGAGCGCATGGAAAATTGCTGAACGGCTCTGATGGCAAAGATTCGTTCAGTCATGCGCACCTCGTCGATTCAATAGCCCACAGATTACCACTCGAGGGACTGGGAAGCGTGTGATCCTGCTGATTGCGAATCGGGACGGCACGATCATCAAGGACCTATGCCGCGAGATGGGCTACGAGCACTTCAAGAAACTTGGCGAGCCAGGCGGGATGAGCGGTCCATGCGGGGCCGGTGACGAGATTGCCGTCGACAACCGCGCCGAAGAAGTCGACCGGGACGAAGGTTCCGCCAGCAAGCTCGACTTCGGGGGCGCAGGCGGGATAGGCATTCAGCCTGCGGCCCTTGAGTACGCCGGCCGCGGCAAGCAATTGAGGACCGTGGCAGAGGGCGGCGATGGGTTTGCCGGCCTGGTCGAAGTGGCGGACGATGTCGAGGACTTTGGCATTGAGGCGGAGATACTCCGGAGCGCGTCCGCCGGGGATGACCAGGGCATCGTAAGCGGCTGGATCTATCTCATCAAACGACGCGTTGAGGGTGAAGTTGTGGCCACGTTTCTCGGTGTAGGTTTGGTCGCCTTCAAAGTCGTGGATGGCGGTGCGGACCTGGTCGCCTTTTTTCTTGCCGGGACAGACGGCGTCGACCGTGTGGCCGACCATCTGCAGAGCCTGGAAAGGCACCATGATTTCGTAGTCTTCAACAAAATCGCCAGCGAGCAGCAACAGCTTTGCGGGTTTCATCGCTAACTCCTCCGCATGAAAGTATGACGCATCGGGAAGGCGGGATGCCTTAAAATTTCGGCATGGCTCATGTCCCGTCACCGCTTGACGCTTCGCCGCTCGATGCGCTGAATGCACGCATTGTTGACTGCGAGCAGTGCCCGCGGTTGCGGGAGTATTGCGCGGAGGTGGCGCGGGTGCGACGCAGAGCTTACGTGGACCATGAGTATTGGGGCAGGCCGGTGCCGTCGTTTGGAGACGAAGAGGCGCGGGTGATGGCGTTGGGGCTGGCTCCGGGGGCGCATGGATCGAACCGCACCGGGCGGCCTTTTACAGGCGATGGGTCGGGAGATTTTTTGTTTCCAGTGCTGCAGGAGACGGGATTTGCGTCGCAGACGAAGGCGATTTCACGCGAGGATGGAATGAAGCTGACCGGGCTGTGGATCAGCGCGGTGGTGCGGTGCGCGCCACCGGGCAACAAGCCCGCGACTGAGGAGCAGCGCAATTGCGCGCCTTGGCTGGACGAGGAGATTGGGCTACTCAAGAATCTGCGTGTGGTGGTGTGCCTGGGCAAGATCGCGTTTGACGGCTTGCTGGCGCACGCGGTGCGCACGGCGAAGATATCAGCACGACGAGGATTTGCATTTGGACACGGTGCGGAGTACCGGTTTGATGACGGGTTGACGGTGATCGCGAGCTATCATCCATCGCTGCAAAACACGAATACCGGCAAGCTGACAAGAGCAATGTTCGTGGAGATTTTTAACCGGGCGCGGGAAGTGGCGGGATCGCGGTGATGGCGAATTAACTGCAGTTCTATATGAGGGCTAAGAGGACGTCATGGACAAATACTCGGAGCAGATTCTGAGAGAGGTTCTTCCGGCGGAGAAGGAGATTGCGCCGCCGGCGAAGAGCGCTAAGAAGATGGGTAAGGAGCCCGCCAATCTGGATCATTGGACGCAGGCGATTCTGCTGGAACGGGCGGCGTATTTGCGCAAGCTGGCGAAATTTGGAGACGGGCAAGCGAGCGAAACGCTGAAGGAATATCCGCAGCACAAGACGATGCTTTCATTTCGAAGCCGCAACGGCGAGGCGGAGTTGCATGAGCAGTTTGCCGATGTATTTATTGTGCTGGCGGGACAGGCGACGCTGGTAACGGGTGGTACGGTGGCCGGCGCGCGGACGGTTGGGCTGGGAGAAATACGCGGCGAGCGGGTGGAGGGCGGCGTGCGGCAGGAACTGCGAGCAGGCGATGTGGCGCATGTGCCTGCGGGCGTGCCGCACCAGATGCTGGTGGCCGGCGACAGGACGTTCACGGCGTTTGTTGTGAAGGTCGACGAGAGCGCGACAATTTGAACGACCGGGGGATGTACCCTACCGGAGCACCCCGCTCCGGCTGCTATACTTTGGGCGCTATGAAATCTAATTTTGTTATTCTATTTGCCCTTGCGGCGATTTCCGTTTCGGTGTGCGGTCAGCCAGCTGCTGCCGCGCAAACCGCGCCACAAAAGCCCACGAGCAAGACGGCAACAGCGGTGAAGAAGACCACCGCGCCAGCAGCGGCAACCATCAACCGCGCGCTGTTGAACCCCGCGCTGCTGAAAGCGAAGGCTCCCGCGACCTTCAAGGTTCGCTTCACAACCACCAAGGGGATTTTTGTGGTTGAGGTGCATAGGGATTGGTCGCCGCTGGGTGCGGACCGTTTCTACAACCTGGTGAAGAACGGGTTTTACAACGACGCGCACTTCTTCCGCGCAGTGAGCGGGTTTGTTGTGCAGTTCGGCCTGAGCGCGAGCCCGGCGGTGAGCAAAGCCTGGAAGGACGCGGACATCCAGGACGACCCGGTGACGCAGAGCAATACAAAAGGGATGGTGGTTTTTGCGACCGCCGGACCGAACACGAGGACCACGCAACTGTTCATCAACCTGGGCGACAACGTGCGGCTGGACGGAATGGGATTCTCGCCGTTTGGGACCGTGGCGGAAGGCATGGACGTGGTGGAGCAGCTTTATACGGGCTACGGAGAGGCTCCAAATCAGGGCCGGATTGAGGCAGAGGGAAAGCCATACCTCGATCAGAATTTTCCGCTGCTGGACAGCATCAAGACGGCCAGGATTGTGGTGCCCGCTCCGGTTGCAGGGAAGGTGGCTCCTGCGAAGGCGGCTGGGGCGAAGGCGACTCCCTCAAAAACGGCTGGGGTTCCGGCGAAAAACTGAGTCATGCGGAAAGGGAAAGGGGTCTTGATCTGATTGGAGCGGGAGACCGGGATCGAACCGGCGACATTCAGCTTGGGAAGCTGACGTTCTGCCACTGAACTACTCCCGCCCTTTTGGGGGCGAACATCAATCAGTATCGCTCAGCGCGCAGGCAAATGGCAATTTGGAACTTGGTCAGTCCTTGGTTAGCGCGGAGCTGCGCGGGTGCCGACTTCGGCGAAGGATTGAGAGACTGGGAGCGAGCGATACGGCTCAGCCGGGCGGATCGGTCAGCAGGCGCCAACGCTCTTTGGATTTGCGAAGGTGTCCGCGTTGTCCGCGTCGCTGAGGTCGAGGCAGGCGAAGTCCTTTTCGACTACCAATGTCAACTGGGCGCTTCCTGCGTCCACAGCGCCGTAGATGCCCACCTGCTCTCCTTCCGCCCATGCGCGGGCCCTCTCGGCGGAGAGGAGCACCGTAACTTCCTGGGGCCGGTAGCGCACGGAGATTTCCTGATCGGATGGCGCCTGCTCCAGCGCATAAGTGAGTTTTGCATCTTGATTGGGCGCGAATTGAATAGTTTCTTCGATTCGTCCCGCACGCAGCAGCCGCTCCACCTCCGACGGCGAAACGCGGAGCCGCATCGAGTCACTTTTGATTCGCAGTTTCATATGGCTTTCCTTTGCACGTTCGCGGACGCCGGCTGCATGGTCGGCGTCCTATTCTCAGATGCTATCAAGGAAAGAACGGGAGCGAACCGCCAGGGCACGGGAGTCCGCGTGACACGCCAAGAAAAAGGCCAGCCAGGGCTTGCCGGACGGGAGATGCCAGACTTTCAAACTTGACAGATCGATTTGAGTGATTGAGTTTCAGGTTGAGAGGGCTGAACGGTACGCCAGAATGGACCCGGATGCGCGCACCAGAGCGAAGTGTCGAACTGACGCAGGTTACGGAATGGGAAGACGGGCGCGTCCGGCCCGTGCAGGACTCGCTGGCAGCCGAAGAGCCTCTCGAGATCCGGATTGGCGGGGTTCCGCTTACGGTAACGATGCGGACACCTGGGCACGATCTGGAGCTTGCTGCGGGCTTCCTGCTGACCGAGGGGATTATTGAGGTTCCAGAGCAGATTGCCGGCCTTCGCGCAGTGACGCCGGAGAATGGCCTGAAGAGCAATGTGGTGGAGGTGGAGCTGAAGGATACGGAATTCGAAACCGAAGACTTGCAGCGCAACTTCTTCGCCGCATCCAGTTGCGGCATCTGCGGCAAGGCGTCGATTGAAGCCATCCGCGTGCGCGGCTTGCGGCATCCCGACACCGGCTCCCGAATCGATCCGGAGGTGCTGTGCCGTCTGCCGGAGGTTCTTCGTGCAGAGCAGGCGGTGTTTAGCCGAACCGGCGGGCTGCACGCGGCGGCGCTATTTGACACCGACGGCCAACTGATTGCGCTGCGCGAGGACATTGGCCGGCACAACGCGGTGGACAAGATTGCCGGATGGGCGCTTATGCAGGGGAGACTGCCACTATCCCGGCATGTGATGCTGGTCAGCGGCAGGGGCGGCTTCGAGATTGTGCAGAAAGCGCTGGCGGCGGGGATCCCGATTCTGGCATCGGTGTCAGCGCCATCAAGCCTGGCGGTGAAGCTGGCGCGGGAGCTTGGGCTGACCCTGATCGGCTTTCTACGGGGTCGGCGGTTTGTGATCTACTCGTCGGAATATCGCTGCTTGCCCGCGGCCCACCAGCCATAGAGGCTGATTGGACGTGTGCCTGGGTGGATCGCGCAAAAAAATTTTGCCGTTTGGACAGGCCGCGGTATATTCTCACGTGGCCGGGAAAATGCGGGCGTCTCTTCCGGTTTGAAACTTCCCTCCTCCCATTCGCATCATTGACCCGATACAGCTGCGCGCTGTGAGTTGCCTCTTATCCAGGAAAGCAGGAGACACGAATGTCAAACGATCTTAGCCGGCGCAAATTCCTCGGCGCAGGTTCCGCAGCACTCGCGGCCGCCGCAGGTTTGCAGGCGGCCAACGCGCAGCAGCAGACTCTGCGCTCGCCAGACCACCATCTGCCCAACGAAACCGAGCCCGGACCGAACAATACGGTGCTTGATAAAGAGAATCCGAATTCAGTGTGGGCGCCGGAGACGGATGCCGGCGGCCAGCCCCCTTTCAAATACTCCTTTTCTCTATCGCACAAGCGCATCGAGAGTGGTGGATGGACGCGGCAGGTGACGGTACGCGACCTGGCAATCTCAAAGAAAATGGCGGGTGTAGAAATGCGCCTGATCGCGGGCGGGGTCCGCGAGCTGCATTGGCATGTTGGCGCGGAGTGGGCGCTGATGCTTTACGGAAGCGCGCGCATCACAGGCGTGGATCAGGAGGGCCGCAGCCATGTGAGCGACGTGAAAGAGGGCGATTTGTGGATTTTCCCCGGAGGCATTCCACATTCGATTCAGGGGCTGGGACCGGATGGCGCCCGGTTTCTGCTGGTTTTCGACGATGGCAGCTTCAATGAGTTTGAAACTTTCCTGCTGACCGACTGGATTGCTCACACTCCTCCGGAGGTGCTGGCCAAGAATTTCGACGTGGCGGAGAACCCGTTCGCGAAGTCACCTAAGAAAGAGCTGTTCATTTTTGCGAGGGACTTGCCCCGCCCCCTTGCCGAGGAGCAAAAGGCAGCCGAGGCGGGAACGGGAACGGTGCCGAACAGCTTCGACTTCAAGCCCAGTCAGATGAAGCCAAACAAGAAGGCGAAAGGCGGCGAGGTAAAGATCATCGATCGCAAGGTATGGCCAGCGACGAACATCGCAGCGGCCATCGTTACCCTCAAGCCTGGCGGTTTGCGCGAGTTGCATTGGCATCCGAACGAAGACGAATGGCAGTACTACGTCAGCGGGCGCGGGCGAATGGGAGTATTTGCAGCCGGTGGGCGCGCCCGGACCATGGACTTTGAAGAGGGCGATGTGGGTTACATCGACAAGTCGCTGCCCCATTACATCGAGAACACGGGAGACACGGACTTAGTGTTCGTTGAAGTCTTTCCGACGCCGTTCTACCAGGACATTTCTCTGGCCGAATGGCTGGCACATACTCCGGCGCGCCTGGTGGATCAGCATCTGAACTCCGGCGAATCGGTGTTGAACGCCATCCCCAAAGCAGAGGCAGTGATCAAGCCTTAGGAACCGGAAATGGATGGATGGAATTGCGGCGAAGAATGTCGCCAAATTGCGCACGCTGCCATTCAAGAGAGTTATGGAGGACATACAGCCCATGTCAGCCACCATCAATGGAAAGCCCCTGGACCTTCGCCCCGGCGAGCGCCTGATTGACGCCATCAACCGCAGCGGGGTCCAGGTCCCGCAGGTTTGTTACCACCCGCAACTGGGACCGATTCAGACTTGCGACACTTGCATGGTGGAAGTGGACGGCAAGCTGGCGAGAGCCTGCGGCACCACAGCCACGGACGGCATGGTGGTGTTGACCGAGTCGGCGCGCGCAGATGCCGCCCAGCGCGAGGCGTTTGACCGCATTCTTGGCAACCATCTGCTTTACTGTACGGTCTGCGACAACAACAACGGTAACTGCACGGTGCATAACACCACCAAGCTGCTGGCGGTGGAGCACCAGGAGATTCCTTACAAGGCGAAGCCGTATGAAGTGGACATGTCGAACCCCTTCTACCGCTACGATCCCGATCAATGCATCCTCTGCGGCCGGTGCGTGGAGGCCTGCCAGAATCTGCAGGTAAATGAGACGCTGAGCATCAGGTGGGAGGACCCGCATCCGCGCGTGCTGTGGGATGGCGGCGCGCCCATTGGCGAATCGAGCTGTGTTTCGTGCGGGCATTGCGTGACTGTCTGTCCTTGTAATGCGCTGATGGAAAAATCGATGCTGGGCGAGGCGGGGTACTTTACTTCCCTGCCCAAATCCGCACTGAACGGCATGATCGACATCGTGAAAGGAATTGAACCGGAGTTGGGATACGGGTCGATTCTTCAGCTTTCGGAAGTGGAAGCGAACATGCGCGAGGCCCACACAAAGATAACCAAGACTGTGTGTACTTACTGCGGGGTTGGTTGCAGTTTCGATATCTGGACCAAGGGACGGCACATTCTGAAAGTGGAACCGGCACATGGGGCGGCCAATGGTGTTTCCACTTGTATCAAAGGCAAGTTTGGATGGGACTATGTGAACAGTGCCGACCGGCTTACCACGCCGCTGATTCGCGAGGGCGATGGATTTCGCGAGGCTACATGGGAGGAAGCGCTTACTTTGGTGGCGCGCAGATTTGCCGAGATCAAGGCCGCGAATGGGCCGGATGCGCTGGCCTTTATTTCTTCTTCAAAATGCACGAACGAAGAAAGCTATCTGATGCAGAAGCTGGCGCGCGCGGTAATCGGCACCAATAACATGGATAACTGCTCGCGCTACTGCCAGGCGCCGGCGACGACGGGGCTGTTCCGCACGGTGGGCTATGGCGGCGATTCCGGTTCTATCTCAGACATTGAGCAGGCTGGGCTGGTGCTGATCATCGGCAGCAACACGGCGGAGAGCCATCCAGTGCTGGCGACGCGCGTGAAACGCAGCCACAAGCTGCGCGGGCAAAAGCTGATTGTCAGCGACCTGCGTGAGAACGAGATGGCGCGGCGCGCGGATGTGTTTCTGCATCCCAAGCCCGGTACCGACCTGATCTGGCTTTCGGCTATGACGCGTTACATCCTGGAAAACGGCCTGGCCAAGCAGGACTTTATCGACAGGTGGGTGAACGGGGTGGACGCGTACATCAAGAGTCTTGAGCCGTTCACCATGGAGATGGCGAGCCAGAGATGCGGGATTCCGGTGGAGACGCTCACAAATGTGGCGCGCATGATCGCGGAAGCGGATGGCGTGTGCGTGCTGTGGGCCATGGGCGTGACGCAGCACATCATGGGTTCAGACACGTCGACGGCTATCTCGAATCTGCTTCTGGCGACCGGCAATTACATGCGGCCGGGAACGGGCGCCTATCCGCTGCGCGGACATAACAACGTGCAGGGCGCGAGCGATCATGGGGCCATGCCGAATTACTTCCCCGGCTACCAGAAGGTGGACGACCCGGCGATCCGCGCCAAATTTGAGAAGGCATGGAATGTAACGCTGCCGCCGAAGCCGGGACTGGATAACCACCTGATGATCGACGCCATTCACGATGGGCGATTGAAATCGATGTACGTGTTCGGCGAAGAGATGAGCCTGGTGGACTCGAATGCGAATTATGTGGCGGATGCGCTTTCGAAGCTCGAGTTCTTTGTGATGCAGGAGATTTTCTTCACGGAGACCTGCAAATTTGCGGATGTGATTCTGCCTGGGTGCCCAAGCTTGGAGAAGGAAGGGACCTTTACGAGCACGGAGAGGCGCATTCAGCGGCTTCATCAGGCGATGGAACCACTGGGCGAGAGCCGTCCCGACTGGGAGATTATTATGGATGTCGCCAACCGGCTCGGTGCTGGTTGGAAGTATGAGAATCCTTCGCAGATATATGACGAGATCGCCCCGCTGACGCCGCTGATGGCGGGTGTGACCTATGAGCGACTGGAAGGCTACAAGACGCTGCAATGGCCCGTGGCCGCGGACGGAAGCGACCAGCCGCTGCTTTATACCAAAGAGTTTAAGTTTCCCGACGGCAAGGCAAATTTCTTTCCGCTCACATGGTA
>Ga0181531_10001358_pt1 | contig 15508 bp, 13 predicted proteins | sample PEATcosm2014_Bin_38_FD_119743 | JGI IMG/M metagenome (GOLD analysis project Ga0181531, IMG submission 119743) | Peatland microbial communities from MTU Mesocosm Facility, Houghton, MI, USA - PEATcosm2014_Bin11_10_metaG | ecosystem: Environmental > Terrestrial > Soil > Wetlands > Peat | place... | reverse complement strand
GCCGACGTGGCAGGAGCCCGCTGCTCAATTGACATTGTTATGACCGACGTCCACACGCGCGAGCAGCGGAGCCGCAACATGGCGGCGATCCGGTCGAGAAACACGAAGCCGGAAATGCGGGTGCGGTCGGCGCTGCACGCGATGGGGTTCCGCTTCCGGCTGCATCGCAAAGATCTGCCGGGGAGGCCGGACATCGTGCTGGCAAAGTATCGGACGGTGATTTTCGTTCACGGATGCTTTTGGCACTGTCACCGTTGCAAATACGGATCGGTGGTTCCGGCAACGCGCGCGGAGTTCTGGGCGGCGAAGCGCGGCGGCAACGTTGCGCGCGACCGGACCAGGGCGGCGGCCCTGCGCCGGCTGGGATGGCGGGCGATCGTGCTGTGGGAATGCGAGGTGCGGAGTGAGGAAGCGGTATTGGCAAGACTCCGGAAGCTACGCATCGACCGCTGAGGTAGCATCATCTTCGAATGTCCGACCTCGCCAACCTTCCCACAGAAGCGCGCAATCCCGCGTCGGAGCGGCTCGATGAGTTGCCGACAATCGACATGCTGCGCGTGGTCCATGCGGCGGATAGGGAGGCAGTCGAGGCGGTGGAGCGCGAGTTGCCGCGCATTGCGGCTGCTGTCGACGCAATTGCCAGGCGGATCGAAGCCGGCGGCCACCTTTTCTATCTCGGCGCGGGGACTTCGGGACGACTTGGAGTGCTCGATGCGTCGGAGTGTCCGCCGACCTACAATACGCCGGCGGAACTGGTGCAGGCGGTCATTGCAGGCGGCGATGCGGCGCTGCGCAGCTCGATTGAGCCCGCCGAAGACGATCCTGGCCTGGGCGCGAGGGACCTCGAAGAGCACGGCTTCCACGCCTCGGATGTCCTGGTCGGGATCGCCGCGAGCGGGCGCACGCCCTATGTGCTGGGCGGCATGGAACACGCGCGCGGCCTGGGCGCGCTGACCATCGGAGTCACCTGCGTGCCTGACTCGCCGCTTGCTCTGGCGGCGGAGATGGCGATCGTACCGTCGACAGGGCCGGAGGTCGTGACTGGTTCCACGCGCATGAAGGCAGGCACAGCGACCAAGCTGGTGCTGAACATGCTGTCGACGGGTGCTCTGGTGCGGCTGGGGTACGTTTACGGCAACCTGATGGTGAATGTGCAGCCATCGAACTCAAAGCTCGAGGATCGCGCGGCTCGGATCATTGCGACCATCACCGGCGTCGGATACGAGGAGGCTGCGGAGTTGCTGGTCAGGGCCGAGTCCGTAAAGACAGCGGTCGTGATGCAGAAGCTGGGCCTGAGCCGGGAGGATTCCGAAAAGCGGCTGGCTGCTGCGCACGGGCGGTTGAAGGATGCTCTGCAATGAGCCGCAAAACCGAACGACGGTTCTCGCTTAATCTCCAGAATCAGCATTGGGGCGAGGCATTTCGAATATTTTCGATTCGAGCGAGAAAGAGACTGCGCGAGAAAGAGACTGTATGAAAGCGACGCAGTTTGAATTCCGCTTCCGGCTCCCGATTATCATGCTGCTCTACCTGATCGGCTTCTGGGCACCGTGGACCTGGACTCGAGGCACCTTTGCCCCACCGGCCAGCACGGCGTGGCTGGCCCTCTCGACCACTCTTGCCCGCTGGAACTGGCTGCGTATCGATCAGGCGACGCTGCTCGTCACCGTAATGGTTATCCTGTGCGGATTTCTGGGCGGAATTTTACGCGTATGGGGGACGGCGTACCTCGGGGCTTCCACAGTGCATGCGGGGCCAATGCAGGCCGGCAGCGTGATGGCCGGCGGACCCTATCGCTATGTGCGGAATCCGCTTTATCTGGGATCGATGTTTCTGGCGGCCAGCATCGCCGTCCTCATGCCGCCCTCGGGGGCCGTGGTTTTTCTCCTGGCGGCTGGTCTTTTTTACTTCCGGCTAATCCTCGGCGAAGAGGCCTTCCTCGGCAGAGAGAGGGGGGGCCGTCTACATGACCTACTGGCAACAGGCGCCGCGTCTGCTGCCCACGCTGCGGCCGCGGATCCCAAAGTCCTCTGCGCAGCCGCAATGGCTGACCAGCGTCGTGGCGGAGATTTTTCCGGTCACGTACCCGCTTTGTCTGGCAGCACTGGCGTGGCGGTACGATCCATTGCTATTGATCCGCTGCCTGCTGATTTGCTTTGGCCTGTCGCTGGTGACGCGAGCCTTTCTACCAAAGAAACGGGGGACTTCGGCGTAATACCGGCAAGCTCGCTCAGCGGCCCCCTGTTCAGGAGGTCTTGCCAGGTGTGCCGACGTCTTCCTCCTCAGGATCGGCGGTTGCCGTGTGTCCGCGTGTCGCCCAAAGGATACAGCCGAGAAAAATAACGGCGAACAGGAGAAATACACCGATGGTATTGGGAGTTCCAGTCATAGTTTTCTCTCCACCCTGTAGAGAGCATCATCGGCCGTTTTTCGTTGCACGCGGATCGCGGATAACTCCTCGTAGTCGGCAGGCACCGAGGGTGGAGTGCATGACAACTGCTTAGCACATGGCTCGCGTCGTCTTGTTTTCCGCCTTCATCGCAGCTTCGGCGTAATACTGGCAAGCCTGCCCGACTTAACTTTTCGGACCCATGGCTGCGAAGGCCTCCCTGGCTGAGTCGATGGTTTGCGCGATATCAGCTTCGGTATGGGCGGTGCTGAGGAAAGCCGCCTCGAACTGCGAGGGCGGGAGCCAGACTCCCGCGTTGAGCATGGCCTGATGAAAAGCCGCGAAACGATTCGTGTCGGATTGGGCAGCGGTGGCGAAGTCGGTAACAGAGGCCGAATTGAAAAACCAGGTAAACATTGCGCCGACGCGGTTGGTTGTGAGCGGAACTCCCGCACTGGCGGCTGCAGCGGCGACTCCATCGGCGACAGCGGCGCTCAGCTTGTCGAGCTTCGCATAGACTTCTGCGCGATGGCCGCGAAGATAGCCGACGGTCGCGATGCCCGCCGCCATGGCGAGCGGGTTCCCGCTGAGCGTGCCAGCCTGGTACACGGGGCCGAGCGGCGCGAGCCGATCCATGATTTCGGCGCGACCTCCGAACGCGCCGCAGGGCAAACCGCCGCCGAGAATCTTGCCCAGCGTGGTCAGGTCGGGGCGGATGCCGTACAACTCCTGCGCGCCGCCAAAAGCAACCCGGAACCCCGTCATGACTTCGTCGAAGATGAGGAGCGCTCCGTTCTTCATGGTCATGGCGCGCACCGCCTGGAGATAACCCGGCGCCGGCGGAATGCAGCCTGCATTGCCTACTACAGGTTCAACGATGATGCAGGCGATGGGATGAGCCGCGAGCGCAGATTCGACAGCGGCCACATCGTTGAAGGGCAGCGCGAGGGTGAAATGCGCAGTTTCTTCCGGCACACCGGCGGAGCCCGGAATGCCAAAGGTGGCGACGCCCGAGCCGGCCTTCACGAGCAGACCGTCGGCATGGCCGTGGTAGCAGCCTTCGAATTTGACGATGTACTTGCGATTCGTGAAGGCGCGGGCAACGCGGATGGCCGACATAGTGGCCTCGGTGCCGGAGCTGACGAAGCGCATCTTTTCAATGGAGGGATAACCGGCACGGACGAGTTCCGCCAGATCGCCTTCAGATTCGGTAGAGGCTCCGAAGCTGGCGCTGCGGGCCGCGGCCTGCTGGATGGCATCGACGACCGGCGGAAATGCGTGCCCGAGGATCATCGGACCCCAGGATCCGAAGTAGTCGAGGAAGCGGTTGCCGTCGGCATCCCACAGATATGCCCCTTCGCCGCGCGCCACAAAGGGAGGCTCGCCGCCGACGGCACGAAAGGCGCGCACCGGCGAGTTGACTCCGCCAGGAAAGAGTCCTTCCGCGCGCCGCTGCAAAAACCGGGAACGGGCGCCAGCTCGGGACATGGTCTTCAGCGACATGGTTTTCAGTATAGGTGGGTGGCGGGACTACAGAATATCGGGCGAATGGAAGATACTGGATTCGATGAAACCCAGATTTCCCGCTATCCTGCTACTCGTTTTTGGCGTGATGATCACCACTCCCGCAATCCATCCCGAGTCGTCCGACCCCGGCACAAATTTCCGTGCCCTGGCCGACCACTATTTTTCCGACGTGATGTTCCGCTTCGGACCGACGAATGCGACGCTGGCCGGCTTCCACCAATACGACACGAAGCTTGAGGACTACACTCGCGCTGGCTATGAAACGGAAGCCGCGGCTCTGCGAGACTATCAAAAGAAATTCGATGCTGTCACAGCAGCTGGTCTCGACGAGAGCACCCTGGGCGACCTCGCGATCATGCGCGCCACGGTGCGCGGCAACCTGCTCGAGATCGAGACCGTTCGCGCATGGGAAAAGAATCCCGATCTCTATTCGAGCGGCATTACCAACAGCGCGTTCGTTCTGATGGAGCGCGACTTTGCTCCGGTCGACGCCCGTCTGCGCTCACTGGTCGAGCGCGAAAAGCAAATGCCAGCGGTATTCACAGCAGCGCGACAGAACCTGAAGAATCCGCCACGCATCTACACGGAAATTGCGCTGGAACAGCTTCCGGACATCATCAGTTTTTTCCAGCACGATGTGCCGGATGCTTTCAAAAGCGCCAAGGATCAGTCGACGATCGCCGAATTTCAGAGGACCAACGGCGAAGTGATTGCGGCGCTCGAGGATTATGAGTCGTGGCTCAGGAACGATCTGCTTCCGCAATCGAAGGGCGATTTTCGCATCGGCGCGGATGCGTTCAGCAAAAAGCTGCTCTATGACGAGATGGTGGACACGCCGCTCGATAAGCTGCTGCAGATCGGATACGACGACCTGCACAAGAACCAGGCGGAGTTCAATCGCATCGCGAAGGAAGTCGATCCGGGCAAAACGCCGAAGCAGGTGCTGGCGGAACTGGCGGCGGTCCATCCTCCGCCGGACCAGCTGCTGCGGACCTTTCATGACACCTTCACCCACCTGATCGCGTTTATCGAGGCGAAGAAGATCATCACCATCCCCTCGCCGGTGCAGCCAACGCTCGAAGAAACGCCGCCTTTCATGCGCGCCACCACCCAGGCCTCGATGGATTCTCCGGGCCCTTACGAAAAGCATTCCTCGACGGCATACTTTAACGTCATGGTGCCGGAGAAAGACTGGCCGCAACAACGGGTGGCGGACTACATGGCGGCGTTCAATGTTGGCACCATCATCAGCACTTCGGTGCACGAGGCTTATCCGGGGCACTACGTGCAGTTTCTATGGGTCAACCACACGAATCTCAGCGCGGTGCGCAAGCTGACCGGATCGGCGACCAACATTGAGGGCTGGGCTCACTACTGCGAGCAGATGATGCTGGATGAGGGTTACAACCAGCCTGGAACCGGCGCGAAAGACGAACGCGAGTCGCGGCTCATCCGGCTCGGGCAGTTGCAGGACGCGTTGCTCCGCGATGCGAGGTTCGTTGTCGGCATCCGCATGCACACGCAGAACATGACGCTTGAGCAGGCGAAAGACTTTTTCGTCAATGAAGGCTACCAGTCGCCCGCCATCGCGGAAGTCGAGACGAAGCGCGGGACCTCCGATCCGACTTATTTGTATTACACGCTGGGCAAGCTGGAGATCATGAAGCTGCGCGCCGACCTCGAGAAGAAAGAGGGGGCCGGCTTCACGCTCGAGAAGTTTCACGATGACTTCATGGGCCAGGGCGGCGCCCCGATCAAAATTGTGCGGAAAGCCCTGCTGGGCGACGATTCGCCAACGTTGTAAGCAGGGGTCGCATCCAACTCCAGTCGCGCTGTAGAATGCCCGGTTCGTGGTAGAGGCATGCAACAGGAAGGAATCTAAAGTAGAGATATGTCCGCACCCACCAGAGTACGCAAGGCGATTTTCCCAGCAGCGGGATTCGGCACCCGCTTTTTGCCCGCCACGAAATCCATTCCCAAGGAAATGCTGGCGCTGGTCGATAAGCCGATCATCCAGTACGGCGTCGAGGAGGCGCTGGCCGCAGGTTGCGACCAGATCGTGATTGTCACCGGCCGCGGCAAGTCGGCCATCGAAGACCATTTCGACGTGAGCTACGAACTGGAGTGCACACTCGAGAAGCGCGGAAAGACCGATCTGCTGGCCATCAGCCGCCATGTATCGCACATGGTGCGGCTCTCTTACGTTCGCCAGAAGGAAGCGATGGGCCTTGGCCACGCGGTCCTGATGGCGCGTGACCTGGTCGGCGATGAGCCCTTCGCGGTCATTCTGCCCGACGATGTGATCGATGCGCGTACCCCTTGCCTGAAGCAGATGATGGACGCCTTCGAAGAGGTGCAGTCGTCGATCGTGGCGACACAGGTTATCGAAGGGCCGTCCATTTCCGCCTACGGCGTCCTGGACGGGAAGCCCGTCGCTGGCAAGCCGAGACTGTTCGACGTTTCAGGCCTTGTAGAGAAGCCGAAACCCGCTGACGCGCCGTCGAAGAATGCGATTATCGGCCGTTACATTTTGACTCCGAAGATCTTCGACCTTCTCGAACACACCCCCCTCGGAGCGGGCGGGGAGCTCCAGCTGACCGACGGCATCAAAGGGCTGCTCGAAACAGAGAAGGTCTATGGCTACAGTTTTGAGGGAGTTCGTCACGATGCCGGTGACAAATTCGGCATGCTGAAGGCGACCGTGGAATTCGCTCTGAAGCGCGAGGATCTTGGCCCGCAGTTCAGGGAATATCTGAAGACGGTAAAGCTGTAGAGGCAGTTCGCTTACGGGCAGCGGCGCGATTTGTCTTCCCTGCCCTTTCAGGCGTATCGTAAGTAGTTGGTTCGGGTGGCATCCTCTGCACGCGGGAGGAGCCGCACTGGAGACAACATGAGTGTTACGCAGTTCCGCAATGAGCCGGCATCCGCGCCGGTTCCGGTCACCTTCCAGACAATCCAGGAAAAAAAGCAGACGGGCAGGCCCATCACCGCGCTGACTGCCTACGACTATGCCACCGCTCGCCTCGTGGACGAAGCGGGCATCGACTTGATCCTGGTCGGCGATTCCCTGGCCATGGTGGTGATGGGCTACGAGAGCACGCTGCCGGTCACGGTGGAGGAAATGCTGCACCACACACGCGTGGTGCGTCGTGCCGTGCGGAGGGCCATCGTCGCGGCGGATATGCCGTGGGGTTCGTACCATCTGAGCATCGAGAGCGCTCTCGCAAGCGCCATCCGATTTGTGAAGGAAGGCGGAGCGCAGGCCGTGAAGGTTGAAGGCGGAGCTAACCGCGCGGAGCTGGTGGAGCGACTCACCTCCGCGGAGATTCCCGTCATCGGGCACCTGGGTCTTACTCCGCAGTCCGTAAACCGCATGGGTGGGTACAAAGTCCAGGGCAAATCGGCGATGGCGATCACCGGGCTGCTGCACGATGCGCACACGCTGGAGTCGGCCGGTGCCGTGGCGCTGGTGCTCGAAGGCATGCCGCGGGAAGCAGCGGCGCGCATCACGGCGGAGGTTGGAATACCGACCATTGGCATCGGTGCGGGTCCAGACTGCGATGGTCAGATTCTGGTTTTTCACGACCTGGTGAATCTGAGCTTTACGCAGCCGGCGAAATTCGTACGCCAGTATGGCGACGCAGCGGCGCTGTTTCGGAATGCTGTGGAAGGCTATCGCCGCGACGTCGAAGCGCGCGCGTTTCCGAGCGATGGCGAGAGCTATCACCTGGTCAGGGACGTGGCTTCAGCGCTCGAAGGGTCGGCCCTGCGCGCAAAAGCCTGACCTCGAATTCTTCCGAATGCTTATTGTCAAAACCATAACGGAGGCGCGCGGGGCCATCTCCGCGTTGCGCGCGAACCGGCGCTCGATCGGTCTGGTGCCCACCATGGGCGCTCTGCACCAGGGCCATCTTTCCCTGGTGCGGGCAGCGAAAGCGAGCTGCGATGTCGTGGTGGCAACGATCTTTGTCAATCCAACGCAGTTCGCTCCCGGGGAGGACTTCGCAAAGTATCCGCGCACGTTTGCGGCGGACACCGCGCTCCTTGAGGCGGAGGGGGTCGATCTTCTCTTTGCGCCGGATGTTGCGGAGATGTATCCGCCTGGGGCAATGACGGCGGTTGAAGTCGAGGGAATCTCGGATCGGCTGGACGGCGTGTCGCGGCCGGGACATTTTCGCGGCGTGGCGACGGTCGTGGCGAAACTGTTTCACATCGTCGATCCGGACAAGGCGTTCTTCGGGCAAAAGGATGCGGCGCAGGTGGCCATGTTGCGGTGCATGGTGCATGATTTGAATTTCAATCTGGAACTGGTGGTCTGTCCCACGGTGCGCGAACCGGATGGGCTGGCGATGAGTTCGCGCAATCGCTACCTTTCCCCAGAGGAGAGACAGCAAGCGCTGGCGCTGAGCCGCGCGCTGCGGCATATCGAAGCCAGGGTTGCCGCGGGGGCGGTCGATTCTACGGCGTTGATTGACGCGGGGCTGGCGATTCTGGCCGATGAGCCCGAAATCCGTCTCGACTACCTGCGCATCGTCGACCCAGACACGCTTGAAGACTTACCGGACGTAAGCGCTGGGGCGCTGGTGGCAATCGCGGCGTTCGTGGGTCCGGCGCGCCTGATCGACAATGTTGTGATTGCAGCGCGCTGAGGCGCTTACTGCGGCTGCTCGGACGGCGGTGCGCCCTCCGGTGGATGGTGATTGTGCTCAGGCGGGGGAACAAAATGCTCGGGCATAGAATGGCCGCGATGACAGGTGCCGCAGGTCACATGCTTGTCCTCGGGCATCGCGTCCGGGTCGTGAACCTGCGACATGTATTGCTCGTTAATGGTGTGGGTCATCGCGATCATGGTGCGCGCGGTGGTCTTATCTTCCTTCGCGTCGGAAGGAAAATCGAGCTTATGGGTCTGCGGATTCACGGCATGGCAGAAATTGCATTCCACACCAAGGGACCCCGCATAACCACGCATGAGTTTGATCAGGTCCTCACGCGAGATGTCCTTCGGCAGCACCTTGAGATTCACCGGCTTGGGTAACGGGCGTCGCGCATGAGGCCCGGTGCCGGTTTGCGGTGTGGATGAGCCGGCACTGCCCGTGGGCGGAGCCTGCTGGCTGAAGAGGGGTTGTGCGGCAATGGCAAGGACGAAGACAAAGGCGGGAAAAAACTTGCAGTGCATTTTCTGGTTTCCTGGGAATTGGGGATTGATTGCGCCGAATTTCTGCTCGTAATTGATGCTACACAAACCGGATTGGAATTCCCGCAGGCTGATCCAGCCGATCACGAGGAATTCATCGTGAGACGAACCGGTTTCCCGCAATAGTGAAGCGCAGGGGACGATCGGCAGCCTTGCTGATGCCCACGCGAGGCAGCGCCGCGATTTCGCCCGGTTCAAATCCGTCGTCTTCGACGTGGAGCCCGGAACGCCCGTTGGTGACATCGATGCCGTTGTGCGTTTCGCGTTCGATGCCCAGAGCCTGACAGAGGCGCCCCGGGCCGGAGGCGAGAAGGCGGGGATTCGCGTCGGACGCCAGCCCCCGCAGGCGCGCCATGGTCCTGAGGCCCTCCGTCGGCTCCAGCGCGCGCAGCAGAACGCCCCCCGCCTGCCCGTCCGGCTCGCAGGAGATGTTGAGGCAGAAATGCATGCCATAGATGAAGTAAACGTAGGCGAATCCCGGAGGCCCGAATAGCACCTCATTGCGCAGCGTCTTGCCGGCAAAAGTGTGCGCCGCGGGATCGCCGAACCCGAAGTAAGCCTCCACCTCGACGATTCGGCCAGCCAGCCGCACACTTTCCAGACGCCGCACCAGCAGCTTGCCCAGCAGCCGCTGCGCGACACGGTCGGGCGGTTCGAGGTAGAAATCGCGGGTCAGGACGCGGGATTTCGCCATCTAACTGGACGGCGATCCCTGCAGCGCGGCAAGAACTTCCTCGGCGTGGCCTTCGGGGCTGACCTTGGGGAAAATCTTCAGCAGCCGCTGGTCCGGGCCGATCAGAAACGTGGTGCGTTCGATGCCCATCACTTTCCTGCCGTACATATTCTTTTCCTTGAGCACGTCAAACTGTTTCGAAACGATTTCGTCTACATCAGCAAGGAGGGGATAAGGGAGGTCGTACTTTTCGCGAAACTTCTTCTGCGCCTTCGGTGTATCGCGGGAGATTCCGAGGACCACGGCACCGGTCTTCTGAATTTTCCTGAACTGGTCGCGAAAGCCGCAGGCTTCTATGGTGCATCCTGGCGTGTCGGCCTTCGGATAAAAGAAAAGCACGACCGGCTTGCCGGCAAAATCTTTCAGATGGACAGTTTTTTCCTCGTCATCCTGGAGAGCAAACTCGGCGACTTTATCGTTGATTTTCATTCTTTTCCCTTCAGCGGCACAAGACGCACGCGCAAGCGCGCACGATTAAGATTATTTCTTACAGCGCGTCTCAAGTATAGGTCCGCAGCCGGGGGGACATGAAAACGCTGCAGCAGTGAGGACTATGTTACTGGTTCGGACAGGATGTATCGTTTGGGTATTCGCGGCAATGGCGGCTGCAGGCACTCTGCCCGCATGCGCGCAGTATCCAGGTCATGTGGATGAGGAAAAGCAGCAGTCGGGAACGCACCTGCGCGCAACAGCGGTTCTGGAGTACACGGGAGACCTGGGAAAGATCAAGGAGAGCCGGCTCGTCCCCATTGTGGTTTGGGACGGTGCGCAATATCAGCCCGGCGGGCTCTATCTTGCGCAGCCGGCGCCTCTGGCAGTGCTTTCGGGCACGCAATACGAGCTGGAGTCGGCAGGCAAGCCGAAGGGATTTTTCAATATTAAAGACGCGGAAGACCTTGCTGGCCTTTGGATCGGGGTCGGCAGCTTCGAGGCGCCGGCGGCGCCCAAACCGAAAGCCCCGCCCGCCAAGCTGGGACACACCTATGAGGTGAAGGACGTCGATCCCGACAAGCCGCATTTTGCGCATCGCCCCGCGGATGAGCAGAGCAAGAGCGAGGCCGAAGCAAGTTTGCCAGCCAGAACCCAGAACGCTCCACCCGTCGACCCGGACCGTCCCGCGCTTCATCCGCGCGCCGGGGGCGACTCCGACAGCGCGGCGTCCGGTTCGACCTCCAACAGCCCACCCGATGTCGATCCCGACCGGCCAACGTTTCATCGGCGGTCGAACGCTTCCGGTGAGATCGCGACATCCGGGCCGCCGATCGATCCGGATCGCCCGCGCCTGGGCTATATCGCGCCCGTGGACCAGTCGAAGCTCGATAAGCCGGATGCGCTCTTCGGACTGCCTCCGGACATGAACCAGATAGCGGGGATCTCCGATGATCGGACGGGAGACACGATCTCGTGGGCGTATTCCTGGGCGAATCCTGACGACCAGAACAAGATGAAGGCGGCGCTCGAAACGATTGCGGAGCAGGCGATCGCCCCGCCGCCCGCCCCCGCCGCCACAGGGAAGGCCGGCATCACCAGGACCTCTAACGCTGTGCGCCGCAAGAACCAGCCAGCTTCGTCCCCGCCGCCCACGCTGGCCGGCGAGGATTTCCGCGCTTACAGCCTGAGTTTTGGGGGAGGCGCGACCATGGTCCTCTCCGCGCACTCGACGGATACACCGGCGAAATATGTGACGATCGTCGCGCAACCGGATTTCTACGGGAAGCCCAAAGTGCTGCTCAAACAGGTGACCACGGACGCTGGCCTCGATGGCATACCGCGCTTGCGCCTGATCGACGCCGTGGATACGGAGGGCAACGGCAACGCCGACCTGGTCTTCGAACTCCGCGGGCAAACCTACCGGCAATTTGCGATTTATCGCGTCGCGGGCGGAACAGCTACGCAGGAATTTGTGACCCAGCCGACCGCCAATTAGCTCAATCGCTGTTACGAGTTGCGTCTTTTTAGCACAGCCACGGTTACATTTCAGGAAGCTGCCCTGTGTCCCAACCACCGCCTAAAGCGCGTATGAGCTGCACGCTGGCGACGAACTGACGCGTGGCAAGGTCGGCCTGCGTCCGCTGATTGGAAAGCTGTGTGGTCTGCGCGGTAAGCACTTCCAGATAGGTGGTCACGCCACCCTTATAGCGATTGGTGCTGATGGCCAGCGACCGCTCGGATGCTTCGACGGCCAGATTTTGCTGCACGGATTCCTGGTCGAGGATGCGAATAGCGGCCAAATTGTCTTCCACATCCTGGAACGCGGCGAGTACTGTCTGACGATAATTTGCTACCTGCTGCTCGTATGCGTCCCGCGCCTGCTGGGTGAACGCGTGGCGGCGGCCGGCGTCGAACAGCAGTTCTACGGCAGATGCGCCGAGGGACCACATCTCGCTCGGACCCTGGATCAACGTGCCGGGATTACCGCTGCCAAAGCCGCCGGTACCGGTGAGCGCAACGTTGGGATAATAAGCGGCGACGGCAATGCCGATCTGCGCATTGGCGGCGTCCGTCTGGCGCTCGGCGGCGGCGATGTCGGGCCTTCGCTCCAATAACTGCGAGGGCACGCCAACCGGGATTTGCGGAATCTGCCGGGCCAGCGGCATCGGCGGCAAGCCGAATGTCGAGGCCGGAGTTCCGATCAGCGTGGCAATGGCGTGCTCGTACTGCGCTCGAGCGATGCCCACGTCGGTATCCTGGGCTCGCGTGGTCTCCAGCTGTGTCTGCGCCAGCGCAACGTCGGATTCCGTGGCCACCCCGCCCTTAAAACGTATCTGTGTCAGTTTCAAATAGTCTCCATAGGAGGCGACGGTGTTATCCAGCAGCACTTTCTGCGAATCGAGGCCGCGCATCTCGAAGTAGTCGGCGGCCAGCTCCGCGCGAACAGTTAGTTCCACGTTGGCCAGCAGGGCGGCGGAGGCCTGGGCGTTGGCGTACGCCTGTTCCACGGTGCGACGCACCTGGCCCCAGAGGTCCGGCTCCCACTGCGCCTGGCCGGCGATGCTGTAGCTGTTGTACTGGTAGTTCGTGACCCCCTTCACCGTGTTCGGCGCATTGTGGGACTCGCGCGTACGCCCAACCGAAGGCCCAGCCGCCAGCGTCGGATAATACTGCGAGCGGGCCACGCGAACCTGCTCTCGCGCCGAGAAATACTGCTCCATTGCAACGCGCAGCGTCTGGTTCGAGACAGCGACTTTGGCTTCGAGCGCACTGAGCTGCGGATCGCCATAGAGATCCCACCACTGGCCGCGAAGCGTTCCATCGCTCGGCTCCGCCTGCTTCCATGTCCCGTTCGGAGGATTGGGAGGCGGTAGAGAGTTCTCTTTCCACGCAGGAGCGTCCGCGGCAGTGGGGCGATGGTAGTTCGGTCCCACGGTACAGCCGGCCAGCAACAGCGTGGCCGCGGATGCCGCCATCCCCGCCGTGAGCACACCAGGGCGAGTGAGGATCATTCACCGCCCTCCGGACCCTGGCCGCCCTCGTTCTCCTGCTGCGGTGCTCCGGGTACGCCGCCGTTATTCGGAGACACGATTCGCACTCTTTCGCCTTCGACGATGGAGTCGGGGGGATTCTGGACGACCTCGTCATCGGGCCCGAGACCCTGGATCACCTGCACCACGCGGCCATCATCCTGACCGATGACGATGGGAACGAGCTTCGCAACGTCGCCGTCGTTACCGTGGACGACCGTGACCACACGCAGGCCCTCCTGCCGGAAGAGCAACGTGGAGACCGGCAAAACCAACGTCTGTCTGACGACCTTCAGCTGAAAGTGAACCTCGGTATAAGCTCCCGGCACCAGAGAGCCGTCGCCATTGGGCACATCGACCTCGACGAGCAGCGTGCGGGAGGCCGGGTCGATTGCACGGGCGGTGCGCACCACCTGGCCGTGAAAGCGGCGCCCGGGAAACTCCTCAAGGGTCAGATCGGCCGGCGTTCCGGGCGTGCAGGAGGGCGAATCAACCTGGGGAACATTCACGTAGACGCGCATGATGTGCTCGTCGTCCATATGGAACATCTCGCGGCCGCCGGTCGCGGCGCCGGCATTGATCAGCGTGCCTACATCGACGCCGCGCGCGGTGACGATGCCGTCGAAAGGCGCGTAGACCTTTTCAAATCCGGTCAGTTCTTCAAGCCGCTGCACATTGGCCTGCGCGGACTTCACCTGCGTGTTCGTCGACGCCTGCTGAGTCACAAAATTCTCTGTGTCCTGCTTTGCGACAGCGTTGGCGGCGAGTAAATCGGTATAGCGCTGGGCCTGCTGTTTTGCATATCCGGCGTTGGCTTCGGCTGTGGCCAGGTCGGCCTTCGACTGAGCCAGTTGCTGATCCACTTCGGGGCTGGCGATGGTGGCGAGCAATTCTCCCTTACGTACGTGCGCACCAATATCGAAGTACCACTTTTCCAGATAGCCGTCGGTGCGCGCGAAGATGGGCGAGTCGACATAAGCGAACAGGTTGCCGGGCAGAACGATCTCCTGGCTGGGTGCGCCCTCCTGGGGCTTGTCGACCAGAACGTTGGCCAGCGCCAGATCGCCGGTGCGGGTCTTCAGCGTCTTTTCCGCGCGGAGCCGAGGTATGAGCTCGGCCACGGCCACGACCGCGACAATAACGAGCACCACAACCAGTGCCAGAATCGCCTTGCGGCCTGAAATCGGCGGACGGTGGTCCTGAGGATCGTGACTATGGCTGTCATTCCCGTGAAGGGCCGGAGCGGGTTGATCCTGCCTCCGGTTCGGCTGCTGAAGATTTGGATCGGTCATACCTTAGCTCCCGGTCACAAGCTGTTGCCTGTTGGGGTGGTGACGGGCCTCGCGCTCCTGGCGGCGGCGTTCGAGACGACCATGCAACACGCTGAAAATTGTTGGAACGAAGAACAGGGTCGAAACGGTGGCGAAGAGGAGACCGCCAATCACGGCGCGGCCCAGAGGGGCGTTCTGCTCGCCGCCGGAGCCGAGGCCAAGGGACATGGGGATCATGCCGAGGATCATGGCCAGCGCGGTCATGAGCACGGGGCGGAAGCGCACAAAGCCGGCGTTCAGTGCAGAAAGCCTGGCGTCGCCGACCGTCTCTTCAAGTTGCTCACGCGCGAAACTGATCACCAAAATCGAGTTTGAGGTAGCCACGCCCATGCACATGATTGCCCCAGTCAGTGCGGGGACGCTGAGGCGCGTGTGTGTGAGAAAGAGGAACCAGACGATGCCGGCGATAGCCGCGGGTAACGCGGTCACGATGATGAAGGGATCGAGCCAGGATTGAAAATTGACGACGATCAGCATATAGACGAGCAGGATGGAAAAGACAAGACCACCCAGCAACCCTTCAAACGAGGTCCGCATGGTTTGCACCTGGCCGCGCACAACGATGCGCGATCCACGTGGGAGATGCGACCGCTGCTGGTCGACAATGTTCTGGATACCTTTGCTCACGCTCGCGAGATCGGTGCCGGCGACGTTGCCGTAAATATCGATAACGGGCGTGATGTTGTAGTGCGTGATGGTCGCGGGCTCCTGGCCTGGAGACACGGCCGCGACGTTGCCGAGAATCTGGATGGGCTGTCCGCCGACCGGTCCAGAGGAAGGCGGCATGCCTGCGCCGTAGGAAGTGCTATTCGACGGAGTCGGCCCGGACGAGCCGGTTGCCGCGGCGCTGCCCGACGTCACGGGAATGTTTCT
>Ga0181531_10001357_pt1 | contig 15516 bp, 13 predicted proteins | sample PEATcosm2014_Bin_38_FD_119743 | JGI IMG/M metagenome (GOLD analysis project Ga0181531, IMG submission 119743) | Peatland microbial communities from MTU Mesocosm Facility, Houghton, MI, USA - PEATcosm2014_Bin11_10_metaG | ecosystem: Environmental > Terrestrial > Soil > Wetlands > Peat | place... | reverse complement strand
GCTTCAAATGGAGAAGTGTGCATCCAACTTAGTCAGCGCAAAGTTAATCCTTCTTCTCCTCCTCGATCCTCGTCCCCTCTTCCGTGACAATCGTGCCCGTCGCCTCGCTGTGCAAGAAGAATCTCTTGCCTCCGTCAAGGACGACGAGGTTGTTGGTTTTTGTACCATCCGCAGTGAAGAGCGACCCGGTACAATCCGCATCGACCGTGTAGCTTGCGTCCACGCTCCGCGGCGCATAGGTCCAGTCTTGGATGTCACCGTTGTTGCTTCTGGTCAAGCGAGTAAGGCCGATCGTCCCGTCTCCGTTAAAGGGTTGGATGCCGATCGAGGCGATAGGGCCACCCACGACATTGTTCACGCCCGTCCTGAGGATGGCATACGTCCCTTTGAGGCTGGCTACGCTACAGCCGCGATTGTCGGCATGAACGTTGATGATGGGCCCTGGAATGCGAGCAAAAGTCGCAAGGAGGGCGAGACCTGTCACGAGAAGAAAATACTTTCCGAACTTGCTCATTTTAATTCTCCTTTCTTTTTCTGACTTAAACTCAAGTTCGTGTTTGGGCATTGACGATCGGACCCTTCAATTCGAAACTCAAAGTGTCCTGCGTGAAGGCGATTTCAGAACCAACTATAGGTAGACGTTCCAGGGAAGGGCCGAGGGGCCTGGAGACCTTAGGAGCTGATTGCACCCCTTGATAAGGCACCAATACTGCCGCGCATGCTACAGGAAAAAATCGTTGAATTCAACACGATAGTGTGCGTCTTCTCGGCAGCACTATCTAGCTAGCAAACGCGTTGCTTCTGGACAAACACTCGCCGTTAATTGCATAGGAAACTCGGTCAAGTCCCGATTAGTCGCGTTATCGGACAAGTCCGGTTCCAGTACTTCAGTTCTCCGGTATGCGCGTTAATCAGTTAACAGTTCGCACTCGGCCGTCTGCTCCCTTCGCATGGTAACCTCGTTGTCTCCAGTGGCGGATATCGCGCGAAGCGCGAACCAGAAGCTCGGATTCCGAAATTCTGGCTGGACTTTTCAGGAGGGCACGGTGGGGACTGACGAATTCGAAACTCAAAAGTCTCCAATCGTCTCGATAAAAACTCGATTGCTAGTGATCGTGATTGGGTGTTTGACGGCGATGGCTGGCTCGCTCGCAATTGGCGTTATGTTTTCGATCTACCCCGGCGTCATGGTTGTGGGTGCGATCTTGCAGCCGCGCTTCCGAAAGCTCGGAAGGGGCCTTATCCTGGCTGGCGCGCTGTTGCTGAGTGCTTGGGTGCTTCCGTACGGCGTTCTCGTGGTTCTATCCGATCTGACCGTTCGCAAGCCGCTGATGTTCGGTATCGCCCTTGCTTCCGTCTTACTCGTGGGTGTTTGCGACGTATTTCTTGTGATCGAGGAAGTCAGAATCAGACGCCGCGCAACGTCCAATAAGCCGGATTAGTTATCTCCGCCCTCTGGCAAGTCTCGATCGGTCGCGTTACAGGACATGGGGCCCAGTTTCCGATTAGAGCGTTAATCAGGCAACTGGCCGATGCCGAATGCTAAAACAGAGATATTTGTTGGAGTATGGTTGGAGCCTCGATACGCGGGGAGGTGCCTGTGCAAGTTCTTCAAAATGCAAAAAGAAACGGGCCTTTCATTTTTCTCGCGGTGGTTGTGTTGCTGGTGTCAGGGAGTGCCATCCATTCCCAACAGGGGCATCTGATTCCTCCTCGACCAGAGCGACAATATCCGATGAAGGTGGACGTCCTGAGTTCACTGCCTGAAGGCGTGAGGTTCAAGCCTTACAAGTCTTACTTGGACCATCTTTACTCCGATATCCAGCACAATCTTGTAGCAAGGTTGCCCGAATCGGCCCTAAACGGAGAAAAGGGCGCGGTGGTCGTTAGAGTCCACATCGAAAGCGACGGTTCATTGCCGCAAGGGGCCGTGAGAATCGTCTTCAGCTGCGGCAAGGAAGACATTGATGCCGCTGTCCAGAGCGCGATTCGCGCGGCTGTTTCCCGCGAGGAGTTCCCCGAAGGGAATGTTGGTGCGAAACTTGATTTGCTTTTCACTTTTGGCTTCGCCCCGCAGGAGCCTACGCAGAAACCAGGAGTCGTTCCCGTAAAAACTGCGGTTAATCACTTATGCCAGACCTAGCACGGTGACGCTTACCATAGGTTCGATGACCGGATTCCACTTGGACGTATAGTCGCGTAACCGGCAAAGTTAAATTGCCTGAAATCCACTTGGACGGTTAGCGCGTTAATCAGGACTTAGCCTCTCGGAAACAGTATGCTAGGTTACGTCTTCCCGCTAGGAGTTCCGAATGAAGATACCTCTCAATGACTTCCAGCGCAGTTACGCGCAACAGCGGATTACATTTTTCACGGACGTACTTTCGATGGAACTTCAGCAATGTCTACAACGAACATCCTTGGCGTGTGCCGAGAACCATAAAAAGCAAGCTGGAATCATCGACCTCTTCTGTGGTCTCTACCTCCAAGACCGGGAAGAAATTGCACGCAATTTCAGAGGAGACCTCCCAGCGGTCATTAGCCAGAATTTTCCAATACATCGCTTCGGTCGTGATGGACTCTTCCCAAAGGCCATGCTTGAGCAGTCGGCGTCGGAGTCGGGCGAATCTGGATTCAGCTATTTCTTGAATTATAGCGACGACGTTCTCCGCCTCCTGTGGCTTAGTGCGAAGTTGGCCAATGCTGTCGGCAACAAACCCTCCCTCAAGGATGTAATTGCAGCGGCTGCGCTGGAGCGAGAATGGATGGACGAACTGCTACGAAGTGGATTCACGCCAAGTCGCACTGCGTTGGACTTCGACAAGGAAGTCAGAACGGTCATCTTCCATGCGACACCACATACTGGGGAGGGGTGGCCAAGAGAAATGGAATTTGGACTGGAGGAAACTTTGCGGCCGCCATTCGTGCTCGAAGTGAGCACTCCATCAGGAGGCTTTCAGCCGGTGCGCTCCGCGAAAGTGAAACTAAACGGGAGCGAAGTCGCTGATGTTTCATGGCCGGGAAAACCAACCGGCATCGTTGGCGTGGAATTGCAGGCCTCGAACAAAATTGAAATTGACCTCGACGGTCCTAGGTTCGGTAGCGTGGAGCTAACGGTTCGGGGAGCTCCGGCCTAACGACAGAAGTTTAGGGCCTAGTCTTCTTGGATTAACGGTCAACTCCTGATAAGTTCTATAAAAGGAGTCAAGAAAAAAAACACCTTTCCCGCGGCCGGATTTTTTCTTGGCTTCCAGCCCACTGCGTTGAGCAAGATTGTTCTGGCCTTCCGTTCCGTGTTCTCGGGACGCTGCTTCATTTAGCCAGCGCTTTTGGTCTTCTCTGCCAGCGGTTTTCATCGCTTTCGCGCAACGAAGCCAGTCCGTTCGGAGACCACAAGCAGCACGGTTGTCAGGTGCCAACCATGGTTCTATCGGGGACTCATGGCCCATAGCTTTTTCGGGTTGTCCGAGGGGGACTAGGGTCGTGTGAGAGACGCAGCGTGCCCGAGGCACGCCGAGCCTAACTAATCAGCTGAGACTCGCCCTCGAACCCGAATGTCTCCAGAACCCGACTCGCCACCGCTGGAAAAAATTCCAGGATGGAACGGATTCGCGCGAGACACTCAAGCTGTTTGTGGTTTCAGATGTTGGGCGTCGAAGCGCACTCCTTTCTTCCAGACGATTAAGGTGATGGCCGCCATCTTGCGCGCCAAAGTCAGACGCGCCATTTCCGGCCTGATTCCCTTGGCTACCAATGCATCGTAAAACTCTTTAAACGGACCCGCCTTTGCAGCGGCCACGGTGGCAGCAGCCTTGAATAGGTTCTTCAGCTCGTGATCGTGGTTGCGATTCAGCCCGCGAATCGAGGCCGGTTTCTTGGCGCGCTGCAGCTCGCCCTGGACGAACCGCTGCTCGGCGCTGCTGTGCGTCTCGATACCGAATCCGCTGTAGGTCCAGAGCTGTCGCTTGGTACGGAAACGATGCGGCGTTTGCATCAAAGCGATCAGCAGCGCCGCGCGGATCGGGCCGATGAACGGAATCTCGCGCAGCAATTTCCAGGCGTCGTGCTTCTGAGCTTCGGCGAGCAACTGGCGCCGCACTTCCTGGCGCAGCGCCCGCAAAGCATCGAACTGCTGATAGTAGAATCCCGCCCGGCGGCGCACGCCGGCTTCTTGGATCTTGCCGAGCCACTCGGCTCGATAGCGTTCTGCGTAAACCTGTTTTCCTCGGCAGGCGATCCCCCAACTGCGATAGATCGCCTTCACACGAGTCATCACCCGTATCAGATCCGTGCTGATCGTCAGATAACTGCGCGCCAGCTCGCGCAGCGTGCGCACGCCGTGCTCTCCGTGATACACCGAGCGGACCATGTTCGAGCGCAGCAACTCAGCCAGCTTGCGCGCATCGATGCGGTCGCTCTTGCTGCCTTCCTTGAGCAGAGCATTCCGGCGGGGATTACACACCACCAACTCGGTGACGTGCGGCTTGATCAAGTCATACAACCAGGCGGCCCAGGTGCCTTCTTCGAAAGTTACGTGCAAACTTCCGCGCAGGCCTTTGAGAAAATCCAGAAGCGTGCTGGCCTTGGTTTCGATCGTGCATTCCATTACCAGCTTGCCCGAGGAGTTTAGAACCGCGACCGAGATCGCTTCCTTGTGCACATCCATCCCGATATACTTCATGTTATCCATACAGGGCGCTCCTTTCGGGGATAGGTTCGAGCCGAACACTCAAAACCTACTCCAATTGGGGCGCCCTTTTATATTGCGTCGGATAATCGAGAAAGTGGCTGTCGGGTGCTCGAATAGGTTACAACCTCAATTCAGCAGAAAAGCCAATTTGTGGCAGCGCTGACACGAACTCGTTTAAAAAAGTTCTAAAATCGTCCCCTTGGGCGCGCCACTTTTTGCGAACTTTATTTTCAACGAGTTCTGACGATACCCTTCAGTTCGTTTAGAACTCTGGAGCCGACGCTTCCTTCCGAGCGAAATTGACAGTCCGCACTTGACAGAGTTTTGCGAGCTCTAGCGTCACTTTGAGCGTTCGTAATACCAGTCTGCGACTTCGTTACGGGCAAGCGCTATTTGGCCAGAACGTTTGTGGGCAAACATTGGCAAGTCCCCAAGAAACAGATGTGGGGACGGGTCTGTTGGAGTTGAAGGTTCGACAACAGCAGCGTTGATTAGGAGGACCTCGCTGCCGTCTAAGAAATGGGTCAATATTTTCCAGCGACCCGTGTGATGAAGCGGCGGAGATGCGGAAGGAATATCTTGGACATACGTTCCATTGGGCTGGAGTTCGAGTCTTTCAGTCCCTGAACGATACACTCCGACTACATCCGCCGCAGTAACGCGAATGCGTCCCTGTTCCTCGGAACCGGCGCTGCACGCAGCCAGTACGGGACCGAGCGCAACCACAATCGCGATTCGCACTGCGGATTGCCACCGCATGATATCTAGAATAGCAGAGGCTCGCTCATTGCCCGATAACCGGTCCGTGATGTCGGTGCCACCGGGAACCGGCTAAAGGCGCATCGCAGCCGGGGCCTCGATTTGTGTCACGGCTGCCACGAATTCGCCGAGAAAAGTTCTAAAATCACTTGTGAAAGCACAGCGCGTTGATTGCGCTTCATCATCGGCATGAAAGGCTTCTCCTACCAATGAGTCATAGCAAGGGCCCACTATCGTCACGATTTTGCATTTTCAGTGGTGGAAGACCATGCGAGCGGAAAGATCGGGAGCAGACAACGAAACGGGAGACGCACGGAATATGCGGCTCCCGTTGTCCGGCTGTGTGCAACGATTAGTCAACCGGTGACCAGTCTTCGTCTGGATTGTAAGCTTGGATAGCGGCGGTGGCTTTGGTTGTGTCGGGGCCAAAGTCACGTTCGTAAACAACGCCTTCGCGGCTGATCACGAAGCTCATGATCCCGGTTTCTCCGTACTTGACAGGGGTCGCAAGTACGGCGAATCCGCCCGTCAACTTTCCGTCCACGAGATAGTTCTGCGCGCCATCTTCGGCGTCATTGCCCTGAGCCGTCAGAATGCGCAGCGTGTAGCCATCGAGAACGACAGATCCGTCTGGAGAGTGCGAAACAAGTGAGGACTTCGGCAGTTGGTCGAGGTCCGCCAGCGGACTGGAGGCCTGCGTTGCGCTCGCGGGCCAATACAGACCGTCTTGCAGTCCCGGATTGCTGATGACTCGCTGCGCATATTCCGATGAAGGGCCGGAGTCGTGGAAAATCTCCTGAGCATTGGCGAGTGCATAGCAGGCGTCAATGGCCAGAAGCTCGTTTCTGCCGATGTCACGTGCTCGCACTTCCTGGGCGCCGGCAACCGCGTCGAAGTACCACCGCCCAGCCGAATTCTTGGCCAGCGGTACGGGAAAGGAAAAATTGTCCGCGCCGATATAAAGAATGCGGCTGCCGTCGGTCATGTCCACCCAGCGATTCATCTGTTGATACTTGATCACGAAGGAGTCCATGGCTGTTTTGTTCGATTCTGTGTCTCCCGACATCACCAGCGAAATCGTGTCGGGGCCTAGAATCCGGGACAGTGCGATTTGGTCGCCCGCCTTCGCAGCGTTTGCCAGTGCAACGGCGGCCTCCGAGGGCGACTGGAAAGTAGCCTGAGCAACTGGCTTTTTCGCCAGCGTCCAGAATTTGGGCTGCACCTTTCGACTGGCCAGAGCCGCACCAGCAAATACCAGCACCGCGATCACTGCAATTCCTATCCACTTCCGTTTGCTGCTTGCATTCGTATTCATTTTGAATCTCCCTCTCATTTTCCTTTCGATCTCTCGTATTTTCGTTGTTGAACTCGTTGATTTGCACCCGTACCGTTAACGACGGTGTCCGCCACCCGAAGAATGGTGCTGAGCGGGCGCGTGTTCCCGAGCCATGTGCGTCTGAGGGCGCCGTCCGGCCATGCTGCCGCGGCCGCGTTCACTCTCTGACCGATTTGCCCCGCCATCGCCGCTCATGCGCGACCGGTTATCGCCGAGCATGCGATTCTCATCGCGATCGTGATAGCCGCCAGCCGGTGCGACGCCCGGTCCATTCATGCCCGCGTTTTTGTCGCGGACACCGCCGTTGCCACCGATCAAGCCGCCATTGCCGTTGCGGCCGCCATTCGGGCCGTGATCCACTCCACCGTTCCCGCCGATCAACCCGTGATTGCCGTTATGTCCGCCATTTGGCTGATCGTTGGGATTGGTTCCAGGAACGTCGTGATGAAATCCGCCGTTGGGGCCGTAATATCCGTTCGGGTGGTAAGCGCCGTTGGGCCCATAGTGCGTGTCAGTGCCGGGATGATAGCCGGTATTGTTGGCGGACCAAGGGTGGTAGCCGTTGTAATTGTTGTTACGCCATGTGTTGTTCGTAATGTAGGTGTTGTGGTTATAGATGATCGTGTTGCCGCCACCGCCTCCGCCCCAGTTGCAAGCCCACGCGTGAAAGCCCCAACCAAAGCCACCGCCGGCTACGAAACCGCCGCCACCGCCTCCAAAAAAGGCGCCGATCGAAATTCCCGAACCCCACGAAACCGTTGCAGCCGCGAAGGCGACCGGCGGCGTGTACAGCGGCACAACGACGGGCGCGCCGTACACGATCGCCGGATTGTATTGCGGTACGTAAACCACCTGAGGATTCGCTGGTTGAATCACAATGACGTTCGAAGAAGGCTGCGTCACGGTGATCTGCGATGAGGACTGCAACGTACCCGCGGCTTGTGCCTTCGCGCGCATCACTTGCACGGCCGCCATAACGTCGGATTGTTGATTGTTGAACGCCTGACCCAAGCTGGACGTCCACGCAAGATTTTTTGCCAGGTCATGCAGCACCGACGGAAACTGAGTCAGTGCTTTGACGCTCGCGTCCCACGTTTGCTGGTCCACGGCTTGCGTGAGAGCAGGACCCGTAAGGCTTGAGTTTTGGCTGAGCCAGTAGTCTGCGATCGCAATTTGGTCCGGGAAGGTCGCAGCCGCCATCACTTGCGCGACGAGCGAATCAGGATAAAGCGCAATCGGCGCAACCAGTGCGTCCAATTGTTCTGATGACATTGGCGACGCGCTCGGAGCTTCGCTGCCTTGGGGCGCCGCTGCCGGTTGTGCCGGAGCGGGTGCTGGCGGCGCGACGACTACGGGCGCGGGAGCCGGCGCCGGTGGCGCGAGCACAGGCTGAGATGCGTAAACAGTCCCAGTTGCAGAAGGAGCTGGAGCTGTCTGCGCGACTGGCGTTGCGCGTATAGCTTGCCACGCGGCGTGTCGGCCATGCAGACCGTACGATCCCGTGATGTTGTCGCCGTAGATCTGGCCGCGGAATGTCAAAACGTTGCGAGTGACGGTGCTAAATCGGATGTGATGGACATTGACTTCACCTTCGATTGGTCCCGACTGATTGGGCCCTTCAAAATATCCGGTGATCCTGTTTCCGTACTGCGCGATTTGCACGTGCTTGACGACCGTCTCGCCGTTCTCGATGTTTGTTGAGTAAATGGTCCAGCTGCCTTCGACGTTGTCGGGCGGCTGCTGGGCCATCGTGGTTTTGCAAACGCTGAGCGACGCGAGGATAATGGCAACTAACCTCAGGATCGCGTTGATTCTCTTCATGACATCCTCCAACTGCTTGCTTTGCGACTTGTTGTTCGTGCCGTCGCTGGCAGTAGTAAAAGCAACCTGCGAACCAAACCCAAGTGCTTAATTTTCTGCGCGTTAGCGGAAACCCTAGCTCACGAGGCCTCGAAAATTCACGAAATCTCAGGAAATGGGAATGTCGGAATGTAGGAGGAACGAACGGCACGTGAGCGGACGAAGGGTTCCGCATTTGATGTAGAATCGGTCACGCGAAGGATGCTGTTGTGCAAGCTGAACCCCTACTTTCGACCGCCGCTGCCGTTGCCGGCGAGCGCATTGTGCAAAATGTTCTCGAAGGCGTCGTTCAAGGTCTGTCCAAGCAACCTGGAATTGCCTTGGCGCGAATCTGGCTGCTGGCTCCCGGTGACATTTGCAGCGAATGCTTCATGCGATCCGAATGTCGCGATCAATCCCAGTGTCTCCATCTCGCAGCGAGCGCCGGTGCGTCGCTCAATACCGATGAGGACTGGTCCTTCTTACAGGGCCATTTCAGGCGAATTCCTCTGGCTGGCCGCAAGGTCGGGGCGATTGCGAGGACCGGAAAGTCGATCCTGATCCCCGACGTTACTTTGAATAACGAATGGATCGCGCGTCCTTCATGGGCCAGCAGTGAAAGGATTTGTAGCTTCGCAGGTCACCCGCTCGTTTTTCGCGACAAAGTTCTCGGCGTTTTGGGCGTGTTCAGCCGCGATCCTCTGCAGCAACAAGACTTTGTCTGGTTGCGAATCTTTGCGGACCAGGCCGCAGCGTCGCTCGCCAATGCGCAAGCCTTTGAGAAACTGGAGCGGGCACAGGCCGCAGAAGAGGAACATTTCAGGGAGTTAAAGCAAGTCATCGATATCGCTCCCTTGCACATGTTTATTTGGGAGGCGGATGCGAGCGCGTCCTACGGCAACCGGACGGCGCTCGACTACTTCGGGCCCATTCCGCTAATGGATCCCCTGGATTTTCTTACGCTGGTCACGCATCCGGAGGATGTGGAAAGGCTCAAGGACGGAGTCACGAGCGCAAGAGAGCGCGGAGAGCCGTTCGAAATGGAAGCCCGCATGCGCCGCTATGACGGCGAGTATCGCTGGTTTCAGTACAGGCTGATCCCACTGCGAGACGAAAGAGGCCGAATTGTCCGCTGGTGCGGCACGCGGATTGATATTGATGATCGGAAACGGGCCAGCGAGAAAACGCAGAAGGAGTTCATGGCTCTCCGCGAACACTTCAGCCAACTGCAGCAAGTGATGGATGCGGTTCCTCAGCACATGTTCACGATCTACCCCGACGGTAGCGCCGCTAGCTCGAACCGCGCGTGCCTCAACTACTTCGAACCTTATGGCGCACTGGGCCCGCGAGAATTTATTTCCAAGTTCGTCCATGCGGACGATGCAGCCAACATGTGGCACGCCTTCCTGAGAGGAAGGGAAGTGGGAGAGGCTTTCAGTGTGGAAACTCGCCTGCGCGGCCGCGACGGCCAGTATCGCTGGTTTCTAGAAACTCTCGTTCCGATTCGCGATGCGCAAGGCCAAATATTTCGCTGGTGCGGAGTGCGGACGGATATTGACGCACGCAAGAGGGCTCAAGATCAAACGCAACACGAGAACCTGGCCCTGCGCGAGGAAGTCGATAAGGCTTCGATGTTCGAAGAGATCGTCGGAACTTCGCCGGCGCTGCAGGCTGTGCTGGCCCGCGTCGCCAAAGTTGCTCCGAGCGACTCTACTGTGTTGATCACCGGGGAAACCGGCACCGGCAAGGAGCTCATCGCTCGCGCGATTCACAAACGCTCACCGCGGAGCGCACGAGCTTTCGTGAGTGTAAACTGCGCCGCCATCCCGCGGGATCTGATCGCCTCGGAATTGTTCGGACATGAAAAGGGAGCATTCACTGGGGCCCTGCAACGCCGCCTCGGCCGTTTCGAATTAGCCGAGGGAGGTACCATCTTTCTGGACGAGATCGGGGAACTGACAGCTGAGACTCAGGTGGCGTTGCTGCGCGTTCTGCAGGAACGAGAGTTTGATCGCGTGGGTGGCAGCCGCCCCATTCGCGCTGACGTGCGTGTGATCGCGGCCACCCATCGGGATTTACCGGCTGCGATCGCCGCCGACACATTTCGCAGCGACTTGTATTACAGGATCAATGTGTTTCCCGTCGAAGTGCCCCCGCTGCGCGAGCGCAAGGAGGATATTCGTCTGCTGGTGGAATATTTCATTGACCGCTATTCCAGCAAACTGGGGAAGAAGATCACGAGCATTGATAAGAGAAGTTTGTCCCACCTGCAATCCTATTCCTGGCCCGGGAATATTCGCGAATTGCAAAATGTCATCGAGCGCTCGGTGATCGTGTGCGACAGCAGCGAGTTTTCCGTTGACGAGAGTTGGCTTTCCCTCAAGCCCGCCGCCACCCGGCCATTGGCGGACGATCTCGAGGCTCAAGAAAAAGGCCGGATAGAGGCCGCCCTCGCCGAGGCCAAGGGTCGCGTTTCCGGGCCGACCGGTGCCGCCGCGAAGCTCGGAATACCCGCATCCACGCTAGATTCGAAGATCAAATCAATGAAGATCGACAAGCGCCGCTTCCAAACCAGCTGACAACTCGCCATACTCCCCCTCACGAGGATTCGAGAATTCCCGAAGCCGTCGGGAGCTCTCTCTCCACTCATCTGCTTCATTTTCTTTAACTTACAATTGGTGGTTGCCGTGCTTTACTCAAAGTTGGTCTCTCGAAAGGCCAATGGCTGCGTTCGCTCGCGCGCAGACCGAATAGGTTTTAGAGCGATTAACAAGTGAACGTAATTCCCAACCGGGGGAAAGGAAGATTATGTGGAGGATCCACAAGATATCTGACGGCGACTCTGTCGTTCTCAACATAAGCGGCAGGCTCGCCTCGGAGGAATTGGCGGAGCTTGAAAGAGCTGTGTCGTCCGAACAGACCGCACGGAGAAGAGTCGAGCTGGATCTTCGCGACGTTAAGCTGGTAGACCAGCACGTCGTCACCTTTCTGGCATGCTGCAAGGCGAATGGCACCCAGCTTCGGAATTGTCCACCCTATATCCGTGAATGGATCGCGAGAGAAACGGCTACGCCGAGGCCGCAAGACTAATGGCATAGCTCAGTTCCGCAACCGAGCCGCCTCTGCAATCGGTAGGGAGTCGGACCGAGACTCACACCCCACAAGCAAATCTGCAGCGCAAATGCTTGCGTCGGCGTTTGCACACCCCCGGGGTGCGCTTCTAGTCGGGCAGTTCCTTGGCTCGGTGAATTTCGCTGGCGTCGTTCTGGTTCTAGCTGACGAGTTGCTTGTTGGCGGACCCCGGAGTGCGAAGCGGCAGAATCACCAAGGCCGTCACAAGGCCAAGCGCGCCACCGATCAGCGTTTCCCACGCTCGCGAAGCTAACACGAATGCGGAACTCTCTCCGCTCACCGCGAGCGTCACGACCAGAGTGAACGCGTAGGCGCCGCAGGCAATATCATATCGTTCGGGAAGCGCCATGGCATAAATGATCATCGCCAGCGCAGCGAGCGCCCAAGCCACCATCGGCGCGTGCAAGGCTACTGGCAGGCATCCCAGGCCGAGCGGAACACCTATCATGGTCCCGATGATGCGGCGGCGTACGCGATCGAGGGTGCCGAAGGTAGTGCCCGCGATAACGTATGTGCACGCGGTGATCGCCCAGGCAGATTCTTCGAGGCGAACCCAATGATTCAACAAAACGATGACAAGGGCCGCGATCGCGGCTTGTAAGCCCATTCGAAGTTCGCTCGATGCCACACTGTTGGTCGCGATAACCGAGTTGGATGGCTGCGCGAGCACCGGATGTTCCGCCGGGCCGCTAAGTACGCGCGGTACTATCGAAGCGATAGCCGCAATTACACCGGCGATCACAACCATCGCAAGATCCGCGCGCTTCACGCCCGCACCATAAGCGAGCAGCTGTCCGATATAAATTTGTGATCCGATGCCCGCGCCGAGAACTCCGTAACGCTTCAGGTATCCGACCAGGAAAGCTCCGGTGACCAGCATCAGTTCGGCACCTGGCCAGCCCGTGCGATCGAGGAAGGGAGAAAAACCGATCATGCTGATAGCGCCGACAACAGCCGCGGTGCACAGTAGAGCCAAATCACGACTGGAGGACGCCCTGGTTGATTGACCTTCAAAGACACTGGCCCATAGTGCAAAGCCACCCGCGAGAGAGCCGAGCAGTGCGCCGCTCAATGAGCCGCGAGAATTGCCGAGCAGAGTGCCGAACATCGCTGCGATTCCGTAGGAGGTGACGAGACGAAGCCCTTTTATGCGCCGGTGCGTACCGGGGTCAATTCGGTCGAGCCACGCTGATGCGCTCACCAAGATCCCGAATGGGCTTTTGCCGACCCGCGCGTCGTTTGGCGTCGCAGCGTCCGTCATCGTTAAATCCGTTGCTTCGATAGTTCGCACAAACTTTTAATCCTTGGCCCGGTCGCCGCATCCGTGCGTCGAGTAGCCAGCTACCATTTGCGCCCACCGCAAGGCAGGAAAGCCAAACCTAGTAAAAGCGTCTTGGGTCCATAATGCTTCGTACCACTGCGCCGAAAAACCTGCGCGACAGCCCTCTTCAAGGCAATACGAATACCAAACTAAACCCCTCAAGAACCTCTGCTTACGAGGAACACCCTTCGCGGACGATTCGGGATTTCACGAATTCTCGGAAAATTGCGGCGTCAATCTGCCAGCAGGAATTCGCCAAATTACGCCTGACCAAGGACTTAAGATTGGCCCGCGCCTTGCCTTACCGAACAGCGGAGCCAATAGGAGGCTCGACATGATTAGACCTGAGCAGAGTCGCAGCTTGGCGCACGAAATTGGTATATGCCGGATTGCCATGGTTATCGACCAGATGCACGTGCAGCTTCGGACTCACCGCACTCTCGGAGAATTGTCTTACGGCACCGCGGATTGGGGCAGCGAACGAGCGCGTCTGACGTATTTCTGGTGGGTCGCGCTCGGCGGCCAACGTCTCCGCACTGCTGATTGCGACTTGATTCCGGGGCGCGTACGTGCCAGCCTCACCCCAGAGCTGTTGGAGGACTGGCTCACGCTTTTTCGGCGTGCGGCGCTCCCAATGATTGGCGCGCAATTAACGGACGCATGGATGAGCAGGACAGAGCGCCTGGGTCGCAAATTCCTGTGCGACAGGGGCGAAGCTTTGGCCAAACTCGCCCAGGCGAGTTAAGTCTGATTCTGCGATCGAACGGGATAGATAGGAAGGATTGATCTGCCGCACTGGAAATACTGAGCAGGCGTCGGGAGTTCGCCTGGAGAGGTGATCTGATCATGGCTGTCTGATATTTCTTCCCGACTACTCCTTCACATGCGCCAGCGGAATCTGCGAAAACAATTGCAGATCGATCATCATGTTCAGCCGCCGGTCTAACTGAAAAAACGTTGCCGCCTTTCGTCCCGGCAACACCTGACTCACTGTCGGAACATACTTCAATCGCAGATCCTGCGCTTGCACATCCGCCTCCAGCCAGTGCCGCACATAAACCAAGGCATCTTCATCTGACATTGTCTGCCACATCTCCGCGTACTGCTTCAACAGTGCATATTTCTGGTTGTTCACTTCCTGCAAGTCTTTCACGTAATGGTTGTAAATCGGCCAGAACTTTTCTCCCTGCTCATCCGAAAGGGACATATTCTGCCCAATCACCTGCATTTTCATTGCCCGTAGATCTTTGCGCAGCAAAGCAATGTCCTCCTCCGTCACCGTCGGGCTGATGATTCTCTCCACCTTGACTTGCTGCCCCGCCGCTGTTGCCCCAAGCGACTTGGCCTCCCCCGTAGCCATTCCCCCACCCAACGCGGTCGCCACCAAAATGCCCGCCACAAACGCCCCAACCAATCCCGCCGCTCCCGTCATTTTGCGCTTCATAATCTTTCTCCTTGTCTCCGTCGCCCGGGCACCAAAACCCTCTGAGAACAGCCAGTCCGAGTGCATGTTAATACAGTTGGGTCGAAAATGGATTATCTGCAGCATCAAGTGAGAGTCAACGGCTCATTAACGCGGTCAACAGACACTTGCAGGAAAGCTCTATCAGTCCGGTAACGCGACTTCTCCGAGGCTGACAGACTCACGGCCCTCGCAATCGCCGAAAGTAGCCTGGCATAACGGCATACCTGCCAATCACCAAGAGACGGAATACCTGTCAATCACCCATAGCCACGTTCCATCCTTCTGGCGCCGCGCAACTTCCGAGGTCACGGTACCATTACGGCTGCGCGTCGAGGTGAGGGCCAGATCACCGCAGACGAGCGCTGGTCGCTGTTCTCCGAACTCGAATTTTCGTTTTTCCGGTCCAAACCCCGTAACCTGGAGCTTCGTAAAAAACTCGTGAATGGCAGCTTTGCCACGCAAAAACGTTCCACCGCCAATGTCGACTACCGCGTCTGGCTCGAACAACGCCGTCATGCCAGCAACATCTCCCGCGTTCTCTCGCGCTACCAACAATCGCTCCAAATCCTGGGGATCGTTGGCCGGCTCTCTTGTCGTTGAATCATTCATGGTGGCACTCCGCCAACTGTAGGTTGCTCGACTTTCACCGAAGTCTATCGTCCTCACGCGCCGGGCGTCAAACACCAGCTCTTGGACTGGTACCCACCATTGCTCACAAACCGTGGCCGGGAGACTAGCGTCGCGACCCGATTTTGACAGCCACATTAAAGAGGGTCCTGGACCGTTCCTCGATCAGGTCTTCGTCCCAAACAGAATGGTCTCAGGTGCCCTAAGTCGCGATTAACGCACTTACCGGACATCTCTAACAACGCCGGCTCCGTCAATTCTTTGTTAGAACAAACTTCTCGGTTCACTCCGAAGAGCGTTTGATTTCGTCGATTCCTTTGGCCCAGTGTCGATGACCAGGGCTCGCT
>Ga0181531_10001355_pt1 | contig 15528 bp, 8 predicted proteins | sample PEATcosm2014_Bin_38_FD_119743 | JGI IMG/M metagenome (GOLD analysis project Ga0181531, IMG submission 119743) | Peatland microbial communities from MTU Mesocosm Facility, Houghton, MI, USA - PEATcosm2014_Bin11_10_metaG | ecosystem: Environmental > Terrestrial > Soil > Wetlands > Peat | place... | reverse complement strand
GAGGCGATGAACTCCCAGCCAAAGACCGTGGTGTAGAAGCGTTGGGCGCCTTGCGGATCTGGCGTGTTCAGGTCTGCCCAGCAGATTGAGCCCGGCTCGCGCACAAGAAGAGCGCTGCTGTGCTGCTTGGGCTGCCAGATGCAGATGGACGCGCCAGCCGGATCCTTGAGAACAGCCATTCGTCCCTGCTCCATCACATCCATCGGCGGCATGAGGATCGTGGCTCCGGACTTGGCTGCGAGCTGTGCGGTTTCATCCGTGTTCTTGACGAGGATGTAAAGCGTCCAGTGAGGCGGGACGCCTCCTGCGCGCTGCTCGGCTCGCAAGGTGTACGCGGCCCCAGCGTCGTGGCCCGCGAGCTTGAACATCGAATAGAATTCGCCCGGAGCCATGGGCATGTCTACAGCGCTCCAACCAAAGAGGGAGCCATAAAACTGCTTGGCTGCGTTCTGGTCCGTGGTGGCAAGTTCAATCCAGCAGAATGATCCGGCTTTTTGCAGGTCTATCGTCGGCATGGAACGGAAGTATATATCGGGATGGCGTTCGGGAATTTTGAATTTTGCGGGAAACTTGACCTGCGGTACCGTACGAGTCAGCGGGAACATTTAGGATTAAGGTGCCGATGGAAATGGCCCAGAGGTTTGAAAATGGCGGAACTGATCAGGACCGGTGTTTCGATTGAAGCGGATTTGCTGGAGAAATTCGACAGGGTGATCTCCAAGCGAGGTTACAGCAATCGCTCGGAGGCCCTTCGCGATCTGATCCGCGAAATGCTTGTGGCCGAAGATGTGAACGCCAACAAACCAGTGGTGGCCACGCTCTCCATGGTGTACGACCACCACCGCCCGGAGTTGTCCAACAAATTGAACGCGGCGCAGCACCACCATCACGGCAATGTGCTGGCAGCCACGCACGTGCATCTGGACGACAGCAACTGCTTTGAAGTGGTCATCATGAAAGGTCCAGCGGGCGAGGTGAAGCACCTGGCCGACCACATGCTCAGCTTGCGGGGAGTAAAGCATGGCAAGCTGGTGATGACCTCCACGGGAAAAGATTTCTAGCGAAGATAACACGATTTACTGATTCGTGTTACTCGTGAGATGATTGTTAAAGCCGCGGATATGCGCTTCCGGCATTGGCGCCGGGAGGCAATTCTCTCTATTGCGGCCCCGGGGCTGTAAGTGATGTTGCGCGCGATTCCTTCCGATTCATCCGAAACGAAATCTCCTAAGTCTTCTTGCGCCTGGAAACGGATTGTACGCGTGTTGAGGGTGGCGGTTGTGCTGTTGCTTGCGGTGCTGGAATGCTTGGGACAGTCCCATGCGGAAGGCCGGCTGCTGGCGGGCGTGGTGGTCAACGAGCGCGCCGAAGTGGTGACGGGAGTGACGGTGACGGCCCGCGTGGCTGGAGGCGCACACAGCACGGTTACGGATTCGCAGGGCGGCTTCCACTTAAAGGTGCCGCAAGGGGCAGCGACGCTCACGGTCAGCGGGAAGTACGTGGCGCGCTTCGAAGAGATGGTTGCGGCCGATGCCGCGGCCAGCGCGTTGCGGCTGAAGATCCATTACGCGATTCCCACGTCGCAAGAGACGCTGGTGATTACCGCGCGGGCCGCCGACCCAGCAATTGACCGCCGCAATGGCGCAATCTACCAAAACACGCTCTTTACTCGCGACGACCAGTTGATGGAGACACTCGATAGCGGCATCAACGCGGGTCAGCACGAGGGTGGAGGAAAGTCGCTGGAATTCCGGCGCTTCGGTTTCAATCTCGATCATGGCGGCTTGAATGGCGGACTGAAAGTGCTGGTGGATGACATTCCACAGAACCAGGCAACGCAAGCACATGGGCAGGGGTATCTCGGGTGGCTCAAGGCGCTGAGTCCGGAACTGGTGGATGGAGTGGACATCATCAACGGACCATTCAACGCAGAGTACGGAGACTTCTCCGCGCTGGGCGTGATTCACATTCGCCAGAAGGAGCACCTCGACAACCTGTGGACGTTGCGCGCGCAGGGAGGGTCGTTTGACTCCTACCGAACGTTCGCCGCCTGGAGCCCGAAGCTGAAGAACGCCGACAGCTTTGTGGCATGGGAACACGCCTACACCGACGGCCCATTCTTGAACCCGCTGCATTATGTGCGGGACAACTTCACGGGCAATTACAGCTTGAAGATGGATGCGACACAGTCACTCGGCTTCCGATTTAACGGCGGACGGAATGACTTTGATTCCTCGGGACAAATTCCGCTCGACCGGGTGCTGGCCGGCAAACTCGACCGCTTTGGCTATGTGGACCCGAGCGATGGGGGCAAGGTGCGCAACGGCGGAGGCAGCGTCTACTACAAGAAAACGCTTTCCCCGAACGACACGCTGCGAGTAGATGGCTACGTGACGCGCTCGTTGTTCGACCTGTTTTCGGACTTCACCTTCTACCTGAGCGATCCGGTAAACGGAGACGGCATTCAGCAGCATGATTCGCGCCTGCAGGATGGAGCGAGCATGCAGTACGTGCACTCGGGAGAGTTCTTCGGGCATCCGGCGATTTTCATGGCCGGAGCGAACCTGGCGGACAACTGGATCAACGTGGACCTCTTTCACGACAAAAATCGTCAGATCATCGCTCCAGTGCCGGGTAAGCCATGGAGCGAAGATAACGTGCACATCCTGAATCCGGCGGTGTACGCGCAAGAGGACATGGAGTTCAAGCACCTGCACATTGGCGCGGGACTGCGCTTTGATGAGTTCCGCTTCGCGCTTACGGACCGGCTGACGGCGCTCAACAACGGAGTAAGCTACTCGGCCAATCCAGAGCCGAAGGCGAATGTAATTTATACGCCCGTGCTTGACTTCCCGGTGGCGATTCACTTCAACTTCGGAAGGGCGGTAACCAGCCAGGATGCGCGGGGCATCGCGCTGGACCCTACGGCTCCAAAGGCGGCATCGACAAACTTCTATATGCTCGGGACATCGCACAACCTGAGCCGGTTTTCTGCGAGCACGGATGTCTTCCTGATCGACCGCCAGCATGAAGATGTTTACGATCCCGATAACGGCACGATGCAGTACCAGGGACCAAGCCGATCCTATGGATGGGAGGTGAAGACCTCTCTACAGATCAGCGGTCACGTGAGCTGGAATGCGGGGCTGACGCAGGTTTCCAATGCGTTCTTTCTTGGCACAAGACCGCGGCAATACGTGGACAGCGCGCCGCATACTGTTGGCAACTCCAGCGTGACGCTAAACGACTGGCACGGGTTGTTCAGTTCGTTGCGCTATCGCCACATCAGCAGCTATCTTCTGGTAAATCCGGACGATACGTCGGTGCCCCCGGCGCCACCATACACGAACTCAGCCACAGCCCACGCCAACGGACTTGACGTTATGGACTTCGCTGTGACGAAGAAGCTATGGCACGGGCTGGAATGGAATCTGTCGGTAGACAATCTGAACAACAAGAGCTATTACGAAACGCAAAACCTCTTCGATTCACGCCTCACGCCGACGTCGCCGATCGAAGCACGCATCCACGGCACTCCCGGATATCCGGTAGGGTTCGCCACTGGGTTCACTTGGAGAATTGAATAGCAGGGGCAACAGTTCCTCATCGCCAGGGGCAAGAGCCGGGTAAGCACGATGGCTTCCATAGCTGTCCATGGCTCCCACACTAGAGGACATGTCCCGCAGTTTTTCAGTTTGGATGAAGATTCACGAAAAAACTATTTCAGCTTCGCAACTATTCCACGTAGTCTCGTGTTCTCACGCCTGAGACGGGAACTCTGCCTGGGCAGGACGACGGGCATATGGTGGTTCTCCCTGTTTCCAACGCGCCGAGGCAGTCGCACGGCACCCCAACTTTGTAAGCTTTCAGAAATTGTTGCGCCCTGCGCGATGATTTCCTTGAGGAACTAACGATGAACATCAAGCCTCTTCGAATTTTTGCTGGAATGGGAGTTACCGCGCTGCTGTTCGCGATGGCCTGTGGCGGCGGCGGTTCCAGCAGCACACCGGTCGTACCGAACTCTACCGGCCAGGTCCACGTAATTGTCAGCGACGACCCTACTGAGGACTGGGCGACCATTGGCGTCAAGGTTCTGAGCGTCTCCCTCGTCCCACAGGGTGGTGGCACAGCGGTGCCGGTTTACACTGCTCCGTCGAACCCGCCAATGATTAACCTTCTGCAACTTGATCAGCTCGGAGAAATCATAGGCAACGCCGCGGTTCCGACCGGAGATTATTCGGCCGCGAAACTTACTATAAGCGCGAACCCGGGCGATGTGACCCTGGTGACCTCCGGCGATCCGGAACTGGGCTTCGATCTGGGGCCGGGAGTAACAGTTCCGTCCTCCAACATTCAAATCATGGGAACAGCGGGAGCCAGCGGCAGCATGACGGTTCCGCTGACGGTAAACCTGGCAACAACGCTTTCAGTGACATCCAATAGCACGAACGCTCTCGACCTCGAATTCGACTTGAGACATCCGGCATTCCTAGTAGAGCACTACCCCGTAGGAGCATCGGCTCCGACCTGGGCCGTGAACTTTAACGGCCCCGTGCGTCATCATCCGCGCCCTGACATTACCAAGCTGGTGCTGCGGCACCATTATGGCCAGGTGGCCTCGGTCTCGTCAGACAACACCTACATCACGATTGATAAAGCGTATGCCGTGCATCCGATTACCAGTCCGGAGACGGCGACGGTCAGCACGACGACACTGCCGATCTATGCAGACGCCACCAACGGCACGCTGTTCTTCGATCTCGACAATAGTGCTAATAACGGAACGATCACCAACTTCCAGCAGCAGGCAACGTTGCTGCCGACCATGTATGTGCGCGTAGCAGCGCGCTACCAGCAGGATGGAACGCTGGTGGCCACGCGCATCTATGCCGCAAGCACATTCGATAAAGTTTGGAAGAATCCCGAAGGTCACGTGCTGCACGTCAACACGACTACGAACGTAATGCACGTCACCACTGAAGACGGGAATGCCACCAGGATCGGCATCGCGAACAGCACCAACTTCTACTTCCAGTCGAGCAACGCGTTGCTCAACGTGTCTGGCGCTGGTCTGGCGTTCTTCGATGGCAAGACCTTGGGCGGACTGCCCAACGTGGCGCGCGGATTCAAGGTGAACGTGACGATTGATCCTCTATCGACAACGACACCTCCGACGGCGCTCACGGTAGAAATCGACAATGCCCGGTACGACGGCACAATCACCGCTCCGACCGGAACCGGTTTCACCGATACGCGCACGTTTGCCATGGCCGATGCACGTGGTGGCATTGACGATTACTCGGGCACGCTTGACTACATCAACTCCAGCAGCGCGAATCTGGACCAGTCGGGAAATGCGATGGAGGGCTTCTACTGGTGGGATTTCGCATACCCGACGCTTCTTGATACGGGTGCGAACGCGGTCGCTGACTTTGAAGCCGCCGCCGGTGGTTCAGTGAAGTTCAACAACCTCGTCGTCCTGCCGACGAAGGGGCTGAGCCGTGCGACGTGGAACGATCCGGCTGCTGTCAATTCATGGGCCGCAGACTGGACGGTGCTGGTGCCGACACCTGCGCCGCTGGGATTGATCACCGTGCCCTTCTCGGCGGCGAGCAATAGCTTCAGCTTCAGCATGCCAAGTCCAGCGGCTGCTCCGGTTGGAGTCCCGGCAACCCTGCCAGTGGTGGTGGATTTGACCGCCACAAGTGGCAGCGCGACCCTGATTTACCAGGTAGACCGCCAAAACGGCGCCATCACGGTGACACCACAGAGCGTTAGCACTGCGGGCCCATTGCTGGTGGCGAATGTACCGGTAAAGGTCTTCGGCGTGCCACAGGCCGACGGCAGCATCAAGGCGTACGCGCTGTTCTACTTCACAAACACCGTTTCGACCAAGTAGCCATGCTCCGGAAGATTGTCCGGACTTACTCCGCCGCTCCCCCAAGGAGCGGCGGTTTTTCTGCCTAGCGAAGACTCTGCTTCGCAGCAGCCGGAATGAGACAATAGGGACGTGCATTATCGATCCAGTTCGGAACCACGCCACCTGAAGTCCAAGTCTGATGCGAGCAGCGTCTCGACTGCTACCGTCTTCAAAGCATTGCCGGAAGTCTGGGCGCTGATGCGTCCTCGCCGTGCCCTGCTTGCCCTGGGATTTCTGCTGATGGTGATTAACCGGGTCAGCAGCCTGGTGCTTCCGGCCTCCACCAAGTTCCTGGTTGATGACGTAATTGGCAAGGGACACGCGAATCTGCTGTTGCCGCTGGTGGGCGCGGTGCTGATTTCCACGCTGCTCCAGGGCGCCACATCGTTTGCCCTTACCCAGACGCTCTCCAAGGCGGCGCAGCGCCTCATTGCCGAACTGCGCAGCCGTGTGCAGGAACATGTGGGCCGTCTGCCATTGCAATACTTCGATTCCACCAAGGTAGGGGCGCTGGTCTCGCGCATCATGACCGACGTGGAAGGTGTACGCAACCTGATCGGCACCGGACTGATCGACTTTGTGGGCGGACTGATGACGGCAGGCATCGCGTTTGTCGTGCTGGTTCGCATCAGCCCGGTCATGACCGGCATTGCATTCGGATTCCTACTGGTTTTCGGTGTGCTGCTGCGCAAGGCCTTCCAGACGATCCGCCCCATCTTCCGCGAGCGCGGCAAAATCAATGCCGAGGTTACCGGACGCCTTACTGAGTCGCTGGGCGGAATACGAGTGGTGAAGGGCTACCACGCCGAGGCACGCGAGCACGAGGTGTTCGACAGCGGACTGGATCGCCTGCTGCAGAATGTCTTCCGCACGCTGACCGCATCTTCGCTGCTTGGGCTCTCCTCGGCAATGTTGATGGGAGTGGTCGGCGCGATTGTGATGTACATGGGGTCGCGCCAGATACTGGCCCACAAACTCACCCTCGGCGGGTACTTCACCTACATCATGTTCCTGGGATATCTTGCGGCGCCGCTGTTTCAGGTGGTGGGGATTGGAACCCAGATCACGGAGGCACTTGCCGGACTGGAACGCACTCGCGAAGTGCTCAACGAGCATCCAGAAAACGAAGACCCGAAGCGCACGGTGAGCTTGGGAAGAATCGACGGCAACGTTGAGTTTCGCGAGGTCAGCTTCGGCTACACGCCAGATAAAACCGTTTTGCACGAGGTCAGCTTTCAGGCTTTGCCCGGAACCTTGACCGCGCTGGTGGGGTCGTCGGGGTCTGGCAAGTCGACCATGATTTCATTGCTGGCGGCGTTTCATACTCCGCAGAGCGGACAGGTGCTCGTAGATGGCACAGATCTGTCCGTGGTGCGCCTGGAGAGCTACAGAAGCCAGCTCGGAGTCGTTCTGCAAGACTCGTTTCTGTTCGACGGAAGCATCCGCGAGAACGTCGCCTTCTCGCGCCCGCACTCCACGGAGGAGCAGATCATCCAGGCCTGCCGCATTGCGCGGGTGGATGAATTTGCCGAGAGCTTCGACGAGGGCTATGACACGATCATTGGTGAGCGCGGAGTCAAGCTGAGCGGAGGACAGCGGCAGCGCCTCTCCATTGCTCGGGCAATTCTCGCCGACCCGCGCATTCTCATCCTTGACGAAGCGACCTCAAGCCTGGACTCCGAGTCGGAAGCCATCATTCAAGCCGGCCTGGCTTACCTCATGCGCGGACGCACAACCTTCGTCATCGCGCACAGACTTTCCACGATCCGGCGCGCAGACCAGATCCTTGTCGTAGAAGACGGACGCATCGTGGAACGGGGTACGCACGCTAACCTGCTCGCGCGCGAGGGTCGCTACTACGATCTCTATACCCGTCAGCACGGGTTGGAAGAAAACTTGTTCCTCGCACCCGGAGAAGGCGATCCTCGCTAGGCTTCTGGTCCTCAGCGCTTCTCAGGCGGCGGGGCTGCGATGGACGGAGGAGCAGGCCGGACATTGGGGTGAGCCGCGCGCTCGGATAGTGCATGGAAGAGCCGGTCGGCGCGAGCAGTCTCGCTTTCGGCACCGCTCTCCAGAATCACGAACTCTTCGCGGTCTGCCGCACTGATGCCTCTCTGCAGAAGGCCCTGCGATTTGTGCGCTGCAATCTCCCAGTTAACGATGGTCTGATAATCGAGAGCGTCCCGGTAGCCGAACTTCACTGTGCGATCGGTGGTGAAGACCTCAGGCAGCACGCGAAATGGATGCTCTGCGCTCTGGAAGCCCTGCCAGGATGGTTGTTGCGCGGCAGAGGTGCGCACGGTCTGGCAACCCATGACGACGGGCTTGCTGGCGGTCATCTGCTGCACGGCGGTCAGGGCGGTGAGAGTTGCAGCCTTGTGTCCGCCATGTGTTTGCGGTGAAGGGAAGAGCGTGAACACAAAATCGTAGCCGCCACTGGTGATGCGGCGCTGCACTTCAGGCAGAACCTCTCCCTTGCGCCAGTGCTGAGTTAGCACTTCGTCAATGTCCTGGGTATAGCGGACGTCGCGTTCGTCAAGGAAAAAGTGGTTTGCGATGCCGAGGATGTGACCGGCCTCCAGCAGTTCACGCTTGCGAATCTCGGGCAGTGCAGCGCGCCCAATCGCTTCGTCGGTGAGCGCCACTCCGTAGATGCCCTCCGCCAAAAGCGAATAGCGGTACCCGCCCTCTCCGTTGGTGATCACCAACTGATCCACCGTTCCTCCAAGGTTGTGCGTGATCTCATAGACGGTCGCGGCGAAGCAGGATTCGTCGTCGGGATGTGCCACCACGATCAGTACGCGTGGCGGGACGGAGCCTTGTGACTGCGGCGCAGTAGGAGTCTGTGCCAGTGCCAGAGTGGAAAGCAGAAGCACGAGAATCAATGTAAGAGACGATTTCGCAGATAAGTTGTTCATGTCGCGCTCCGAAAACGTTGAGATGGCACGCGACTCTGAGTGTAGATGGAAGAGGCCTTCCGAAGGAAGAGCGCCGCAGGTTACAACAAAAAGGCCCGCCGAAGCGGGCCTTTTTGCTCATGGGCGTTTGCTATTTTGAGCTGCCGCTGTCGGATACCGGAACTGCTATGGCAGCTGCCGGTTCAACCGCGGGAACAGCTTCCACCTTCGGAGCAGAGGCTGGAGCATCTAGCGAGAGACGTGTGAGGTGCGGGAAGACCGGAGTCACTTCGAACGGCATCTTCTCGCGAGCGGTCAGAAGTTGCACGGGCTTCGCCTTGTTGATTTCGATCTGGTTGCTCCAGGGATCAACCCGAATGCGGCCACCGAGTGGGAGCGCGGCGATCTGGGTCACCTTCTTCGGCTCAAGTTTCGGAGCCGAGTTGGTCAGTTCCCTGAGGCGCAGATCTGACACTCCGCCGGTTGTCAGCGAGTTGCCCATATCGGACTTGACAAGATGGGGGAGTGCAGCGCGGCGGGCATCCACCTGGCGAAGGAAGAGTCCAACTGATTCCAGCTTGTCGTGATAAGGAGAGTTCTGCAGCAGGGACAACGCTTTGGTGTCTGCTTCCCGCTCCTCTTCCAGAGTGCGGGTGAAGTGCATGCGGCGCAGGAGCAGCTGGTCACTGACGATGGAGCGGTCCTTGTAAGCAAAGGTGGTATCCGTGGGATGGCCCAGCGCAATGTGCGCCAGCTCGTGTGAAAGCACGGCGGCCAGCGAGGCTTCGTCAGGCAGGACATCCAACATGCCGCGGCTGATGAAAATGGTGTGGCCTACGCTGAAGCTTTCCATCGGAGATGTGAGCAGCACGCGGCAACGGACTTCAGGCTGAATGTCAAGGTTGTTGGTGATCTCGAGATTGTTGATAACCGTGTTGAGAACCTTGTCGACTTCGCCAGTCTTGGCCAGCATTCCGCCGATCTCAAGGCGCTCAATGACGTTGTCTTCAGCTTGGCGCAGCCAGGAGCGCGAGGCGGCAACCGGAGCCAAATCCTGCGCCTTGTCGCTGTTGTCCTTCACGGTGGACTGATCATCCACGAGAACCTCGGTGAACTCGTTTTCCGCGTGTCCCTTGCCGACGTTGTATCCCCAGATGCGGGTCTCGGCCTTGTAGGTGCCGCCCTTGATCTTGGTGCCTGGCAGATCGCGGTCTTCGCTGTAAACGTAAGCGGGCAGCCAGACGCCCGGACGCATGTTCAGCCGCCAGGTATCAAAGTGCATATACTGGCCGTGCTTGGAGTGAGTAAACGTGCCGTTGAAGCGGACGATGTTGAAGTCACGATCTTCCACCCAGATACGGCCCACGAAGCGGCCTTCGCCGGCGTGGCCCTTGGGGGTGACGTCAATCACGATGCAGCGCAGGTCGCCGAGGAATTCGCGACCCTGGTAATCGAAACTGTAATGGGTGCGGTCGAGGCCGCGGAGATCCATCAGCATCATCCAGGAGAAGCCCTGGCCAATGAACTCAGTCTTGTACTCCCTGGAAACGCTGTGCATGAGACGGCCCATGAAACCTGGCTCAGGATGGAACGAGGTGTCCTGCAAGGTCTTGCCGAAGCCGACACGGGTCAGAAAGTACTTGTCGTTGTATGGGACCAGTCCGAGTTCTTTGTCTGGACGCATGTATTGGAGATAGGTCTCCACAAGCGGCGAGTACGTGCGCAGGGCCTTAGTGTTTTCTGCTTCACGGGAAAGGACACGATCGACCACGCGGTCAAAGGCGGTGTTGGCGGTAGCGGGCGCAGTCACGACCGGTTTCTTGGCCGCAAAGGCAGAGCTCGTAACAGCAAGCACGATTCCCAGCAGCAGATACTTTACTCGTCGATCCATTTTGTTCCTCGTTATTTTCGCTGTTAAGAGAGTTGAAAGACTACATGGAGCGTTGTGGTGGAATCAACTGGTCGGCCATCGCGCTGGGCGGGGCTGAACTTGAGTCCCTGGGCCGCGCGTTCGGCGGCTTCATCCAAGCCATAGCCAAGCCCACGCACAACATTGAGAATCCGAACTTTGCCGTCTGCCGTGAATACCACATTCAACAGAACTTCGCCTTCCACCCTATGCTGACGAGCTTCGGTTGTGTATACAGGATTCGGCTTACTTTGAATCGAAACCGGAACTGAGGTGGCAGGGCGCGCTGCAGCACGCTGTGTTGCGTCTGGAGCGGAAGGCGCGGCCACGGCGGCGTTAAAGCCTGTGCTCTGGATGTGGCCCTGACCGGCATTACCACCTTTTCCGCCGCCACCCTGCACTGCGACGCCATTGCCGAAACCTGCGCTGCTGACGGTTCCGCGAGCACCGCGGGCTCCGCCCGTACCATTGCCGTTGCCTGGCCCCGAGGGGAGATCAAACGAGCCTGCGGCGGCGATGTTGGAACGGTCGCTGCCGTGCCCGTTCACGGGAACTCCGTTGGGATCGCCAAAACCGCCGGTTTGTACTTTGCTCGGAGCAATATGCTGCAGTGTAGTGGGAGCCGAGCTCCCACCAAAATTCGTGGACGCTACGACCTTGGGCGTCGTTCTCGGACCGGGAATCGCGTTCAACACCTTGGAATCGAAACGCGGCGTCGCCACTTCAGGCTGCGGCACTTCGACCGGCACGGTGGCGCGACGAACACGCTGCGGTTGCTGCACCATCAGCACGGGAGCTTGAATCTTCGGAGCCACGGACGGGAGCAGATCCGGCAGGTGTTTCACCATGGGCTGCGCCTTTGCCACCTTTACTGGTTGGGGCTTGGGCGAAAGATTGGGAGCCGGGGCTACCAGTTCAATATGTCCAATCGTGGTCGGCATAAACTTGGGGGCTGTGATCGCATAGACGAGAAGCAGGGCAACAAGTGCCATCTGTGCGGCATAGCTGGCGGCAAACGAGCCCATGCGGTTGCCATCTGCAACGCTCTCAAGGCTCATGAACACGGGAATGTCGTAGTCTTTCATTCTCTCCCCTACTTGCTCCAGCCGCGTTGAAGTGGGATTCGATGCGAAGGGCAACCCTGACTGGCCCTTGATGGATGTCACGTTTCTCTCGCGTCCCACCGATCCGAAAAACACCTGAGGATTAGCCATATTGTATGTACAGTTCCTTCCGCAAACAACGGGCGTACCTGCTTAGTGACTGTGCAATACGTCCTTAGTAACCTAAGTAGGCACTACGTAACACCGTGGCTATCTCTGGACGGACGGCCCCATTCAGGGCGAAGCAGCGCAGAAGCACAATGCTTTGCCCTGAATCATGCGGCTCACGCCGCACAGGGTCAAGTTACCTGAGTTGTACTGCCCACGGTTTTCGTATGTTACTCGACGGTTACTTCTGGTTCATTTCCCCCGCTACCTCCGTCAGCACACTTGTAAGAACCTGGTGTCGCGGATGCAGCACGAGTTTCCCGGAGTGGTCGTCGCAATGAGTCGCAGCGATAGGTGAATGATGCAGGAGCACGGGCCTGAGATGTGCGCCACCACTGGTGTTTGCTGATGTTGAGTAGTTCGCGGAGGGAGAGAGGACCGAAACGGGAATCGGAACTTTCCGAAGCACAGGTATAATGCCGGGCAATGAGCGAACAGGACGATCTTCGCGCAGTACGAGAATTGGTCGCGCAATTGACTGCGCGGGTGTATCGGCTGGAGCAGGTAATTCAACCATCTGCGCCGCCCCCTCCGCCTATTCCGACCGGCGCTGCGGTGGAGGCGGGTACTCTGATGTCAGGGCCAAAGCCCGTGTCGGTGGGGAATCGCTCCGAACCCATGCGAGGAGCCAACGCGTTCAGGGCTGCTGCTTCCAACGCGACGTATAGCGCAGGTCAAAGCGCAAGTCAGCAGGATTCGCTGGAACGGCGGATTGGCTCGCAATGGCTTAATCGCGTAGGCGTGGTCGCTGTGCTGGTCGGCGTTTCATATTTTCTGAAACTCGCGTTTGACTACGGATGGGTTACGCCCGGGATGCGTGTCTTGCTGGGCCTGTTGTCCGGAGCGGGCCTGTGCTGGTGGAGCGAGCGCTTCCGGCGTCCGAACTCGCTGACCTTCTCGTATTCACTAAAGGCCGTGGGCGTGGGAGTGCTCTACCTTTCGCTCTGGGCCTCATTCCAGCTTTATCACTTGCTACCAGGAGCCATCGCGTTCTTGGCGATGATGCTGGTGACGGCCCTTACCGCCGCGCTGGCGTTCACGCAGGATGCAGAACTGCTGGCGGGCCTGGCACTACTGGGCGGCCTGCTGACTCCGGTACTCTGCTCAACCAATGAGAATCACGAGGCGGCGCTCTTCTGCTATTTGCTGCTGCTTTCGGCAGGAGCTTTCGTGCTACAACGCGTCAAGCCCTGGCCGCGCATTCTGCTGGGAGCATTCGTGGGCAGCGTGTTGCTGGGTGGCTCATGGTACGAAACGTATTTCACGGGCGATCAATTTTCTGAGACGCTGCTATTTTTCAGTTTACTGTTCGCGCTCTTCGCTGTGGCTCCGCTCTACTCCATTCTGGAGCCAGAGCGGGATGGGCCCACGCGAACAGCCGGCGTGCTGCTGGCTATTTGCAACGCTGTCGCCTATTTTGCAGGTCTTTGTGGGTTGCTGGAGCGCTCCAACATAACCTACATAGCGGTGCAGCCACGCGAGGCTGCATACGCTTTGAGCCTTGCCATTGTGTATGGTGCGCTGGCAGTTGCGCTTGACCGCAGAGTCTCTGAGCGGCCCGGAGTGGAGCGACTTGTGCCCGTTGTGCACTATGGGCTTGCAGTCACGTTTCTCACCATTGGCATCGCGCTCAAACTCCACCAGCATTGGATTACCTTGGCTTGGCTGGTGGAGGGCGCACTGCTGTTCTGGGCAGGAGCCAACACCGCGCGACGCAGACTCAAGCTGTTCGCCGGAGCGATTGTTGTGCTGGGGTTGATGCGCCTGCTGGTGATTGATCTGGAGCAGTGGGGCGTGCAGCCCACCGTTTTGAATCCGCGATTGGCAACCATGGCCGTCGCCATTGGCGTGTTGCTGTGGATGATCTATCTTGAACGCGATGAGGACGAGAGCGAGTTCGAGGCGCTGGCAATTGGCATTGCTGCCGTAGCCGTAAACCTGCTGGCGCTGCTCGCCATAGGACTGGAAATCCATGACACGTTTGCAACACTGCTGCACGGGACCGTCTACAACCCACTAAACCCGCGCTCTTACAACCTGTCGGAAGCAAGGCATGGTCTGATGATCTTGCGGAACTTCTGCTATTCCGCGCTGTTCATGCTTTATGGCGCTGGGCTGATGTGGCTGGGTTTTGCGCGCAACTCGGTGCTGCTGCGCTGGCAGGCGATTGTGCTCATCGCGTTCACGGTGGTCAAGGTGTTCGTCTTTGATGCGTGGGCTTTGGAGCATGGCTGGCGCGTGCTGAGCTTCATCGTGCTGGGCGCGATTCTGCTTGCTGTCTCCTACGCCTATCAGCGCGACTGGCTGGGCTTGCAGCGGCCACGTTCCGGGTAAGCGGCTGGAGCTCTCAGGTCGCGCACTGCAACTCTCCGCCGCCTGGTGAGCAATCTGAATCTTTGGTGTTGTGCATCTAAACAGAAATGAGCACGCGTACGCCGCATCATGTTGCTGCGATCGTCCTTGTTGTGGTCGCAGCTGTTCCTCTCTATTTCAGTTTGCATGGACGTGAGCTTCGAACCTCGGCGCAATCGCCGGTTTTCTCCGACACACGCACGCAAGCGCCAGGTCGCAGTCATCACATCACCTTGCAGGACCTCCCGCAGCCTTACGCCACAGACTCCGCCGCTACGCCGTCGAGCGTGATCGCGCGTCCGGCAAATGCTTGGCCGAAGGCGCCCGCGGGATTCGCGGTGCAGCTCTATGCGACTGGACTGCGCAATCCGAGATTGATTCGCGCGGCTCCCAATGGCGACGTGTTTCTCGCAGAGAGCGCTACTGGAAAGATCAAGATATTGCGCGGGATTGACAACCAGGGCGGCGTCGAAAAAGTGGAAGACTTCGCCACTGGACTGACAAAGCCATTCGGCATTGCGTTCTATCCTCTTGGGCCGCAGCCGCAGTGGGTGTACGTGGCGAACACCGATTCGGTGGTGCGCTTCGCCTATAGCAACGGAGATCTCAAGGCGCGTGGGGCTGCACAGAAGCTCTGCGATCTTCCCGGCGGAGGATTATTGCGCGGCGGCGGGCACTGGACGCGCGACATCGCGTTCTCACCCGATGGCAAAACAATGTACGTCTCGGTGGGATCGCACTCGAACGATGATGATTCCGACACGCATCCGGAGGAGAAGGATCGCGCCGACATTCTCGCCTTCAATCCTGATGGCAGCGGGCAAAGGATTTTTGCATCGGGCATTCGGAATGCCGTGGGCATTGCGGTTCATCCCACGAGTGGAGAGCTTTGGGCCTCGGTCAACGAGCGCGACGAACTCGGCGATAACCTGGTACCCGACTACATCACGCACGTTGAGCCGGGCGGATTCTACGGGTGGCCGTGGTGGTACATGGGAGGCGCGCAGGACCCGCGACACAAGGGCGCGCATCCTGAGCTGAAGAGCAAGGTCATAACGCCGGATGTGCTGATTCAGCCGCACAATGCCTCGCTTGAAATGCTTTTCTATGAGGGGAAACAGTTTCCGCAGCAGTTCCGCGGAGACATCTTCGCCGCCGAACACGGCTCGTGGAATCGGG
>Ga0181531_10001352_pt1 | contig 15554 bp, 10 predicted proteins | sample PEATcosm2014_Bin_38_FD_119743 | JGI IMG/M metagenome (GOLD analysis project Ga0181531, IMG submission 119743) | Peatland microbial communities from MTU Mesocosm Facility, Houghton, MI, USA - PEATcosm2014_Bin11_10_metaG | ecosystem: Environmental > Terrestrial > Soil > Wetlands > Peat | place... | reverse complement strand
GGGGCCATCGACGTGTTGGTGGTGGACTCGGTGGCGGCGCTGGTTCCGCAGGCCGAACTGGACGGCGAAATGGGTGACTCCCACGTCGGCTTGCAGGCCCGCCTCATGTCGCAGGCCCTGCGCAAACTCACCGGCACGGTTTCCAAATCGCGGACCGCGCTGATTTTTATCAACCAGATTCGCGAGAAAATTGGCGTCATGTTCGGCAACCCGGAGACCACCACCGGCGGCCGGGCGCTGAAGTTCTATTCGTCGGTCCGCGTGGATATTCGCCGCATCGCCGCCATCAAGGAAGGCGACGCGGTAACCGGCAACCGGACCAAGGTGAAGATCGTCAAGAACAAGGTGGCCGCGCCCTTCCGTGAGGCGGAGTTCGACATTCTCTACGGCGAGGGCATCAGCCGCGAGGGCGACGTGCTTGACCTCGCCGTGGCAAACAACCTTGTGGAGAAATCCGGCGCCTGGTATAGCTACGCTGGCGAGCGCATCGGCCAGGGCCGCGAAAACACGCGCACCTTCCTCAAGGAAAACAAGGACATCTTCGCCAAGATGGACGCCGAGGTTCGCAAGAAGCTCAATATCGGCGGCTCCGCCAAGGCGGACGTGCCCGAGGTACCGGCCGCCGGGCCGGCAGAAGCCAAGGAAGCCGTGCGCGGGCGCCGCGCGTAGACTCGGCAAGATTCAAAAGCAGGCGGCCGCCACCAGTGGCCGTCTTCCTTGTTTGCGAGCAGGCAAGAACAGAGCCTCGATTGGCGGCCAAGGCAAGCGCCAACCGCCGCTGCTAGAATCCCCCTAGAGCCGCTTCGATGAGCGTAAAGGCCTTATATCCCGGCACCTTCGACCCGCCGACCAACGGGCATGTCGACCTGATTCAGCGCGGATCCAAGTTGTTTGAGCACCTCACGGTCGCCATTCTCAACAATCCGGGAAAGAACCCGCTGTTTACGGTCGAGGAGCGGGTCGAAATGCTCCGCGAATGCACGAGCGCCCTGGACAATGTTTCCGTGGCTACATTCGACGGGCTGATGGTGGACTTTGCCCGCCAGTTAGGCGCCAAAGCGGTGCTGCGCGGCATCCGGGCCATCTCCGACTATGAGCATGAGTTCCAGATGGCGTTGATGAACCGGCGGCTGGCTCCGGAGATCGAGACCGTCTTCCTGCAGCCAGCCGGCCGCTACTCGTTCGTCAGCTCGCGCATGTTGAAGGAAGTATTCAGCTTTGGCGGCGACGTGACTGGGCTCGTACCGCCCAACGTGCTCAAGCGGCTGCGCGGGCGAATGAGCAAGAGCTAGCCAATCCCTGAATGACTTGTTGTGGAACCGGCAGGCTCTGCCGATGCTTAGTATTTGTTAGAATTGCGCCCAGTGATGTTACTCGGATACTCCATTCTCAACGGAGAGCCACGGCCAGGGACCGGGGCTGCATTCACCGGCTTCGACCCGGCCTCCGGGAATCGCCTCGATCCCGTCTTTCACACCGCTTCCATCGAAGACGTAGACCTTGCGGCCACACTCGCCGAGGAGGCATTCACAAGCTATGGCGCGCTCTCCGGCCGGGACAGGGGCCGATTCCTGCGGGCGATCGCCGCGAATATCGAGTCGATCGCCGTCGAATTGGTCGAACGGGCTCATCGCGAGACGGCATTGCCTGAAAAGCGTCTGCAAGGCGAGGTGGGGCGCACCGTCGCGCAGCTTCGGCTTTTTGCAGAGGTGGCCGAAGAGGGATCGTGGGTGACGGCGCGCATCGATCCCGCCCGTCCCGCTCGCGTGCCCTTGCCACGTGCCGATATCCGCTCCATGCTGCGTCCGCTGGGCCCCGTTGCGGTCTTTGGAGCCAGCAATTTCCCTCTTGCATTTTCCGTCGCAGGCGGCGACACGGCCTCTGCTCTGGCCGCCGGCAATCCCGTGATCGTCAAGGCTCATCCCGCGCATCCTGGAACAAGTGAGCTGGTTGGCCAAGCGATTTGCAACAGTGTGCGCGAGTGCGGTCTGCCGGCTGGGACCTTTGCCTTGCTCTTCGATGCGGGCATCGAGGTGGGCGCCGCGCTGGTGCAGCATCCCAAGGTCAAAGCAGTTGGGTTCACTGGTTCTTTGGCGGCGGGCAAGGCCCTGATGCGACTCGTTGCGGCGCGAGCCGAGCCGATTCCGGCGTATATGGAGATGAGCAGCGTCAACCCCTTCTTCGTGCTGCCGGAAGCCTTGCGCGAGCGGGGTGCGCAGATTGCGGGTGGCCTGTTCGGATCGTTCACCCTGGGCGTGGGGCAATTCTGCACCAAGCCCGGATTGATCTTCCTGCCGCGCAATGAGTTCGCGGATGAGTTTGTGGCCGATCTCGTGGCGCGCGTAGAGCAGGCGGCTTCCTCGCCAATGCTGAACGAAGGCATCTGCCGCAGTTACTCGTCCGGTGTAGCACAGCGGCAAGCATTCGGCGCTGTCGAGGTGCTTGCGCGGGCTGGTGCGGGAGGCAATCACGCCGGCGCCTTCGGAGTTCCTGTTTTATTCGAAGTCAGCGGCAGCGATATGCTCCGCGACCGTGAATTGGCCAAAGAGATCTTCGGCCCCAGCTCGCACATTGTCCGCTACGCCAACAGACAGGAGCTGATCGCCCTCGCCCATGCGCTGGAAGGGCAACTCACCGCGACATTGCATGGAACGGATGCCGATATCGCGGAGTTTGGGGACCTCATCGGAATTCTGGGGGGCAAAGCTGGACGGCTGATCGTCAATGGCTATCCCACCGGGGTTGAAGTCTGCCACGCTATGGTGCACGGTGGACCCTATCCGGCTACCAGCGACGGACGGTCAACCTCGGTCGGCAGCCAGGCGATCTATCGCTTTGCGCGACCGGTTTGCTACCAGGATTTCCCCCAGGCCGCGTTGCCGGCTGAGTTGAAGGACCAGAATCCTCTGGGCATCTGGCGCCTGGTCGACGGGGAATTCACGCGCGCAGCGGTTGCCGGTCAGCCATAATCAGCGCGGCTCCCCGACGACTTGCGTTTGGATGTTGGCATTGGGCTTGGGAGCGCGCAGGCGCAAGATGATTCCGCCGGCCAGCATGAGCGACATGGACATGTAAAAGAAGCCGGCGCGCGAGTTGCCGGTATACGCCTGCAGTTGGCCTACCAGCCATATGCCCGCGAACCCGCCCAGCGCTCCGCAGCTATTGATCAGCGCGATCACTTCTCCGGCCACATTCTTTGGCAGCATCTCCGGCACGATGGAGAAGAATGGACCGTAGGGCGCAAACATGGCGCCGCCGGCGACGATCAACGATGCATAGGCCAGCCAAAAACTGTGAGCAGCGGTTAGATAGGATGCAAACAGCGCAACGCCGGCAAGCAGGAGGAAAGGCCCGATGTAGCCCGTGCGCCTCAGCGACCGGTCAGACGAATAAGCGACCAGCAGCATGAGAACGACAGCCAGAAGGAAAGGAGCCGCGCTGAGCAAGCCCACCTTCCCGATGCCGAGCGCCGATCCCGCCCGGATCATGGTGGGAAGCCACAGCACAAAGCCGTAAACGCCCTGGCTCCAGAAAAAGTACTGGACGCAGAGAAGCAGGACGCCGGGCACGCGCAGGGTGGAGCGAAAGTCGGTGAATTGCGGAAGTGTCGTCTGCTCCCGCTCAAGCTCGCCGGTGAGTTGGTCACAGCAGTCCTTGCTCAGCCACGGCGCCTCATTCGGCCGGTCGCGGACCACCAACACCCAGACAAATGCCCATAGAACGGATGGGATTCCTTCCAGGATGAAGGTCATCTGCCAGCCAACTGCTTGGATCAGGTATCCAGTAACAGCGGACATCCAGATCACCGTAACCGGGTTCCCGAGAATGAGAACGGCATTGGCCCGGGAGCGCTCAGCGCGCGTAAACCAGTGGGTCAGAAGAATCAGCAGCGCCGGAAGAATGACGCTCTCCGCCACGCCCAGCAATAGACGGTCCAGCGCCAACAGCCAGAATTCCCGGATCACGCCTGTCAAAGCCGCCAGCACGCCCCAGCCTACCAACGAGAGAAACACCAGGCGCGTGGCGCTCTTACGGCGCGCATAAGCGGCGCCGGGAATCTGAAAGAGAAAATAGCCGAGGAAAAAAAGCGACCCCAGAAACGCCGAGCGGGAGTTGTCGATGTGAAGCGTTTCCGCCAGCCCTGCTGCCGCACCAAATCCAAAGTTGACCCGGTCAAGATAGGCAAGGCTGTAGGTAACAAAGACCGCAGGCATCAGGTAGAACCAGCGGCGCCGCAAACCCGGCAGGCGCGGCGCATGCTCTCGCATTGGCTGATCCAACACACAAGCTTTATAGCATTCTTGCGTGGAATCGCTCCAATGGGGACTTCCTCCGTTTGCACACGGCGCCTTCGCTTCTTACCATGCACGCAGATCGGGTAAGATTTTCCTGCGCTTGTCATTGAGAGAATTGGAGCGTTGCCATCGCAACCATCTCGATCAACTCGGTGCTGGAGACGGCGGACCCAAGTCTGCTGCGCGTCTCCACCCATGCCCGCGGCCCTGCCGGTCTTCTGCCGCTCACCGCGGAGATGCTGCTCAAGGAACCATCCGGGAATCTGTTCGGCTTGAGTCAGAACGCCGGTATGGGTTGGGATCCGGATCGCCTGCTCGATCCCGAGTTCTTGATCCTGAGCACGCATGGCGGCCTGCGCGCCGAGAGCGGAGAGGCCATTGCGCTTGGATTTCATACCGGACACTGGGAGGTCGGCCTGCTGGTGGCCGAAGCCGCGCGTGAGTTGAAGGCGATGCATGCCATTCCCTTCGCCGGGGCATGCACCGATCCCTGCGATGGCCGCACGCAGGGCACGGCGGGCATGTTGGACTCGCTGCCGTTTCGCAATGATGCCGCCATTGTTTTGCGCCGCCTGATGCGTTCTTTGCCCACCAGAAAAGGAGTCATCGGCGTCGCGACCTGCGACAAAGGCCTGCCCGCAATGATGATGGCGCTGGCATCCTCCGGAAAACTGCCGTCGATTCTCGTTCCCGGCGGCGTCACGCTGCTGCCTGAGTCGGGCGAAGATGCCGGAAAGATTCAGACCATCGGCGCGCGCTTCGCTCAGAATGAAATCACGATCGAGTACGCCGCAGAAGCCGGTTGTCACGCCTGCGCTTCGCCGGGCGGCGGATGCCAATTCCTGGGGACTGCGGCAACTTCGCAGGTGGTGGCTGAGGCGCTCGGACTCGCTCTTCCCCACACCGCTCTCTCACCCTCCGGCCAACCGGTCTGGCTCGACGGCGCGCGCCGCGCGGGCCGCGCCATTCTCCGCTTGCATCAATTGGGAATCGGTACGGAACAAGTCCTGACGCAAGCCGCAATCCAGAATGCAATGGTGCTTCACGCCGCCTTCGGTGGATCCACCAACCTTCTCTTGCATGTTCCCGCCATCGCGCACGCGGCCAGGTTGCGGCGGCCAACCGCTTCCGACTGGGCCGAGGTGAATCGCCAGGTGCCGCGCATCGTGGATGCGCTGCCCAACGGGCCGCGCAATTTCGCCACGGTACAGGTCTTTCTCGCCGGCGGGGTGCCGGAGGCGATGCTGCATCTGCGGGCAGCTGGGCTTCTCGACACCAGCGCGATGACGGTCACAGGGGAAACTCTAGGCGCGTCTCTCGATTGGTGGCAGGACAGCCAGCGCCGCCATGCATTGCGCCGCACCCTGCAAGAACAGGATGGAATCGATCCCGGCGATGTGATCATGTCTCCGAAGAACGCCCGATCGAGAGGGCTGACATCCACCATTTGCTTCCCGATGGGAAATCTCGCGCCGGAGGGTTCGGTCATCAAGAGCACAGCCATCGATCCTTCGCTCGTCGACGAGAACAATGTGTACCGGCATTTGGGCCCGGCCAGAGTTTTCATCTCCGAGGCTTCGGCGATCGATGCAATCAAGAGCGGTCAGATCGCGCAAGGGGATATTATCGTCCTTATCTGCGGCGGGCCCGCAGGCGCAGGTATGCAGGAGATCTATCAGATTACTGCCGCCCTCAAGCAGCTCCCCCACTGCAAGCATGTGGCTGTGCTCACCGATGCGCGCTTCAGCGGCGTCTCTACCGGAGCCTGCATCGGCCATATCACCCCGGAGGCTCTCGCCGGCGGCGCAATCGGCAAGGTTCAGGAAGGCGACCGGATCGAAATCGTAATTGATCGCCAAGCACTCACCGGCTCTGTTCATCTTGTCGGAGATGCGAATCAGATCTTCGGTGCAGAACAAGGTTCGCGTTCGCTGGCCGAGCGCAAGCCGCGTTCGGACTTGCGTCCGCATCCCATGCTGCCAGAAGACACTCGTCTCTGGGCTGCCCTGGTGCAAGCCAGCGGAGGCGTCTGGGGAGGATGCGTATACGATGCGGACAAAATCATCTCTCGACTCGAGGAGCAGCCATGAAGCTTTACCGCACACATAGCGGAGTTTATGCAGAACACGAAGGCAGTTACTATAACGTCCCATTGCCCTCCTGGGATGCGATCGTTACGCAGGACGACTTGCTTGGATTTCTGCTTTGTATTGCGAAAGAGCGTGAGGCCGCAACAGACTTTGCATCGATGCGAATCCTTGCACCCATCGGGAACCAGGAGGTGTGGGCCGCGGGTGTCACCTACTACCGTAGCCGCAATGCGCGCATGGAGGAGTCGAAAGGCGCCGGCGGAGGCGACTTTTACGATCGAGTGTATTCAGCCGAGCGTCCCGAACTCTTCTTCAAAGCCTCGGCCAGCCGCGTCGCCGGTCACCGAGGCCAGGTACGCATTCGCCGCGATGCCAGGTGGTCGGTTCCCGAGCCGGAACTTACGCTGCTCATCAATCATCGGGCTGAGATCATCGGCTATACCATCGGAAACGACATGAGTTCGCGCGATATTGAAGCAGAGAACCCGCTCTATCTTCCCCAGGCCAAAGTCTACGATGGAAGTTGCGCCTTGGGCCCTTGCGTTCTCATCAGCCCCCAGCCGCTGCCCGCCTCCACCCCGATTCGCCTGGAGATTGTGCGCCACGGCGCGACCGAGTTTGCCGGTTCCACCACACTTGCCGAACTCAAGCGCGAACCCTCCACTCTCGTTGAATACCTCTTCCGGGACAACAGCTTTCCATTCGGCACATTCCTGATGACCGGAACCGGTATCGTCCCGCCGGACTCGTTCGCTCTGGAAAGCGGGGACCAGGTGCGAATCACCATCGACCCCATCGGAACGCTCGAAAACACCGTGACGCAAGGGGGCTGAATCGAGGTTGTTCGATATGCCGGTTGCCTGATTCCCTACTGCGCCGGCGTGTGGCCGATGAACTTGTCGGCCCACTGAATGAACCACTTCATGTTAGGCGCATCGGTATGGCCCCCGTCGTGCTGACGCCATGCAAGCTGGCCGTCGAGAAGCCCCTGGTTCACCGGAGGCATCTTCGCGGTGCGGTAATCGCCTTCGTTCCCAAGGCCCTTTGCGCCTAGCAAGGTATACACGCGGCCGGCATCCACCGTAGCCATGAAGCTTCCCTCATGGTCCAGCCACTTGGCGTCGCCTTTTTCAGGGATGCCGTAGCTGATGAAAGCGAGGCGCGGGGCGCAGAGGGCGATAAGTTCGTTCGAATCGACCGGGATATCGCCCGGTGTCCTGGCGCCAAACGTCGCCTCGGAGGCTCCGTACTTCATAAAGTTGCCGGCCATCCAGTAGTACTCGCCCCCCGTCAGGCTCTCCACGGCTTCGCCGAAGTTGCGGCGCAGCAGCGTGGCTCCGCCTTTGCCCGACGAGCCCACCAGGACCATGGCGAAGCGCTGGTCGAAGGCCATCGTGACCAGTGCCGCTTTGCCGTAGCGCGACACGCCCTCGATGCCCACGTGCTTCGCAGCGACGGATGGATCGGTTTCAAGGTAATCGAGTCCGCGTCCCGCTCCCCATCCCCAGGCGCGCAGAGCGCCCCAGTCTTCCGGGCCGCGCGGCTGTCCTTTGTTTACCAGGCCGATGATGCCGCGTGTGAGGCCCGCGCCGTCATCGGCCTGCACACTGGCCGGATCGAACAAGACAAAGCCCCATCCGGCGGCAACCAACTGCCAGTTGTTGGGCAGGTCGCCATCTTCATTCAACTGAGGAAACTGGAACGGTGTCGCCTTCACCGGCTGCCAGGCCGGATGCTGCGCAAACACATCTTTGAGCGCCGGATCTTGCTGAACCAATGTCACCTTCCATGCGGCGTTGATGCGGTCCAGTTCGTCGCCTGAAGGCTCGTTCGGAGCGGGAAACCCTGCGCGTCCGAACATCATCAGCACCGGCACAGGGCCCTTCGCATTCGCAGGCGTCACCAGCGTCATATGGATGCGAACGCTGATGGCCGGATAGGACGAGTTGTCCACCTGGCCTATGATGTCCTTGGCAATGACGGGTGTGAAGCCGATCGTCTCGCGATCCACGGTGGTCACGGTCCAGGTGACCTTCGGTACGATTGGCGGAACCCGCCCATAGACGTATTTTGAATACGCCTCGACAAGTTCGGGCCTGCGCTGATCCCACCACATCTTCGGCGACGTTACCTTCTGGCCGTCGCTCATCGTGAGCGGGTCGGGAATGTCTGGAAAGGGATTCGCCTGCGATTCGTCGTAGTTGGCATGGTTGGGCGCTTTCTCGTTCCCGCTCGGACCGGGGCGGAGCGCCTTGATGCCCAACTGATCCATCATGTTCTGGTGATCCTGATCGGCTGTGAACGTAACCGGGGGCAGGATTGCGGAATTTTGGGCCAAACCAGAGCAGCACACTGCCAGCCTGCCGAAGAGACAGATAACCAGAAAAGTCGACCTGAACGAAAGCGGCATAGGAACGCTCCAGGATGATATGCTTGCGCCTTTGAAAAGCGATTTACTCAGGGCATCCATGGTAAACCATAGGCTATGAGACAAACACTGAAATTCACTGCGATCGTTGGATTCGCAATCGTTGCAAGCTGCACGTGGGCGCAGGCCGGCTCTCGAGCCACGGCCAGGGTGCCGGTGTGGGTAGCCAGTTGGGGGGCCTCGCAGCAATTCCCCGAACCGCAGAACGCACTCCCTGCCGACGACCTTCGCGATGCCACCGTGCGGCAAATTTTTCACCTGTCCGTTGGAGGATCGGCGGTGCGGGTGCATCTTTCGAATGCGTTCGGAACCGAGGCGCTCCAATTCACATCCGTTCACATCGCGCGGCCGCTTTCACCTTCAACCCCGGCAATCGACGCGACAAGCGATCGGCCACTGACATTCGCTGGAAGCGCCGATGTAACAGTTCCTCCGGGAGCGGAGCTCATTTCAGACCCGCTGGAGTTTCCCGTGGCGCCGTTGTCAGACCTTGCCGTGACGTTTCGCGTGGAGTTGCCACCCGCGGCAGAGACGGGGCATCCTGGATCCCGGGCGACTTCCTATTTCGCGCACGGAGACCAGGTCAGCGCAGCCAGCCTTACCGAAGAGAAGCATGTGGACCACTGGTACCAGGTTTCAGGAATCGACGTGCAGACCGCGCCGGGAGCGGCTGCCGTGGTGGCCCTTGGGGATTCCATCACCGACGGGCACGGCGCCACGACAAACGGAAACGACCGCTGGACGGATGTGTTGGCGCAACGTCTGCAAGGCTCGCCGACGACACGAAACATCGGAGTGTCGAACCAAGGGATCGGCGGCAATCACCTTCTGACAAATGGCCTGGGGCCGAATGCTTTGGCGCGCTTCGATCGCGACGTGCTGGCACCCGCTGGTGTGCGATGGGTCATCGTGTTTGAGGGTGTGAACGACCTGGGTGGACTCGCGCGGGAAGGCGAAGTAACTCCCGCGGAACACACGGCTCGGGTCCATCAGGTCCTGGCTGCCTATCAACAGATGATTGCTCGCGCACACGCGCATGGCCTGCGCGTTTACGGAGCGACGATCACCCCCTATGTGGGGTCAGACTATTACCATCCCGGACCGTTAAGCGAAGCCGACCGGCAGGCGGTGAATGAATGGATTCGCGGCGCAGGGCACTTCGATGCGGTGATTGATTTCGACGCCGTGGTGCGCGACCCGCTGCATCCCGCTCGCCTGCTGCCCTCCTTCGACTGCGGCGATCACCTGCATCCCTCTCCCGCGGGTTACAAGGCCATGGGCAAAGCCGTATCGCTCGAACTCTTCGCGCGTTGACGCATCACACACAATTGCCGGTAACAGATGGTCTAGCAGCAAAAGGAGTAGGACGCGGATCGACGTAGGTCACTTCGCCGCTCCGGACGGGACCAGGCGATCTTCCCAAAACTGCTTCTCTTTTTTGAAAGCTTCCTTGTCTTTGTCCGTAATCCGCGCTGCGGCGCCCACACCCGCCTTCACCGAAACCAGTTTCCGGAGCGCGCCTTCGGGCGAGGTCAGATAGAGGATTTGGTCGTTGGCAGTCTCATCCACAACAAAAAGAACAATGTCGTTCTTGTTCGTAACCGAGACGTCAAGCCCTTGCACCTGATTCGCTGTGCGCAGCACACTCTGCATGACTGGGCACTCTTCTTCCGTAGACATGCCCAGCAGTGTAGATAGATGAGGCGGTAACTTTGCGTGCAGGCCTTCTCGAGAAGTAGCGTCCGCGGCCAGAGCAAGCCTCCTCTCTGTGTGGGAACTGGGGGAATGCTGCGCCTGCGCCGCAGCCGCCGGCGCTATGATCACCGCCAGCATGAGAACCGCTAGCAACCCAACACAACGACGTCCGGCATCTCTTGACATTCGAACCCCCAATCCAACCAACGTGAAGACACAGCCAGTGCACACTCATCTCATGAATGAGGTTAACTTCGTCTTTTCCAATGCGGACGCGGTCTTACCAAGAGGCGGATGGCATTTGTTGAAATGACCCGAAATCTACCGATGTTGCGCGCTAAGGTATTTCCGCAGCCTGCTGCTGAGGCTGCCAAGTCCGCCGTCTTGATGTTGATCGCGCATTCTTTGGTGTGCTTCAACATGCTAGGAGTGTAGCGCAGAAGCTTGGTGGGTGCGGGGGCGCCAAGAGTCCCATCGCAATGCGGAATGCGAGACGCACGTGCGAATGAGCCTTTTACTGGGGGCGAAACCCGGTGCCAATGTTGAACAGCAGTCAACCGAACCCGCGGATGCGGTCGAACATGAAGCGAACCGCAAGATCTTTTGCATGGTGATTCCGCCGGACCAATGCGGAAACCACTCGCCTATTTGCATTGATCTTCGACATCCTGCCGCATCCATTTGACCGGTCCCTGGGGTTGGCTCCTGTGCGGCCAGTATCGTGTGACGGGACCCTGGGGGAGAATTCGTGCTAGATCGAGAGCCGCTAAACGTTATCCTTTGCATATTCAAGAACGCCTAAATAAACAAAAGGTGTGATTTATGCAAAAGACCGCCGTCAGCCCTTGCAGGCATTCGTGAAAGCGGAAGTCAAATCCCCGCCCGCTAAGAAAACAAGCATTCAAAATGTGCGCCATCTTCAGATTTTTCAAGCGATTTCGAGATTTTTTGCAGACTCTGGCAAAGTTATACGAGCTCACTCTTTCATTCTTACAAGCATTCAACGGGTAGAGCAGACAACGATGTGACAAGGCGTCAAGTGGATTAATGTTTGATTTTGAGCAAATCTGCTCAGTTTTTTTTGATTTATTGTGACTCGTGCCGGGGCCGGCAGCGAGATGCCTGAGATGCACAAGACTAAAGCTTAACAGCGGACGCCACGAGGCATTGCGGGACGGCTACAGTATCCGACCTTCGTCAAGGCGTTTGTAGGCCAGTTTGACGCAGCTGACGCAGGCACTTCCAGGGCAAGGCAACACAAAGCAAGCCGTTTCTCGGTTATTTAGTCTAGAGCTTTTTCCAGGCTGTTTCAACGAGGATGCAAAGATGCTTCGTCGGTTGATCATACTCGGATCGGTCCTGGCGTTCGCCGCCACGATGGTCAGAGCAGCGGCTACCCCGCAAGCGAGCTCCACTCTTTCCGCAACTCAGGTCGCTGACAAAAACATCGCGGCACGAGGCGGCTTGAATGCTTGGCGAGCGGTTCAAACCTTGTCGGAAGAGGGGAAGATGGGCGCCGGCGGAAATCAGCGGGCGGCGCTTCAGGCGCAGATGTCGAGCAAAAACGGCAAGCCGCCTCTAGCCATGCGGCCGAAGAAAGAAATTGACCTGCCGTTTGTGATGGACCTCGAGCGCCCGCGCAAGTCCCGTGTTGAGCTGAAGTTCAAAGGTCAAACAGCGGTTCAGGTCTACGACGGCACGAACGGCTGGAAGTTGAGGCCATATCTGAACCGGCTTGAAGTGGAGCCTTATTCGCAGGATGAGTTGAGACTTGCAAGCATGCAAACCGACCTTGATGGTCCCCTGATCGACTATGCGTCCAGGGGTATCGCGGTCGAGTTAGAGGGGATAGAGAAGGTGGAAGACCGCGATTGTTACAAGCTGAAGCTCACCATGAAGGATGGACGTTCACTGCATGTGTGGATTGATGCTCAGAGCTTTCTTGAGGCCAAGATCGAAGGGCAACCGAAACGGCTCGACGGTAAAGAACATCAAGTGGAAGTCTACTATCGTGATTATCGGCTGGTAAGCGGGCTGCAGATCCCCTTCTTGTCGGAGACCAAGGTTCTTCCGGTTGGAACGACGGCGCTTGGGTTGAAAGATCCTCCTGTTCCCGCTGAGAGAATCACCATTGACAAGGTCGTAGTGAATCCAAAACTCGATACTGCGCTCTTCTCAAAGCCAGAGGTCACAACAGCATCGAATGGTCAGTAGAGGAGATACGGCACTTCGGCAGGGTTGGGGAAGAAGCTCTTCCGCATTCACCATCATTGATCGATTCTTTCCAAGCTTGGCTGCAATGCAAGGTGCCTGCAACCAAGGAGTTGACAAAGTTCTGCGAACTTCCTCCAACCCCTTGCCCGCTCGTTGATCTTCGGCAAGGACTCGTAATTGGATGCCGAGCATCTTCGACTCGAGCTCACCCCCCGGCTCCTCGGCGAGAAGCAAGGGAATCATAAGAGAAAGGAGAGATCCGGATTGTGCGGGCCGACTTCCGCATTTGGTCGCAGTTCTAGTAACAGACTGCAGGTATAAGCCATACAGAAATCCGATTGCGCCCGGCCAGGCGATCACGCTTTCTTCATAATGGTGTACATTCTTTCATTTAGGAACTGGCCTGAGGTACCGTGCCGAATGTGACGGGCGGGCGACGTCCATGAAGACTACGGCGCTAAGTATATCCCTGTCTGTCATTGCGATCTCGCTCGAACCATATCAGCGCGAGCATGAGTATTCCCCAACCATTGGCAGCTCGGCAAGTCTTCGGTGCGGTCGCGAACTTGATTGAACTTAACCTTTTTCTGAAGTACGCCCGAGCCAGTAGTAGGTGATGATCCCAGGAGACCTGGGTCCGCACGGTTTGCATAGAAGGCGCAGAAAATGTCCCTATTCCACGGGCAAGTAGATTAAGTCATTTGGAGGCGATATGGATCGAGTAAGATTCCCCCTTCTGCACGACATTTATCAGGAACAAGGCCTTTGGAAGATCCGCTGTTTGGAAGCGGGAGCGAATGAGCCTAACCTGAACGCCAAAGAACATTGGCGGGTCGAACTATCTATCGGGCCCGCCACCGGCCCGGAACGTCTGACGAAGAGGGAGGCGCAACGAGTCGCCTGGAATAACTATCTATCCAAGCTCCGCCAGAGTGAGACAGCAGCGCAATCAAAGATGACAATTGCAAGGTTTATTGAGACAGCTTTTGTGCCGGAGCATGTCCTGGTGAAAAGACTGGCCGGCCGGGTTTACTACCAAGCGATTCTGAAGCATGTACTCCCACCGGAAGAAGTGGACCGTATTTTTCACGTTGACCGTGAGAGGTCGAAGACAAAGCTCCGGGCGATTCCGGATTGGCCCTACCTGGGAGACCTGCGAATTCAGGACTGTGGTCCTGAGCACGTAGAGCAGCTTATGTCGGCTGCTCTTGCACGCGGATATTCCGCCCAGACGGCTATGCACATTCGCAACGTGGTCAGCGCCATTTTCTCCTACGCTATAAAACTGAAGCACTACCAGCACGAGAATCCCGCGAAAGCGGCGATGTTGCCTGAACGTCCGCACAAGAATCCTCATCTGCTCACGCTCACTCAGGTAAAAGATGTTCTTCGGGCGATGCGGTACCCGGAAAAGGAAATGACTCTGATCGCCATGCTGACAAGCATGAATGTCGCCGAAATCTGCGGTCTTCAATGGAAGCATGTAAACCTGAGCGGGACCTGGTCCAAAACAACTGACGAGCCGATCCCGCCGATTACCATCGCCGTGAGAAAGCGGCTGTTCCGCGGGGAGTTGGACGATGTGAGCAGAGCGAGGGCCAGGAATCTTCCAATTCCAGAGCCTCTGCTTCCCATCCTGATCAAGTTGAGCGGGAGGGGCAGGTGGACAGAGCCAGACGATTTCGTGCTCGTGTCCAGGGTTGGTACACCAATTAACGCAATTAATATCACCGCCCGAAGATTGAGAACCATCGGTAATGAATTGCAAATGCCATGGCTTACCTGGAACGTCTTCCGCCGCGGGCACTTCTCGTTGGAGGCTGAACTCGGAGCACAAATCCACTTCCATCTGGCGAGCATGTTTCGCGCCGAGGCGCAGCACAAGCCACTCTGGCTTACAAAAGCTGGAGTCACTCCACCGATCTGAAGCGTACAAGTGCGGCTTAGCTCCTGGTTGAGGAGCGCGAGATACGAGCTACTCAAAGAAGGGAATCTAGCCCCTACTCGATTCCCGCTCCAGGCTAGCCCGGTATCCCTCTGAATTCTACCCGGCAGCTATCGGCAGCACCGTGGCATCGATTGACTGCGCTTTGTTCGCACTTGCTGTTCGACTCGCTCGGGGCTCCGGGAGCCTATCGGCTTCCGCCGGGCCTACAGCCTTTTCACCAATCCAGACTGCATCGGCTGGCGGATCACCACGTCAAATTCCCTGTCGGCGTACTTGGCTCCCGGAGCAAGTACCGCCATTCTTGCTGGCCACGTTCACCGTGCCCACTCTGGAATGCCAGGCCCGGCGGGCAAAGACACGGTTCCGGTCACAAGCGCCCGAACCAGTTTTTTGTTCCCCAATTCGCCAACAACATCAAACGGGGAGCTGCTCGTTCCATATCGCGGCGAGTTCCAGCACCACATCCGTGCGACCTGTGCAATTGGCTCCGGAGCGAGCCAGTCGTGCACTGGCACCTGCATGATCGCCAGCCGCAACTTCGCACCGATGTTGCTGGATGCCCAGTCACCAGGTCAGCGGTATCCCTCACTCCACGAAGAGGTTAGTTGCTCGGAAAGAGCCGATGACCACATCCACTCTGTGCCCGCGTTTCACCGCCAGAGTCGGGTTCGAGAAAGCCATCCAGTAAGTCATGCCCGCCTTGGGCGTGCTGCTCTGGCGCAGCTTTCCGACCTTCTCCATCTGGGGGACCGAGAGCTTAACTCGGGCCTGCGCGTCGAACAACGCAGGCTCGACCTTCTTATCATTGAGGGCCACGGCCTTCCCAGGGTCCAACACCCGATAGTTAAATCGAATGAGTTGGCCCGACTCTGCCGATTTTACGT
>Ga0181531_10001350_pt1 | contig 15560 bp, 13 predicted proteins | sample PEATcosm2014_Bin_38_FD_119743 | JGI IMG/M metagenome (GOLD analysis project Ga0181531, IMG submission 119743) | Peatland microbial communities from MTU Mesocosm Facility, Houghton, MI, USA - PEATcosm2014_Bin11_10_metaG | ecosystem: Environmental > Terrestrial > Soil > Wetlands > Peat | place... | reverse complement strand
CAATGTCGAGCACTTCGGCAAGCGTATCGACCGGCGTCGCCGGATTAATCACCACGCCCGCCCGGCAATTGTGGCTCTTGATGAGATGCAGCGTGCGGTTCAGGTGCCGGCAAGCCTCCTGGTGCACCGAAATCCAATCCGCTCCCGCATCGGCAAACGCCGGAATAAACTCATCCGGATTCTCGATCATCAAGTGGCAATCGAGTGGCAACTCGGTCACCTTGCGCAGCGACTTCACCACCGGCGGCCCTATCGTAAGGTTCGGGACAAAGTGCCCATCCATAATATCCACATGGATGACACTACCGCCACCTTCCCCCGCGGCGCGCACCTGCTCACCGAGACGGGCAAAGTCAGCCGAAAGAATCGAAGGCGCCAGTTCGATCAATGTGGTCTCTCAGAACCTGAGCTGGTTAAGGAAGCGGCTTCCAAATTTTAGCACGCGAAACCCAGCATACGGCATTGAATGACGCGACGTACCCACGCATCAGGCGTATCGACTGCGCTCACTGCTGGGCAGCGGCAGCCGGAGCGGCCTTTGGCGAACTCTTCTCCAGTTCCTTCACATCCTCCTGCATCCGTTCTTTCCACTGAGTGACGTACTTGCTCATGATGGGCATCGCCGCCTGCATGCCCTCCTGCATGACCGCAGGCAGCTGCTCCAGGACCTTCTGGCCCACGGGCGAAGAATAGAAGGCATTCATGGCCTGTATATCACCGTGTGTAAAGTGATTCTGATACGCCGGAATCATGGCATCGACGATTTCGTCCGTCGGCATTCCCTTGCGCAGGTCATCCATCCTTTTCTTCATTTGCGCATCGAACTCCACCGGAACTTCGCCTTTTTCCTGCAGAATCTGATCGTGCAACAGCTGTTGCATGGACTGAAACTCCACCTCCATGGTCCGTTGCATCATGTCGTGAGAGCGCATGATGCGGAGATACAGAATAATGTCATCTCTGGTGGCTTGGTCTGTATCGGCAGTTTGCGCCAGGGCTGGGGCGCTCAGGACTAAACACAGTGTGGCCAGAAGGAATATCCGCATGGTGAGCCTCCGGTAACTGCACCAGCGTATCCCATCACCTACGCTTAAGCAATCGATTAGCGGAGCAGGTGAAGACCCTAAACCACAAGGCCATGAAGTTACACGAAGGCTTTGTTTTTTGGATTTTCCTTCGTGTTACTTAGTGTCCTTCGTGGTTTAGGGTTTCTAGCCACTTCTGTGGCGCAGCCAGCTTATTGCTGCCGGGCGAACTCCGCCTTGGCCCGCTTCAACACCGGGACGTCCGCATCGGCATCTTTCCAGAGGGTCAGGAAATCCTGATACGCGGCCCGGGCTTTCGCCTTGTCGCCCGCCAGCGCGTAAGCGCGGCCCAATCCCAAATGCGCCAGCGCCCCGGTCACACAATTCGAAACCAATCCGGCGTGGTCGATGATCTTCTGGAATTCCGCCGCAGCGCCTTCCTGTCCCGCAGCCAGATACGCCTCGCCTCGCAGATAAGTGGGATACAGGCAGGAAGTATTCTCGTTGCTCACGGTGAGCCCATATTCCATCCCCGCAGCATTTCTTAGTTGTGTGATCGCGCCCGCCGCATCCTTGGCATTCAATGCCAACTGCGCCTGAATCGTGGGCAGCCAGTAGCCCTGCACCATGCTGTGCAGCGGATACTTTTTGGCCAGTTCCTCGGCCAGGGACCGCGCTTTCGCCGCATCGCCGGCCCGCGCCAGAGCCAGCGCCGCCAGTTGCTGCACATCGCGGCTCTCTGGAGCGAGCGCCAGACCGGCGGCCACTTCCCGCTTCGCCTCTTCAAAATTCCCGAACGTTGCTTCCCGCCAGCCGCCATATACCTGCCAAATTGCCGCCGACTCCTTGTTGTCCGCGCGCAACGCCGCTTCCACCGCCCGGTGAGTCACTTCACGCGATTTCACCACGTGTCCCGCATAGGCTTCCGTATCGGCTTCCAGAGCCAGAATCTCGTGCTGCAGTTCAGGCCTGCCTTCAAACCAGGCCGCCTGCTCCGCCATCCCTTTGGGGTTCTTGGCGACGAATTCCACTCCGTAAAGAACGTTGTGCAGGGTATCGTCATCCAGTTTGTGCGCAATCGTCTGCTGATAGAGCTGGCGGGCGTCGTCGAACCGATTCAGCGCGGTCAGAAATCCGATGACGTTCTCAGCCGCAATCACATTCTCCGGATTCAGCCGCATGCCTTCGCGCGTTTGCTCAACCCCTTGCTCCATCTTGCCTTCGCCGGCATAAACCGTGCCCAGATTGTTGTAGGCAACGTCATCGCGCGGATAATTCTCCTCCCACTCGCGGAAGGTTTCGATCGCCTTGTCGAGTTCTCCAGTGTCCGCCATGTAATACATCGAGGTGATGTGCAGCTTTTCGCGCTCGCTGGCGCGGTCGCGCAGCGCGAAAGCCTTACTCAGATATTCGTTCCCCCGCGTAGGCTGGCCGACGTTGCCGTACATAATCCCCACGCCTTCGATGGCGGTGGCGAAGTTCGGATCGAGTTCAATGGCGTGCAGAAAAAACGGCAGCGCCGCCGCCGAACCTTTTTCCTGCGAGACTTTGCGGGCGATGCTCGCCGCCTTCAGCGCCTCGAGTGATGGCGTGGTCTCCTGCGCCAGCGGAGCGTCAAACTTTTGCACCGAAGCCAGCGATTCGCCGAGCTGCGCGCGCAGTTTTCCGGCAGCCTCGCCCAGCACGTCGAGAACTTTTTCCTTGCCCGGCGCAGTGGCCTGTTCCTGCGCCAGCGTGTCACCATTCAGGCAATTCACCGCCTTCAGCCCCAGCACATATTGGCTGCCCAGGTTGGCAATCGAGCCCGCAATGTACGCCTTGCTGTCGGCGCGCTGGCACAACTCCCGCGCCACGTCGGGGGTAAGCGGAGTGTTAACCGGCCGGGTCATCAGCTTGAGCGTGGCTGCGACTTTCTCGTCGGACAGCACATTCAGAAACGGCGATTGCCGCAGCGAAACGCTCAGCGCCTGCTTCAATGCGTCGTCGAAAACGGGATCGCCCGTGGAATTGGCGAAGTCGCCCACCACAATCGTGTCTTTTTCGGTGAGCTTGGGCGTGGGACGATTTGTGTAGTAGTAACCGGCAATCGCACCCGCGACCACAATTACAAGCGCCGCAACCATCCAGATCGCCTTCGAACGCCCCGCTCCAGCGGCTGCCACCGGGCCGGAACCCACGGCAACAGCAGCTTTCCCGCTGGAATCCGGCTTCGCGGCGAATCCCGCGGAGCCGCTGGCAGCTTCCGCTCCGCTGGCCGCGGACGAAGAAGATTGCACTTCCCGCTTCAGCCGCTTTAAATCCGCACGCATGTCAGAGGCGTGCTGGTAACGCAGGTCGCGGTCTTTCTCCAGAGCTTTATTGATGATGCGTTCCAACTCGACCGGCAAATCAGGATTCAGCCGCACCGGTGCGACCGGCTCTTTATGGAGAATCGATTCGAATAGCAGCGCCGTGGTCTCTCCCCGAAACGGCAGCGTGCCGGTCGCCATCTCATAGAGCACCGCGCCGAAAGAAAAAAGATCGGTTCGCGAATCGAGCGCCTTGCCACGCGCCTGCTCCGGCGACATATAAGCAACAGTGCCCACCGTCGACCCGGCGTCCGTGAGTTGCTCCACATTGGCGCTGGTCTGGGTGGCATCGCCAGGCACGGCCGTCACCTTGGCCAGACCGAAGTCGAGAATCTTGCCGTGCCCGCGTTCGGTCACAAAAATATTGGCGGGCTTTATGTCGCGGTGCACGATGCCCTTCGCGTGCGCCGCATCCAGCGCGTCGGTCACGTCGAGCGCCACGCGCAACAAAGTCTCCATCTCCATCGGCGCGTTGTTGATGGTGTGTTTCAGAGTCAGGCCATCCAGAAATTCCATGACAATGTAGGCACGGCCGTCGGCCTCGCCAATGTCGTAAATGGTGCAGATGTTCGGATGGTTCAGCGCAGACGCCGCCTGCGCCTCGCGCTGAAACCGGCTCAGCACCTGCGGATCGCGAGCCACGCTCTCCGGCAGGAACTTGAGCGCGACGAAGCGGTGTAGCCGCGTGTCTTCGGCTTTGTACACCACTCCCATGCCGCCACCACCCAGCTTTTCTACGATGCGGTAGTGAGAGATGGTTTCGCCGATCATGGTTTGTCGATCATGTGGCGCTTGCGAAGTGGCACCATGTTAGAGTGCCGAAGCCGAGAGAGTCAATTTCCTGGTAACTTCAAAGTCTAACCACGAAGGACACGAAGTGACACCAAGGGAAAACAATGAGACCACGGCCTTCGTGATACTTCGTGTCCTTTCCTGGTCCATGGTTTTGTTCTGGTCTACGCGGAAACTGATTCACTCCCAATTTCCGACTCGACTCCGCCGACCGCCGGCGGCGTCAAGACATAAGCCCACCGCGTGTTACCCTCGTCGAGCATGTCTGCCGCCCCGCAATTCGCCACCGCAGCTTTCGGCTTGGCTGCCGTCATGGCCTGGGGAACCAGCGATTTTCTCGGAGGCTACGCCACCCGCCGCGCCAACGCGTTTCTTTTCACCACGGTCGTAAACCTTGGCGGATTGCTTCTAGTCGGTTCGCTGGCCTTCGCCACTCATGCTCCGTTTCCTTCGGCACGCAGCGCAGCCTGGGTTCTCGCCGGCGGCATCTCCGGAGGCGCGGGTCTTGCCATCTTCTACCGCGCGCTCTCCTCGGGACGAATGGGCCTGACCGCGCCGGTCGCCGCAGTGCTGAGTGCCGCGATACCGGCCGTCGTTTCCATCTACACCGAGGGCCTGCCCGGCAAAATTCCCTTAGTTGGCTTCGTCCTCGCCGCGCTCGGGCTGTGGCTCATCACTCGCACCGAAGCCGGCAGCAAGCCGGAGGGCATTGGAATGGCGGTTCTGGCAGGCATTGGCTTCGCAAGTTTCTATTTGTGCGTCCGCCAAGCCGGAGACGCCTCGCCCCTATGGATCGCATCGCTCACTCGAACCGGCGGCCTGCTCATGACCTCTGTGATCGTTTTGCTAGTCGGACAATTTCGCGATATCACCGCGGCTGGCGTGCGCTGGGCAGTGCTCACCGGCTGCATCGATTCCATGGGAACAATTCTTTTCGTGCGCGCCAGCCAGACCGGACGCCTCGACGAAGCCGTCGTCATCTCGTCGCTCTACCCCGCCGTCACCGTGCTGCTGGCCCGCATATTCCTGAAGGAACACCTCACCCGCTGGAGGTTCGTCGGGCTGCTGGCGGCGCTGGCGGCCGTACCCATGATCGCCGCGGGATAAGCGCGATTCATTCTCTATTCTAGAATTAAAAATAGGACCATGGCGTTAGTCGAAATCCTAAACCTGACCAAGATTTACGCGCAAGGCAAGCACGAAGTCCGCGCCGTCGACGACGTCTCCCTCGACATTCATGCCGGCGAGACTCTCGGCCTGGTCGGCGAGTCGGGCTCGGGCAAGAGCACGCTTGGACGCTTGATCCTGCGCCTCATCGAGCCCACGTCGGGCGACATCCGCTTCGAAGGCCGCGACCTGCTCGCCGCCGGCTCCCAAGAAATGCGCCGCCTGCGCCGCGACATGCAGATTATTTTTCAGGATCCCTTCGCCTCGCTCGATCCCCGCTACCGCGTCGAAGACATTATTGCCGAGCCGCTGATAATTCATGGCTCAGCAACTGGCGGCGCCCGCCGTGCCCGTGTCGTCGAACTCCTGCGCGCCGTCGGCCTCGACGAGTCCATCCTGCAACGCTTCCCTCACGAATTCAGCGGAGGCCAGCGCCAGCGCATCGGCATCGCCCGCGCCCTCGCGTTGCGCCCCAAATTCATCGTGGCCGACGAACCCGTCTCCGCACTCGACGTCAGCGTAGGCGCACAAATCGTCAACCTGCTCGCCCAACTACAACGCGATTTCGGACTGACCTATCTCTTCATCTCTCACTCCATGCCGGTCGTACGCTATCTCTCGACCCGCATCGCCGTGATGTATCGCGGCAAGATAGTAGAGATTGGGCCAACCGAACAAATCACCGAGCGCCCTCAGCACGCCTACACGCGCAGCCTGCTCGAAGCTACCCCCGAAGTGGAAGTCTAAACCGCACATGGAGAGACAGCCGCAGCCTGCCCTGAGGCGAACGCCGAAGTGGCTGTCCGACGAAGCGAAGCGAGGAGACCTTCAACTCGAACCTGCCTGTGCCATACTTTCCCGATGCCGACTGCGCATCCCAGCCGCGCCCGCGATCTCGCCGAACTAATTCTCGGCTACGGCACTGTCGTCGGCGTCATCTGGACGCCCGAGCATTGGCAGCGCATACTCTCGCCGATTGTTCTGGTAGTCACGCTGGGAGTGGTGCTGGCGCGCCGCGAATCCCGCGACGACCTGGGCCTCGGCCGGCGCGGCCTCATCGCATCGCTCTGGATCATGCCCGCCGCTATCGCGTTGGCGGCGTTGAGTGTGTTCGTCGCCGCGAAAGTCGGCACACTGCATCCCCTCTACAAAGCCGATTTCGCCCACATCTCCGGCTATGTGCTCTGGACCATCTACCAGCAGTTCCTGCTGCAGGACTACTTCATGGACCGCCTGTTGCGCCTTGTCGCCAATGAAACCGTCGCGGTGACTCTCGCGGGCACGCTCTTTGCGCTCGCGCACCTGCCCAATCTCGTGCTCACCGCCGCCACGCTCGTCTGGGGTATATTGTCGTGTGCATTATTCCGCCGCTACCGCAACCTCTGGGCGCTCGGCCTGGCGCAGGGACTGCTCGGCCTCTGCTTTGCAGTCTGCGTGCCGGACGCGCTGCATCATCATTTGCGCGTGGGATTGGGATATTTGCGTTATCACTCGCTAGAGTAAGCCTGAATTCGTTGAGCCCCAAACTAAGTTTGCAGCTGGCCACTAGTCACTGATCACTGGCCACTGCCCTTAAAACCACAGTCCCCAAATCCAATCCACGCTCGCGTGCGTGATCGTCGAGGCCGGCACGCGCCGACGTTCGCGCCAGGCGCGTCCATAGAAAATCCCCGCAATCGTCGCCAGCAACACATACCGCCAGTTGAAGTGCGCCGAGCGTTTATTGAAGTGCGACAGACCGAACAACACTGACGCAATCACCAGAGCCATACGCCGCCCCACTCGCCGCTCTAACAAATTCTGCACCCAGGCGCGAAAGAAGAGTTCTTCAGGCACGGCGGTAAAGAGAAATATCGCCACCCAGCGCAGCAGCGCGCTGCCGATTCCCGGCAGGTTGCGATGCGGGTGGATGAAGCCCAACGCCATCCCAAGGATCAGAACCGGCGGCGTGAAGAAAACCAGTTCCCGCAAGCCAGTTCTCCAGTCGCTCCATTTCAAATGGAAATCGAATCCGGTCCCGCGCAGTTGCCGGATCGCGAGAAATCCATACAAGCCCGCATCCACCAGAAACAATTCGTTCAAAGCCCGCAGCCCGTCCGGCCACGCCCGGTCAAACCAGCGCAAGTCGACAGCAAGGCCAAGCACGAGCAAGATGACCCAGTCGCGCCAGTTGCCGCGCTGTTCCGCATCGGCCGCAGCCGCCTGCATCAGCAGCCCGGCAATCGCCACCGGCAGCGCCGCATACAGCGCGAACCACCTCCAGCGGAACATGTGCTGAACAATCGAAACCATCAAGTAAGGCACGACGAACAACGCTGGGAGACTCAGGCGCACAGCCACCTGCCAGCGCCCCACGGCGCGCGCCACCCAACCGCCGGCGCAGCCGAACAACACTGCCGGAGCCAGTTCCAACCCCAGCGCGGCAGCAGCCACCGGCGTCACATTCTGCATGGGGACATCTTAAAACGCCTGCATGGGCGCACTTTGATTTTCTTAGGTCGCGGAGAAAACAGAACCGTAGTCGAGACCTGCGCCACAATCTCGCCCCTCCGCTTGTTTCGCCGCCTGCTCCCAGCTAGAATTCCTTCGCATTCAACAGGAGATCAAAATATGGCTGCCGCTCCGCTCCCACCAATGTCCGCTCCCGCACCCGAACCCGCTCCGCTTTCCGAAGGCGCGCGCATCATCGACACCTTCATCGCGCCCACGAAAACCTTCACCGACCTGCGCCGTAATGCCAGTTGGTGGGGGCCGTGGCTGCTGATTTCCATCTTCGCGCTGATCTTCGTTTACTCCATGGACCGGCAGATCGGCTTCGAGCAGATCAACAAGAACGAAATTGCGCATTCTCCTGCGCGGTCGGAACAATTCGACAAACTTTCCCCCGACGATCAGGCAAAGCAACTTCGCGTTGCCAACGCTTTCGTCCGCTACTTGTCGTACGGAATTCCCGTGACGATCCCGATTTTCCTTGCGATCAGCACCACGGTGCTATGGGTGACCTTCCGATTTGCCGCAGGTGCCGACGTATCTTTCAAGACAGCGTATGCGATCGTCTTTTACGCCGGGCTGCCCGGAATCATCGGTTCGATTCTGGGCGCGATCTCGATGTTTGCCGGAGTCGATCCCGAAGGCTTCAACGTTAACAATCCAGTGGCTACCAATCCGGCGTACTTTATGGACCGCGCCGGCAATAAATTTCTCTACATCATGGCTTCCGGCCTGGATGTTCTCGTCATCTGGACCATCGTACTCATAGGCATCGGCTTCGCCTGCAACAGCAAGGTCAAACGCAGCACCGCCATCGGCCTGGTTGCTGGATGGTATGTGTTCTGGAAACTCGTGACCGCGGCCATCGCCCGCTAGCGAGAGTTGGGGAAGTTTGCGGGGGGGGGTCAAATTTGCAAGCTCAGAATTGCGGACTCAGAATTGCACGTCCAGGAGAATGACAATGAAAATGAAACGTTTTCTGCTTACTTTTCTTTTTGGTTCTTTGTGCGTCTGTGCCTCCGCCGCTTCGGCACGCGCACAAGGCATGAGCTCACCCGCCACGCCGACCGCGACTCCGCAAGCCGTCGCGCCCGTGAAGAATCCCGTCTTGACCACGCTGCGGATACTTCAGCCCCGCCTGCAGAAGAACATCCTCGGCGCTATCGACGCCATGCCCGCCGACAAGTTTGGCTACAAACCCACGCCCGATCAGATCAGCTTCGGTCACCTGGTGGTTCACATCACCGAGTCGAATAATTCCATGTGCGCCAGGATCGCCGACGTGCCCGCGCCGAAGGTAGATGAATTGAAGGAGACCGATGCCAAAGACAAGCTGCTGGCCGCGGCCACGGCTTCCTTCGATTTTTGTACGCAATCCCTGGCTAAAGTCGACGACTCCAAGTTGGGCGACAACCTGGATTTCGGGCGCATCCAGGGACCACGCGCCATGGCAGTATTCTTTCTGGCCGGAGGCTGGACCGACCACTACGCCGCCGCCGCCATGTATTTGCGGTTGAACGGAATCCTGCCGCCGACGGCGCAACCGAAGAAATAAAGCCTCATCGAAAACTGGGATTTGGCCCCTTTGTTTTCAACTTCTTATCTGTAAGTTATTGAAAACACAGAGAGGCATTTTCTAAGTTGGGCGCGAATTGCTTCAGTTAGCTCGCGTAGAACGCGTCGACATTACGATCCAAATGCTGCGCGAGGGCCGCGTCGACCTGCACAGCGGCGATGGCAGAATCGACCTCAGCCACTTCAAAGGCGAGATGCAGTTGCGCAGCGGCGACGGATCCCAGGAGATCAACGAAGTAGATGGCAAACTCCAGGCTCTCACCGGCGACGGCCACATCCGCGCCGATGGCCGCTTCGACGAGCTAGACCTCAAAACCGGCGATGGCCGCGTCGACGCCCGCGCCACGGCGGGCTCAGCTCTGGCCAGAAGCTGGCGCCTCGAAACCGGTGACGGCACGGTCACCCTGGAAGTGCCGGAAAGCCTCGCCGCCGACGTGGATCTGCACACCGGCGACGGCCACATCGACCTGGATATGCCCATCACGACCGAAGGCAAGATTCGCGAAGGCGAAGTTCACGGCAAGCTGAACGGCGGCGGAAACCTGCTGAGGATTCACACCGGAGATGGCTCGATCCGGTTGCGCAAGAGCTAGCCATGTTCTCTGTCAGACAAATGTGGTACACTGTCTGACATGGCCTCACAACGCATTACCGTACGGGTCCCGGCGACCCTCGGCACTCGGCTCCGCGACAGCTCCCGCGCGAAGGGACAAACTCCGTCCGATCTCGTGCGGGTTGCGTTGGAGAACCTCCTTGGCGAAACAAGCAGCACTGGCTCCGCATACGAATTAGCGGAAGCCGCCGGACTGATTGGCTGCGTGCGCCGCGCCCCCAGAGACCTGAGCACGAACCCCCGCCACTTTGAAGGCTTCGGCAAGAACAAATGAGGCGGATTCTGGTGGACACAGGTCCGCTGGTTGCCATACTTTCGCGCGAAGACGCCCACCACCGAACCTGTGTCGCAGCACTCCGTGAAATGTCCAGCCCGCTGCTTTCGTGTTGGCCAGTGATCACCGAGGCCGCCTGGCTGCTGCGGCGGTCTCCACGTGCAATTCAACAGTTGCTGGGAAGCTTGGACGCAGGGTTTCTGGAACTGCTGCCGATCGGAGGCAGCGAAGCGCCAGCCATCGCGTCACTGATGAAGCGCTATGAGAACATCCGTCCACAGCTCGCCGATGCCGCCTTGGTTTATCTGGCGGGCCGGGAGCGAATCGACACCATCTTCACTTTGGATCGCCGCGATTTTTCTATCTACCGAACAGCCCGCAGGCGCGCCTTTCGCATTGTCCCGGAGATCGACTAGTCCTGTCGGAAGCCAAGTCGACGCGAGAGATCAGAGGAGGCACTACTCCATCTCTTCTTTGGTGGGGTTGTAATAGAAGCGGAAGCGCAGCGCCAGATACTGCCCGCCAAAATCGGTGGGCAGCGGCGGAAACGGGTCCGAGCCCACAATTCCGGCCCAGGCCGCGCGATCCAGCGGCACGTCACCGGAAGGCGCTACCAGTTTCATGCCCGCGACTTTTCCATCCTTGGTAATCGCGAATTCGATGATGAGGTTTCCGTGCTTCATCTGCGCGGATTCCGGAATCGCGTTATACCAGTTCTGCTTCACGTCATGCAGCACACGCTGGAGATACGGACCGAAATCCACGCCCATCGTGTCGCTGAGAATCTCAAGATTGCCCACCTGCCGGCCGTGGCCGCCATTTCCCAATCCGAACGGGTCGCCGCCGTTTCCCTGCTGCTGGACGCCCACACTCTTGGACCCGCGCGCCGCTTCCTGAACCGCTGACCCCGCAGACATGGAACCGCCGAACTTTTTGAACTCATTCGCGATGTTTGGGGTGGCCGGCGTTTGCAGTTGTGCAGTCTGCGGATTCGGCGCTGGCTGCGGCTGCGCCGGCTGATTCTGCGCCAGCCCTGCCGACGATTGCGCCGGCGGTTGCGTCATCTGCGGCGCACTCATGCCCGGCGCGCCCGGCGGCGGCGATGCCAAACTCTTGCGCAGCTCTTTCACATCCAGTTGCGGACGTCGCGTCATGGCGACGCGATCCTTATCGGAAGCAATGTTCGTGTTCGGCTTGTGTTGCAGCTTCTGCAAGTCGGGAGGAAGCTCCAGGAACGTCAGGTCCTTGTTGTTCGTTTTGCTCACCGCAACCACTGAATGCCACGGCAGATATTTCTCGAACACATCCATCTTCGCCAGCAAAACGATTAGAACCAGGTGGACGATGATGGAGATCCACGCCGCTTCACGCCGCCGCGAGCGCGCCAGATCGTCCTGCAACTGGATGAGCAGATGCGGCACGCGCGCAGCATCGTCATCCAATTCGCGGTAAGCTGTTTCCCACCCCTGGGCATCGTACAGCCCCAACTGCTCCGGTTGCGGCTTCTCAGGAGGCGCTACTGGATCCTGGAATGGAATTTGTGTGATGGGCATGAACTAAACTTGTATGAACAAAACTGTCCCGAGCTTCGCGTCTGTTTGACCCAAGCTTGTCCGTTAGACACAGATTCCCCTCGCTTCGTTGCATCCCAGCCTTCAGGATGGCGCAACTAACCGTACGGCCAAGCTACCTTTATTTTCGCATCTTTCCACCAATTCCGCTCACCACAAATGGCGAGAGACTTACGTGTGTAAACATTTGTAATCGAGAAAATGCAAATACCGCGGGGGATTTCTAGTCATACCAACCAACCTGCTTACCGACGGTATCGCAAACCGTCGAACACCGTGTACTATGGCCACTGTTTTGAAAGCTTGAAGAGATAAAGCCGCCCTCGGAGCCGCGCATGAAACTCATCCCTGGATTTTCAAAGCCAAGATTTTCAAAGCTAAGACTTTCAAAGCTCGGATTTTCCAAGCTCGCCGTAGCAGGAATAACCACCTGTGCTCTCGCCCTTGCCATCCCCGCCTATTCCCAGGAAGCCCCCGCTGCACAGGCTCACGGCATCGACGTCGCCAGCATCGACCGCTCCGTCAAGCCCGGGGACGATTTCTACCACTACGCCAACGGCGACTGGATTAAGCGCACCGAAATCCCCTCCGACCGCAGCTACGTCGGCGTCTGGGACACCCTGGAGGATTTGACCCGCAAGCGCACCTCTGGCCTGATCGAAGAAGCAGCCAAGGCCAATGCCCCCGCCGGTTCGAATACCCGCAAGATCGCCGACCTCTACAACTCCTACATGAATGAGGCGGCCATCGAAGCCCAAGGCCTCGCTCCGCTGCGCCCGCACCTCGACGCCATTGCCGCCATCCGCGACCAGCACGACCTGGCCCGCGCTCTTGGCGAAACCCTCCGAGCAGATGTCGATGCCCTCAACAACACCAACTTTCATACTTCCAATCTTTTCGGACTTTGGGTCGCCCCCGGCTTCAATGACTCCGAGCACTACGCCGCCTACCTGATGCAAGGCGGCCTGGAAATGCCCGACCGCGAATACTATCTTTCCCCGAGCGATAGCATGCGCGAAATCCGTACCAAATATCAGGCCCACGTTTCCGCTCTGCTCAAGCTCGCCGGATTCTCTGACCCGGATCGCCGCGCCCAGCGCATCATCGAACTGGAGCATGCCATCGCCCTAAAACATCTGAGCCTGGCCGACGAGCAAGACATCTCGAAGGCGAACAACACCTGGAAGCCAGCCGACTTCGCCGTGAATGCCCCCGGCCTCGACTGGGCGGAATACTTTCGCGGCGCTGGCCTCAGTAGCCAAGCCAGCTTCATCGTCTGGCAGCCCACAGCCTTCACCGGCGAGTCCGCTCTGGTCGCTTCCACTGCGCTCGAAACCTGGAAAGACTGGCTGGCCTTCCACCTGATTGCAGAATACGCAGGCGCTCTGCCCAAACCTTTCGCCGAGGAAAACTTCGCCTTCTTCGGCAAGATCCTCTCCGGCACACCGGAACAGCGTCCGCGCTGGCAACGCGGCGTAGGCGTAGTCAACGGCTTGCTCGGCGATGCCGTCGGGCAAATCTATGCCCAGCGCTACTTCTCACCTCAAGCCAAAGCCCAGGCCGATGCGATGGTGGCGAATCTCATCACTGCTTTCCGGCATCGCATTGACGCCCTCACTTGGATGGATCCCGCGACCAAAGCCCAAGCCCAGGCCAAGCTCACCACTCTCTATGTTGGAATCGGTTACCCCGAGACCTGGCGCGATTACTCCACCTACGAAGTCAAAGCGGATGATCTTTTCGGCAACATCTGGCGCGGCCGCCTGTTGGAGTACCACCGCAACGTCGCCCGTCTCGGCCTTCCCATCGATCGCAAAGAGTGGACCATGGATCCCCAGACCGTCAATGCCGTCAACCTGCCGCTGTATAACGCGCTCAGCTTCCCCGCGGCCATTCTGCAGCCGCCATTCTTCGATCCCCTCGCTCCCGCGGCGGTGAACTACGGCGCCATCGGCTCCGTCATCGGACACGAAATCAGCCACACCTTCGATACCGAAGGCAGCGCGTTCGACTCCAAAGGCCGGGTCCGCAATTGGTGGACTCCCGCCGATCTAGCCCACTTCAACGCTGCCACCGCGGCTCTCGCCGCGCAGTATGACACCTATAAACCTTTTCCCGATCTCGCGATAAACGGCAAGCAGACTCTCGCCGAAAACATCGCTGATGTCGCCGGCATCTCCGCCGCCTACGATGGCTACCAGGCGTCCCTCGCAGGCAAAACCGCCCCGGTGCAAGATGGCTTCTCCGGCGATCAGCAATTCTTTCTAGCTTTCGGACAGAATTGGGCTTCGAAAGCCCGCGACGCTGCGCTCCGTCAGGAAGTGATGACTGATTCGCACTCCCCCGACGAGTTCCGCGCAGCCACTGTCCGCAACATCGACGCCTGGTACCCGGCATTCAACGTCCAGCAGGGAGAGAAACTCTACCTGGCTCCGCCCGACCGCGTGCGCATCTGGTAAAGAATTAAGTCTGGTAGGGGATAAGCCTCTGGCAGGCTGCTGCAAAATTGTTGATTTCGTCGCGAACGGGAAGGGCACGAGTTTTTACTCGTGCCGTAAGTCTTGCGAGATTAATGCGGCTTTCAGCCGCTGAGGTTTAGCTCTTGTTCGCGCTGACCCTTTCTAGAAATTAAGAACGAATCGCAAGAGAAGAAATCCCTCAGGACTTTCCCTTGGCGATGCCGGCCAGCCCAACTTTCTTTCCATGTTCTCGAATCGCCGCCACAATATCGAGCGCGAGTGCCAGCGCGCGGCGTCCATCTTCGAGCGGCACCACGGGCGTGGAGCGTTGCAGCACCGCATGCAGAAACGATTTCAACTCCGCGTGCAGAGGTTCTTCTGAAGTCACCGGCGGCTTGGCGACCTTAATCTGCGGATTCACCGTCGGCGCGCCCGTCGCCGCTCCATCGGCCCCCACCGTGAACACCAGCACTTCCTGGCGTCCGTAATCCACCGAAACATACTGCTGCGGCTGAAAAAAGCGCAATTTGCGCACGCGCTCGGTCGAAACCCGGCTGGCCGTGAAATTCGCCACGCACCCCGATTCAAGTTCCAGGCGCACATTCGCGATATCAACCTTGCCCGAAAGAATCGGCAAGCCAACGGCCCGCACCTCTTTCACCGGAGAACTCGCGAACGCAAGCACAATGTCCAGATCGTGGATCATCAGATCGAGCACGACATCCACATCCAGCGACCGCGGCGTGAAAACGCTGAGCCGATGCACTTCAAAAAACATCGGCTGGGTGAGCAGCGGAATCGTGGCCCGCACTGCTGGATTAAAGCGCTCCAGATGTCCAACCTGCGCAATGCGTTTGTGCGCCGCCGCCAGTTTCACCAACTCGTCCGCCTCATCCAGCGTTGCGGCTAGCGGCTTCTCGATCAGCACGTCGACACCCGCTTCCATCAGCGCGCGCGCCACCTCCAGATGATGCACCGTCGGCGCAGCCACGGAAGCGGCGCGCACCTCGCTGTGCGTGGTCAGTATCTGTGCCACCGATCCGAAAGCGCGGCAGCCGAACTCGCGCGCCACCCCATCGGCGCGCTCCAAGTCGGGGTCCACCACGCCCACCAGCCGAACCGGTTCGCCCTGCTGCTCCAGTTCTTTATAGACTCGGGCGTGGTTGCGTCCGAAAACGCCCACCCCCACCACCGCCACGAAAATCGGATTGTCAGATTGCAGGAAGGAACTCCCACCGGACGGGTT
>Ga0181531_10001349_pt1 | contig 15573 bp, 14 predicted proteins | sample PEATcosm2014_Bin_38_FD_119743 | JGI IMG/M metagenome (GOLD analysis project Ga0181531, IMG submission 119743) | Peatland microbial communities from MTU Mesocosm Facility, Houghton, MI, USA - PEATcosm2014_Bin11_10_metaG | ecosystem: Environmental > Terrestrial > Soil > Wetlands > Peat | place... | reverse complement strand
CTTCAGCTTCTTCTAGCGTCTAAGGTGTTGCTCCTGTAGGCTTATGCCCAACATGAAACTTTCTGAGATTGCCCAGATACTGGGTGCATCGCTGGAGAATGCTTCGCCTGATACCGAAGTGCTTGGAGTGGCGGGCATCGAAGAGGCCAGCCCACAGCAGATCACGTTCATATCGAATCCGAAGTACGGCGCGATGGCGAAGACTACGAAGGCTGCCGCCATCCTGGTGAAGCAGGACTTCCCTGCCGAGGGCTGTGCGGTGATGCGGCACGGCAATCCCTACCTGGCTTTCGCTCGTGCGTTGGAGCTCTTCTATCAGCCTCCAAAGTATGCCCCCGGGATTCATCCCACGGCGGTGATTGATGCAACGGCAAAGGTTGGAGCGGGAGTGCACATTGGCCCCTATGTGGTCATCGATGCAGGAGTCACAATCGGCGAGGACTCGGTGCTGCTGGCTCACGTTGTGATCTATCGAGGGGCGGAGATCGGGGCCCGTTTCTTCGCGCACTCGCACGCGCAGGTACGCGAATTCTGCGAGCTGGGCAATGATGTCATCCTGCAAAACGGAGTTGTGATTGGTGCGGACGGCTTTGGTTTTGCGCGGGATGGCGCGAAGGGATGGCACAAGATTGTGCAATCCGGAATCACGAAACTGGCGGACCGGGTGGAAGTGCAGGCAAACTCCTGCGTAGACCGTGCCAGCATTGGCGAGACGGTGGTCGGAATAGACACGAAGATCGACAACCTGACACAGGTCGGGCACGGTTGCACGGTTGGCGAACACACCATGTTGTGCTCGCAGGTTGGACTGGGCGGCTCGTCGCAAGTAGGCAGCAACGTTATTCTTGCGGGACAGGTCGGAGTCGCCGGACACTTGAAGATAGGTGACGGAGCGATTGCTACAGCCCAGACCGGAATCCCTGCGGATGTTGCTGCAGGTGCAACGGTGAGCGGATATCCGGCGATCGAAAACCGGCAGTGGCTGCGCGCGGTGGCCGTATTCCACAAGCTCCCGGAGATGGCAAAAGCACTGCGCAAGCTCGGCAAGGGCACAGATTAAATACGATTCTCACGTGAGAGCGGCGTTTTTTTGCATCCATACTAAAAGGCCCGGGAGATGCGGATGGATGAAGGAAAGCGATTAGAGGTGGTTGACGGCGGCAAGCTTGACGAGCTTAAGCCGATCACCGTCCTGCTGCTGGACGACCGCGAAGAGAATCTATTGGTGCGCTCCACCATCTTGCGCCAGAAGGGCTACCACATCGTTACGTCCGCATCGATTGAAGAAGCGGAGAGCAAGCTCAACGACATTGACATTGCAGTACTGGACTACCATCTGGGGGCGGGCAAGTTCGGTACGGAGGTGGCGCAGACGTTGCGCGCAAAACGTCCGGAAGTGCCGATTATTATTTTGTCCGCAACGCTGGAACGCAAGTTCGGCGGCATTGCGGACATGCATCTGCTGAAGGGCAGCAGCTCGGTTGACGACCTGGTGCAGGCATTGCGAGGGTTCGAAGCCAAGCGGCGCGGTCGTCCCGTGGTGGTGGACTCGCGCGACTTCTACTACTCCAGAATCGTCATGGCCATGGGCGATGACATGGTCGTCGAGATATTGGATCGCGATGGCAACTGGCAGTATGTGAACGACTACTTTGCCGCACTCAGCCATCAGCGCAGAGGATGGTACGGCGGGCGCAACATCTTCGATCATTTTCCGGAGATGCGCGAGGAGTGGGGTGAGATCATACGTACGGTAGCCGATACCCGCGAGACATACATCGACCGCCGCAATCACCAGGCAATGGCTCACCTTCCGGCAGAGTTGCAGCATTGGCAGTGGAACGTGCTTGTGTTCCCGATCAAGCTGCACGATGGGCGCGATGGAGTGGTTCTGAGCGCCCGGCTGATCGAGCGAAAATAGCTCCTGCAATCCACGCGGCACCCCGGGCAGTGCTATGCACTGCAGCCAATAATTTTCCAGAGTAGAATGGCAGCCATGAAGATTGCCGCTCATCTGCTTGCTGTTATGCTGATGGCCGTCGCGCTGATTAGCTCAGCGTGCAACTACACCAAACCCGTCATGTACATCAATCTCTCGAACTCCTCAGGACACGCGATGCGGAATGTTGAGCTCATGCATCCGACGGGCACCTTTGGACTGCCTGAACTGCGCAGCGGCCAGACGAACCAGCACATGGTTCCCATTGGCGCCCCGTGCAAGTTCAAGGTCAAGTTTGAGGACGAGGCCGGAAAGATGTACACGACGGACTATGACCTGGGTACGAAATGTCCCACGGAAATTGCATTCACAGTTGGCGAGGGGATGACGGTCAGCGAACGGCAGCTTCGCCCGTAGGATCCTGATACTGCGGTGGCAAGGCACTGTGAATGGCGGCGCGCACGGCGGACATTAGCTGCTCTCTGTTTGCAAACTGGCGGGGGTCGACGGGGGCATGAAAGTGCACCACGAGTTCGATGGGTTTCAGTGAGAACCTTCCCTTGGGCCATGCGTCGTGGCTGCCTACGATCGTGATTGGCACGATAGGTACGCCAGCCTCCATCGCCAGATGGAATGCGCCTCTCTTGAATGGCAGTAGCCGACCGTCGGGCGAACGGGTTCCCTCGGGAAAGACGAGCATTCCCTGCCCTGACTGCAAGACAGCAACGGCGGAGCGTACGCTTTCGATGGCGGACTTACGCTGCGAGCGATCCAATGCAACGAATCCGGCTGCACGCATGGCGCGGCCGAAGATCGGAATGTCGAACAGCTCCTTTTTGGCAATGATGGAGACACGACGGCCGAGGAGTGGCGTGATCACCGGAGGATCGAGATTCGAAGTGTGATTGGCCATAAAGAGGTGTGCCTGATCATCCTGCAACCTTTCATAGCCGACGCGGCGAACACGGATCCCGGCCAATCGGTATCCGGTGCGAGCACCCCAGAGCGAAAGTCTCCATAAGAGGTCTATGCGCCCGGTGATGTAGAGGGCTGGAAATCCCACGACTGCCGCGGGGATGGAACAGACCACCCAGCAAACCATGCAAAAGAGAAGGCGGATCACTGCGTCGCGTCCTTTGACTGGCTACGCTGCTCTGCATCCTGAGCTGAACCAATCTCTGCTTCGCCGAGGAGGAAAGCCGCGCGGCGTTGCCGAGCGACGGGTGTTATGCCGGGCACATCCTCAAATTGATATTCGTCGATCTTTCGCGAGGTGATGGGCAGATCGAGTTCGCGGGTGGCACCGCTGACCGACATTACCTTGAGATGCAGGCTGCCGCGCGGATCGTGTCTCTGCACAATCTGGTTGAAGTCTCCGGTGATTGCTCGTCCCTCGGCCTCGAGGATAACGTCTCCCGATTGAAGATGCAGACGCGCAGCGGCCGAGCCTTCATCCACGCGAGCGATGGTGGAGGGCTTACCCGGAGATCGTGAGGTAAGAATGCCTGCGTAAGGCTGTTCGCTTTGATGATGAGCAAGGGCGAGTCCGACGTAGGCGAAGGAGCGGTCGTACGGCAGTTCTTCCGTGCCGGAAATGTACCGTGTGAAGAAGTCGCGGAAGTCATCTCCGGTCAGAACCTCCAGCGCAAGCCGAACGCCCTCAGAGTCGTCGAAGTAAATTCCCTGCTTGGCATAACGCTGGTTCATGTATTGGAAGAGATCGCGCAGACAGCGGCGGCCATTAGTGATGCGGCGCATTTCGAGGTCGATGAGAAAGCCGAGAAGCTCGCCTTTGGGGTAGTAGGAGATGCTGCGCTCGGGGCGATGATATTCAGGATAGCCGTCAAACCATGTGTCGAGACTGGACTCCTCGACCGACTGCGTTAAGCGTGCGCTGCGGGCCTGCAATCCTGCGGCGACGGCGGCAAGGTGAGCGAGGAAATGCTTTTCGTCGGAGAGCCCCGCGCGCGATTGAATAATGTCTGCAGCCGTGCTGGTGACGCCCTCACTGAACCAGAGCGCACGGGAGTACTGCTCGCGCGAGTAGACGACAGGTTCGAGCGATTGAGGGCGGATGCGCTTGACGTTCCAGAGATGGAAGAACTCGTGGGCGGAGACTCCTGCGGAAGCGAGCGTGTCCTGCTTCAGGCGGTCGGCCGCCACGTCGATGGCCGTGGAGTAAGCGTGCTCCATGCCTCCGCTGGAGGTGCCGTGTGCTGCCAGATAGAGAAACGTGTACTCGTCGAACGGGCGATCCTTCATCCAGTCCACGGCGGCCGCAGTGATGCGCCGTAACATGTACTGCATTCCCTGCAGATCGACATCCGGAGAATCGACCACGACGTGATAGGCAGCGCCATCCTGATCGAAGGTGATCTCACTCAGGCGACCGAAGAGCGCAGGGGTATCCACCAGGCTGTCATAGGTGGGCGCGGTGGCGGAGGGTTCCTCGGCGAGCTGGTCCGCTGTGCGAAGGCCAAAGAGTCCGCCGTCACGCAGCTTCCACGCCATAGGAACGTCGAGCAAGCGAAGGGAAACCGCGGCGTTGCGCTGGTCCGGGCGATAGACAAGAACCTCGGCCCAGTTGAAGAATGCATGCTGCGAATCGAAGCTGGCGCCGAATGGGCCGGGATCATTCGTCGTGATGTCATAGCTGAACGTGATGCACGGGTGATTGCCCGAAGAGGTCAGGCTCCAGGTCGTCTTATCGACTTTCTCCGCAGTTGCGTCGCGTGTATCGCAGTGGTCGCAGAGCCATTCGGGAACTCCTTCATAGGCTTTGACGTGATTCACGTTCACGGCAAAATCGCGAACCTGGTAGAGCGCGTTCCAGACCGGGAGCTGAAACTGCGATGCCGGCTGGCGGGTCACCGCGTCCACATGCACTATGTGGTCTGCAGTACGCTTCAGCGAGACGCCGTAGGCAACACCCTCGGCAGGACACCAGAACGCAGGCTCCTGCGCCGCTACGTTCGCGGCGAGCAGCATGAGGCTCACTATCAACAGCCAACGACTTGGTCTAAGCATGTTCACCCTGGCCGCCTTGGAGTGCAGCAGGAAGCTTCTCGTAGATGCCTCCGAAACCTCCATTGGAGAGAATTGCCACCACATCACCAGCGACAAGTTGCGGCCTCAAGGCGGCGACGATTGCATCCACATCCGCAAACTGCGTAGCGCGAATTCCACGCGAGTTGAGCTCCTGCACGACGGCGTTCACATCCAGCCGCTCTTCGGGCTTCAGCGCGTCTGTGGTCTTGAAAAACACGCTTGCGATCGCAACCTGATCGGCGAGGGCGAGGCTCTCGACGAGTTCGCGCTGGAAAACATTGCGACGGAGTGTATTGGAGCGCGGCTCCAGAACAGCCCATAGGCGACGGCCAGCGTAGCGCTTGCGCAGCGCGATAAGCGTTGCGGCGATGGCCGTGGGATGATGCGCAAAGTCGTCAATGATCGTGATGCCGCCGATTTCCGCGCGGACTTCGAGACGGCGTTTGACGGAAAGAAATTTGCGCAGGGCGGTTGCTATTTCCGCCGCGGAAATTCCGTATGCATTTGCCATGGCCGCGGCAGCCGTGGCATTGAGCACGTTGTATTCACCGGCGAGTGGGAACTCAAAGTCGGCGAAGTGCTGGCCATCTCGACGCACAGTCCAACGGGTCCTGGCCGCCAGATACTGCACGTTCTCAATGCGCCAGAAGGATTCGGGATGGAAGCCGTAACGCTCAACCGGACAGAAGGCGCGCTCCACACACTCGGTGACCGTGGGACTGCCGTCCCAGGCAATGACGCGGCCGCGACGCGGAACAAGGTTCACGAGACGCTTGAACGCAAACTTCACAGCTTCGAGGTCGCGATAGATATCCGCGTGGTCGAACTCGACGGAGGTGAGGATGGCAACGTCGGGAAAATAGTGGAGAAACTTTGGTCCCTTGTCGAAGAAGGCGGTGTCGTACTCATCGCCCTCGATGATGAACTCGCTGCCATCGGTGACGGCGAAGCTGGAGCCGAAGTTCTCCGCGATGCCGCCGATGAGAAATGATGGGCGTCGCCCGGCGGACTCAAAGATCCACGCGGCCATACTGGTAGTGGTGGTCTTGCCATGCGTTCCGGCAATCACCAGCGAGTTGTGTCCGCGAATGAACTCCTGATGAATCACCTCAGGCATGGAGACAAAAGGGATGCGCTGATCGAGCAGGTACTCGAGCTCAGGATTGCCGCGCGAGATTGCATTGCCGACTATAACCAGGTCGGGAGCGGGCGTGAGATTCTGTTCGCTGAAGGGCTGCATTATGGCGATGCCAAGCGACTCCAAGAAAGTGGACATGGGCGGATAAGCGGCGGCATCCGAGCCCCTCACGTCGAGACCGCGAAGCTTTAACATGCCTGCAAGCGAGGCCATGGCCGTGCCGCAGATTCCAATCAGATGAACTGTACGAGCCTTAATCAAAGCGAACGATTCCTCAAAGTATTGAAGCGATTTTATTCTGAACCAATCAACGTTGCGGGTTCCACTTGCAGGCGGACCCCCGCGGCAGAACTATGAAGCTGGGCCGGAACGCCTAAAGGTAAAGTCAGATTTCCAGACGACACGTGGCCGGAAGGCACGCCAAAAGCGATTGGCACTCCGAGGCCGCCGAGAATGCGCAGGATGAGCTGCGGAAGCGCTTCCTCCTCTGAGGTGCAGCCACGCATGGCGCCGAAGATTACACCGCGCACGCCTTCGAACTTCCCTGCCAGCAGCAGGTGCATCAACATGCGGTCGATGCGGAACGGCTTTTCATTGACGTCTTCGAGGAAGAGAATTTTGCCCTCGGTTTGAATTTCCCAAGGCGTGCCGAGCGAGGTGACCACCACGGACAGGCAGCCTCCGATGAGCGGGCCGCGGGCCTCGCCATCCACAAGCGAGGTGACGCCGAAGCCTGGGGCGAAAGAAAAGTCCAGAGGTTCACCGGAGAGAGCTGCACAGAAAGAAACGGCGTCAGCATGACCGTTGGCGAAGTCACTGGCTACCATGGGGCCGTGAAACGAGACGAGGCCATGGCGATCGAGCGCAAGCAGCAACGATGTGTTATCGCTGTATCCGATAAAACCTTTGGGCGCGGTCTTGAACACTTCGAAGTCAAGGTGAGGCAAAAGGTAGTTCGAGCCGTATCCGCCGCGGGAACAGACAATCGCCCCAAGATCGTCGCGAAGCCAGAGGCGGTTCAGTGCTGCGGCGCGTGCTTCCACGGTTCCGGCGAAATCTCCATCGGGCGCAGTGAAGGCCGCCTCTACCTCCCACCCGGTGAGCTGATGCAGAGCGCTGCATCCGGCGATCAGGTTCGCAGGGTCAGCGCAACTGGCGAGGCCGACCACGCCCAGTTTGCCCCTCGGCCCGAGGGCGCAAGGACGCACGCCGGAATGAGTTCGCGACTGCATCTTCCGATGGTAAACGAAAACGAGCTAGAGGAAGAATTCTCCGTTGCAGATTAGCGTTGCCGAGCCTTCGAGCATGAGCGACGTGCCGGGCTTCCACTCCACGCGCTGCACGCCGCCGGGGGCAACCACAACCAGCTTCTGCGCGGCGTTGCGGACGGCGATGGAGGCGGCAGCCGATGCAGAGGTTCCCGTACCAGAGGAGCGGGTTTCTCCTGCGCCGCGCTCGTAAATGCGAATCATGACGTCTGGAGCACGCTTGAACTGCACCCACTCGACGTTGATGCCCTCGGGAAAGAGGTCGGCGCGGGCCTGAACTCGCTGCGACTCCTTCTGCCAGTCCTTCGGAAACTCCGTGACGAAGATGACGAAGTGAGGGTTGCCCATCGAGACCGGAACCCCGCTGTAGCGCACGTTGCCGAGGTCGATCTCAAAGGGTTCGCCCACCACAGGGATGCCCATGTCGGTGATGAAGTCGAAGGTGTTTCCTTTGCGGCCAGTGAGTTGGCAGCGCTTGGTGCCCGCGTCGGTGGCGATCAGCAGATTTTCTGCGCCGCCATTTGCCACAAGGTGCGCGGCCACACAGCGCGTGCCGTTGCCGGAGAGTTCGGCGAAGGAGCCGTCGGCGTTGATGAGTTCAATGCGGGCAGCATGGCCTGGCGCGTCGCTAATCCATTCGACTCCGTCGGCCCCTACGCCGTTATGGCGGTCACAGAGGGAGCGGGTGAGCGCGGGGGCATACACGCCCTGAAACTCCTTGCGGATGATGAGAAAGTCGTTGCCATAGGCGCTAGCCTTAACGAAGGGAACCCGGGTCACTGAGGACAAAGCCTACTCCTGTTTACTGGATGAGAATGAGACGATTTTGTGGCAGTCGAATTCGCTGCTGAGCTTCTGGCGCAGTTGATCGTGAATCTGCTGCTGTGCGTCCAAGGTGAATTCGATCTGCGAACTCCCATCGTGGCGCGAGAGCCTTACGTCCAGAAGGCGGATATGTTTTCCGTGCTCAAGTCCGGTGAGGATAGCGTACAGGTCGTCGACGCTGGTTGACACCGCCTGATAGGCGGTTGGATAGGTGCGTCCGAAGACGTGCTGTTCGAGTACTCCGAGAACCAGCAGACCAAAGATGACGAGAATGGTAGCGATGAGTGCGGGAAACATGAGTCCCGCGCCGGCACACATACCAATGGCAGCAACCACGAAGATGGTGGCGGCCGTGGTGACTCCCTGAACGGTTGCGCCTGAGCGCAGAATGACGCCTGCGCCGATGAAACCAATGCCGGTAACAACCTGGGCCGCAATGCGCGTATCTTCCGGGCCGCCAGCAGCCATCAGCGACGAAATGACAGTAAAGAGTGCCGAACCGAAGCACATGAACATGTTGGTGCGCAGCCCGGCAGGGCGATGCTTGAGCTGGCGCTCCACGCCGATCGCTCCGCCGAGGAGCGCGGCCACGATCAGGCGTTGCGCGGCCATTCCTGTGGTAGTTGCCACCGATGCGTGAAGGGCTTTATCGAGGAATGGAAACAAGTCGTGCATTCTGCCTCGCAACGGAGAATTCCGATGGATTGTAACACTCCGCATATGGCCGGAAAGAAAAAGGCCACGGCGCAAACCGTGGCCTTCTCGTGAAACTACAAACTACTGGCGAGGGCCTCTGGGACCCCGCGGACCACCACCACCGCCGCTACGACGGCGACGACGGCGAGGATCACCTGCTCCGCCTGCGGCACCACCAGGACGAGGATCCGTGTGGCTGGGGGGCTCGTTAGGGGTGTCTACACGGTTGAAGTTGGAGTCGTCTTCATCATCGTCTCCACCTTCAAAGCCGCCCTCAAGCGTGACTGCCGACCCTTCGAGCGAGCGCGGTGCTGCTGCCGCATGGGCAACGTGCACGGCTTCTCCGACTGGCGCAACTACTCCGCCTTCGGCCTCGATCTTGGCGCGCTGCTCCTTGAGAATTGCCTTGCGGGAGAGCTTGATGCGATTGCCTTCAACGGAAAGAACCTTGACCAGAACCTGGTCGCCTTCCTTCAGCTCGTCTTTGATGTCCTTGATGCGGTGCTCGGCGACTTCGCTGATGTGCAGCAGGCCGTCGGTACCAGGGATGATCTCAACGAACGCGCCGAACTCGGCGAGACGCGTGACGGTGCCAAGATAGGTTCTGCCGATTTCCGGCACAGCCGTAATGTCACCAATCATCTGCAGAGCCTTCTCGGCAGCGGCAGCGTCACTGGAAGCGACACGAACCTGGCCGCTATCCTCAACGTCAATCTTAACGCCGGTGGCTTCCACGATACCGCGGATCACCTTGCCGCCGGGTCCGATCAACTCGCGAATCTTGTCGGTCGGAATCATGACGGTGTAGAAGCGCGGTGCGTGGGTGCTGACGTTTTCGCGGCCCGTGGTGATGGAATCGCTCATCCGGTCAAGGATGAAGAGACGGCCACGCTTGGCCTGTGCCAGCGCCTCGCGCATGATCTGCGGCGTGATGCCGCCGATCTTGATGTCCATCTGAAGAGCAGTGATACCGTCCTTCGTTCCGGCTACCTTGAAGTCCATGTCGCCGTAATGATCTTCTGCGCCAGCAATGTCGGTCAGGATGGCGTAATCTTCGCCTTCCTTCACCAGGCCCATGGCGACTCCAGCTACTGGTGCTTTCAACGGCACACCGGCATCCATGAGGCTGAGCGAGCCGCCGCAGATGGTCGCCATCGACGAGGAGCCATTCGACTCCATGATGTCGCTGACAACGCGCATTGCGTACGGGAAATCATCCATTTCGGGCAGAACGGCCAACAGAGCGCGCTCGGCAAGTGCACCGTGGCCGATTTCGCGACGGCCTGCGCCACGCAGGAAGCCGACCTCCCCGACCGAAAACGGCGGGAAGTTGTAGTGCAGCATGAAACGCTTCTTGGTCTCACCCTCGAAGCGTTCGAGGCGCTGCATATCATCGCTGGTGCCAAGCGTGGTGGTAACCAGCGCCTGGGTTTCACCGCGGGTAAAGACCGCGGAGCCGTGGGTGCGGGGCAGTACGCCGACTTCGCTCCAGATCGCGCGAATCTGATCGAAGGCGCGGCCATCTGGACGACGCTTGTTCTTGGTGACTTCCTCGCGGAAGACCAACTCGCGCAACATATCAAAGTACTTGCCGGCCTTGACCTTCTCCTCAGGCTTATCCTCGGGAGCTTCGGCTTTGACGCTGTCTTTCAGTGCCTTGATCTTCGCGTAGCTGTCAATCTTGGTGTACTTCTCGGTGTTCACCGCATCGGCCAGCGCTTCGCCAACCTTGGCGCGAAGAGCGTTGAGGTACTCCTGGTCGATCACGGGTGCTTCGAACTTGCGCTTGGGCTTGCCGACCTTCTGGGCAAACTCACTGATGACGGCGCAGATCTTTTTGATCTCGGTGTGGCCAAATTCGATGGCGTCGACCACGCGGTCTTCGTCCACTTCGTTGGCGCCAGCTTCGATCATCACGATACCTTCGGCGGTGCCGACGACCATGATGTTCAGCTTGCTCTCGTGCTGCTCGGCGTAAGTGGGATTGATGATGAATTCATCATTGACCAAGCCAACGCGCACGGCGCCAATCGGACCAGCAAAAGGAATGTCGGAGATGGTCAACGCCACGGACGCGCCATTGATTCCGGCGACATCAGGATCGTTGTCCTTGTCTGCCGAAAGGACGAAGGCAATGACCTGCGTCTCATTACGGAAGCCATCCGGGAAGAGCGGACGAATCGGGCGATCGATCTGACGGCTGGTCAGAGTTTCGCGCTCGCTCATGCGGCCTTCACGTTTGATAAAGCCGCCGGGGATGCGTCCGCCGGCGTAGGTGTACTCACGGTAATCCACGGTGAGCGGGAAGAAATCGATGCCAAGGCGGGGCTCCGCGTTGGCGCAGGCGGTTGCGAGAACTACGGTTTCGCCAATGCGAACAACCGTGGATCCATGGGCCTGCTTGGCCCAGTGACCGGTCTCAAATGAAATGGTTTTACCGCCGGAGAGAGTTACGCTTGTTTCTTGTTTCATTCTACCCTTTCGCCAGGGGGGCGCGTCCACGATAGGAGCACTCCACCACAGTAAGCGCGAGCAGTACGCGACAAACCGCAGTTAAGAATGCGAACAGGTACAGTTCCAGCCGCAGCGGGTTTCGCTGGCACTCCCAAGCAGCATGGCCAACACATGGCGCTGCGACAGTTGGGAGTACGCTGGCGTAACCCTGCTAGGAGCAACGCCAGCGGAATACACGAGAGCCAGACGCAATGCCCGGCTCCGGCGGAGGTTTACTTGCGGATACCCACCTTCAGAATCACAGCCTTGTAACGCTCGGTGTCATTCTTCTTCAGATAGTCAAGCAAGCTACGACGCTTGCTAACCATCATGAGAAGACCGCGACGCGACGCGTGGTCCTTCTTATGCGTACGGAAGTGCTCGGTCAACTGGCCGATGCGCTCGCTGAGAAGGGCAATCTGTACTTCAGGGCTGCCTGTGTCGGAGGTGTGTCTCTTGTACTTCTCGATAATGTTTGTTTTCTGCTCGAGTGCTAACACTGGGAACTGACGCGCTCCTGCTTCTACTTTTTCTTTGTTGTAACCACTTCAAATTATCATGTTTGAGAAATAACTGCAAAGACTGGTACAAGTTGCGGGGGAGCGTATTGGCAAATACCCGCTATGTAGTGCTTTCGGCGCGGTTTTCGCCCAAGGTACACCGGATAAATGGCTACCTATTTTGCGTACTGCTCGACGAGCCGCAAGAACTCGGCGTGAACCCGCGGGTCTTCGCTTAGCTCGGGATGGAAGGTTGCGGCCAGCAGTCTTCCCTGGCGGATCAGCACAGGATAGCCATCGCGTTCGGCCAGCACCTCAACCTCCGGCCCCACTCGCTCGATGCGCGGAGCACGAATGTAAACCTGCTCTAGCGGACCGCCGGGGAGTTTCGATGGTCCCTCCAGGATGGTCGAATCGATTTGGCGACCATAGGCGTTGCGCCGGACGGTGATATCCAGGGCGCCAATCCCCTTTTGCACCGGGTTCTCAATCTCACGCGCCAGCAGAATGCAGCCCGCACATGTTCCGAAGGCAGGCTTGGAGAGGACGAACTCCGAGAGCTTCTGAAAGCCGTGCTCGCCGAGGAGGTTGAGGAAGACCGACGACTCTCCACCGGGAATGATGAGGCCTTCAACTTCCTCGAGTTGCTCGGGATTGCGCACCAGTACCGGCTCGGCACCAAGTTCGGTGAGCCGGCGGCTGTGCGCGTCAAAGTCGCCCTGAAGGGCCAGGATTCCAATCTTCATTGCTATTTAATTTAGCAGGTTCGGCGATAGCATTCGTTCGAGGAATGATTGGGCAGAGTGCGCGCATGAGAAAAGGCACGGCTCGGAAGCCGTGCCTTTTACTAGATAACAGCCTACCAGCCGCGGGTCTGCAGCAGGTCCTTCTCGTCAATACCCGAGATGGCGAGGCCTTTCATGGAACCAGTCATCTGCTCGCTGACTTCGGCAAGAATCTTGGCATCCTTGTAATGAGTGGTGGCAATGACGATGGCCTTGGCACGCGACTCGGCTTCGGCGCGTTCCTTGGGAATCGCGAGATCGAGCGGAGTGGCTCCGCCCTTCATGAAGATTCCGCTGCCGACGAACACGGCCTCAGCGCCGAGTTGCATGACCAAAGAAGCATCAGCCGGGGTGGCAATGCCGCCCGCGCTGAAATTCGGCACGGGGAGTTTGCCAGCCTTGGCGACCATGCGAATGAGTTCGTAGGGAGCCTGGTGAGTCTTGGCGGCGAGGTAAAGTTCCTGCTCGCTCATCACCGTCAATTGCAGCATCTCTTTCACGATCTGGCGCATATGCTTCACGGCGTGAATCACGTCACCGGTTCCGGCTTCGCCCTTGGTGCGAATCATGCAGGCACCCTCGGCGATGCGCCGCAAGGCCTCGCCCAGGTTGCGGGCTCCGCAAACAAAGGGAGTCTTGAAGGCGTGCTTGTCAATGTGGTGCTCTTCATCGGCAGGGGTGAGAACCTCGGACTCGTCGATGTAGTCCACGCCCAACGCCTGCAAAATCTGAGCCTCGGCAAAGTGGCCGATGCGAGCCTTGGCCATGACCGGAATATTTACCGTCGCCATGACTTCCTTGATGATCTTCGGAGAAGCCATGCGAGCCACGCCGCCTTCCGTGCGGATCATGGCCGGGACGCGTTCCAAGGCCATTACGGCGACGGCGCCCGCCTTTTCGGCGACTTCCGCCTGTTGCGCGTTCATGACGTCCATGATGACGCCGCCCTTGAGCATCTCCGCGAGACCGATCTTCAAACGAAGCCCGTTGCCATTGGTGTCCGACATTGCTGTTTCTCCCTGCAAATACGTTATTTTCGCCATTATAAGGCTGCCGCGCTGCGACTCAGCGCGTAGTGAACCTGGGGGCGAACATTCATTCTAACGCGTTCTGCCAAACCCTGCCTGAGTCAACTTTCGGCGTCGCGGAGGACCCGCAACTCGCGTGAAGAATTCCCGCGGTTGAAACTCACGTATAAAAAATGAATCGCTGTAAAACTTTTGCTTGGCCTCGGGCTAAGTTTCTAATACAGTGTGTGCAATCGTTGACTCTATTTCGACACACCACTATAGTTTTTTGTTCTCGTCACCGTTGAGGTCTCAAGGAGACACCGTGGCTTCTACCGCTCAATCCACAAGCACAACCGTGCCCAAGGGAGTGCCGCCCCTACGCGCTGGCACTGGAAATTCTTTCTTGTGGCGCCGTCTCCATTCACTGACCGGCATCGTTCCGGTCGGCTTGTTTCTGTTGGAGCACTTTATCTCCAATTCCGAAGCATTGAATGGAATCGCCGCTTACAACGCACAAGTGAAATTTCTTACCGGGCTTCCTTTCCGCCTGGGTATGGAAATCTTCGGTATTTTCATCCCGCTCGCATTTCACGCCCTTTATGGGATCTACATCTGGTGGCGCGGTGAGAACAATGTCATCGACTATCCCTGGACCGGCAACTGGGCTTATACGCTGCAGCGCTACTCCGGCATCGTGGTGTTCGCCTATGTGACCTATCACATCTGGTACATGCGTTTTGCGGGCGTCCACCTGGTGGATCACTACCAGGCATCGTTCTGGAAAGTGCAGAATGAATTGATGCATCCCCTGGCGTTGGGCATTTACGTTGTGGGCGTGATTGCCGCTTCCTGGCACTTCGGATATGGACTGTTCCTGTTTGCGGCGAAGTGGGGCATCGTTACAGGAGCCAAGGCTCAGAAGCGCATGCAGGCCGTGGGTATCGCTGTTTCCGCACTGCTCATCGTGATGGGATTGTTCACGATCTACGGCTTTGTAGCCAAGTTCCCGGTGCAGCAGCGTGACCCTGCATGGGATCAGCCTACAGAGACCCCCGAGCAGAGCCACGTGATTCCTCAAAGCATTCCCAGCAGCCAGGCGCGATAGGCGAGGACGAGAGAGACTTTATGGCAACAACAACTCCAAGAATCATCATCGTCGGCGGAGGACTTGCAGGGCTTTCCGCCGCAATCAAGGTCGCGGAAGCGGGCGGTCATGTAGACCTGTTTTCGCTGGTGCCTGTGAAGCGTTCGCACTCCGTTTGCGCGCAGGGCGGCATCAACTCGGCCAAGAATCTGAAGGGCGAGGGCGACTCCACCTGGGCTCACTTCGATGACACAGTATATGGCGGCGACTTCCTGGCCAACCAGGCGCCGGTCAAACAGATGTGCGAAATGGGTCCCGGCATCATCGACTTGCTGGACCGCATGGGAGTGCCCTTCAGCCGTACCCCGGAAGGTCTTCTGGACTTCCGTCGCTTCGGCGGTACGCTCTTCAATCGCACGGCTTTCGCGGGAGCCACCACCGGCCAGCAACTTCTCTACGCACTGGACGAGCAGGTGCGCCGCTACGAGGCCGAAGGCAAGGTCAAGAAGTATGAGTACTGGGAGTTCCTCTCGGGAGTAATCGATTCGCAGAAGGTCTGCCGCGGAATCTGCGCCATGGACCTGCGCACGATGGAAGTGACCACCTTCCCGGCTGATGCCGTTCTCATGGCTACAGGCGGCGTGGGCGCAATCTTCGGCAAGTCCACCAATTCGGTGGTCTGCACGGGATCTGCGCAAGGCTCGCTCTATCAACAGGGCGCGGCATATGGCAATGGCGAAATGATCCAGGTGCACCCTACCTGCATTCCCGGCGAAGACAAGTTGCG
>Ga0181531_10001348_pt1 | contig 15579 bp, 15 predicted proteins | sample PEATcosm2014_Bin_38_FD_119743 | JGI IMG/M metagenome (GOLD analysis project Ga0181531, IMG submission 119743) | Peatland microbial communities from MTU Mesocosm Facility, Houghton, MI, USA - PEATcosm2014_Bin11_10_metaG | ecosystem: Environmental > Terrestrial > Soil > Wetlands > Peat | place... | reverse complement strand
TGGTGGTAGGTGATGGATTCGAACCATCGAAGGCGTAAGCCAGCAGATTTACAGTCTGCCCCCGTTGGCCACTTGGGTAACCTACCGACCGTCCCGAAACTTGGGGAGTGCAGATTAAGCCAAAGCGGCGCGCGTGTCTCAAGTTCAAAGTTCAGCACTTGGAAAATGTCGCGCGAAGGGCGCGAAGAAAATGAAGGAAAAACCTTCGTTTCCATCATAACCGTCGCAGGCTTCGAGCGAAAAGTTTTCCGTAAAATTTTTCTCCGCGTCTTTGCGTCTCTGCGTTAAAGTAGAAGAATGTTCGATTCGTTAAGCGGCAAGCTCCAGAACGCCTTCCGCAACCTGCGCGGCCTCGGGAAAATTTCCGAGACCAACGTGGCCGAGTCCCTGCGCGAGGTCCGCATGGCGTTGCTGGAGGCCGACGTAAATTTCAAGGTCGCCCGCGACTTCATCGAGCGTGTCAAAGCCAAGTCCATCGGCGCGGAGGTCGTCCAAAGCATCCAGCCCGGCCAGCAAATCATCAAAATCATCCACGACGAACTGGTGGACCTGCTCGGTTCGCAGAACGCGGCGCTGAATTTGAGCGCCAATCCGACCTGCCTCCTGATGGTTGGTCTGCACGGTTCGGGCAAAACCACCTCCAGCGGCAAACTCGCGCGGCTGCTCCAAAAGCAAGGGCGCCAGCCGCTGCTCGTCGCGGCAGACGTTTATCGTCCGGCAGCCATGGACCAACTGGACACGCTCGGCAAACAGATTGAAATCCCGGTTTTTCTGAAACGCGGTGAAACCGACGTTCAGAAAATCGCCCGTGAGGCGCTCGACTTCGCAAAAGCCAACAGCCGTAATGTTCTGATTTTCGACACGGCCGGCCGGTTGCAGATTGATGAGCCGTTGGTGCAGGAACTGGTCCGTCTGCGCGACCTCGTGAAGCCGCAGGAAATCCTGCTCGTGCTGGACGCCGCCACCGGCCAGGAAGCCGTGAACGTCGCCGCACATTTTGATCAGGCGCTGCAAATCACCGGGTCCATTTTGACCAAGCTGGACGGCGACGCCCGCGGCGGCGCGGCGTTGAGTATGAAGGCCGTCACCGGCAAGCCCATCAAATTCGCCGGCACGGGTGAAAAGCTGGACGAGTTCGAGGCGTTTCATCCCGAACGCATGGCGTCGCGGATTCTCGGCATGGGCGACGTCGTCAGCCTGGTCGAGAAGGCCGCCGAGGCGGTGGATTTGGAGGCCGCCAAGCGCATGGAAGAAAAAATGCGCAAAGGCCTGTTCACGCTGGAGGATTTTCTCGAGCAACTGCGCCAGATGAAGAAACTCGGCTCGCTCGAAAGCGTCGTCGGCATGCTGCCGGGCGGCGCGGAGATGTTGAAACAACAGGGGGACCTGTCGAAACAGGAAAAGGAATTCAAGCGCATGGAAGGCATGATTTGCGCGATGACGCTGCAGGAACGGCGCAGCCCGCAAATCCTGAACGCCAAGCGCCGCATCCGCATCGCCAAAGGCAGCGGCGTGAGCGTGACGGAAGTGAACACCCTGCTGAACAAGTTCGGCCAGATGCAGCAGATGATGAAGAAGATGGGCAAACTCCAGAAAATGATGGCCAAGATGGGCGGCGGTTTGCCGGGGATGTTGCGGCGGTGAGAATTGGTTTATCCGCAGATGGCGCCGATTTTCGCAGATGAAATTTTAGCCATGTATTTTTCCGCCCACCATTTCAGTCCCGCGCGCTCCTTGTTGAGAATCCCAACGGGATTCCATCCATCAGCCCAAGGTTGCGACGAAGGAGCTACCTTGGGTTTGCGTCCAAAACATATTTTACCCTTAAAGGGCTGCATCCATGCGCCGCACAATTGATAAAACCCCGTTGGGGTTTCGATTTTTTGGTTCGTTTACCCAGGGCAGGCCGCCGGCGCGGCCAACCGTGGGCGGAATGATAAAATCTCTTTGGGATTTTCAGCGCATTTGAATTCGCGGCAATTCGTGAAATTCGTGTCAAAGTCTTCAACGCGGCATTGGCCTGCCCACGTTGATTTTGTGTTTTAGGCAATACGCCCCGTTGTCCACGTACTTTTCCGCCCACCATTTCAGCCCGGCGCGCTCCTTCGGCGTCAGTCTGCGCACCACTCTTGCCGGGGCACCGAGGACGAGTGAACCGGGAGGGATTTTCATTCCCTGCGTCACCAGCGCCTTCGCGCCAATAATGGATTGTTTACCAACGACCGCGCCGTCCAAAATCACCGCCCCCATGCCCACGAGCACCTCATCACCGACCTTGCACGCATGGACAATTGCACTATGGCCGACGGTCACCCAGTTGCCGACGATGCACGGGAAATCGTCCGCGAGGTGCAGCACGGCGTTGTCCTGGATGTTGGAGTGGTGGCCGACGACGATGCGGTTGATGTCGCCACGCAACACCGCGCCGTACCACACACTCGAGTGCGCGCCGAGGGTCACATCACCGAGCACAACGGCGGTTTTGGCGAGATAAACGCTTTTGCCGAGTTTCGGCGTTTGACGCAAAAACGTGTTGAGTTGTTTCACCATGTTCATCACGCGGGAAATTTAACCGCGGCGAGCGCCGGTGTCGCGGATTTTCCATTTCATTCACCGGGCGGTGGGGGTAAAATACCGCCGTTGTATGACGAAACCATTTTCGCAGCGTCCTCCGTTGTCACCGCGGCGGTTGCCGCGGTCCTTCAAGGATTTGACGCCGTCGAAACATTTCAATCCGCGCACCTTTTTTCAGGAACTGGTCTGGAAGGCCCTGCTGACGCCGCGCACCGGCCATCAGCGCCGCCCGGTTTTTCCCAAATTGTCGCGCGGCCAGGTGGCCATTACCTGGATCGGGCACGCATCGTTCCTGATCCAGTTCACGGACCTGAACGTGCTGATTGACCCGAACTTTGCGAACTGGCTGTTCCTGCTCAAGCGCATCAAGCGTTCGGGCCTGAAAATCAACGATCTGCCGCCGATCGATCTGGTGCTGCTGACCCATGCGCACTTCGATCACTTTCATAAACCGACGCTGCGCCGGCTGCCACATCCCAAAATCGGCCTCATGCCGTGGGGCGTCGGCGATCTGGCCTTTGACCTGGGTTTTTCCCGCGTCATTGAGCTGGTGTGGTGGGAGAGTTTTTCGCACCGGGACTGGAAGGTCACGTTCACGCCGAGCCGGCACTGGGGCGCGCGCACGTTGTCCGATCAGCATCGCGGCTATGGCGGATTCGTGCTGGAACATCAGGGGCGGAAAATTTATCACGCCGGCGACAGCGCCTACTTTGATGGTTTCAAACAAATCGGGCAGAAACTTGCGCCGGAAATCGCGTTGCTGCCCATCGGCGCCTATCACCCGGAATCGTTCCGACGCGTGCATATGGGTCCGGACGAGGCGGTGAAGGCGTTCCGGGACCTGCGGGCCCGGTGGCTGGTGCCGATGCACTACGGGACGTTCAAATTGTCGTTCGAGGCCCTGGACGAACCGCCGCGCTGGCTCCGGCAGATCGCTGACAAGGAAGGGCTTACGCCCCAGATGCGAATGTTGGAGGAAGGCACGCCGGTGGTATTCTAGCCTTGGGCAGCCGGCAGCCGGTCGAACTTCCCGGCCAGCGCAAAATCCTTTTCCGTCAGGCCGCCGGCATCGTGGGTCGTGAGCGTGAGCACGACCTTGTTCCAGCGAATGTCAATGTCCGGATGATGCCACGCCCGTTCGGCGATTTCGGCGACGGCGTTCACAAATTGAACCGCGGCGGGGAAATCCTTGAACTGGTACGTCCGCGAAATTGCGGCACCGGTCCGGGTCCATCCCGGCACGGCAGCGAGCGCGGATTTGATTTGAACGGCGCTGAGTTTTTTCATGGCCTAAAACCATTCCTTGCGTCCGTCCACGTACACGCGCACAAATTCCTCGTCGGACCTGCACAGATAAATGATGCCTTCGATGAGGCCGATGATGTGCATGACCGGCGCCAGAATGAAACAGGAGAGCAGGGACACCAGCAGCATGACCAGACCCGCGCCGGTGTAGCCCAGGATGAACTTATGAACGCCGAAGCCGCCCAACAGTATTCCGCAGATGCCCGCGGGGATTTTGTTCGACGCGCGGGTGGCGAGGGTGGAGGGTGCCGCAATGGGCGGCGGGACCGTTTTCAATCCGGCTGCCAGTTCCGGGATTGACCCCAGCGGTTTCCATTCGGGCGCGCCTTCGGTTTGAACGAGTGTTTGCGCGTTGACCCGGTTCTCGGCGGTCCACTGCCGGATTTGTTCGGCGTTGACGGGGCCATAAGGCTGGCCGTCGGTTCCAATGATTTTATACATAACGGGCCTTGGTTATTTGTTTTCTAAATTTTTTTTCGTTGAATCTGCCAGCCGTGGCGGAACGGGTTTGAGGCCGCCAGCATCATCCGCTCCGGCCTGTCGCCAGAGGCTGATGCTTGTAACCAGCGACCATACCCAGGCCGCGGCGAAAAGAATCAGTCCCCACTTTAACATCCAACCAATCGGCGTTGTGGAAACCGGCTCACCCAGTTGCTGGCTGAAGGCGCGGTCGAAAAACTCAAACATCCAGCCGACCAGCAAGACAAAACCAGCCAAAGCCAGCAGCAACTGACCGATTCCGGCCCAAAACCGGCGGGCGATCAGCGAACCCAGTCCCGGGGTGGCGGCCAAATTAATCAACGCGCAACTCGCAGCGCGGGCACGGCTTAATGGTCGAACAGGCTGAGAAACGCGTAACATCACGTAAACTGCGACTTCACTTCCGGCTTGTTCAAGACCACCAATGCCCAGATGCCGAAGGGAAGTCCCAACAGGCAACAACATTGGCATGGCAACATCGCAGCCACGGAAGCAACCATGGCCACGGTGTGGTTCTGCAACCGCAACATTTTTACCGCGCCGAACAACACAAACCCATTCCACGCCGCAATCACCAGGTTAACCACTCCGGCCAATGGCCCTTGCATTCCCTGGATGAACGCCTGCATTTGCGGCGGGATATTCGGCGGCATCTGTTGATGGAACATCACACTGCCAGTGAACAGCGTAAAAAGACCGCTCAAAGCATAATACGCGACACCCAAACCCGCCGTTATAATCAGGGCGATGGCTGGACCTTTAACCAACTTCAAGGCAGTATCGCGTCCCTGGTCCGCACCAGTGGCAGGCGAACCGAATGGCAACGGCGCACTCAACTCTTCGGGCTTGCCGGCCAGCGCCTCTGCAAACTCCGGAAACTCGGACAATTTTTTCCACTCGATGTCGCCAAACACCTGCACGAGTGATTGCGAGTTCAACCGGCCCTCGGCAATCCACTTGTGCACCTCCTCGTCCGTGACCGGCCCGTACTGTTTCAGGTCGCCGCCGATGATTTTGTAGTTCGCCATAATTGCGTTGGTCTGCTTCGGGTTCTAGTCGGTTGGCCGCCTTTGTGCAAGCCCTGGTTTGTGAATTACGTGTTTCGCACAAACAGTTTTCTGGGCAATTGTTTGACCGCCCGCTTCATTTCCAGACCCAGCAAGGCCACCGAAACCGCCGAACTCGGCAGGCCACTCCGCCGGATGACCTCGTCAATGGCCGATTCCTCATGGCTCAGGGAATCGTAAACGCGCTGTTCATTCTCGGACAATTCCAGCGCGGGCAGGACACCGGTCTCGCCGGGTGACGGCGGGCGATTGCTTCCCGGAAACAAATATTCGAACTCGCTCAGGACGTCTTCGGCGCTTTCGCACAACTTCGCGCCCTTTTTAATCAGATCGTGGCAACCCTTGCTGCGCGGCGAATCCACCCGCCCCGGCACCGCGAAAACCTGCCGGCCGTATTCGGTCGCGAAATTCGCCGTGATGAGCGCGCCGCTGTTCAAATCCGCCTCCACCACCACTGTGCCGAGCGTCAGGCCGGCGATGATCCGGTTGCGGATGGCGAAGCTTTGCCGGTCACCGTTGCGATTAAACGGGAACTGGGTGACGACCGCGCCGTTCGCCGCCGCCCGTTCAAATAATTCCCGGTTCTCCGGCGGAAACACCACATTGATGCCCGTGCCCAGCACCACGACCGTGCGGCCTTTGGCTGCCAATGCGCCCTGATGCGACGCCGTGTCAATCCCCCGCGCGCCACCGCTCACTACTGTCACCCCCACATAAGCGAGCTGATACGCCAGCTTGCGCGCGGCTTCGAGGCCGTAATGCGTGGTCATGCGTGAACCGACCATGGCCACTGCATTTTTGTCCTTCGCCGTCAACGCACCCTTGACGTAAAGCACGATCGGCGGGTCGTAAATCTGCCGGAGCAATTCCGGATATTCCTCATCGCTCTGAATCAAAACGCGGCAACCGGATTCCGCAAGGCGTTTCGATTCACCCGCGAGATCGATGGATTGCTCCCAATGGACAATCGCTTCGGCGGTTTCTTCGCCGATGTTGCGGACGCGGAGCAGGGCGGATTTTGAAGCGGTGAGGATTTTGGGGGCCTCACCGAAATGTTCGAGCAACGACCGGGCGCGTACGGGGCCGACATGTTCGATGAGGTTCAGCGCGATTAGCGCCTCGCTGGAATCCATGCGATTTGAATAACCATTTATGATGACTGCCGCAAGCGAAAGGTGTGTGGGACGTTGCAATTTTTAAATTCTCTGCTACCTAGTGCGCGTGCCTGATCCCAGCTTGTTGCTCCTGATCCCGGCCCATAACGAGGAGCGCCGCATCGAACCGGTGTTGCGCGACTACGCCCGCTTTTTCCAGGAACATTATCACGGCAAATTCCAGATGGTTGTCGTGCTCAACGGTTGCGCGGACAACACGCTCGGCATCGTGCAAAAAGTCGCGAAGGAATTCTCCAGCGTCAGCTACCTGAATTTTCCCGAACCCATCGGCAAAGGGGGCGCACTCATCGAGGGACTCAAACTCGCGCCCTACGGCGATTTGATTGGATATACGGACGCCGACGGGGCGACCCCGCCGCCCGCGTTTCATGAACTGGTCCGGCACACCGGCGAGGCGGACTGCGTCATCGGCTCGCGCTGGCTGTCCGGCGCGATCATTCACCAGTCACAGACCGGGCAACGGCGATTTGCCAGCCGCGCGTTTCATCTCATTGTGCAACTGCTGTTCTGGTTGAACATCCGCGACACGCAATGCGGCGCGAAGGTGATGAAGCGCGCAGCCGTTGAAACCATCCATCCTTACCTGCGCATTACGGACATGGCCTTCGACATCAACCTGCTGGTGGCCTTGAAACGCGCAGGCTTCCACATCCTCGAAGTGCCGACCGAGTGGACCGACAAAATCGGGTCAAAAGTGGTGTTGGGACAGACTTCGTTGACGATGTTTCTCTCGACGGTGCGCGTCCGGTTGATTTACTCCCCATTTTACAAATGGCTCCGTCCGCTCCGTCCATTGGAAGGCTGGATCTACAAAAAGCTGAGTGCGCCGCGGCCATTGTCGGAATCTCAAGTCCAAAGTCCGAAGTCCGGCGCCCCATGACTTGTGCCCGGGCTTCAGACTCCGGACTTTGGACTTCGGAGTGTGAACCAGGCGGACGCACCCAGCAGCAGCAGATTGAAAGCCCCGAGCGTCTTCAGCACCGTTATCAGGGTGCCGTGAAATTGAGTCAGCGCGACCGCGTAAGCCGCGGCGAGCAACAGCAGCACCGGCACGATCCGGAATTGCGACCGGGCCAGCAAATTGTTGACCAGCGCATAGGCCAGCGATAGCGGCACCATGGCCCATGCGTACCAGGGCAACACCGATGCGGCGACCGAAACGTAGTCCTTTGAGTAAATCAGCCGGATAATCCAGGGCCCCAGAATCGTCAGCCCTAATGCGCCGCCGGCCGCCAGCAGGCCCGTGCCCAGCAGCACCGTGCCCAGCAGATTGCTTTTCTCCGAGCGCGCCACACTGTGAACAATCTTCGGGAACATCACCGTGGCCAGTGGCACCACCAGCCACATGAGCGCGCGCGACAACGTCCCCGCGCTCACGTAAAAGGCCGCGTCGTCGCCGGAAAAATACGCCTTCACAAACATCGTGTCCGCGGTGAACAAAAACTGGACGGCGCCGAACCCGAGCATCAGCGGAAGGATTTGTTTCAGCAGGCTGCGCCAGTCGAACGGCTGCGCGGGCAACCGCCACAACGACCGCGTTTGCCAGACGGCGACGCCGACCCCCGCGGCCAGTCCTGCGCACACGCCGAACATCATGCCCCCGGCGTAAGCGCCCAGCGCCAGAACCAGGAAGGACGCCACACCCAGCCGGCCCACGCCGTTGACAATGTTCGACCAGCCGAACCAGAGAAAGTTCTGCTGTCCTTGCAGCACACCCCAAAACATCGGCAGCCAGAAGGAGAACAAGACCACTAACAGTGTGATCCACAAATCCGCCGGGTTTGTGATTTGCCAGCCGGCCAGAATGTCCTTCTGCCAGATGAACGTGCCGACTGCCAGCAACAGGCACAGGCCGAACGTCCCCAGCCACGCCAGCCGGATCATGCCCGCCAGTTCGCGCCGCCGGTCCGTCGCCAACGCGTGGGCCGTTTGTTGGGCAAACACCATTTGCAGCGGCATGTTCGGCACGAACATCGCCACCGCCAGCAACACGCCGAAGATGCCGTATTGCTCCGCCGGAATTTTTTTGTTCAACAGATGAACCGCCCACATCATCACACCGCTGCCCACATTCGCAATCATCAGCCAGCCGCTTTGCCGGAAAAAAGCGATGTGATGTTTGGTCTCTACGGGCATGGGCGGTGGAAAATACGGGAGCCGGGCACTTCAGGGAAGCGATTTCAAGAAGCCCAGGAGCAGATTCTTTCCGCGCTCCAACGACGCCAGTGAAATCCATTCGTCGGCCGTGTGCGCCTGGGCAATGTCACCGGGGCCGAAAACGACGCTGGGGATGCCGCCGGCCGACAACACCGCCGCGTCGCAAAAGAAATCAACGCCCACGGAGCGCGTCTGGCCGACGCTCCGCAGGAATTGCCGGACCAGCGGCAGTCCGGAATTTGTTTCCAACGGACGGGCCGGCGCCAGCTTGACGCTGGAAATGTTCGCGTGCAGTTTTTTCGCGTTAAGGAAGGCGGCGATTTCACGTTGCACCCCGAGGTCGGTTTCGCCCGGCAACGTGCGGCGATCCACGGTAATCGCGCAACGATCAGGCACAATGTTCGGTTGCGCGCCGCCGCAGATGGTGCCGACATTCACCGTCGCGGCCCCGAGCAGCCGATGCCGGCGCCGGCGCAACCGCGCGGCGTAATCCGTTTCCAGGACCTCCACGATGCGCGCCATTTGGTGGACGGCATTTTTACCGAGTTGCGGCGTTGCGCCATGGGCCGACTGGCCGCGCGTTTCGAGTTCCAGCCACAAGCTGCCCTTGTGCGCCGTGACGACTTGCAATCGCGTCGGCTCGCCCACGATGGCCAGATCCGCCTTGAACCGGCTTGCCGCCAGGGCGCGCGAGCCGGCTTGCGCGTGCTCCTCGTCCACCAGCCCAGCAAAGACCACGGCCGTTTCCTTCGGGCGCTGCTTTGAGCGGGCCAATTCGCAAAGCGCGGCGAGCATCGCGGCCACGGAGCCCTTGGTGTCGCACGCACCGCGGCCATGGAGTCGGCCATTTTTTCGGCGGGGAACGAATTGCGACGCATCGGCGCCGACGGTGTCGAGATGCGGTGCCAGTAAAAGGGTCTGGCGGATCTTGCCTCGCGGCCGCAGGCACGCGAGGAGATTGGAACGGCCGGGCAATACTTTTTGAAATTCCACCTCCAGCCCGGCGCGCGCGGCGGCCGTGGCGAGAAAATCTGCAACGCGTTGTTCCCCGGTGAACGGATGCGGCTGGTGGAATTGACGCGCCGAAGTTCCGCCCGACGGAACGAAGGCGGGATTGACGCTGGGCAGCGCAACAAGTTCAGCCAGTAGTTTTTCCGGGCGCGTCATGCGGCTGCAGCTTAATGGCCGACCGCACGGGTGTCGAGCCGCGGCCGCGCGACTTTTTCTGGACAAAATTTGGGCCATAATCAAATGTGCATTCATGAAACAAATTACGGACAAGGAGAACAGCATCCTCTGGATCGAGGCCTTTGGCTTCTCATTGCTGATCGTGCTTTGCTGGCTGACGGAACTGGTTCGCATTCCCCACGCCCTTTTCGGAGAGGCCTTCACTCCCGACTGGCGCCGGGCAGCGCTCCGGACGGTGGTGATATTGCTGGTGTGGACATCGGTTCATGTGGCGACCCGCCGGCTGCTGCAGCGGTTGCATTACCTGGAGGAATTCCTGCGCATCTGCGGCTGGTGTCGCAAGGTGTGCCATGACGGCGAATGGCTTACGATGGAAGCTTATTTCAACTCAAAATTCGCCACGCGGACGTCTCATGGCATGTGCCCGGAATGTTTGAAAAAGGGTGTCGATCAGCTCAAGTCCAAGGTGAACCCGTCGGCCACGCCGGGATAATGGCCGGAGCTTCGCGGGGAAAGCCATGGAATTCCCGCGTTGAAGGCTGACCACCGTTCAGGACTGGCATTGGGTGATGGTCCGTTTGCGACTGGCGATGAACATCAGCATCCCGAAGACCGCGAACAGGGCGGGCGCGAAACGTTCTTCCACGGTCATGGCTGTTCCGCCCATAAACGCCAGGCCGTTGGCCAGCACGTATCCCGCCCAGATGTTTCCGACCGAGCGCTGCGGGTGGCGCCACAATTCCATCAGACCGGGAATGCCGGCCAGGCAGATGGCCAGCGTGGCGGAGACAATGGCGGTTCTCGCACCGCCCAGTTTCCAACCCGCCAAACAGCCGAACACAAACACCAAGATCGCGGTGTCCAGGCGGCCCCAGGCAAAACGCCCCTTGACCAGCAGCAGCCCGGTCAATACCCAACCGCCGAGGGCAAAGCCCAACGGCAGGAGAAAGTTTCCGTGCCGCTGGATGGTGCTGAGGGTCAAAATGGTGTCCAGCGTGGCCCAAAGGATCCAGGTGGAAAAGCTTTGCCCCTCGCCGCTACTCTTGAGGACTTCGATCACCATGGGCACAAACAGCACCATTACCCCGATGCCTCCCGCCATTTTCAGCACGTCGTGAATATCCATGGCCGATCAGAAAACTTCCGCCGGAGAAACCAGCGGCACGATGAGCCGGATTGAAAGTTGATTGATACGCGTCATGTCCCGCCAGTTTAATGACCGGAAAGGCGGTGTCGAGGACGGGGAGAAAAGAACAGCGGGCGTTGAGTAACATACAAATACAACTTACGACTTGTATCCAACGCCCGCCGGTTAAACTTGAACTACACTGCCATACTAATCCCGTTTCCTGCTTTTACAAGTGACGTTCTGGTTTCAAATTTGTGACGATTCAAACAATCTCCACCGGACATTTCGGCAGCGCGTCGAGAAAGGCCTGGCCGTATTGCTTTGTCAGCACGCGGTTGTCCAAAACCACGATGATGCCGGTGTCGGTTTTGGTGCGAATCAACCGGCCGACGCCCTGGCGGAATCTCAGGATGGCCTCCGGCAGGGAAAATTCGCCAAAGGCATTGCCACCCCGCGCTTCAATCGCCTCGAGGCGCGCCTCGATGAGCGGATGGTCGGGCACGGCGAATGGAAGGCGGGTAATAATGACGTTGCTCAACGCCTCGCCCGGCACGTCCACGCCCTGCCAGAAACTGTCCGTGCCGAACAACACCGAGTCCACGTCGTCCTTGAATTTCTCCAACATGGTCGAACGCGGCGTGCCGGTGCCCTGCACCAGGCACGCGACGCCGAGCCGGTCAAAAAACGGCTGCAGGCGTTCGCTGACCTCCTGCATGAGCTTGTAGCTGGTGAACAGCACGAACGCCTTGCCGTGGGTCTGTTTCACAAAATGCCCGATCCAGTGTTCGAGCGCATCGGCGTAACCGGCCTCGCGCGGGTCGGGCATTTTTTGGGCGACAAAAATCTTCATCTGCCGCTCGTAATCGAACGGCGTGCCGACCTGTAAAAGTGTCGCCGCTTCGGCTCCGACGCGCTTTGAAAAATAGTTCAGCGGCGACGGCGAAGGACGAGGGACGAGGGACGAGGGCTTTCTCTGGCTGTCGGCTCTCGACTCCCGGCCCTCGACTTTGGCCGAGACGGCCAAAGTGGCGCTGGTCATGATGATGCTCGTGTCGCTCTCAAACAGCCGGCGGCGCAAATAGTCCGCCACGTCCACCGGCGCGGCATTGAGCGCGAGGTTCTGGTGCGCCTTGCCGCTGCGTTCCACCCAGTAAACATGATCGCCCGCGCTTTGTTCGAGGAACGCCTTCACCTCGTCGCGCAACTCGGCCAGGCGGCGGTTGCCCTCGACCAGTTCCTGCCCGATGTCCTTGTCCTCGCTCAACTTGATCAGCTCGCTCACGGCCTCGCGCAGGCGCTGGATGGGCAGCGTGACGTTGTCCTTCACCAGTTCTGCCCGCCGGATGCGCAGTTCGGTCCACGCCCGCCGGCGCCCGCCGTTTTCACCGCCGCCAAATTTGTTTTTGCCGGCGGATTTCTGGATTTCCTCGCAGGCGGCCTCGATGTTTTCGAAAAACTTTTCCGACTCGCCCAGAATGTCGGCCACCAGTTTCACCGCGCCACCCTTGCGCAACGTGGCGAGCAGGCCCTTTTCCGTGCGCGGATTCCACAACCGGTTCAGCGCATAACGCACCTGTCCGCTCGACACACTCAAACCGATGTGCCGGGAGGCGACGGGTTCCATCTGGTGGGCCTCGTCGAAAATCACGAAGTCGTTCTTGAACAGGATGCCGCCCTCCATTTCTTCGTCCACCCCGCCCAGCAGCGTGAAAAACAGCGTGTGGTTCAACACCAGCACGTCCGAGGAAAGAAATTTGTTCCGCGCGCGCTGAAAAAAGCAGACGCCGTGGTCCTTGGCGAAATCGGACGGAAAGCCGCAAACCTTGGGCGAGCATAGTCCGCGTTCGGAACAGACCTGCGCCCAGACCTTCGGGTCCGGCTCGACTTCGAAATCCGAGAGGCTGCCGTCCTTCGTCGCCTTCGACCACTCGTAAATGCGTTGCAGTTCCTCGGCCTCGGACGACGTGAACAGGTTGCCGGACTGCTGCATCGCTTTTTGCAACCGGCGGGTGCAAAGATAATTCGCGCGGCCTTTGAGCATTGAAAAGTTGAACCGGACCGGCACGGCGAGGGTGCCGAGCACTTCCGCGAGCATCGGCAGGTCCTTCTCTGTAAGCTGCTCCTGCAGGTTGATCGTGTGCGTGGAAACGACGGCTTTTTTCTTCTCCGCCACCGCGAACAGAATCGCCGGGATCAGATAAGCCAGGCTTTTGCCGACACCCGTGCCGGCCTCGACGGCCAGATGCTCGCGATTCTGCAACGCCCGCGCCACGGCTACGGCCATCTGCTGTTGTTGCGGACGGAACTCAAAATTCTTCGCGCGCGACAACAAACCCGTCGGTGAAAAAATCTCCTCGACCTGTTTTACCAGGTTGATGGCCGCCCCGGCGGGTTGAGGTTCAATCACGGAAATCATGGTCAAAGCGAACGGCTGCTCAAAACCACCTTCAACGCCGCGGTTAGTCCCGGCGCAAGCGTGATTTTGTCCTGCTTCACATTGCCGGATTCCACGCAAATCATGTTTTGGTGTTCCGCCGGGTCAAAGTCGTCCGGTAGTTTCTGCGTGGTCCACGGGTTCCAGACGACGGTGGAGTTGGAGCCGGATTTCTCGATGCGAATTGTCCGGTGGAGGCTGGCATCGTGGATTTCCACAGCGCCAGTGTGTGCGGGATAAACGCGGTTGGTCTCCTTCACGATGCGCAGCACCGGATCGTTCTCCATCCGGCGCGCTCCCGTGGCGCCGGCGGCGAAATCATCAAACGGCAGGCCCTGCAAACCCGCGAGGGAAACCTGCGCGATGTCACCGACGTGAAAATAAGTGTGCAGGCAGTTCTCAATCTCCAAAGGCCCGCCGCCGGAATTGTTCGCGACGGTCAACTCCATCGTCAACGTGCCGGCAACGGTCACGGTGAATTCCGTGCGCAGCGGTTTCCAGGCGTCCCGTCCGGGAACCGGCGGCAGCGCAAACGTCAACGTCACCACTCCCTCCGGCGCCACGACCGTTTTGAGGAGTTGCCACGTGGCGCTGCGCGCGAAACCGTGAGACGGCTCGCCGGCGCGGTTGCCGAACCACGGAAAACAGATGGGCACACCGCCGCGAATGGCCTGGCCGGCCGCAAAATGGCTCTGGCGGCTGACAAACAGCAGCGGCGGCTCGCCGTTCCTTTGGAAATGCGTGACGTGCGCGCCCGACAGATAAATTTCCGCCGCGCTCCAGGGCGTGCGGATTCTGACCAGCGGCAAACCACCCTTGCCCGTCGTCAGGTCGGCGGATCCAATGTTCATACATTTATTTTCCAAACAAATCCATCTGCGGCGGCGGGGCAAGCTGCTTGAGTTTGTCGCGATCCTGCTGGCGACGTGATTGCCGCACATTGCCTTCGGGCGTGAGTTCGGATTCTTCAAGATTCGCCAGAATTTGCCGGGCGCGTTCCAGAACTTCCTTCGGCACACCCGCCAGCCGCGCCACCTGGATACCGTAGCTCTTGTCCGTGCCGCCTTCGACAATTTTTCTCAGAAAAACAATCTGGTCGTGCCACTCGCGCACGGCCACGTTGAAATTCCTGAGCCGCGGCAGTCGCGCCGCCAGTTCGGTCAATTCGTGGTAGTGCGTGGCAAAGAGCGCTTTGGCGCCGACCTGATTATGCAGGTGCTCCACGATGCTCCACGCCAGACTCAAACCGTCGAACGTGCTGGTGCCGCGCCCGATTTCGTCGAGCACGATGAGGCTGCGCGACGTGGCGTTGTTCAGGATGTTCGCCGTCTCGGTCATTTCGACCATGAAGGTGGATTGTCCGCGCGTGAGGTCGTCGCTGGCGCCAATGCGGGTGAAGATGCGGTCCACCAGATCAATCCGCGCTTCCGCCGCCGGCACAAATGAGCCGGTGTGCGCCAGCAGCGCAATGAGCGCCACCTGCCGGATGTAAGTGCTCTTGCCCGCCATGTTCGGCCCGGTAATGAGCGCGATTTGAGGGAACGCATTATTTTCCCCCGCGCCCTGTTGCGCAGGAAGAAGGTGGCCGGAAACCGGGAGAGGAGAATCACTTTGCACCACCTCGCCCCGGCCCTCTCCCCCGCTTCGCGGCGGAGAGGGAGACGTAAAGTTCGTCACGCTTGACAAGGCCGAATCATTCGGCACGAAGCGTTCGTCCTGGAGGCTTTGCTCCAAAACCGGATGGCGTCCGTCGCGAATCTGCAGCCGCCCTTCGTCGGCAACCTGCGGCCGGCAATAATTATGCACCCGTGCGGTTTCGGCAAACGCCGCCAACACATCGAGCTGCGCCAGGGCCGCGGCGGTTTGTTGAATCTCCGGCAATTGTCCCAGCACGGCCTCGCGCACATGCTGGAACAATTCATATTCCAGCTTCACGCTGCGCTCCTGGGCGCCGAGGATTTTTCCCTCCATTTCCTTGAGTTCCGGCGTGATATAACGCTCCCCGTTGGCGATGGTCTGCTTCCGGATGTAATGCGGCGGGACCTTGTCGAGGTTTGCCTTTGTGACCTC